>ERZ1090879.264-NODE-264-length-34915-cov-44.331670_pt1 | contig 34915 bp, 19 predicted proteins | sample MGYA00478472_ERZ1090879 | MGnify/ENA primary metagenome ERZ1090879 (study PRJEB33644, sample SAMEA5815723) | chicken gut metagenome | biome: Chicken; feature: Gastrointestinal Tract; material: Caecum | place: Ireland | collected 2019-01-01 | study: A study of the... | reverse complement strand
ATTATTATACGCTATTTCTCGTCAAAAATCAACCATTTGTTGTGACAGAGCCTTACGGATAAATTTGTCATCGCGAAGGCAGAACTTACCGTCACATGGACGGGTACAGAAACAACGTACGACGGCATCGCCTTTACGCCTTCCTATTCCCTGAGCGGCTGGAAGGAGCAGGACAATGCAAGTGACTATACATGGTCGTGGACGATCACGGGCGAGAAGGTCACCGATAACAGCGCCGTCGATGCAGGATCCTATCATGCCGTTCTTTTGACCAGCGCAGGCGAGAGCGGTTCCCTGAATTACTATCTGTCGGGAAATGAGACGGATTTCGTCATCAACAAAGCGCAGGTCAACGTCTCCGAGATCGTCAGCGAGCCGGAGGGCATCAGCGGAAACGAGGCGTCCGACGACCGTCGTATTCCCTTCACGGAAGACGGCACCAGTCACCTGATTGTTATGGCAAATCCTGACCGGTACTCGATCGGTGATTTCTCATCGGGTAACAATGTCGGAAGCTATGAAGTCATTCTCACGCTTGTAGATCCCGATAACTATGAGTGGACGGGATATATTGAAGCGGGAGCGGGCGTTGGTATCTACGATACCGTGAACGGCGCTGAGATCACGATCCGCTATGCGATCACCCTTCAGCAGTTTACGCTGGGGATCAAGCTTGCGGAGACCTGGGTCTACGGCAACGATGCGAACAATGCGCCGGTTGTGACCAACAACCTGACATCGAATACTCCCACCTATACCTATTATAAATGGGATGAGGAGACAGGAGAATTTGAGACCGAGGGCAGCAGTACCCTGCCCACAAATGTCGGCAGATATCTTGTCGTTGCAGAGGTGGCGGACGGCAATAACTATGCGGGAACAGATGCTCGGAAGGAGTTCACGATCACGCCGAGAACGGTCACGGTGGAGATCAACGTCTCGGACGGCATGTACGGCAGCTGGTTGGGAGCATCGATCGCAGATATTTCCGACAATGCGGACAGCGGCTATGAGCAGATCGGAAATAGCGACATCTCGCTGATCTACGAGAGCCTGACCTCGGGCGTTGAACTGGTCAACGGGATCCCTCAAAATGCGGGCAGCTATTCCGTCACGGCGGATTTCGCAGAGGGTGCAAATCCCAACGGCAACTATACGCTTGCGGTCGCTTATACGACGGACGGCGCCTTCACGATCAGCCCGCTGGTACTTACAGTCACCGGCTGGGACGGCACAACCAATGTGTACGCCGGACAGGGCAGCTCCTATCAGCCCGCAGTCAGCGACGCGAATGTGCAGGAGAAGTTTGGTGACTCGCTCGAAGGGCTCGGGCTTGAGTACACGGTCACGGCAAACGATGGCAGTGCGCTCTCGGCGGACGGTTTGGCGGTCGACGTCGGCAGCTATACCGTGAAGGTCACGGGCATCGGCAACAAGAACTACACGCTTGATGGCGAAACCGGCATTGAGCAGTCTTTCACGATCACCCCCTATACGATTGCCTTTACGATCACGCCGCAGGACACCGTCTACGGCAGCTTCACGGGCGACACAAACATTCGTATCGATTATACGACAACTACGATCGGCGGCGAAAGTGCAGAGCTCTCCTTCTCATATACGGGTACGCTCAACAGCGGAAGCAGCTATTCGGATAAGTTCGAAGCGGGCAGCTACACCGTCACGGCGACGATCGGCAGCAAGAACTATCAGCTTGCAGATGGCGTAAAAACGCAGAAGCAGGGTTTCACGATCGATCGCTATGAAATCGGCAGTACCAGTTGGTGGAGAAGCTATGACCTGACCTACCGCAATGCCAATCTGTATGCGGAATATGACGAAGCGTTCGCAACGGCGAGGGGCGTTTATGACGACGGCACACTCTCGCTTTCGGAGAAGATCACGCAAGACGGCGTTGCGGCGACGTTCCGAAACGCCGGCGAATATCTGTTTACGGCGGAACTGACTCCCGAGCAGGCATACAACTACGTACTCAGCACTACCTTCGCGCAGACTTATACGATCACTCCGGCGGAGATCTCGATCCAAATCGATGAAAAAAGCGCAACCTACCGCGGCACGGGCTATGATGCCTCCGAGGTGTTCACGGGCGGTTTGGGCAGCTCCTACACCGTTTCGGGCAGCACGTTCAACGTCGATCTTGATGAAGCCGTCAGATTTGCGATCACAGAAAACCTGAACGCGGGCAGCTATGCGGTCACCATGACGTTCACCGATCCCAACTTCACTGTTTCCGGCTGGTCGGGCGAAGCGGGCGATCAGAGCTTTACCTTTGAAAACGCGTTCACGATCGATCCCGCCCTTCTTACGCCCTCCTTCACGACGGACGGCGGTGCGTACGGCGATATCGATGCAACCGTTGCCGCAGGGAACGGCTGGAGCGTTGAGGGGCTTGTCAACAGCGAGCAGCAGGACGTTCTCGGAGGAAGCATTTCCTACACGGGCGTCGACGCGAGCGATGTCTGGAGCGGCGCTTCGTCTCCCGCAGGCAGCTATACGATCACGCTTGAGATCACGAACGGTAACTACACCTTCCAAGAGGGCAGCTCCGTCCTGGAGTTCAAGGCAGACGAACACCTTGTCGTTGAACAGCATACGATCACGCAAGTTACCTGGGCGGAGTATTCCGAAGAGCAGCTCACCTACACGGGCAGCGATCTGTATGAGGCGCTCGGGGAAGCCTTTGCTTCGGCGCAGGGTGTCAACGGCGACGGTACGCTGCAGCTTGGCGAGAGCATCGCGCTCGCAAGCGGCGGTTCTGCGGACTTCATCAACGCGGGCAGCTATACCTTCACGGCGACGCTCGGCAACTGGGGCGACAATTACAAGTTCCCCGAAGACACTTCCTTCACGCAGACTTATATCATTGTCAATGCTGATATCATAGTCAGCGGAGTGGAAGGGTATGCAGACGATTACGACGGCAACGCGCACGACGCGCTCGTTGACGGATACACCGCAAAGACGGCGGACGGAAGCGAGGACAACTGGAGCTTCTATGTGGGAGCCACCGCTCCCGAAGCAGACAGCGAAGCTTGGGGCGCAATGCCAGAGTTCACGAAGGCGGGCACCTATACCGTCTGGTATAAGGCGAGTGCGGAAAACCATAACGATGTGATCGGCTCTGTCACCGTTGCGATCGACAAACTTGCGATCTCCGTTGCGATCGACGGTACGATCACCTATGGCGACGCGCTTCCCGCGTACACGGTCGGCGTCGATAACGACGGAGCGTATGCGTCTCGTCTTACGAGCGGTTCATATGCAGGCAGTGAGAACTTTGCAACGCTGCTCTCGACCGGTCTGACGCTCACGGGCATTTCGTCTGACGACTATTTGCAGGGCGACGGCATCGGTACATACAATCTGACCTGGACGTTCTCGGGCGAGGCGACCAACTATATCGTCACGGCGGTTGCGGGCGATCTCACGGTCAACAAGCGTGCGGTCACGATCAAGATCAACGACTATACGGACGGTATTTACGGGAAGCAGCCCACGGCCGGGCAGCTCACATGGGAGCGGACGGCAGGCAGCATTTACAGTGGTGACGTCCTTTTCACGCTTGCCACGACGGCGACTGCGTCCTCGGACATCACGACGGCGGACAGACATTACTATATCTATCCCGTCCTTGAAGAGGTTGCGGATAATTACAGCATCACCTTCACGGGCAGCCTGACCTATTCGGGTAACGGCTATGACGGCGCGGCGGGAGAATATGTCATTCATCCTGCTGAAGTGTCGATCGACATTAGTGTCCCCGTGGAAGGTCTGACTTATGACGGTGCGGCAAAGGAGTACTCGGCGACGAGCGGAAAGACGACGCTGACCCCCGTCTATTACGAGTACATCGGCGATGAAGCGGATTGGGAAACCAATAAGAGCGATCTTAGTTACTTTGAGGAGATCGGCTCTGCCCCGGTCGAAGCCGGATATTATCGTGTACAGTTCACGTCGAATAATCCCAACTATACTTCCGGCTCTTCGGGAACCTCCTTCCGCATCGAGCCGCGGACGATCAATGTTGAGATCGACATCGCAAGCGGCAGCTATACCGGTCAGCAGTTTGTAGCGGAGATCACGTTCGGCAACGTCGTTGCGGACGATCTCGAGGCTTGGCAGGCGGGTACCGACTACACGGTTACTTACACGGGCAGAAATACGACCGTGTATGATTCGCAGACTGCCCCCGTCAATGTCGGAAGCTATACGGTGACGGTTGCGGTTCTGGATGGCAACTATGAGCTTACGCAGATCGGATCGGTCTCCGATTTTGAGATCGCACGCGCACAGCTGATCATCACGGCGGAAAACAAGACGATCGTCTACGGCGACGCGCTCAATTCTGTCACGTTCACCGTCAATTACAGCGGCTTCGTGAACGGGGAGACGGCGGCAGTCCTCGGCGGAACGCTTGCATTTACGACGGCAAATGAAGTCGGCGGCGCGCCGTACGAGCAGGGCGACGATGCCGGAAGCAGATACGCGATCAAGCCGAGCGGACTGACCTCGGGCAACTATGAGATCGTCTGGCGGACGGGTACGCTCTCGGTCGACACACGCGACGTCACGGTCACGATCAAGGATCAGACGACGACGTACACGGGCGTCACGGCAGTGCTTGATCAGGATGCGTATGAAGCGACAAACGTCTATGGCGGCGAAGACCTCGGCATCGCCCTCTCGACGGACGGCGTCAATGCGGGCGATTATGCCATCACCGCAAGCTGGAGCAACAATAACTATGACGTGACCTTTGCGGGCAGCTGGAGCGGCAATCAGTGGGGTACGTTGACCATCGATCCCGCGCCGCTCACGATCACGGCGGAAAATAAGACGATCATTTACGGGGATGCGCTGACGAGCGTTGCATTCAGCGTCAGTTACAGCGGTCTGGTAAACGATGAACAGGCTGACGAAGTCCTTGGCGGAACGCTCGCATTTGCTACGGCGAACACCGCTGGTGGGGCGGCGTATGCGCAGGGCGATGCGGCAGGCAGTACCTACTCGATTACGGCGAGCGGCCTTACGTCGGGGAATTATACGATCAAATGGCTGACGGGTACGCTCACGGTCGAAAAGCGCGTTGTCACGGTCAAAGTGTCGGTCGGCGGCGACGGACAGTATGCCTTCGGCGATGAGATCGTTGCGGAAGTTGAGTTTGACAATGTGTATGGATTAGATTCCGTTGCGCACAAGGTGTACTATCAGGGTACGCCAAACGGCGGGTTAACCTTTGATTGGACGGAGTCTGTACCGACGCTTGCGGGAGAATATCTTGCGCGCGTTCAGATCACGGATTCCAATTATACGTTTGCGAACGACAATGCGTACTCGGAAGACTTCTCGTACAATATTGCAAAGAGACTTTTGGACGTTAATTGGAACGAACTGACGATCCAGTATGACAGCGCTGTCAACGAACATTCCAATTATCTGGTGTTTACGGGTTTTGACGGCTATTCGGGCGACGTTGACGGGCTGATCGCAGGCGTTCTTTCGGTCGGCACGCAGACGGCAGTCGGCGCGGATGCGATCATCGTGCAGCAGGCGACTTCTCAAAACGGCTATGTCATCCGCGTGAACGGCGCAGTTGCGACCTATACCGTAGTCGTCACGATCAGCGGCAGCAACTTCGACAACTACGCTTTTGCGGAAGGCAGCGAAACCACCGTTTCGTTTGAAGTTTCCGCGTCGGTCAATACGCTTGAATTTGCACAAGATGTCGAGCTTGGCTGGACTTACGGCGAGCCTGCCGCATGGACGGAGGGAACGGGTCTCGGTGATATTCTCTCGCTGACCTACGGCGATGTGACGCAAGTCGTCTTCTCCTATGCTGTCCGCACGGAAAGCGGAACAGCGGCCGGCGCAGTGTATACGAGCATTCGTCCCGACGATGCCGGCAACTATTGGGTGCGTGCGTTCTATCCGGGCGACGTAGGGCAAGGGTTTGGCAGTGCGGTTGCCTATGCGGAATTCACGATCGCGCAGGCGACGCTGCAGGTCCCTTCCCTGACGAATTCGGAAACGACGTACAGCGGTCTGGAACAGGATAACGCCATTGTCGGGTTTGATGCCGTCACAATGGGCATATCTACGGACGTGAACTTCTCGACAGAAGGGGAAGGGGATGGCTATACAGTCGTCCTGCACGCAACCGATGCGGGAAGTTATACGGTCACCATTACCCTCAAGGACAGCAGAAACTATGTGTGGGCGGATAGTTCGTCTTCCGTCCTCACATGGACGGTGAATGCGGCGACGGGCAATCGTGTAACCATTCCGGACGGCGGTCCCTGGACGTATGGTGAGACGATCACGGCGCCGCAGGCGACGGCAACATTCGGCGAGCCGACTTATCAGTATGCGGTTCTTTCCGAGGATTTCTCCGGGACGGATTATTCCGGCGTTACAGGCTGGGCGAGCGGGTTCCCGACACAGGCGGGCAGATATGTTGTCCGTGCGATTGTCCGTACGACGAGCAACTATGACGGTGCAGTTGCATATAAAGAATTCCGGATCAATCCGGCTCAAATTACCGTCGGCGACGACGTTGCGGGGTACACGGGCACCTATGACGGGACTTCGCACAATGCGCGTACCGCGGGCACGGCATCTACCGTTGATAATTCTGCCGTGACGTGGAGTTATAGCCTGACGGGTGCGGACGGAAGCTGGCAGACCAGGCAGTTTGCGTTCCGTAATGCGACGGACGGCGCTGTGACTGTCTATTACAAAGTGAGCGCTCCGAACCACGAAGATGCGTACGGACAGTTTACGGTAAGTATCGCCAAGGCAAACCTTACGGTGATCGTGGGAAGTGCAAACATCACCTATGGCGACACGGCGCCTGCTTCGTACACGCTCTCGTATGCAGGGTTTGTCGGCAACGACACATCGAGTGTTGTAGACGCATCGGAGGCGGTATTCTCTTGCAGTTATGCGACTGGCGATGACGCGGGCGACTACGCCGTCTCGGTCAGCGGCCTGACGGCAGACAACTATACCTTCAACGTGATCGATGGCACGCTCAATGTCGGACGCAAACCGATCGCGGTCGGCATCGGCGATCAGTTCTCCGATTACGGAGAAAACGTCGTGCTCGATCAGACGCAGTGGGCTTGTAATGAGCAGGAACTCATCGACGGCGATACGCTTGACGATCTGGGCATTACGCTGACCACGCAGGCAGGGCAGCCCGGTTACACGAGCGCCGGGACATATGCGATCACGGGAAGCGCAGCTGCCGGAAACTATGAAGTTTCCTTCATTCCGGGCATCTACACGATCTATGCCAGATCCCTGACAGTAGAGATCACGGCAAACGGCGGTATATACGGCGGTACGATCACGGGTGCGACGGCAGTTTTGATGGAGAACGGTCAGCCGGTTTCGTACGGTGATGTCAGCGTTATCCTGACCTATACCGGTACGGCAAACGACGGCACGTCTTACGATTCAACGGTTGCGCCCACGAAGGCAGGCGTCTATACGGTGACGGCGACGCTGAACAGCGATAACTACACGCTGACGGGTACGACGAGCGCAACGTTCATCGTGCAGCGCGCGACGGCGGAGATCCCCGAGGCGGGAAGCAAGGCTTACACGGGCGGCGCGCAGCAGTCCGATCTTGCAAGCAACGACGTCTATTCGGTAACGCAGGGCGATGACTGGGTCAATGCGGGCGAATATGATGTCGTGCTGAAACTTGCCGATGCCGATAACTATCGCTGGGCAAACGCAGACGGCGCAGAAGTGACGGTCGTCTTCACGATCACGCAGGCGGAAAATGCGTTTACGCAGTTGCCTTCCATTGAGAACTGGACGTATGGAGCAGAGCCTAATGTGCCGGGCGAAGCACAGGCACTGTTCGGAAGCGACACCATCGTATACATGTACGCGACGGAAGCGAACGGCGAATATACGACGGAAGTTCCCGTGAATGCAGGCACTTATTGGGTGAAGGCATTCGTTGCGGAAACGGTGAACTATGCCGGCGCAGAGTCCGAAGCGGTGGAGTTTGAGATCTACGCCGTGAAGGATAATGCGGTCACGGATCTGACGTTTGACGAGAGCTGGACGTATTATGAAACGCCCGATCCTGCAATGCCTTCCGCGGTGGCAGAGTTCGGCGAAGTGTTGTTCCGCTATGCGGCGCTTCCCGAGGATTTCACGGGAACCGATTACAGTACGATCACCGATTGGACGGATGCAACGCCGACCGCTGTCGGAAGGTATGTGATCTGTGCGTATGTGGAAGGCACGGAAGACTACAACGGCGCGCAGGCGTATGCGGAATTTGAGATCAACCCTGCGCAGATTTCGGTGAGCGGCGTCGAGGGCTATGCGGGCACTTATGATGCGGCAGAGCATTATGCGCGCATTGCCGGAACCGCAACAACAGTGGACGGCGCTACGGTCACATGGCAATACAGTGCAACCGGATTTGACGACGGCGGGTATCAGTGGCAGGATGAGCAGATTGTGTTCATGAATGCGACGAACGGCGAAGTGACGGTTTACTATAAAGTCAGCGCTGCAAATCATGAAGATGTCATTGGCAGCTTCAAGGTGTCCGTTGCGCAGGCAAACCTTACCGTGGTTGTCGGAAGTGCGACGATCGATTATGGAGCAGAGGCTCCTGAGTCCTTTGATGTGACTTATCGAGGGTTCGTCGGCAGTGAAGATGACGCGGTCTTAGAAGGTGATCTGACCTTTGAAGTCGTCGGATATTCTGTCGGTTCTGCGATCGGAACATACACGGTCAAGGCGAGCGGCTTGTCGTCCGAAAACTACAACATAGTTTACGAAGACGGCACATTGTATGTCAGGAGAATCGAAGCAACCGTCACGATCACGGCGAACGGCGGTATATACGACGGCGAGATTATTCCCGCGACGGCGCAGGTCAATGGGCTGATCGGTGCAGATGAGGGAAAAGTCAGCGTTATCCTGACCTATACCGGTACGGCAAACGACGGCACGTCTTACGATTCAACGGTTGCGCCCACGAAGGCAGGCGTCTATACGGTGACGGCGACGCTGAACAGCGATAACTACACGCTGACGGGTACGACGAGCGCAACGTTCATCGTGCAGCGCGCGACGGCGGAGATCCCCGAGGCGGGAAGCAAGGCTTACACGGGCGGCGCGCAGCAGTCCGATCTTGCAAGCAACGACGTCTATTCGGTAACGCAGGGCGATGACTGGGTCAATGCGGGCGAATATGATGTCGTGCTGAAACTTGCCGATGCCGATAACTATCGCTGGGCAAACGCAGACGGCGCAGAAGTGACGGTCGTCTTCACGATCACGCAGGCGGAAAATGCGTTTACGCAGTTGCCTTCCATTGAGAACTGGACGTATGGAGCAGAGCCTAATGTGCCGGGCGAAGCACAGGCACTGTTCGGAAGCGACACCATCGTATACATGTACGCGACGGAAGCGAACGGCGAATATACGACGGAAGTTCCCGTGAATGCAGGCACTTATTGGGTGAAGGCATTCGTTGCGGAAACGGTGAACTATGCCGGCGCAGAGTCCGAAGCGGTGGAGTTTGAGATCTACGCCGTGAAGGATAATGCGGTCACGGATCTGACGTTTGACGAGAGCTGGACGTATTATGAAACGCCCGATCCTGCAATGCCTTCCGCGGTGGCAGAGTTCGGCGAAGTGTTGTTCCGCTATGCGGCGCTTCCCGAGGATTTCACGGGAACCGATTACAGTACGATCACCGATTGGACGGATGCAATGCCGACCGCTGTCGGAAGGTATGTGATCTGTGCGTATGTGGAAGGCACGGAAAATTACAACGGCGACGAAGTCTACGGGGAGTTTGAGATCTTCCCTGCGCAGATTTCGGTGAGCGGGGTGGACGGTTACACGGGAACTTACGACGGCAATGTGCATAATGCGCGCATTGCGGGTACCGCAACGACGGTGGACGGCGTTGCCGTGACGTGGGAGTACAGCAGGACGGGAGCGGACGGCAGCTGGCAGACAGCGCAGTGTGTTTTCCGGGATGCAGGTACTTATACCGTTTGGTACAAAGTCAGCGCCGCGAACCATGAGGACATTGTCGGCAGCTTTACGGTCTCCATTGCACGAGCAGTTCTTACCGTGATCATCGGAGATGCGGAGATCGCATACGGCGAGGAAGCCCCCGAGTTCTTCGATGTAACTTATCGTGGGTTCGTCGGCGGGGATGACGAGAGCGTCCTGGAAGGAGAGCTGGTTTTCACGGTCATCGGTTACAGCGTCGGGTCTCCTGCGGGTACATATGCAGTAGAGGCGAGTGGCTATACGGCAGACAACTATGATATTATGTATCAGAGCGGATTGCTGTATGTGACGCAAGTGGCGATTACGGTGACGATCACGACCGGCGGCGGAACCTACGGCGAAGAGATCGTGCCTGCAACGGCAACGCTTCACGGCGTTCCCGCGGGAGCGGATGTTCATCCGATCCTGACATATACGGGTACGGCAAATGACGGCACGTCATATCATTCTACGCAAGTTCCTTCAAAGGCGGGAAGCTACACGGTAACGGTCACGCTCGATAACGAAAGTTATGTGCTGACAGGGACAACGAGCGCTGTGTTCACGATTGAGCGCCAGCTGCTGAATGTTCCCGAACCCGGCAGCAAGCCGTACACCGGAACGCCTCAGAAATCCGATCTGGCGGATAATCCGCTTTATACGGTAGAGCAGGGCGATGATTGGATCGACGTGGATAGCTACGCGGTAAAAATTACGCTTCGCGATATAGCAAATTATCGTTGGCGCACGGCGAATACGGCAACGGCTACGGCGAACTTCCACATCACGCAGGCAGAAAATGCATTTGTGAAGGATCCCGTCATTGAGGGATGGACGTATGGTGCAGAGCCCAATGTGCCGGGCGGAGCGCAGGCACTGTTCGGAAGCGACACCATTGTATACATGTACGCGACGGAAGCGAACGGCGAATATACGTTGTCAGCTCCCGTGAATGCAGGCACTTATTGGGTGAAGGCATTCGTTGCGGAAACAGTGAACTATTCCGGCGCAGAGTCCGATGCGGTCTCCTTCACGATCACGAGTTTCGCAGGCACGACGCTTCCTTCTTTGGAATATGATTCCTCTGTCTATAACGGAACGGAACAGACAAACCGTGTGATCGGCTTCAATCCCCTCACAATGGAGATCACAGGCGAAGCGCCCGTGTCTATCGTTGACGGAATTGCTGCCATGAAAGCGACGAACGCGGGTGAGTATACGATCACGATCACGTTCAAGGACGGTAATTATACCTGGTCGGACGGCAGTTCCTCCATGACCCTTACCTGGACGATCGGCAAACTCGCAATCGAGAAGCCGACGGCGGCGAACGGCGAGTGGATTGCCGATGGCGGGTTGCTCGAGTATATTCCGAACGGGTTCGATTCCGATGTGATGGATATCACCGGGAACAGAGCGACGAAAGCAGGATTGTATACGGTCACGGTCACGCTTCGCGACACGCAGAATTATGTGTGGGACGATGGAACGAACGGCGCTGTCACTTTCACCTGGAGAGTGGCGGAGGAGGAAATTTCGCTGTTGTGGCTGATTATTCTCCTTGCCTGCATCATTGCGATCGAGATCATTGTGCTTATTGTTGGGATCGTACGTCGCAGGAAGCCGGATGACCCCGATCGCGGGACAGACGATCCGGAACAGAAAAACGGCAGCACAAAGGTCGCGTCTGTAGCCGCGCTGCCCGCGCTGGCAGCGATCGTTATTCCTTCGCATGTGACAATATGTTGTATCCTCGGGGCAATCGCGGTTATTCTGCTTGTTGCGATTCTGATCGTCTATCTCAAAAAGAAAAAGGATCCGCCGGAGGAGACGGAGGCGGAAACAGAGATTGCGGCAGCTTCCTCAGAAGATGAGACAGAAAATGCCGCATCCGAGTCCCTTCCGGCAGATATCGGGCAGTCCGAAGAGATTGCCGGACAGGGGACGGGAGAGGCTGAAGAGCAGAATCCCGATGCGGAAGCGGCGCCCGAATCGGACACGCAGGAGAGCGCGGAGCCTGACGATGCGGAAGCGGCGCCCGAATCGGAAACGCAGGAGAGCGCGGAGCCTGACGATGCGGAAGCGGCGCCCGAAGCGGAAACGCAGGAGAGCGCGGAGCCTGACGAGGCGGAAGCGGCGCCCGAAGCGGAAACGCAGGAGAGCGCGGAGCCTGACGAGGCGGAAGCGGCGCCCGAAGCGGAAACGCAGGAGAGTGCGGAATAAACAAAAAAAGGCATCGCCTATGGGCGGTGCCTTTTTTGGTGTGAGGGGAACATTGTGCCTGATGCGGCGGCGCATGAGTGCGGCGGAAGTATCGCCGCAGGGTTCCGTAATGATAATGTACATACAATGATGCATTGCGATAATATGAAGCGAGAGAAGATGCTTTAGAGGTTTTGAGAAGTATGGAAGCCGATGCTCCCGACGGAAAGTTTTATAATGGTTCAACGATTTATGCATTCGCGGAGGAAGGACCTTGCAATGCGGAAGGGTGATTTCAGATAGATCGGCAGTATGACGGTCCGTATGCCGTTTCCGAGGATTCTTCGACTATGGCGCCACGTCGGCGAAGCTGCCGGGATGACGGCGAGGTCATGGAGTTTTGGCTGTGCGGCGCGCCTGATCCGGTGCGCCGCATCATTTATTTGAGCGCGGTAAAGGGCGCGTTGTCGCAGTCATTTTCCAAATATGAGTGGCGTGTCATGAAATTGTAAAAGAAAATTGACGACTTTGGGCAATTTATTTGACTTAATTTGTCGAATGTGGTATAGTGATATTATATTTTTACGGGGATTACGGATGAAGGCGCTCGAAGAAAAGATCTTAAAGGAAGGAACCGTCCTGCCCGGAAATGTGCTCAAGGTCGGCAGCTTTCTCAATCAGCAAATGGATTCCGATTTCATCATGGAGATCGGAAACGAGATCGCGCGTCTGTATGCGGGCGAAGATATCACGCGCGTGCTGACGGTCGAGTCCTCGGGTATTGCGCTTGCCGTTGCGGCGGGGATCGCCCTGCATGTGCCTTCGGTCTTTGCGAAAAAGCATAAGAGCGCGAACATGCCCAAAGAAGTTTATACTGCGTCTGTTTACTCTTACACCCACAGGGAAACGTACGAGATAGCGGTTGCAAAAGAATACATCGGAAGGGAAGATCGTGTCCTGATCGTGGATGATTTTCTTGCCAACGGGAACGCCGTGCATGGTCTGATGCGTATCCTCGAGGAGGCGGGCGCAGCGCTTGTAGGTTGTGCGTTTGCTATCGAAAAGGGATTCCAGGGGGCAGGCGATGCGCTTCGCGCTCAGGGGATCCGTGTGGACTCTCTCGCTATCGTGGATGCCATGACGGATGAGAGTGTCATTTTCCGCGCGCAGGGATAGTGCGCGCTTTTTTGTTGGATAAATTTTTTTCAAAGGAGAAAAATATGAAGAAACTGTTGGCTTTGGGGCTTGCGGCAACGCTTACTGCCGCGGGATTAGGCGTGCTTGCCGGCTGTACGGACGCAGGTTCGGACAATGAGGGTCCGGGAGAAGGGACTGTGAAAGTCGGACTGATTGCGCTTCATGACAGCAATTCGACCTACGATAAGAATTTCATCGACGCGATGCAGGAGGCTTGCAAGAATAAGGGTGCCGAACTCGTCATCAAGACGGGAATCGACGAAACGAACGACTGCTACGATGCGGCGATCGATCTTGTCGATCAGGATTGTGATGTTATTTTTGCCGATTCATTCGGTCACGAGGACTTTGTTCTGCGGGCGGCGCGCGAGAACCCGGATGTTCAATTTTGTCATGCAACCGGGACGAAGGCGCATACGGAGGGCGTTTCCAATTTCCATAATGCGTTTGCTTCCATTTATGAGGGCAGATATCTCGCGGGCGTTGCGGCTGGGATGAAGCTGGTGGAGATGTATGAGGCAGATGCGCTGGAAGCGGAGAACTTCGATGAAGACGGCAATATTAAGATCGGTTATGTAGGTGCATTCCCGTATGCCGAAGTTGTCTCCGGGTATACTTCCTTCTATCTCGGCGCACGTTCCGTCGTGGAAGAAGAGACGGAGATCAGTGTTACGATGGAAGTTTCGTATACCAGTTCCTGGTATGATCTTCAGGCAGAGAACGATACCGCAAGAAAGTTGATCAGCAACGGCGCCGCGCTGATTTCTCAGCATGCAGACTCTATGGGCGCTCCCAATGCCTGCGAAGCGGAAGGGGTTCCCAATGTCTCCTATAATGGCAGCACGGCGGCTTCTTGTCCCAAAACGTTCATCATTTCCTCGAGAATCAATTGGGTCCCTTATTTTGAGTACATGATCGATTGCGTCGCGGACGGCGAGCAGATCGCAACCGACTGGACGGGTACTCTGGAAAACGGCGCGGTCGAGGTGACGGCGCTCGGTCAATCCGCTGCAGAAGGGACACAGGCAAAGCTGGATGAGGTTAAGTCGCAGCTCATGAGCGGCGAACTCAAGGTCTTTGATTGCTCTAAGTTTACCGTGAACGGCGAGCACCTCACTTCCTATATGGCGGACGTCAACTACGATACCGCTTTTGAAAAGGATACGGAGGCGATCAAGAACGGCGTATTTGAGGAATCCGTGCATCGCAGCGCTCCCTATTTTGACGTGCGCATCGACGGGATCACAGAGCTGAGTTCCTGATTCAAGTTATTGAATGCAAAACAAAGACAAGCCGGCGAAGATATCCTCTCCGCCGTTTGTCGTTTTCTTAGAATATTTTGCGAGGTGCCGAAGTGGACGAACAAATTGCGCTCGAACTAAGAAATATCAGTAAATTCTTCGGTCCTGTCGCAGCGAACAAGGACATCAGTTTTTCTCTGAAGAGAGGGGAGATTCTGGCGCTGCTCGGTGAAAACGGCAGCGGGAAGACGACGCTCATGAATATGATATCCGGGATCTACTATCCGGACGAGGGTCAGATCTTCGTGAACGGGAAACCTGCCGTCATTTCTTCGCCGCAGGATGCATTCCGCTATAAGATCGGTATGGTACATCAGCACTTCAAGCTGATCGATATCTTTACGGCGGCGCAGAACATCGTGCTCGGCGTCAGGGAAACGAAGCGCTACAGCGCTCGGCGCATTAACGAGCAGGTAGGAAAAATCGCTTCAAAGTACGGGTTTGAGATCGATCCGAAAAAGAAGATCTACGATATGTCTGTTTCGGAGAAGCAGACGGTAGAGATCGTAAAAGTCCTATACCGCGGCGCGGATATTCTGATTCTCGATGAGCCGACGGCGGTGCTCACTCCGCAGGAGACGGAAAAGTTGTTTGCCGTGATGCGTGCGATGAAAGAGGACGGAAAATCCATCATTATCATCACGCACAAGCTGCATGAGGTGATGGCTATTTCCGACCGCGTCGCCGTACTGCGCAAGGGTGAGTATATCGGATGCGTCAATACCGCTGAGACATCGGAAGCCGCCCTTACCGAAATGATGGTGGGGCAGAAAGTAGAACTTAATATCGAGCGTCCCCTGACGGAACACGCTCGGCCTCTTCTGGAAATACGCGATCTGTGTATCAAAAACGACGTGGGAAGCCTTGCCATCGAAGACCTGAGTTTCTTTATCCGAGGCGGTGAGATCTTGGGCGTAGCCGGCATTGCCGGGTGCGGGCAGAGAGAATTATGCGAAGCGATCGCAGGTCTGAGAAAGGTCGAGTCCGGCGGGATCTACCACGAGGGGGAGAGTATTGTCGGGCTGTCTCCCAAGGCGATTTACGAAAAAGGCGTTTCTATGAGTTTTATCCCGGAAGATCGTCTCGGGATGGGGCTTGCGCCTTCCATGTCTGTGACCGACAATATGATGATAAAAAATTATCAGGATCACGGTTTTGGATTTCGGCCGCGCAGTGTTGATGCGGGAGACAAATCTTTTCGCGCTGCAGGACGCCGTTGCGTCAATGCGGTGGGGGGATTTTTTGATCGCCATTGGGCGTTTGTCAATCGCAGGCTTGCACGCAGCGAAGCAAAGCGCGTCATAGAGGAATTGGATGTTTCCACGCCTTCCACGGAAACGCCGGTCAGACGGTTGTCGGGCGGAAATGTGCAGAAAGTGCTGCTCGGGCGTGAACTTCTCAATAAGCCCAATGTTCTCATCACGGCGTATCCCGTGCGCGGACTGGATATCAATTCATCCTATCTCATCTACGATATTCTCAACCGACAGAAGAAAGCGGGGACGGGAGTGCTGTTTATCGGCGAAGATCTGGACGTCATGCTTGCTCTTTGCGATAAGATCATGGTGCTCTGTCACGGCAGACTGATGGGGGTTGTCCACGCGGAAAAGACGACGAAGGAACAGCTCGGACTGATGATGGCGGGCGCACTTGATTTGCAGGAGGAGAAGGGCAAACAGATGGGCGTTGCAAAGGATACGCAAATCGGGGAGGGCGAAACATGGAACGAGTAAAGGAGCCGCTAATTCACATTACGCGGCGCGATTCGATGCCTGTGTGGAAGAGTCTGCTCATCCGTTTCGGAGCGATTCTGATCGCGCTCCTGATCAGCGCGGCATTCATTGCTGCGATGGCTCCCGATTCGCAGGGTTTTTTCGGATTCTTCAGTTCTCTGTTTTCGGGAACGTTCGGCGGTAAAGGCGGCAGACGGTTTTGGCTGACGCTTCAGAATACCGCACTGTTGCTGTGCGTTGCGCTTGCGCTCGTCGTTGCATTCAGAATGAAGTTCTGGAACCTCGGCGGAAACGGGCAGGTGCTTATGGGCTGCCTTGCCTGTGCAATGTGCATGTATTATCTTGGCGGCAAGATTCCGAACCCGGCGCTGTGGGTGATCATGTTGGTTGCAAGTGTTGCGGCGGGCGCCGTATGGGCGGTCATTCCCGCTGTATTCAAGGCGATTTTCAACACCAACGAGTCCTTGTTTACGTTGATGATGAACTATATCGCGATGTATCTCGTGGCGTTTTTCATATCGTTCTGGTATCCGGAGGGGACGGGCGTCATGCCGCCGCTGTCAGATGTAGCCCTTCCTGCTTTGGGGGACGGACAGGCGGGGAGAAGCATGCTTCCCGTTCTGATCGCCGTTGTCGTGACAGTGCTCATTTTTTGCTATTTGCGCTTCTCCAAGCACGGGTATGAGATCAGCATCGTGGGGGAGAGCAAGAATACTGCGCGATATGCGGGGATCAATGTCAGGAAAGTGATTATCCGTACGCTCGTTCTTTCCGGTGCGATATGCGGGATCGTCGGATTTCTGCTGACCGGTTCCATCAATCATATGGTCAGCACGACGATGGACGGCAATATGGGGTTTACAGGCATCATGGTTGCATGGATGGGGAAATTCAATCCGCTGATCATGGCTGTGGTTGCATTTCTCATCAACTTCCTGTCGCGCGGAATGGCGCAGGTCTGCACCGATTTCGGGTTCACGAGCGAAGCGCTTTCCGATATCGTGATCGGGCTTATTTATTTCTTCTTCATCGGCTGCGAATTTTTTATCGTATATAAAGTGCACATCGGCCGTCGGAAAAAACAGACTTCGGGTCTCTCGGACGAAACTTCTGCGGATACGGTGCAGATAGAAACGGCGGGGGAAAGTGACAATGCGGGCATGCCTGTGGAAGAACGGGACGGGCATTTTCCGCAAAGCAGCGGAACTGAGGCCTCTTCCGGGATCCTCGGTGCGGAAGCTGTTTCGGGGAGCGGAGAAGAGCCTTCGGGAAAACAACAGGTACGGGAGGAGAACTGAATGGACGTTTTTCTTTCAAGCGCCATTGAATTCGGCGTCATCTTTCTATTCGGCTGTGTTGGAGAAATTATTACGGAGAAATCCGGACACCTCAATCTCGGCATCCCGGGGATTATGTGTATGGGGGCAGCGGGAGGCGTATTCGGAGCCAAACTTTGCATGATGGGAACGGACAATCCGAATGGTGTGCTGACCGTCCTCGTTGCGATTTTGTTTGCAATGCTTTTTGCGGCGGCGCTGGGCGGCGTATACGGATTTCTCACTGTCAGTCTTCGCGTCAATCAGAATGTGACGGGGCTTGTCTGCACCATCTTCGGGGCGGGATTCACCTCATTTTTCCTCAACAATGTTGTCAATATTGCCGATCTTGAAGTTAGTTCCAAGCTCTCCTATGCGTCGTTGAATTTTTTTAACGCACATATTCCGGGGACGGAAATTCTCGGCTGGTTCGGAACGATTTTTCTGCAGCACGGGATACTGATCTATCTTGCCATCGTCATTGCGATCGTTACGTCGGTCATACTGAAACGGACAAAAGCGGGGTTAAACCTGCGGGCGATCGGCGAAAATCCCGCTACGGCGGATGCTGTCGGCATTCGTGTGACGCGCTATAAGTACATTGCGATCGTCACGGGTGCGGCGATCGCGGGGTTGGGCGGTCTTTGCTATGCGCTTGGCTATACGACAGGGAACGACTCCACGGTGGAAGTGACTGTCCAGGGAATCGGCTGGCTCTCGATTGCGCTTGTCATATTTACGATGTGGCGTCCTACGCTTTCGATCGCAGGATCGCTTGTTTTCGGAGCGCTCTATATTTTGTTTTCTTACATTACCGTGGCATCGGAGTTCAAGCCTTTGCTCAGACTCATTCCATTTGTGGTGACCATAATCGTACTCATTGCAACGAGTATCATCGGTCACCGCGAGACGCAGCCGCCTGCAAGTCTCGGGCTGTCTTATTTCCGCGAAGACCGATAAGTCTTTGCGTGAAGCTATATGTTTCATCGGAAAAGTCCGGCGATCAAGCCGGACTTTTCTTTTTCGGATTTTTGCATGGCTCGGACTGCCGCGGGCTGCGGGATCCGTCATTCGGAAGGATCGTATGTATTGCGTTATTTGCATGCAGAAACGCCATGGACCGTTTTAGTTCTTTCCCGCATACGATGATGTGACTGCCCTGCACGGGCAGGGCGGGGGACGAGTATGTGGTTTTTTTCCTTGGCGGCGTGGCAGCAGGCACTTCTGGCGTCGCTTGTGATGTATCTGATGACAACGCTGGGAGCGGCGTGCGTCTTTTTTTCAAAGCGACCGAAACAGGGCGCGCTGACGATTTTGCTTGGGGCTTCGGCGGGTATTATGATCGCCGCAAGTTTTTTTTCGCTGCTTCTGCCCGCGATAGAGGCGGAAGGGGCGCTTCCCGCCTATCTTCCTGCGGCGGCGGGTTTTTTGTTGGGCGGGATGTTTATCATTGTCAGCGACCTTCTTCTTTCGCGCACGCAGCGCACCTTTCATGCGATCGGCGATAAGCGTACGGCACTGCTGTATTTTGCGGTAACGCTGCACAATATTCCTGAGGGAATGGCGGTGGGAGTGGCGTTTGCGGCAGGAATGAGTGGAGAGGGCGCGCTTGCCGGTATGCTTCTTGCCGTGGGGATCGCGGTGCAGAATTTTCCTGAAGGAATGTGTGTTGCGTTTCCCATGCGCGCAAAAGGAATGAGTCCCATGAAAAGTTTTTTGTTTGCGCAAGGTTCGGGCGCCGTGGAAGTCCCTGCCTGCGTATTGGGCGCGATCGCTGCGGCAGCGATCGGTTCTCTGCTGCCATGGGCGCTTGCTTTTTCGGCCGGGGCGATGGTGGCGGTCGTTTGTTCCGAATTGATCCCGGAATGTTTTTCCGGCAATAAGACGCTTGCCTCCGTCGGGGTTGTTGCCGGATTCTGTCTGATGATGGTTCTCGACGTAGCGCTCGGGTAGATGTTCCGCTTGCAAAAAAGCGTGTAATTTGTCGCGCGAACGCTTGACGGGCTATTTTTTGTTTGGTATAATGAAGATATGGCAAAGGCAGTTCGTATCTGCCGCACTCGGCAGAGGACAACGTAATCTTAGAGTACGACGGAGACGGTTTTTTTCGCGCAGAAAAAAACGGCTCCGTTTCATTTTCAAACCGTCACGGAGGCAGTATCATGAAGAAAGTTGCAGTCATCATGGGAAGCGACAGCGATCTTCCCGTTGTCGAAAAGGCGTTCTCGGTATTCGAGGAGTATGGTGTGCCCTATGTCGTACATGTGTATTCGGCGCATCGTACGCCCATTGAAGCACGCGAATTTGCGCAGAAAGCGGCGGATGAAGGGTTTGGCGCGATCATTGCGGCGGCCGGCAAGGCTGCGCATCTTGCGGGTTCGCTGGCAGCCAATACCGTGCTGCCCGTCATCGGCATTCCCGTCAAGAGTTCCACCTTGGACGGGCTGGACGCGCTTTTGTCCACCGTGCAGATGCCTGCGGGCATTCCTGTCGCAACCGTCGCGATCGACGGCGCACAGAATGCGGCGCTGCTTGCCGTTCAGATCCTTGCCGTTTCCGATGAACAGCTGCGCAACCAATTGCTCAGTGCGCGTCTGGCGGCGGCGGAGAAGGTTTTGAAAAAAGATGCGGAGATCTCCGCAAAATATACCAGAGAATAATTTTTTATCCCAAGAGGAAAAAGGAGATACATCATGGAAAAGACCGTTCAGCTCTACGAGGGCAAGGCAAAAAAAGTATATGCAACGACGGACGAGAATCTGTGCATCGTCTCTTATAAGGACGACGCGACCGCATTCAACGGGCTGAAAAAAGGCACGATCGCAGGCAAAGGCGTCGTCAACAACCGTATGACCAACCTTCTGATGCAGCTTTTAGAGAAAGCGGGTGTGCCCACGCACTTTGTGCAGGAGCTTTCCGAGCGCGATACGCTGGTCAAAAAGGTCAAAATCGTTCCCCTCGAGGTCATCATCCGCAATGTCTCCGCAGGGTCGTTTGCAAAACGCTACGGCGTAGAGGAGGGCATCGTGTTCGACGAACCCACCATCGAGTTCTCCTATAAGAACGACGATCTGGGGGATCCCCTCATCAACAGCTATCATGCGCTCGCGTTGAAACTTGCGACGAAAGAGGAGATCGAGACCATCAAGAAGTATGCATTCAAGGTCAACGAGGTACTCAAGGCGTATTTCCTGCATCTTGGCGTCAAGCTGATCGATTTCAAGCTGGAGTTTGGGCGTCTTGCGGACGGCACGATCGTACTTGCGGATGAGATTTCGCCCGACACCTGCCGTTTCTGGGATGCAAAAACCAACGAGAAGCTGGACAAGGACAGATTCCGCCGCGATATGGGAGGCGTCGAGGACGCATACGCGGAGATCTTCAAGCGCGTCACGCAGGGAGAGTAACATGGAGCACGAAGTTCACGAAGAGTGCGGGGTGTTCGGCATTTTTGCGCCCGGAGCGCAGAATGTGGCGTCCACGACGTACTATGCGCTTTTCGCCTTACAGCACAGGGGGCAGGAATCGGCCGGCATTGTCGTCAACAATGACGGAGTCTTTTCCGCTTATAAGGACGTAGGGCTTGTCAACGACGTCTTTACGTCCGACGTGCTCGCAAAGCTCGGATTGGGCAATATGGCGATCGGACATGTCCGTTACGGTACGACGGGTACCAACGGCAGGGAAAACGCTCAGCCTATCGTCGTCAATCACCTGAAGGGCAACATGGCGCTCGCGCATAACGGCAATCTCATCAATGCGACGGAACTGCGTGCCGAGCTGGAAAACGACGGCTGTATTTTTCATACGACTTCCGACACCGAGGTCATTGCCTATGTGATTACACGCGAACGCGTCAGGGCGCGTTCCATTGAGGAAGCTGTTCTCGCCGCAATGGACAAGCTCAAGGGCGCCTATTCGCTCGTTGTGATGTCGCCTTCCAAACTCATTGCGGCACGCGACCCGCTGGGGTTCCGTCCGCTGTGCTTTGGCAGAAGGGACGACGGCAGTTATCTTGTTGCCTCGGAATCGTGTGCGCTGAATGCGGTCGGAGCGCATAAAGTGCGCGAGATCGAACCGGGCGAGATGCTCGTCATCACAAAGGAAGGAATCAAGACCGATACTTCTCATTGCGGCGGAAAGAAGGCGTTCTGCGTGTTTGAATACTTTTATACCGCGCGCCCCGATTCGGAAATCGACGGTTGCTATGTGCACGATGCACGTTTGCAGGCGGGCAGATTCCTGGCAGAAAAGTATAAGATCGACGCAGATATCGTCGTCGGTGTCCCGGATTCCGGTCTGGATGCGGCTCTTGGCTACGCGCAGGCGTCCGGCATTCCCTACGGCATCGGATTTTTGAAAAACAAATATATCGGCAGAACGTTTATCGCGCCCGATCAGAAGATGCGCGAAGACCGCGTCAAGATCAAACTCAACGTCATTGCTTCGGCGATCCGCGGCAAGCGGGTCATCCTTGTGGATGATTCCATCGTCCGCGGCACGACCAGCCGTCCCATCGTCAAACAGCTCAGAGACGCGGGCGCGACCGAAGTGCATTTTCTCTCTTCGGCGCCCAAGTTCCTCAATCCGTGCTACTACGGCACAGATATCGACTCGCGCGACAATCTTATTGCCTGCCATCATACGACGGAAGAGATCGCGCAGATCATCGGGGCGGACTCTGTCGGCTATCTTGACATCGATCATGCGCGTATGCTCACGGGCAGTGACGGCAGCGGTTTTTGCTGCGCCTGCTTCGACGGCGTCTATCCCACCGAGGTCCCGAAGGAACCGGGGAAGGATCGTTTTGAGCGTCCTATCTCGGGACGCCCTATCAGCGAGAATCCCAAATTCCGCAAAAAACAGGAGAATTGAGAGATGGAAAAGAGCTTTTCCGACAGCTATAAGGCTGCGGGCGTCGATATCACCGCGGGCTATAAGGCAGTTGAACTGATGAAGAAGCACGTTGCACGCACCATGCCCGAGGGCAGAGCGGACATCGGCGGTTTCGGCGGATTGTTCCCCCTCGATATGGCGGGGCTCAAGGAGCCTGTGCTCGTCTCAGGCACGGACGGCGTCGGCACCAAGATCAAGCTTGCCTTCCTCATGGACAAGCATGACACGGTGGGCATAGACTGCGTCGCCATGTGTGTTAACGATATCATCTGCTGCGGCGCAAAGCCCCTCCTGTTTCTCGACTATATCGCCTGCGGGCGCAACTATCCCGAAAAGATCGCTTTCATCGTCGGCGGCGTCGCGGAGGGTTGCGTGCGCGCGGGCTGCGCGCTCATCGGCGGCGAGACCGCCGAGCACCCCGGGCTGATGCCCGAAGAGGAATACGACCTTGCGGGCTTTGCGGTCGGCGTCGTCGACAAGAGCAAGGTCATCGACAATTCCGCGATGAAGGAGGGGGACGTCATGATCGCGCTCGCCTCCTCGGGCGTGCACTCCAACGGGTTCTCGCTCGTGCGGAAGGTGTTCGACGTCGACCACTGCGATTTGTCCGCGCCTGTCGCGGAGCTGGGCGGCGCGTCCCTCGGCGAGACGCTGTTAACGCCTACCAGGATCTACGTCAAGAGTGTTCTGGCACTTCTCAAAGAGGTCGGCGTCAAGGGCATTTCGCACATCACGGGCGGCGGCTTCTATGAAAACATGCCCCGCTCCATTCCTGAGGGGCTGGGCGTGAAGATCAGAAAGTCGGACGTCAAAGTACTGCCCGTTTTCGACCTCATTCAAAAGACGGGCAACATCTCCGAGCACGACATGTTCAACACCTTCAACATGGGCGTCGGCATGGGCATCGTCGTCGCAAAAGAGGATGTGGACAAGTCGCTTGAAATTTTAAAGGCGCAGGGCGAGGATGCGTACGTCCTCGGCGTCATCGAAAAAAGCGACGACGGCGTGGTGCTCGTATGAGTAAGACGCGTATCGCCGTCCTGTGTTCGGGCGGCGGGACCAACTTTCAGGCGATCGTCAACGCGCAGGAGGCGGGGCTCATCCCGCACGGCGAGGTGGTGCTCGTCGTCACGGACAACGCGGGCGCCTACGTTCTGACGCGCGCGGCGCGCTATGGGATCGAAAGCGCCGTCGTCGATAAAAAGGAATACAGAGACCGCGGGGTAAGGGAAGAGAAGATCCTTTCGCTCATGCGGGAAAAAAACATCGAGTTCATCGTCTTTGCGGGCTTTATGACCATTCTGAGCGCCGATTTCGTCAGCGCCTACGAAGGGCGCATCATCAACGTCCACCCTGCGCTCATTCCCAGTTTCTGCGGGCCGGGCTATTATGGGCTGAAGGTGCATGAACAGGTCCTGGCACGCGGCGTCAAGGTCACGGGCGCGACGGTGCACTACGTTACCGAGATCTGCGACGGCGGTCCCATCCTCTTGCAGAAGGCGGTGGAGGTCAAAGAAGGCGACACGCCCGAGACGCTTCAAAAGCGCGTCATGCGTGAGGCGGAGTGGGTCATCCTGCCCGAGGCGGTGGAGCTGGTCTGCAAAAAATTGCAGGGCATCGAGGGCTGAACGGCATTTCCGCGCAGTTGCGCGGGAGCGAATTGAAACATTCAGGAGAAGATCATGGGTTACGAAGTCAGAAGCATGCGCGAGGCGCTCACGGGCAATTCCTACCCCGGGCGCGGCATCGTCGTCGGCAAGAGCGCGGACGGCACCAAGGCGGTCTATGCCTATTTCATCATGGGCAGGAGCGAGAACAGCCGCAACCGCATTTTTGTCGAGGAAGGGGAAAACGTCACCATCTATCCCTATGACGAGAGCAAAGTGGAGGATCCTTCCCTCATCATCTATTCCCCCGTCAAACGGGTGGAGAACGATCTCATTGTCACCAACGGCGATCAGACGGACACGATCGAGGAATTTTTGAAAAAGGGCAAGTGCTTCCGCTGCGCTCTTAAGACGCGCTGTTTTGAGCCTGATGCGCCCAACTATACGCCCCGTATCAGCGCCATTCTGCACCTCGGCGAAGATTACAGCTATGAGATGTCTATTCTCAAGAGCGCAGACGGCAAAGGAGAGAAGTGCAATCGGTATACTTTCGATTATGAACCCGTGGACGGACTCGGGCACTTCATCCATACCTATATGAAGGACGGCAATCCTCTGCCCACCTTCGAGGGCGAGCCGGAGCGCGTCGCCATTCCTAATGACGCCAAGTCGTTTGCCGAGGAAATCTGGGCAAACCTGGATGCGGACAATAAAATTTCGCTCGTCGTCTGCTCGGCGGAGCTTGCAACGGGCGCGATGGAGCGCATCGTCATCAACAAATACAAAAAGGCGTAACGCCTTTCCCGCGCGGCGCACGGAGAAAATCGGGCGAAGCGCAACCTTATGAGAAGTGACAGGAGGTCATGATCGATGAACGAATTTCAGCTCAAATACGGCTGCAACCCCAATCAGAAGCCTGCCCGCATCTTCATGGCAGACGGCAGCGATCTGCCCGTGGAGATCTTAAACGGCAGACCGGGATATATAAATTTCCTTGACGCCTTCAATTCCTGGCAGCTCGTCAAGGAAGTCAAAGAGGCGACGGGCATGTGCGCCGCCACCAGTTTCAAGCATGTTTCGCCTACTTCGGCGGCGGTCGGCAAGCCGCTCTCCGAAGCGCTCAAGAAGTCCTGCTTCGTGGACGATATCGAGGGGCTGGACGATTCCCCGCTCGCCTGCGCCTATGCGCGCGCAAGGGGCACGGACAGAATGTCCTCCTTCGGCGACTGGATCGCGCTCTCGGACGAGTGCGACGAGGTCACGGCAAAGATCATCGCGCGCGAGGTCTCGGACGGCATTATCGCGCCCGCATATTCGCCCAAGGCGTTGGAGATCCTCAAGACCAAGCGCAAGGGCGGTTACAATATCGTCAAAATTGACCCTTCCTACGTTCCTGCGGAAATCGAAAGAAAGCAGGTGTTCGGCATCACCTTCGAGCAGGGCAGGAATAACTTCAAGATCGACAGGGCACTTCTTTCCAATATTGTCACCAAGAACAAGGATCTGCCCGAAGATAAGGCGATCGATCTCATCATCTCGCTCATCACCTTGAAGTATACGCAGTCCAATTCCGTCTGCTTTGCCGCCGACGGACAGGCGATCGGCGTGGGCGCGGGACAGCAATCGCGCATCCACTGCACCCGCCTTGCGGCACAGAAGGCAGACCTGTGGCATCTGCGTCAGCATGAGAAGGTTTTGTCCCTGCAGTTTGCAGAGGGCGTTGGCAGACCGGAAAAGAACAATATCATCGATCTGTACCTCTCCGATAGCCCCGAAGAAGTGCTTGGCGAGGATGTGTGGCGTAAAAATTTCGCCGTCCGTCCCGAACCCTTCACGCGCGAGGAAAAGGCGGCGTATCTTGCGACTGTCAAGGGCGTTTCTTTGGGAAGCGACGCGTTCTTCCCCTTCTCGGACAATATCGAGCGCGCGGCTGCGAGCGGCGTGAGTTATGTCGCGGAGCCGGGCGGCTCAGTCAGGGACGATCTCGTCATTGAGGCAGCGGACAATCACGGCATGGTGATGGCGTTCACGGGCATGCGCCTCTTCCATCACTGATTTTTTGAGCAAACTGACGCGCAAATCTGCCGAAAATTGCGGATTTGCGCGAAAGCATTTTCTGATATTTTGTAAAAATTCCTGATTGCGAGGCAATAGTATATGGATATTTTGGTAGTCGGCGGCGGCGGAAGAGAGCACGCCGTCATCAAGGCGTTAAAGGCAAGCAGAAGGGCGGGCAAGATCTATGCTCTGCCCGGAAACGGCGGCATTGCTGCGGACGCGGAGTGCGTTCCCATTAAGGCGACAGACATTGCGGGCATCGTCGAATTTGCCCGCGCCAAAAATGTGGACTTTGCCGTCGTTACGCCCGACGATCCGCTTGTTTTGGGGTGTGTGGACGCACTGGAGCTTGCGGGCGTGCCCTGCTTCGGTCCGACGAAGGACGCCGCCATCATCGAAGGGAGCAAGGTGTTCTCGAAAAACCTGATGAAAAAGTACGGCATCCCCACTGCCGCGAGCGAGACGTTCACTTCTGCCGAGGAGGCGCTCGCCTATCTGAAGGCGGCAAGCTATCCCGTCGTCATCAAGGCAGACGGGCTGGCGCTTGGCAAGGGCGCGGTCATCGTGGAAAACTACGAACAGGCGGCTGCGGCCGTGGACGATATGATGGTCAGGCATGTTTTTGGCGCGAGCGGAGATCGCATCCTCGTCGAAGAATTCCTGGAAGGACCCGAAGTCTCCGTTCTCTCCTTTACCGACGGCAAGACGGTCATTCCGATGATCTCGTCCATGGACCACAAGCGTGCCGAGGACGGCGACAAGGGGCTGAATACGGGCGGCATGGGTACCGTTGCGCCCAATCCCTACTATACGCCCGAGATCGCGGCGGAGTGCATGGAGAAGATTTTCCTGCCCACCATTCAGGCAATGAACGCGGAGGGGCGTACCTTTAAGGGTTGTCTTTATTTTGGACTGATGCTCACAAAGGACGGTCCCAAGGTCATCGAATACAACTGCCGTTTCGGCGATCCCGAAACGCAGGTCGTGCTGCCTCTTTTGAAGAGCGATCTTCTGGAGATCATGCTCGCTGTGCGCGGCGGGATGCTCAGAGAGGAGCTCGTCCGCTTTTCGGAGGGCGCGGCGTGCTGCGTCGTGCTCGCGTCCAGGGGCTATCCCAAGAAGTACGATACGGGCTTTGAAATAACCCTGCCCGAGACGGAGCGCGGCGAAGAAATTTATGTTGCGGGCGCAAAGCTTGAGTGCGGCAAACTGGTGACGTCGGGCGGCAGAGTACTGGGCGCGGTTGCCACGGCGGATACGCTGGAGGAGGCGATCGGGCGGGCATACGCGCTAGCGGACAAGATCACCTTTGAAAACGCATACATGCGCAGGGACATCGGTAAGCGCGCGCTTGCCGCATTAAAGGGGGTATAAAGTGGTTTACAGGATCTACGTTGAGAAGAAAGAGGGGTTTGACAACGAGGCGCGCGCATTGCTTTCGGACGTACGCGAGCTTCTGGATATCGGCGGCGTGGAAAAGATCCGCATCCTCAACCGCTATGACGCCGAGGACATCGACCTACAGCTCTTCAAGGAGTGCGTCAAGACGGTGTTCTCCGAGCCGCAGATGGATCTTGCGAGCGAGGGCGTAGACCTGATGGGCGCGCGCGTGTTCGCTGTCGAGTACCTGCCCGGTCAGTTTGATCAGCGTGCGGACTCAGCGGCGCAGTGTGTGCAGCTTGTATCCCTTCAGCGTCGTCCCGTCATCCGCACGGCAAAGGTGTATGCCATCTACGGCGGCGTTTCGGAGAGCGATCTGGAGGCGATCAAGAAGTACGTCATCAACCCCGTGGAGAGCAGGGAGGCGTCTCTCGCCATTCCTCCGACGCTCAAGATCGAGCATCCCGTTCCCTCCGAAGTCCCCACGCTCACGGGATTTTTATCGCTGGACGAGGCGGGACTTGCCGACTTCGTCAAGAAGTACGCGCTTGCGATGGATGAAGATGACATCGCTTTCTGTCAGGCGTACTTCCAGCGCGAGGGGCGCGATCCGACGCTCACCGAGATCCGCATGATCGATACCTATTGGTCCGATCACTGCCGCCATACCACATTTCTGACGACCATTGATGACGTGACGTTTGAGGACGAGCTGCTGGAGTCCGCCTATAAGGACTATCTCGCGGCGCGCAGCGAACTTTCGCGCACCAAGCCCGTCAACCTCATGGATATCGGCACGATCGCGTGTAAGCTCTTAAAATCGCGCGGCATGCTTCCCAAGCTGGACGAGTCTGAGGAGATCAACGCCTGCACGGTCAAGATCACCGTCAACGTGGACGGTGAGCCGCAGGACTGGCTGCTCCTTTTCAAGAATGAAACGCACAATCACCCTACCGAGATCGAGCCATTCGGCGGCGCGGCGACCTGTATCGGCGGCGCCATTCGCGACCCGCTCTCGGGCAGGAGCTACGTCTATGCGGCAATGCGCGTCACGGGCGCGGGCGATCCGCTCGTCCCTGTCCGCGATACGCTTCGCGGAAAGCTTCCTCAGCGCAAGATCGTCACGACGGCTGCGGCGGGATACTCTTCTTACGGCAACCAAATCGGGCTTGCCACCGGTCAGGTGGACGAGCTGTATCATCCCGGGTACGTCGCAAAGCGCCTCGAGATCGGCGCAGTCATCGCCGCGACGCCTGCGGAGAACGTCCGCCGCGAAGTTCCCGCGCCCGGGGATAAGGTCATCCTTCTGGGCGGCAGAACGGGACGCGACGGCTGCGGCGGTGCTACGGGTTCCTCCAAGTCGCACACCTTGGAATCGCTCACCCACTGCGGCGCGGAGGTCCAGAAGGGCAACGCGCCCGAGGAGAGAAAACTCCAGCGCCTCTTCCGCAACAAGGACGCGATGCTGCTCATCAAGCGCTGCAACGACTTCGGCGCGGGCGGCGTGTCCGTCGCGATCGGCGAACTTGCGGACGGGCTGGACATCGACCTCAACGCCGTACCCAAGAAGTACGACGGTCTGGACGGCACCGAGCTTGCGATCTCCGAATCGCAGGAGCGCATGGCGGTCGTCGTCGAGGAAAACAAGGTCGCCGATTTCATCGCGCTTGCCGAGCAGGAGAACCTGGAGGCGACCGTCGTCGCGACGGTCACGGCAAGCCCCCGCCTCGTCATGCGCTGGAACGGCAAGACCATCGTCAACGTCTCGCGCGAATTCCTCAACTCCAACGGCGCGGAAAAGCATATCACCGTCGCGCCCGCAGCAAGCAAGGACTATGCGCGCACCGTCTCGGGTAATTTCACGGACAGCTATAAAAAGCTTGCAGGCGATCTTAACGTCTGCTCCAAACGCGGGCTCTCCGAACGCTTTGATTCGACCATCGGCGCAGGCACCGTCCTGATGCCCTTCGGCGGGCGGTATCAGCACACGCCGCCGCAGGCAATGGTGCACCTCGTCTCCGTCGAACACGGTCACACGGACACCGTCTCCTACATGGCGTGGGGCGGCAATCCCTATATCACCGAAAAGAGCCCCTACCACGGCGCATACCTCGCGGTCGTGGAGAGCGTTTCCAAGCTCATTGCGACGGGCGCCACACTGGATGATGCCTATCTCACATTCCAGGAATATTTCTTAAAGCCCGGGCACGATCCCAAGCGCTGGGGTCAGCCTTTGGCGGCGCTTCTCGGTGCATTTAAGGCGCAGACCGAGCTTGGTATCGCAGCGATCGGAGGCAAGGACTCCATGAGCGGAACATTCGAACACATCGACGTCCCTCCCACGCTCGTCTCTTTTGCGGTGACGACGGGAAGATCGGACGAGGTCGCCTCGCCCGAATTCAAGGGCGCGGGACATAAGGTCGTATTGCTTGCTCCCGACTATGACGAGAACGGTCTGCCCGTGACGGCGTCCCTGAAAAGTATTTATGCCCGTGTAACGGCATTGCTGCGTTCGGGACGTGCGCTCTCTGCGTATACGCCCACCTATGGCGGTGTCGCCGAAGGCGTCATGAAGATGTGTTTGGGTAACATGGTCGGATTCCGCTATGCTGACGATGTATCGATGGACGACATTTTCGGCTACCGTTACGGCGCGTTCCTTCTCGAACTTTCCGAGGATGCCTCCGCAGTCGGCACGGTACTGGGTGAGACAACCGCGATCAATGCCATTGCAATGGGGGAGGACAGGCTGCTTTTATCCGAGCTGCTCTCTATCTATGAAAACAAGCTCGAGCCCGTGTACCCTTGCAATATCTATACCCCCGTCGGATCTGTGGAGAATTACACCTTCCGCACGCACAGCGCCCTTGCCTCCGAAGTTAAGTTCGCAAAGCCCCGCGTGCTCATTCCCGTATTCCCCGGCACCAACTGCGAATACGATACGGCAAAGGCATTTTCGGACGCCGGTGCGCAGCCAGAGATCTTTATCGTGCGCAACCGTACGGCAGAAGAGGTCGCGCGTTCGGCGCGCGAGTTCGCCGAAAAGATCGGCGAGAGTCAGATCGTCTTTATTCCCGGCGGATTTTCGGGCGGCGACGAACCGGACGGTTCGGGCAAGTTCATCACGGCGTTTTTCCGCGGCGAGCGCGTCAAAGACGAAGTCACCCGCCTGCTCGACGACCGCGGCGGACTCATGGGCGGCATTTGCAACGGTTTCCAGGCGCTCATTAAGTTGGGGCTCGTGCCATTCGGCAGGATCATCGAGACCAACGCCGACTGCCCGACGCTGACGTACAACAATATCGGCCGTCACCAGTCGCGCATCGTGCGCGTGCGCGTGGCGTCCGTGCAGTCGCCCTGGCTGTCCTTGGTGGATGCGGGTGAGGTGTTCTCCGTGCCCATCTCGCACGGCGAAGGCAAGTTTGTCGCCAGCCCTGCGCTCATCGCACAGCTTGCGGAGAACGGGCAGATCATGACACAGTACGTTGACCTTTCGGACAACGCGACGATGGACGTCCACTTCAACCCTAACGGCAGTGCGGCGGCGATCGAGGGCATTCTCTCGCCCGACGGCAGGGTGTTCGGCAAGATGGGACACAGCGAGCGCAAGGGCGACGGGCTGTACAAGAACGTTCCCGGCGCGTACGACATGAAGCTGTTCGAGAGCGCGGTGAGATACTTTAAGTAATCAAGGTTCACAGATTTCTTTTCGAACTGACGAAAAGAAATCTCGTGAGTTTGAAGAAAACCCAACAGTTGCCTACGGCTTTGTGTTTGGTTGTCTCACGCGGGTAGAACCCCGCGCTCGGTCAAGAAATTGCCGAACAAATGGCAATTTCTTAAGTTCGGGCATGCGCCGAAGCCGCACCGCGGCTATCGGCATAACGCACGCCCTCACCCTCGCGGCGCGCAGTTGCAACAAAATAGCCTCCGCGCATTCACCCGCTGAGGTCGCAAGTGACAAATTGAGTACCGCTGGCGCAGGGGTGAACGGCGCGATATGCGCATCGCCATAGTATGGCGTGCGCGCGCCGTGAACTGCGGTTTTTGACATAGCCGTCAAAAACCGTGACCGCAGGCGACGTTTTCCTTGCGTCGACAAGACCCCTGCTTGCGGCATAATTTTAGCAAAGGGCGGTTTCTGCGCCCTTGCTATCAATTGCGGGAAAAGGCTTCACTTGTTATGCCTTTTCCGCCCCAATTTGCGCGGGAGCGCTTTGGGGAAAAAGTGAATTGACGCGAGCTAAACCGAAAGCCCTTAAAGTCGCGTCAAGAGAGAAAACGAGCCGCAGTCTCGTCGCGGCGGCGTTTTCTCTAAAAACCACGGCGAATATTTTTGCCTTTGCAAAAAGATTCGCGTGAACATTGAGAGGTAATTTATGTTATCCGATATCGAGATCGCGCAGAGCGCGAAGTTACAGCCTATTTCAGAAATTGCGGCGTCCGCGGGGCTTTCCGAGGACGAGATCGAGCAGTACGGCAGGTACAAGGCGAAGATCGCGCCCTCCGTCATGGCGCGAGATCGTGCGGACGGCAAGCTCATCCTTGTCACCGCCATCACGCCCACGCCCGCAGGCGAGGGCAAGACCACCACGACCATCGGGCTTGCCGACGGCATGAAGCGCATCGGAAAGTCGGTCGTCGTCGCGCTGCGCGAGCCTTCTCTGGGACCTGTGTTCGGCGTCAAGGGCGGCGCCGCGGGCGGTGGATATGCGCAGGTCGTCCCCATGGAGGAGATCAATCTGCATTTCACGGGCGATATGCACGCGATCGGCGCGGCGAACAACCTGCTCGCAGCTATGCTGGACAATCATATCTTCCAGGGCAACGCGCTGGGTATCGACAAAGACCGCATCACCTGGAAGCGGTGCGTGGATATGAACGATCGGCAGCTTCGCTTCATTCAGGACGGACTGGGCGGCGGCAAGAACGGCGTCCCGCGCAGGGACGGCTTCGATATCACCGTTGCGAGCGAGGTCATGGCGATCTTGTGTCTTTCCACGTCGCTTTCCGACTTAAAGGCGCGCCTTTCCCGCATCGTCGTCGGGTATAATACAGAGGGCGAGCCCGTCACGGCGGGCGATCTCAAGGCGGCGGGCGCGATGTGCGCGCTCCTCAAGGACGCAATGAAACCCAATCTCGTGCAGACGCTCGAGGGCACGCCCGCGATCGTGCACGGCGGACCGTTCGCGAACATCGCGCACGGTTGCAACTCTGTCGTTGCGACGCGCACCGCGCTCAAACTGGGCGATTACGTCGTCACGGAAGCGGGGTTCGGCGCAGATCTGGGCGCGGAGAAATTCCTCGATATCAAGTGCCGCGTTGCGGGGCTGAAGCCTTCTGCCTGCGTGGTGGTCGCGACCGTCCGCGCGCTCAAGATGCACGGCGGCGTCGAAAAGACCGACCTTGCTGCGGAGAATTTAGAGGCACTTCAAAAGGGGCTTCCCAATCTGCTGCGCCACGTCGGCAACATGAAGAATGTCTACGGACTGCCCACGGTCGTCGCGCTCAACCGCTTCCCGACGGACACGGACGCGGAGATCGCATGCGTGCTGGAAGCGTGCCAAAAGCTGGGCGTCAATACCGTGCTGTCCACCGTCTGGGCAGAGGGCGGCAAGGGCGGAGAGGCTTTGGCGCGCGAGGTCGTGCGCCTGTGCGAGCAACCCAATCATTTTGACTACTGTTACGATGCCGCGCGTCCCATCAAGGAGAAGATCGATGCCATTGTCAGGCGTATCTACGGCGGCAGCGGCGTGCAATACACGCCGGAGGCAGAAGAGGAGGTCGCGCGTCTCACCGCGCTCGGGTTTGACAAGATGCCCGTCTGTATGGCAAAGACGCAGTACTCCTTCTCGGACGATGCAAAACTTCTTGGTGCGCCCGAAGGGTTCACCGTCACCGTCAGGAATGTCAAGGTATCCGCAGGCGCGGGATTTGTCGTCGTACTGACGGGCAATATCCTCACGATGCCCGGGCTCCCGCCCGTTCCCGCCGCGGAGAAGATCGACGTGGACGAACACGGCAACATTACGGGACTGTTCTGATGGAAAAGCAAAAATTACAGGATGCGGTATCACCCCTGTTGGCGTGGTACCGCATTTCCAAACGCGACCTTCCGTGGCGGCATGACCGCACGCCCTATACGGCATTGGTCGCCGAACTCATGCTGCAGCAGACGCGCGTCGAGGCGGTGCGCGAGCGCTATGTGCAGTTCCTTGACCGCTTTCCCACGGCGCAATCGCTTGCCGCGGCGAGCGAGGACGAGGTCTTAAAGCTTTGGGAAGGGCTGGGATACTACTCCCGCGCCCGCAATCTGCACAGGGCGGCAAAGGCGATCGCGCAGAACGGCTTTCCGGCGACGTTTGAAGGCGTGCGCGCGCTTCCCGGCGTCGGGGACTATACGGCAGGCGCTGTCTGTTCTATTGCGCTCGGTATTCCTTCGCCCGCAGTGGATGGGAATGTGCTGCGCATCCTCAGCCGCCTGTACGCCGATGGGCGTTGCGTGGACGAGCCGTCGATCAAGTCGGAGTACGCGGCGCTGCTGAAAGAGGTGTATCCCGCCGAGACGGCGGACTTCTGCGAGGCGCTCATGGAGCTGGGTGCGATCGTCTGCCTTCCGAACGGCGCGCCGTCCTGCGGGAAATGCCCTTGGCAAACGCTGTGTCTTGCGCACCAAAACGGAGAAGAGGAGCGCTATCCCGTGCGTGCGGAAAAGCGCGCGCGCAAGATCGTGGAGGCGACCGTCCTCGTGCTGCGCTGCAAGGACAGGTACGCCATCGAGCAGCGGCCTGAGGGCGGACTCCTGGCAAAGCTCTGGCAGTTCCCCTTTTTTGAAGGAGCCGCGCCCGACTATGGCGCACCGCTTGCCGAAAAGCGCGCCAAGCACGTCTTTACGCACGTCGAATGGCACATGACGGGCAAACTCATCGAGGTGGATGAGGAACTCCCCGTTTATATCTGGGCGACGGCGCAGGAGATCAGGGCGCGCTATGCCTTGCCGTCTGCGTTTCGTTCTTTTGTGGCATGGCTGAAATAATTTGGTCGCAAAACAGGGGGACGTGCCATGAAAATTTGTACCAAATAACTATATTTTCATATAACAATACGCCGCGCAGGATCTCGTCAAAGGCGCGCGCGTGGTGTTCGCGCGGGATATTGTG
>ERZ1090879.258-NODE-258-length-35369-cov-64.959648_pt1 | contig 35369 bp, 26 predicted proteins | sample MGYA00478472_ERZ1090879 | MGnify/ENA primary metagenome ERZ1090879 (study PRJEB33644, sample SAMEA5815723) | chicken gut metagenome | biome: Chicken; feature: Gastrointestinal Tract; material: Caecum | place: Ireland | collected 2019-01-01 | study: A study of the... | reverse complement strand
CTCCTATTCGCTACTCTTTTTTCTCTTTTTGTCTCACTTCATTGTAACACCTACAGCCTCAAAACCCCTCGATTTCCACGCTCTTGGACAAAACAGCATTAATATGGTATACTAAAATGATAAATCGCCAACCCACCCATCGGATGGAGGTAAGAAATGCATACAAAGCTGACGTTAGGCGAACGCCTCAAGGACCTGCGCATTGAACGGGGCTGCACTCTGGAGGAACTGGCAGCTCAAACGGGCCTGTCAAAAGCGGCCCTTGGCAAGTATGAGACAAATGAATCAGGGGACATAAGCCTGTTTGCCATCACTAAGCTGGCGGGTTTCTATGATGTGATGACAGATTACCTTTTGGGTCTGGTGGAAAACAAAAATCGCTCAGACGCAGTCCTTGCGGACTTGCATCTGAGCGATGAAGCAATAGAAATGCTAAAAAGTGGAAGGATAAACAACCGGCTTTTCTGTGAGCTTATTACCCACCCGGAGTTCCCGCGCCTGATGGCGGATATGGAGATTTATGTGGACGGTATGGTGTCTATGCAGATTCGGAACCTGAACGCCTTGCTGGAATCGGTACGAACCTCAATCGTGGAGAAGTACGACCCGAAAGAGGACAACACCCTGCGGACGCTAAAGGCGGCGCAAATCGATGAAGATGAATATTTTGCCCGTGTTGTGAGTAATGACGTGGAGCGAATTTTGACTGACCTCAAACAGCAACATTCCAAAGATACGTCCAGTGCGTCGGTGGAGTCTCCTGTAGTTGCGTTCAAGGAATCTTTAGAAGAAATCTCTCAAGTCAAGGGCAGCAAGGTCGAAAAGTTGATGATGCTGTTCTGCAAGCAGAATCAGATCAATTACAGCAAATTGACCGACAATGAAAAGCATTGGCTGGTGGAAATCTGCAAGAAGTCGAACCTGCTCAAAGGCGGGGCCAACCAGAGAGGGAAGCGCGCAAAGAAATAGGGAACGGCCGCTGCGGCGGGGCTTTCGTATACCTTTGCTCCGCAGAGGGCAAAAGGCTGGCAGACGGGTGCAGCTTGCACCATCTGCCGGCCTTTGTTTTGCTGGTTTTCATTACCAGAGCGGGAGCCAGGAGGTTGGTCACACGCTGCCCTCTCCTTCGCAAAGGTATAACACACTAGACTTTGCAAGCAAAGTCGTGTGCCACGAAACCCCTGCGCGGTTTCTTTGGATTCTTCCGATATGTTGCAGTATAAATGGTGTCCTTATGAAAATTTCACAAAAACGTGCTGCATATTATGTTATGATCACCAATTTTTTGCAGATATATTGACACCATTTGCTTTGGATTGTAAACTTAATATTATATATTATACCTGCTTGCCTTTTAATATAAAGAGATTTTTATGGAAGCTTTCTGTTTCGTTTGCAATTAGAGTATCGCACCATGAAGGGAGACCTGTTATGAAATTCTGTATCAAGTGTGGTCAGCAAGCCAGTTCAGACGATCAGAAGTTCTGCAGGTTTTGTGGAACCGAGTTCCCAGCAATTGTTTTATCTCATGCTGCCGAAGAAGACAACCATGAAAAAGATTTCACTTCAGGGGATGGGCCCGACATAAAAGGCGAGACCATTGGGAAATCAACTGATGATGGAGATTCGTCAGTCAAGATTTTCTTTCAGGAAAAACAGAAGCCGCAGGAACCGGAAAAAGGTCAGTGGAGTACACCTCAGGCTAAATCTGATGAGCAGAAAGAAGAGAATGCAACTGATTCTGTACCGCCATCCGAGACCACCTCTCAGGTGCCTCTTCAGACTGTTGATTCCTGTAGAGACCGGCCGCCTTTCGGCAGATTCAAGGGAAAGATAATTGGGATTATAACCGCTCTACTGATTCTTAGTTGTATTGCTGGTTTTGGAGGATGGTTTTATATTCAGAATTATAGCATAGTGGGGGTCGGTGGGGAGAAATATTCCATCAAAAATACTACTATGCTCAAGGTGGAGGAACCTGATGAGACGGATTGGAATGCGATTGGTCGACTGACTTCTCTTACATCATTAACCATCGTCGGCGGTCCTGATACACCTGCGGTAACCGAAGAAAATCTCCAGAGTTTGGCGGGTTTGAAAATGCTTGATGAGCTGGTTCTCGATGATTTGGAATTTGAAACTGCGCCGGTCCTTCCTGACCTTCAAAATCTCTCAATTCTCAGAATACAGGGTGCTGGATTGACGTCAGAACAGTGCTTCGAGTTGCCCCCGCTGCCAAATCTTGATATCTTAGACTTATCTAATAACGAATTGTCAGAGATTGGATTTCTGGACCGATTCTCTGGGTTGAGAGAACTGGATGTAACTGATAATGTTATCGTCCAATTTGGTGCATTAAATCGAGTTTCGGAGTTGGAGACACTGGCGATTGATCATATCCGTGTGCAAGATCTCTCAGCGTTGCCTAATCTGCAGAATTTAACTATCGGCAGCGTTCAAGTAGAAAATGTCACCGCTTTCAAAGAGACACAACAGGCTAATGTTGATGTTGCTGAGACGCTTATTCAGCAGTTTGAAGACGGCGACTATGCTTCTATACACAACTGGCTGGCAGAGTATTTTGGAGACAACTCGGATCTAGTAGAGGATGAACCGATCTGGTATAATGACGGCTGGTTCATGTATATGGACGACAGTTGGGACGTTCTTCGCAACAGTATTGCGCCTGCTGCTAAAGTACTCATTATAGAGTCAAACGGAGCGTACTATGGTTGTGTCGAAAATGATGTACGTGCAGGCGACGGCGTACAGTGCTTTACCAACAATGATAGCTATTATAGCGGCGCATGGCTAAATGATCTGCCTAACGGTTCAGGTATTTATTACAAAACGGCAGCCAACGGTAGCCGCCTAGAATATGCAGGTCTATACGTCAATGGCTATGAGGACGGTGCCATGACTCTGACGGTGAATGGCACCTCCAGTATAGCCTACTCGGCGGATAACGGTATCCGCACCATTCTCGAGGAACGAAATGGCAGCTATGTCTATGCACAGCAAGGCGATACCTACTGGTGCTGCGCTGACCCGACTGGCCATGGTGTTCCGATAGGTTCGATTCCCTATCAGGAGGAATTCTCGATTGAAATTGCTCCAGTAGCGCAGACCTCACAGCCATCCCAAGAACATGCCGTACAATCTCTACCTTCTTCTCCTGCGCCTGAACAGAGTGAATCTGCGGACACGGGTGGAGGCTTTTCATCCGATGACATTTTTTATATCGTTGATGGCGATGAAGTCTATACCATCCATGGCGATGAAATCTATCCCTGGCCCGCTGATGTGCCATGGCCGTGGTGATAAAGCACTATTCCGGTGAGGGTTGATGACACTACATCGTATTAATTTGTAGATCGTAAGGAGGATTTATATGAAAGTTTGTAACCATTGTGGCGCGCAGTTACCTGATGATAGTCTGTTCTGCGTTAACTGTGGCAGCCGCTTGGAACAGCCTGCATCTGACTCTGATCTTGATTTTATGTCTGATTTTATGTCAGAATCAGCGCACACACCTGATAAGGTGTTCACACCACAAACGGATACGGAAACACCTCAGCCCGTATCCGAGCCTCAGTTCAAGCCCAAGAAGGATTCTTCCCCGGCGTCGCAGCAAGCTGGACGGATTGACATGAAAGCTGTTAAAGGCACCTTGTCTGGTATGGCTGAAAAGACCCTTCAGACTGCCAAAGTAGTTGCCGGGCAAATCAATGATACTGTTGAAAAGCAGAAAGAGAAATCCAATGAGGAAGCTCAAAAGCAGATCGATAAGGCTCAAGTCACACAGAAAAAAAGAAGTACCGTTCTGCCGGATGGTCAATCTTATATGTCGGATCATGAACTATGGAGTTGGCTGAAAAAAGATAATAAGCGCCAGCATTTCTTTACTGAAGAGCCCAATATTATGGCGTCAGAAGAATATATGAATCTTCTCCAGCAGAAGATTGACGAAAATCAGGTGCCCGCTGTTTTGGAATACCGTGATGTTCAGTGGGACCGTATGGATATTAACCGCCGCTACTGTATAGTTTCACCTCAGTGTGAAGCTATCAACCCATTGACCTGTCTTGTTCAATTTAACCATGTGGGCTGCTTCACCTTTGTTGAGGAAAAAACGTTTATCACACCACCTGACCTGCCGGAGGTTCCCATGAAGCCAGTCAAGATTCCTGCTGACCTTGATAAGAAGGTCAACTTGATACTTTGGGGAATGGCTCTCATGGTTATCGCTCTTTTCTTTTTCAGTCAAGGAGGCTCCAGCTTAGGGGTAATCCTCATCGTTGTGGCAGCTATCCTTTTTTGGATTGGTTTTGGTGCGTCACAACAGCGTGAAAGGTTGCGTCAACACAATCGCAAGTGTGCCGAACAGGAAGAAGCTTGGAATACCGCTTGGGACAATTGGCAGCAGAATATCTTTACTCACTCTTTTCAAGAGGATATTAATGGTGAGATCAGTCGTATTTTTGACTCGGTTTTCGACTGTATCCAGCAGCTCAATAATGCGCTGTTTAAGGGACAAGCTTCGACTCAACAAGATGCCCAAAGCATGAATGAGTTGGAACAGTTAATCTCCCGTCGTAAGGATGAGTATAGATGAGATTTACTGCCTGTCGGCGACAAAGCGTAGCCGTATGAGAGGAAGAATATCATGCCGCATATTGTTACATGGAATACTGTAAGCAAAGACCGCTGGACCTATACCGCACACCAGAAAACTTGTACGATGCTGGTCTATAGGCTAACCTCTCTGCCGAATTTCACGGATCATCGTTTCCACTACCTCAGCAAGGATGTCGACCAACGGGGCCCTTCTATTTTGAATCGCCAACTTTTGATGCTGCGTCAACTCCATACGCTGGGGGATGGCTGGGCCTGCAGTCTTCGTTTAATTAAAAGCGACCATATCGAGCTGTATTTGGTCTTCCGCTATGCCGGAAATCAGATTCTCTCTGATAGTGATATACATAGCGTGGATATCAAAATTCGTAGTGCTTTGCCCAATGAATACAGTTTTCATCGCGTAGCCAAACCGGATGATATCCCTATGCTGTTTTCTCTTGCATGGGCAGAGCAGGCCACAGAAATCTTTAAAAACGAAAAGGAATATACCGGAGCAGCTTATCCCGAGCAACTTCAACTCTCGCCGCAATCCTTCTATGTACCTTATCTTTGGAATGCTGTGGACAACAACATGGAGCAGATCTGCACTTCACTGATGAACCACCCTGGAAATGCTGTCGTAGAGGTGACTATCTGTCCAACCTATTACCTGAATGATGAGAAAAGCTGGATGAATACAAACTTGGAACGTCTGCGCAGTAGCATGAATGGTGAGACGATTCGTTCACCAACCACGAATCAGATTCTTTGGCAGGGAGAAAAACTGCCGGTTCTAAAAACTCCGGTGGACAACTGCGAAAAGATGAATAAGCAGTTCGATACCAGTCAAGTGTTTTTGTGCTCAATTCGTGTGTTTTCTGATTCTTCGTCGGCAACACTGGCGGATGCATTCCTGGCCAATAGTGTACGGACTTCAGGTGAGTTACAAACTTGTAGCCGTGGACAGAAAGCCTTCGACTACATTGGTGTATGCTATACCTCGGTCGACCTATCAGTGGCGTTTCATTCCAGCTACTGGAATGCGCAAACAACACAGCGGCCTATGCGGGCCCAGCGTCTCAGTCATCTGGCCAGCACAGAAGAAGTAGCTGCCTTCTTTCGCTTGCCCGTCCCAGTGCGAGACAATTTTCCGGGGTTCAAATTGGATACTGGCCTTGGTGAATCTTCTGGCAAAAAGAAGCCACGCAGTATTATCCGTTTGGGAAATTATCTGGACACCCATTCCAGCGTCCCGACCCCGGCAGAGTTTGACAGCCAACAATTAGCTAAACATGGACTGATTGTTGGGGTGCCCGGCAGTGGCAAGACGACAGCCATGTTCAATATTCTCTACCAGCTGTGGGATGCGCCAGACGACCAGAAGATCCCTTTTATTGTGCTTGAACCGGCCAAAACTGAGTATCGCGCGTTAAAGTTGCTCCCTGCCATGAAGGATGATCTTCTGGTTTTCACATTGGGGGATGAGAGTGTCAGTCCATTCCGTTTCAACCCGATGGAAGTATTGCCTGGTATCAAAATCGAAAATCATATTTCCCGATTGCAGGCATGCTTTGTAGGCGCTTTCAATCTGTTTGACCCACTGCCTATTTTTTTGGAGCAGGCAATCCGACGAACTTACATCGAAAAAGGATGGTATGATGACAGTTGTGGCGGGGATGATGGTTTGGAGACGCCCACCCTGTCCGACCTGTGCCGCAATGCGGAATATATCGTTGAAAACTCCGGCTTCGATACCAAGATGAAGAGCGACTTCAAGGCGTCTTTGCTGGAGCGGCTCAATTCCCTGAGGCGCGGCTCTAAGGGCAGGATGTTGGATACACCACATTCCATCCCTATGGAAGAGTTGATGGGCAGGCCGGTCATCCTAGAACTGGATAGCTTGAACGGCGATGAAAAGTCTCTGTTAATGATGTTTTTGCTAAGCTATGTATATGAGTACTGCAAAGTTGCCCGTAAATCGGGTTCACCTCTCAAGCATATGCTGCTGGTAGAGGAAGCGCATAACTTGATTGGCTCTCAAGGGAGCGGCAGCGATAGTCGTGCCGATCCCAGCGCCAAAACGATCGAGTTGTTTGTGAATATGCTGGCTGAAATGCGTGCGCTGGGACAGGGAATTCTGATTGCCGACCAGCTTCCCACTGCTATTGCACCTCAGGCTGTCAAGCAAACCAATGTCAAAATTTTGATGCGTGTCACTGCAAAGGATGATCGGGAAGAAATCGGCAATACCATGGATTTAGACGAGGAGCAGATGCATCAAGTCGTCAATTTCAAGACTGGCCACGCCTACCTCTACCACGAAGGAGAGGATCATGTTCGCATGATCCGTATGCGCAACTTCAAGGATGAGTATCAGGTGGAGGAACCCCCCAGCGACGCCGAGTTGCATGAGCTGATGCGTTCTTATGAACTAACCCATGCAGAACTCTACCATCCCTATCCAGAATGTATCGGTCGTTGTAGCGTTTGTAACCGCCGTGTCCGCAACCAGGCGGAAAACTTTGTGCAACGCATCCTCACCGAGCCGGAAGCTCAAACTTTGATGATTGCCGACCCCAAATTGCGCAGCACCCTACCGTTCTGTGGGCTGTGTATGCAGAGTATGCTGAGGGAAGCAGAGCGAATTAAAAGCCGCTATAAATCTATTGATAATACGTTTGGTTATTGTGTTTATGTTCATATGCTGCACTTAACCGACAAGAAAATGCAGGAATGTGCCAAACGCCGCAGAAATTGCAGTTGTTCCCAGGCTGACCATGACAAATATTTACATCTTTTTGATCAGAAAGGAATTGAAAAGCTATGAGACTTGAACAGATTGAATCCACCGAAAGTGAATTGGAAGCTAAAGCCGAAGAGGTTGAGAATTCGGATCAGGAGCTCCAGGAAGTCAACGACCGCCTAAACAATCTTGAGAGTGCCATCGGGCAGCTGTCGGAAGATAAGGAAGTCTCCGAGTCGGTGGAAGCCAAAAAAGAGCAAGTTGAGAAGGAAAAGGAGAATGTAGAGCAAAAGCGTGAGTCCCTAGTTCAAGAACTGGAAAGTATTCAAGAACAAATTGAACAGATGAGCGAGGATAATGAAAATTCTGCCAGTGTGATTAGTAATCTGGAAAGTGCCGGTGAGGATGTTAGCGACGCCCAAAGAATCATCGGTGAGCGGCGTAATAGCATCAATGACATGAAGAACCGGGCGGAACAGCTTGTTCAGAAGCTGCAGAGATAACGAGAACGAACGGATGGTGTGACTGTGGAACAGGAACATACAATCGAAAGTGGTCTGGAAAGCCGCGAATCTGATGTCGAACAAATCGAGACCCAGAGGGACGATATCGAGCGGCGGCAAGCTGAACTGGACTGCGCTCTCGCTGCGTTGGAAAAAGATGAAGATCTTCTTCAAGACTTGAAAAAAAACGAAGCGAATCTCGAAGTAGATAAGGAAACATTGGAAATCAAGCGCAGTGATGCTGTGCAACAGCTAGAATTGATTGAAGCGGAGCTGGACAAGCTTTCCGAAACCTCTGATCAGAGTCAGTCAGTTCTGAATATGCTACAGTCAATGGGAGAGGATGTTACTGAAGGCAATTCCATCCTGCAAAATCGCCGCACTTGGCTGGAAGAATGCCGCCGTCGGGTTGCTGAATTGGCTGAACGTTTGGGTGAACGGTATGACGAAATGGGTAAGCTGCATGAGCAGACTCGAACCCCTACTGAGATGTCGGCCGAATCAGCAAAGGAAAATCAGAAGGAGAAAGCAACAGAATGTGGTGATAAACGAACTTGCCTCAGGGAAGAAGCCATGGGCATGAATGCTGCGCAGCAAGCATATGCAGATTATATGTCTGACCGAGGATACCACTACACTGCATACGACTACGCCATCTGCTCTAAAGACCCTAAATGGCAGAGGTTACATCGTGAGGCATTTCCAGACTTTTACAAGATTGCAGACCACGACCTAAATTTTAATGAAAAATACGACTGGATCTGCCAAGTATGTCCTGACCTAGATGGGGAACAGGCCAAAAAGACTGTTCAGGCTATGGAGTTCTATTCAGGAAATGGATCCGATGCAATCCATTGGGATAAAACTAAGAAGCTGAAGGAGACGAACGAGATTCTACATATCTTTGATAACGGAAATGTTAAGCCCTATGAGGGTGTAATTTATCGTGGACTGAGTTTTACCTCCCAGGAAGAAGCAAAGAAAGCGCTTCGGATGGGAGCTTTTCATCGAAAAAAAATCTGGACAGAGCCGGGTATTACGAGCTTTTCCACTACTATTGGCGTAGCAGAGAAATTTGCCCAAAACAAGGGCAGTTGGGGCATTGTCTTAATTTGTCGAAACAATAAAAGTGCAATCCCGTTCCGACATATGTCTTTACTCCCACACGAGGACGAAGTTATTTCTCCGGGGGGGCATCAAAATCTGGAGTGGAAAATCGACAAAAAGTCCATGAGTGTTGACAAAAAGAAACGAATTATTTATATTGATATTACTGAGTTATGAAAAATATTTATCCAATGGTATCACGGAGGGGATAATTATGTTAAAACCTGAAGAAATTGCCAGAATAGAAGCTATGAAAGCGAATGGTACACCTTATCTCAAAAATTTTGATGAAGAATATGCCAAATTAAGTCCAGAAGAAAAGGCAGAAGACGCTGCTTTTTTGGCTGAACTGGATGAACTGTGCGGACCAGATGATGAGGATGATTGATTTTCTTTGAACAACATCACACGTAAGATGTGGCATACTTTATGCCCTATATAAAACATAGAATTTTATAGTTGGTGTAGATAAAGGGCTTTTTTCTCACTCTCGTCTTTGTGGCGGATTTATGTCCGATGGATGACAAAAGGCTGGCGGAATATGGGTCACTCCCAAATTTTGTGTAAAGTCCATTGAGCGTAGGAATAGAGCGAAATTTATATGTAGGCGGCAGCGGCTTGACCGTCTGCCGCCTATATCTACAACATAACGCCGGTGGGGATGGATGTCAAGGGCGGCGAAGCCGTTCATTTGACCCTTGACATCCAGACACAGCGGTGTTACTCGGGCATACGCTCGGCGAAATAGATCGCCATCTGTGCATGGATCATGCTCCAGTCCTGCCGCCGGCCGGTCCACTTTTTGGTAATATCCATCATGGCCAGATACAGCATTTTCAGCAGGCTGTCATCGGTGGGGAATACGGATTTGGACTTGGTCACCTTGCGCAGCTGGCGGTTGAAGCCCTCAATGGTATTGGTGGTATAGATCAGCCGCCGGACCTCCTGGGGATACTTGAAGTAGGTGCTCAGGTTGGCCCAGTTGTCCCTCCAGGACTGGGAAATTTTCGGGTATTTTTTGTCCCAGTGTTCTCCAAAGACGTCCAGGGCATCCAGAGCGGCCTGTTCATCCACGGCGGCATAGACTGCCTTCAGGTCGGCCATGAGGGCTTTAAGGTCTTTGTAGGACACATACTTGCTGGAATTGCGGAGCTGGTGAATGATACAGTTCTGGATCTCGGTCTTGGGAAATACCGCATGGATGGCTGCGTCAAATCCGGGGCACTCCCAAATTTTGTGTAAAGTCCAATGAGTGCAGGAATAGGGCAAATTTGTATGTAGGCGGCAGCGGCTTGACCGTCTGCCGCCTATGTCTACAACATAACGCCGGTGGGGATGGATGTCAAGGGCGGCGAAGCCGTTCATTTAACCCTTGACATCCAGACACAGCGGTGTTACTCAGGCATACGCTCGGCGAAGTAGATCGCCATCTGTGCATGGATCATGCTCCAGTCCTGCCGCCGGCCGGTCCACTTTTTGGTAATATCCATCATGGCCAGATACAGCATTTTCAGCAGGCTGTCATCGGTGGGGAATACGGATTTGGACTTGGTCACCTTGCGCAGCTGGCGGTTGAAGCCCTCAATGGTATTGGTGGTATAGATCAGCCGCCGGACCTCCTGGGGATACTTGAAGTAGGTGCTCAGGTTGGCCCAGTTGTCCCTCCAGGACTGGGAAATTTTCGGGTATTTTTTGTCCCAGTGTTCTCCAAAGACGTCCAGGGCATCCAGAGCGGCCTGTTCATCCACGGCGGCATAGACTGCCTTCAGGTCGGCCATGAGGGCTTTAAGGTCTTTGTAAGACACATACTTGCTGGAATTGCGAAGCTGGTGAATGATACAGTTCTGGATCTCGGTCTTGGGAAATACTGCATGGATAGCTGCGTCAAATCCCGTAAGATTGTCGGTACAGGCAATGAAAATGTCCTCTACACCGCGGTTTTTCAAACCATTCAATACGGTTGCCCAGAACTTGGCGCTCTCATTTTCGCCGACCCACATCCCCAGAACATCTTTCCTCCCATCCAGGTTTACGCCAATGGCAATGTAAACGGCCTTCTTCACGATCTGGCCCTCGCTGCGGACGTGGTAGTGAATGGCGTCCAGGAACACCACCGCATAAATAGACTCCAGAGGCCGCTGCTGCCACTCTTTGGCGATGGGGAGGATCTTGTCTGTGATCCGGCTTATGGTGCTGTCCGATACCGAAATCCCATAGATGTCCTGGATATGGGCCTCAATATCGCTGGTGGTCATGCCCTTGGCGTACATGGACAGGATCTTTTCCTCAACGTCCTGGCTGATGCTGGTCTGACCCTTTTTCAGCACCTGGGGTTCAAATTCCCCTTTCCGGTCCCGGGGAACCGAGACTTCCACGTCTCCAAAGCTGGTCCGAAGCGTCTTGCTGCTATGACCATTCCGGCTGTTGTCTGTAGCCTTGTTCTTGTAGTCATATCTGCTGTAGCCCAGGTCCTCATCCAGTTCTGCCTCCAGACCGTTCTCCATGAATTCGGCAATGGTCTCCTTGAACAGGTTCTGGATGTCATCCATGCTGCCGATGTTTGCCATCTGCAAAAGTTCACGGATTTTCTCTCGACGGGCGTTTTCTTCCGGGGTGCGGTTCTTTCTGGCCATGTGTAATACCTCCTGTCTGCTGCTTCTATTCTACACCTCTCAGCAGGTTTACACAAATTATGGGATAGTCTCCGGAATATTCTTTATAAATAAACCGCCAGCCTTCTTTTATTATTTAATAACAGTCATTCAACAACTGTTACCACTGGATTATACTGAGCATGCAACATTCCAAGAAGATTTTCCATATCTTGAGCAGATATTTTAATATCTCCGTTTGTGGGCTCTATCGTTTTCAGATAGCCTTCCAGAACACGAACCGATCCCAACCCGGGAGTTGCACTTCCAGGGGTACGACCATCACCGTTATTTGCAAAGAAAATGTTGTACGAATAGTACCCTCGTGTAAACTGTGAATAGGTGTCTTCATAAGAAGCCGTTCCTGCATTCTGTCTGGTGGTAAGGCAGTTATAATACTCTGATTCACTATCGTCTACCCAGACATTATCCGAAGTGAGTTTGACAAAGGGAATGCCTGTTTGGGGCTGCTCTAGACCGTAGCAGAATAGTACCGGGAATGTCCCGGTGGGTGTTTTTCCATCTCCTTCTGTGGGGGAATCCGTAGTGCCGTTACGGCCAATAGCCGCTTCACATTCAAAAAGCGTCACCCATCTTCCCTGGTACTCCTGACGTAGAACTAGATTTGCCATTCCAGCATCTTTTGGTGTAATTAAAATTTCTTGCTGACCCCATTCTTCTACTAAAATGCTTTTTATATCCTCTGAATTTCCTACGCCTGCAAACGATTCAGCTTCTATTGACGATGCAGGCTGATTTTGTTTCGGAACCTCGGAATTTTGTTCCAAGTCCGCTTGGCTCTTTTTGGATTCTTGAGAGCTCTGCCCTTGTGTGGGCTCCGTATGAGAAAAAGCTGCCGTAGGAATATCCACCTTCTTTCCTACAATAAACCAGGAAACCAGCAAAATAAGGACCGGGAGAATAATAAGTATGATTGCTATAAAGGTTTTACTCTGGTGTTTCTTTTTTGTAGCAGGCTTCTTTTGCGTTAGATTCAGTTCTGCATTTTGTGACTTTTCTTGTTTTTCTTCAATAGAAAACTGGTCTTTCAATTGAAACGGCTTTTCAGATTGGTTGCGGAATTCCGTTGTAGTTGTGGAACGCTCATCAAAGATTGAACGGTTGGCTTGATGCTCATGATTTTTGTCCTTTGAGAACTTCTCTGTGGCTACTGGAATTGGTTGCCCACATTTATTACAAAATTTTGCTGTGGATGGTAAGCTATGATGACAGTGAGGGCACTTGATTAAATTTTCATTATTTCCTTCTGTAGGCGATTTCGTGTCAACCACCTGAATCGGCTGACCGCATTTGTTACAGAATCGTGCAGTATTGGATAAATCATGACCACAATTGGGACATTTCATTTATTTCCCTACCTTTCAATATCTCAGCATAATTCACAGTTGAAAGTGAATTAGAGCTTCTCTTTGGGGAGCCGGAAATCTATAAATTATAAATAGGGTCACAGTTATAATATTTTTTGACCTATAACTGGCTGTTGAGAGCACTATCTGTAATCCATCTTTTGAAAAACAGTTAGAAAACAGGATTACTCTGCAACTCATTACTTGTTGCACACCCCAAACCATTTTATTTCATTATAAAATTTATTCGTCAGATTTTCAAGATACAATCCGATGATTGCGCGAAAGTAATTACCCAAAACAATGCCGTCAAGTCATTTGTGTGTGAATTGCTTCAGAGTTTCTAAAAGTCCCCTGCACGGTTTTTGCACGGAATCTGCACGGTTTCAGAGCTGCAGATCGGTTGCAACAGGTGCAAAATCTGCCGCTGAATGCAAGGCAAAAGGCCTTGAATTGAACGTTGATACGATATAAATGCGCGATAAACCGATGATTCGAATATAGACGATTGGCGCACGGGTTGCGCTTTTAATCAGAGGGCCTGGGATTCGAGTTCCCACGAGCGCACCAAAATCCCACGAAGAATCGCAAGATTCTTCGTGGGATTTTTCTGTTTTAAGCTGCCTGCACATTTTTGCACATTTTCTGCACATCGGCGGGAAAGGCGTGCATCCTCTGCACAGGCTGCGTGAGGCGCGTTTGGAGCGTTTGCTCCATCTGGTCAAAAGGGCATCATGCAAACAGGAGCCGCGCAAATTCGCGCCGCTGCTCGGGAGCCATCTGGCGCACCAGATCAAGAAGGCCGTCCACAGTCAGGTTTCCGTCTCCAGCAGGAACAGGGTCTGTCTGCGAGGAGGCGTCTTTATAAAAGTTGGCCTCGATCTTCTCGGCCAGTTCCAGCCGTGGCTTGTCCTGGGTGTGGGCGTAGGTGTCCATCAACATACCTGCGGTGGCGTGGCCGGTATTGCCCTGGACGGCCTTAAAGTTGCCGCCGGACTGCAAGAGCTGGTAGGTGGCACTGGAGTGGCGCAGCCCATGGAATACGATCTTCTCAAACTCCGGGTGCTGGGTGCGCCATTCCCGGTACCACTTGGAAAGGGCCTCGGGGGCAACCGGCAGCCCATTGGGCAGCCGGAACAGCTGGCCGCAGTTCCGGTAGCGCCCGTCGGCGTCGGCTTCCTCTCGCTTGAGTTTTTCGAGCCAGGCCAGAAGTTCTTCCCGCAAGGGTTTCGTCAAATATAGGACGCGGTTGGACTTCCTGGTCTTGGGCTTTTTCAAAATCAAGGAAGAGGTGCTGCCTTCCCGCTGGTCCGGGAAGATATAATACACCTGGCTGGGGTCGGTCTTTTCCAGGGCTACCTTATCGGTGCGCTGCAAGGTTTTGTTGATCGAGATGGTCCCGCGGCCATTGGCTGCACCGAAGTCGATATCTCCCGGCTGCAGGCCGAAGATCTCACCGGCCCGCAGGGAAAGGATCATGCTCAGGTGTACCGCCAGATGCAAGGCGGGGTTCTCGATGGTCTGGAGCGCCGCCAGCATGGTGTGCTCGTCCCAAATAGCCCGTTCTTCCGGGGTGACTTTGGGTGCATCCCGAGGGACGGGAGACTTGTGGATGAGATCCCACTCCACTGCATAGGAAAACGCCGTTTTGAGAAGCGCATGGACTTCGCGGATGGAAGCCGCTGTCAAAAAACGCTTCTGCTGTGCAGCGCTGAGCTTTTGCTTTTTGCCCTGAATATAGAGCCCTTTCGGGGTGCGGCTCAGGGTGGCATAAAACTGTTCCAGATCATATGTGCGTATATTTTGTATGGGCAAATGCCCAATATACGGCACGATCAGATTCTGGATCATAGCAGTGGTATGGGTATAGGTTTTAGGTGCCCATTTGTGCTTGCTGGATTGGATCGGAACCCATTTTTCCAGCAGTTCGGCCACGGTGGTGGAATCTGGAATCAGAAAGGTGCCGTCCTGGAGTTCCTTTTCCACCGTAATTTTGCGCTCCTGATTTTCTGCGCGGAATGCAGAAATACGCGACCCAGCCGCCCTCCCGCCCAAATTTTATTCGAGGGCGCAATCAGGGCGGACATACACGCCCCGATAGCCCCGGTAGCCGCCCTCGATGTGCTTGGAAAAGCGGATACCATACCGGTCCGCGTTCTTGAAAAGATACTGACTGAACTTCTTTTGCGTCGTCGGCTTTTCCAGGTTGTCGGCGCACCACTTGTTGTAGGCACGGAACAGGTAGGTAGACCTGGCCGACTTCTCCGGGTCGAAGCGGACATACGAACTAGCCTGCATGAACTGGTCGAGGTGGCAGCCGTCCTCCATAGCGGCGGCAAGGTTCTGCCTGGCGCGTTCGCTCAGGGTGAAGCGGTACTGATTGGCCAGAAGCCGTTTCAGCCCCTCCAGCGCCCAGAGCAGGATGCCGGACAGTTCCTCTGACAGCTTGTCGATCAGGTAAGGGTCATCGGCCCGGCCTTCCGGCTTGTCCTTGACCGAGATCAAAATCTGCCGCCGCCAGAAGCCATCGCTGGTGTCGTGAGCGGCCACCAGATTGCCGTTGCCGAAGCAGAGCAGCCGGGCATAGAGCAGGCCCTGGGTGGCCTGCTTGCCCTTGCGTTCCACGCAGATGCGATCCTCGGCCGTGACGATGGACTTGATATTCCGTGTCTCGGGGAGAGCAGTCATGTTCAGGTCGTCGTCGATCATCACCAGTTTGTGTTCCAGATTGGCGCTGGCGAAACGGTTGGTTTCCAGCCGGAGGACGGCCTCCATGTGGGCGGCCGGCCCGAGCAGTTTCTTCAAGAGCAGCCCGATGCGGGACTTGCCCTCGCCGCCCTTGCCGGTCAAGATCAGCATCTTCTGCGCCTTGGTGGAAGGGATGAGAAGGTAGCCGATATATTCCTGCAAAGTCAAAATATCCTCGGGAATCAGCAGCTCGTCCAGAAATTTCAGCCATTGCACGGGAGGTGCGGCATCCGCCTGGTATTCGACCGGGAGCCGGTTCAGGCAGAGTTCCTTATCCAAAACAAAACCACGCTCGTCCAAATAATAGGTGCCGTTCTTGAGGTGGATACGGTCGAGTTGCGGCTTCCACTCCTCGCGGTATGCCTCGATTTTGAGGGCCTCTACCAAACGCTTGACCTTTTTGGCAACGTCATTGCGGGCATGATAGCGTATCTCCTGGTGAATCTCGTAGATGAGCTTATCCTCGTCCACTTCGCCGTCCAGGTCAAATAAGGTCTGTTTCAGGCACATCAAGGGATGTTTTTCGAGAAAATATTCGCAAAAAGCGGCCTCCAAAATTTTGCCTTTGTCATCCACCCAGGATGGACCTTCGTCTTCCTCCTCATCCTGCTCGTAGATTTCATCGCGGACATTCTCATTATTTCGCGTCGGCCCTCTGCGCGGTGCAGGGCTCCAAGCTTTGCTGAACGGTGTGACAATATTCGATAGAAAGACAGCACAATAAACTTCCCGCCAACAAAGGCGCGTGTCCTTGCTGGCGGGAGTTTCTGTGTTTGATTATACCATCAAACGGTTATGCGGATTTGTCCTGTGATTTTTGGCGGTAGGTCGGGATGAGCCGGAAACATCCCAGCGCGGCAATGCAGACGAGAGCCAGAAAAAGCATAAAACCTGTAGTGCCTGTCCGGTCCAGAATGCCACCCAAAACAGAATAGCTCACGGCAGACATCAGTGACCGCAGCATGGACACCGCTGAGAGGATGGTAGCCCGGTATTCTGACGCAATGTACGTCTGGATAATGCTGTCCGCCAGGATATAGACGACTTCCGGTGTCAGGCAGCAGATGAAGGCGAACGCCACAAACAAAGCGGGCTGCCGGGTGAACGCCAGCGAGGCAAACAACGCGCCCTGCAAAGCGATCATACAGGAAAGGATAATCCGTTTGGACAGCCATCTGGACAGCCAGGTCGCGAACAGATAGGCCGCTGATGCGGCAAAATAATTGGCAGAAAAGAAGATGCCAATGAGGGCGACCGGTATCTGCGCTTGCTGGAAAATGATTTGGTTATAGTTGTAATAGCTGCCGGAAATGCCGTCCATAAAGCTGAATCCAATGACGCAGAGCAGAAATGCCGTGAGATTAGGGTACAAAATCCGCTGTCGGAGACGGGAGAAAGCCCCCTTGCCGCCGACGGTTGGCAGCGGTTTTGAAATGGCAGGTTCCCTGAGTGGCGTCAGCACCAAAAGAGCGCTGCCCAGACAGAGGGCAGTGATACCGTATACAGCCTCCCAGGACCAGGAGACGATGAACGCGCCGGCGGAAATGGTGGCGCCGGTCAGGATGGACTGGGCCGACTTGAGCCTGGCGTTCAGCTGCAGATAGTCTTGCTCCTGATGGTTCTTTTTAAGAAGCTCATAGAACAGTGCATCGTCGCTGCCGCTGCTGAATGTATAGCCCATGCCCTCCAGAAAGCCCAGGGCGACCAGCGCCGCAGGCTGCTGCAGCGCCATCATGAGAACGCAATGGAGCAGCAGCAACAGTGTCCCGATTTGAAGGGAATGAACTTTTCCCACCTTGTCGCCGACTGAACCGGTGGGGACTTCCAGTAGGAACATGGAGAGCTGTACCAGCATTTGGTAGAGGCCCACCTGGGCAACAGTCAGCCCCTTGTGGGTCAGATACAGCATGAAAACACCGCGTGAAAACAGGCAGGACGTCAGCAGTGCATAACAGAAAAACCGGGCGATGTCCCACTTTGCCTTGATGTGATTCAATTTTGTCATGATGAATTCCTTTCTCAAACTATGGGTGGAATAGGCTCATCATTTACTTGCGGTATGCTTTTTTCACCACTCCTGTCTTAGGACATTGCGAGAGCGCCCTTTGGCTTTCTGTTTGCGCTGCCAGATATAATATAATTATACCATACTGGGCTGCTGGACACAACTTGTAAACACCACATCCTCAGCGCTTGCGCATGAAACAACATATTGCACAAAGCAGTTTGAAGATTTCCCGGATTTTACTCGGAAATGGGACATACAAGTTCTAGTTGACTGCTCCGAAACGCTTAATAGACTCTGATTCTTTGTGTAAGATGACATTCATGTGTGGGTTCTGACCACGTCCCGGAATGATACTCATACAAACAGCGCGCAGCAAAAGCAGGGTTTGGGGAAGGCACTCCCCAACAAGTACGACCGGTCAGTGAGACACGATTTCAAATTTTGAAATTGTGGCCACAGGTCGATACTTGCTTATCGCTTTTTCAGAACTCTTTTCATTTTAATTTTTCAAAATGACGAGCTGTCCTCAAAGCGAAGGGGAGAGGTTGCGAATAGAAGTGTCTCTTACTTGTGGTCGCCGTTTGCACCGAATCTGCGTTCCTGCCCCTGTGTTGCAGCGGCGTTGTCCGGCTCGCCCGCATTTTGTGCGGGGTTATGGCGCGATATCCAGATCCAGACGGCTCATGCAGTTTTCAAGGTGCGGGTATGAAGAATTGCAGGCCGGTGATCCGGCTGCAAATTCTCTCGGGATATAAGAAGCCGCCCCACAAGGGACCAAAGGATTTTGTCGGGGACAAGCGGCGGCAAAATGGTTCGGTGTGGCTGCGGAGCGGCGGTTTATCACAGTAAAGTGATTGATATGGGTTAGAGGATACCATGGGAGGGGCAGAGTGTCAATAGTTTACCTCTGATTTTGGACGATTTCACGAATACACCACGCCTGGTTTGTTGAATCACACAAAAGTGAAACGCCCCCTGACAAGCTGCCCGCGGCGTGTTATACTATAAAATGGATTGTGATCGAAAAAGACGGAGGTTTACACCATGGCAGAGAAAAACACCGCCGACATTGGGTTTGAAAAGCAGATTTGGGACGCTGCCTGCGTGCTGCGCGGCAACCTGGACGCATCGGAATACAAAAGCGTGGTCTTGGGGCTGATTTTTCTGAAATATATCTCGGACCGCTTTGAGGATAAATACAAGCAGCTGGTAACCGAGGGTGACGGCTTTGAAAACGACCAGGACGAGTACCTCGCCGAGGGGATCTTCTACGTCCCGCAGGGGGCGCGGTGGGAGGAGATCGCCGCCAAAGCCCACAGCCCCGAGATCGGTCTGGTGATCGACAACGCCATGCGGGCCATCGAGAAGGAGAATCCCCGCCTGAAGGACATCCTGCCGAAAAATTTTGCCCGTCCCGAGCTGGACAAGCGCCGCCTGGGGGACGTGGTGGACCTGTTCACCAACATCAAGATGATCGACAGCGGCAGCGAGAAGGACATCCTTGGCCGCACCTATGAATACTGCCTGTCTATGTTTGCCGAGCAGGAGGGCAAGCGGGGCGGCGAGTTCTTCACGCCGTCCTGCGTGGTGCGCACCCTGGTGGAGGTGCTGCAGCCCTTCCGCGGGCGCGTCTACGACCCCTGCTGCGGCAGCGGCGGGATGTTCGTCCAGTCGGCCAAGTTCATCGAGAACCACAGCGGCAACATCAACGACATCTCGGTCTATGGCCAGGACGCCAACCCCACCACCTGGAAGCTGGCCCAGATGAACCTTGCCATCCGCGGCATCGAACCGGACCTGGGCAAGTATGCCGCTGACACCTTCCTGAACGACCTGCACCCCACCCTGCGGGCCGATTACATCATGGCCAATCCGCCCTTCAACCTCTCGGGCTGGGGCGCGGACCAGCTCAAGGACGACGTTCGCTGGCAGTACGGCCTGCCCCCGGCCGGCAACGCCAACTTTGCCTGGATCCAGCACATGATCTACCACCTGGCCTCCGGCGGCCGGATGGGCATTGTGCTGGCCAATGGCTCTTTGTCCTCTCAGTCGAGTGGCGAGGGCGACATCCGCAAAAACATCGTGGACGCCGACCTGGTGGACTGCATCGTCGCCCTGCCGTCCCAGCTGTTCTACACCACCCAGATCCCGGTTTCCCTCTGGTTCATCACCAAAAACAAAAAGCAGCCGGGCAAGACCCTTTTCATCGACGCCCGCAAGATGGGCGCCATGGTCACCCGCAAGCTGCGGGAGCTGACCGATACCGATATCCAGAAGATTGCCGCCACCTACCAGGCCTTTGCGGCGGGCACCCTGGAAGATGTCAAGGGCTTCTGTGCCGTGGCCTCTACCGAGGAGATCGCCCGGCAGGACTACATCCTCACCCCGGGGCGGTATGTGGGCATTGAGGAGCAGGCCAACGACGGTGAGCCCTTTGAGGAAAAGATGGCCCGCCTCACCTCTGAGCTGTCTGATTTGTTCGTAAAGTCCCACCAGCTGGAGGACGAGATCAAAAAACAACTGGGGGCGATTGGGTATGAAGTATAAATTAGGTGATATCTGTACAAAAATTGGCAGCGGTGCTACACCACGAGGAGGAAAAGACGCATACTGTAACGAAGGTATAACTTTAGTTAGAAGCCAAAATGTTCTTGATTTTTCGTTTTCAGATAATGGGCTAGCATTTATTAATGAAGAACAGGCAGCAAGACTTAATAATGTAGAAGTTTTAAGCGGCGATATACTATTGAATATTACTGGTGATTCTGTTGCAAGGGCTTGTATGATGGAGGATTCTTTTTTGCCTGCACGGGTAAATCAGCACGTTGCAATCATTCGAGGAAAAAATGATGTAGTTATAAATAGATATCTATTGTATTTTCTACAATGGAAAAAAAGTCATTTGTTGCAGCTTGCCTCTGGAGGAGCGACAAGAAATGCTTTGACTAAGGGAATGATTGAACAACTAGAAATTGATTTACCGCAGTTAAGTCAACAGAAAAAAATTGTAAATATTTTAGGCTCACTGGATGACAAAATTGCTCTCAACAACAAGATAAACGATAATTTGGAGCAGCAAGCGGAAGCAATTTACAATTATATGTTTATCGTAAATAATGATCCAGATTGGAAACATGGCTGTTTAAAAGATCTTGTAAATGTGAAATATGGAAAAGACCATAAAAAGTTGGCTGATGGGCCTTATCCTGTATATGGTTCCGGCGGTATCATGCGTTATGTAGAGCGGCCCTTATATGAAAAGGAATCCGTTCTTATTCCACGTAAAGGAACACTGAATAATGTAATATATGTGAATCAGCCCTTCTGGTCTGTGGATACAATGTTTTACACGGAAATGAAAATTCCCAACGTGGCGAAGTTTGTTTATCAATTTGTCAAAAGTAAAGACCTTACATCGATGAATGCAGGGTCGGCAGTTCCAAGTATGACTACAGATATTCTAAATGCCATGGAAATAGATATTCCGCCAGCTGAAATCCTGGAAAAATTTGAAGCAATAGTTGCACCAATGTATCAGATGATACAAAGAAACAATGAACAATCAGGAAAACTTGCAACTTTGAGAGATGCTTTGCTTCCAAAGTTGTTGTCTGGGGAGGATTGATCTTATATGAAAAAAGAAGAATTAATCGAAGTTGCCTCGTTTTGTCATGATAGGGCAGGACTAATTAACCAAGACTTATATATTGTCAGACAAATTTTAAAGCTGGCTGCTAAATATAAAGAAGAAATAGAGGTTTCCCCGGCATTTTATACAATGATTTTAGATTCATTAGAGCGATCTATCGTCATTGAATTGGCAAAATTATTTGATCGAGATGATTCGAGCCTTCAAGTAAATAAAGTGCTGGAGACAATTCGGGACAATATAGACTGGTTTCCAAAGACGAGACGTGTTGAGACTTCCAATGTTATCGAATCAAATAATGGTAAGATAGAGACTCGCTCAGAAAAAATAATTTTTGATGTACCACTTGAACCAGAAAAGCGCCTGAATGACTTGATTTTTAGAAAAGAGGAGCTTAGCAATACAATCGAAAAATTGCGTAAGCTAAGAAATAAGGTATATGCACATAATGATAAGCGCGTTTTACTGGATGGTCAAGAGAAATGGATGAAAGAAAACGGATTTTCTTTGGATGATGTGGAAAATTTGCTAGGATTAGCATTTGATATTTGCGACTTTGTGCTGGTAAGATTAACTGGTGAAGGACGCCATAGAAAAGCTATAAATATTGATGATTTTGAAAAGACGTTAAAGTATGTTCAAATGGGCAGAGAGCATTGGAATAAAGAAATAGAAAAGCTTATAAACAAAGAATAGAACGAATATTAAAATGAGGTGACCACCATGCCTGGCATTTTTACCGAATCCACCTTTGAACAGGCCATCATAGAGTTGTTCGAGAATATGGGCTACACCCACGTCTATGCGCCTGATTTGAACCGTACCGACTATACCCGCCCGCTGCTGGACGAGCACCTGCGGGACAGCCTTGTGCGGATCAACCGGGGGATGCCGGGGGCGGCCATCGACGAGGCGGTGGGCAAGCTGAACGACCTGGACAGCAGGAGCCTTTTACAGAAGAACCGGGTCTTTACCGACTGGCTGCAAAACGGCGTCACGGTGAAGTATGTCCAGGGCGGGGAAGAGCGGTCGGGGATCGTGCGGCTGGTGGACTATGACCGGCCGGAGAACAACGAGTTTTTGGTGGTGAACCAGTATACCTTCGTGGAAAACGGCAACACCCGCCGGCCGGATGTGATCTTGTTCATCAACGGGCTGCCCCTGGTGCTGATGGAGCTGAAAAGCCCCTCCCAGGAGGGGGCCGGCACCGAAAACGCCTACCGGCAGATCCGCAACTACATGCAGGACATCCCCTCGCTGTTCTATTACAATGCCATCTGCGTCATCAGCGACCTGTCCACCAACATGGCCGGCACCATCACCTCGGGGCTGGACCGCTTCATGCAGTGGAAGCGGAAAAGCGCCGACCAGGCCGAGGACACCGCCGTGGTGCAGTTCGAGACTTTTTACGAGGGGATGTTCCAGAAAGAGCGGTTGCTGGACATTTTGCAAAACTTCATCCTCTTTTCGGGGGACAGCCAGAAGCCGGCCAAGATACTGGCGGGGTATCACCAGTATTTCGCGGTGCGCAAGGCGGTGGAGCGGGCCCGGCAGGCCGCCCGCACCGACGGCAAGGGCGGCGTGTTCTGGCATACCCAGGGCAGCGGCAAGTCGCTGTCGATGGTGTTCTATGCCCATCTGCTGCAGACTGCGCTGGACAGTCCCACCATCGTGGTGATGACCGACCGCATCGACCTGGACGACCAGCTCTACACCCAGTTTGCCCGCTGCGCGGAATTTCTGCGGCAGACCCCGGTGCAAGCCGAGAGCAAGGAGCACCTGAAAAAGCTGCTGGACGGCCGACAGGCCAACGGCATCCTTTTCACCACCATGTTCAAGTTCGAGCGTGGCGAAAAGCCGTTGTCCGAACGGCGGAACATCGTGGTGATGGCAGACGAGGCCCACCGCGGTCAGTACGGCTTTGAGGAAAAACTGGTGCTGCAGGAGAACGCCCAGGGCGAAAAGGAGGCCCGCACCGTGGTGGGCAATGCCCGCATCATCCGGGAAGCGCTGCCCAACGCCACCTATGTGGGCTTTACCGGCACCCCCATCTCGGCCAGGGACCGGAACACCCGGGAAGTGTTCGGCGATTACATCGACATCTACGACATGACCCAGGCGGTGGAGGACGGGGCCACCCGCCCGGTCTACTACGAGAGCCGGGTCATCAAGCTGCACCTGGACCAGGAGACCCTGGCCCGGATCGACGAGACCTACGACGCGCTGGAACAGCAGTCGGACCCCGAGACCATCGAGAAAAGCAAGCGGATGCTTGGCCAGATGGAGAGCGTGCTGGGGGCGGACTCCACCATCCAGTCCCTCTGCGAGGACATCGTGGAGCACTACGAAAAATACCGGGCGGGCCTCCTCACCGGCAAGGCCATGATCGTGGCCTACTCCCGGCCCATCGCCATGAAGATCTACCGCAAGATACTACAGCTGCGCCCCGCCTGGCAGGAGAAGGTGGGTGTGGTCATGACCAGCGGCAACAGCGACCCCGAGGACTGGAAGGAGATCATCGGCACCAAAGCCCACAAGGAGGAGCTGGCCCGCAAGTTCAAGGACAACAGCGACCCCATGAAGATCGCCATCGTGGTGGATATGTGGCTGACCGGCTTTGACGTGCCCTCCCTGGCCACCATGTACATCTATAAGCCCATGCACGGCTACAACCTGATGCAGGCCATCGCCCGGGTCAACCGGGTCTTTCAGGACAAAGAGGGCGGCCTGATCGTGGACTATGTGGGCATCGCCTCGGCCCTCAAGGCCGCCATGAAGGAATACACCAAGCGGGACCAGTCCAACTATGGAGATATGGACATTGCCAAGGTAGCCTACCCCAAGTTCCAGGAGAAATTGCAGGTCTGCAAGGACCTGCTGCACGGCTTCAATTTCAGCGGGTTTGCGGGCGGCACGCCGCTGGAAATGGCCCGCCTGGTGACCGGCGGCGCGGACTTTGTGCTGGATGCGCGCCAGCCCAAACGGAAAGACCTCTTCCTGAAGGAAGCGCTGCTGCTCAGGCAGGCGCATTCCCTCTGCGCCAGCATGACCACCGACCAGGAGATGCACGAGGCCGCCTATATGGAGGCGGTGCGGACCACCTGTGTCAAAATCACCTATGGCGGCGCCGGCGGCAAGACCCTGTCCCTCCGGGAGATCAACGCCCAGATCAATGAGCTGCTCAAGGCCAGCATCCAGAGCCAGGGGGTCATCAGCCTGTTCGACAGCAAAGAGGAGGACAAGAGCGTCAGCCTCTTTGATCCTGCCGTGCTGGACGAGATCGCCCACATGAAGGAAAAGAACATCGCGGTGGAGATTCTGAAAAAGCTGATGGCGGAGCAGGTGTCGGTGTATAAGCGGACCAACCTGGTGCAGTCGCAGAAGTTCTCGGAAAAGATCACCAAACTGATGAACTCCTATTACAATGGCCTCATCACCAACGAGGAGGTCATCCAGGAACTGCTGAAAACGGCCCAGGAAATCGCCGAGCAGCACAACAACGGCGAAAAGCTGGGTCTCACCCAGGAGGAGCTGGCCTTTTACGACGCCCTCACCAAGCCCGAGCACATCCAGGACTTCTACCAGAACAACGAGCTGATCGACCTGACCCGGGAGCTGACCGAGATGCTGCGCAAAAACCGCACCATCGACTGGCAGAAAAAAGTCTCTGCCCGCGCCGCCATGCGCAAAATGGTCAAGCGCCTGCTGAAAAAACACCGCTACCCGCCCGAGGATTATGACACCGCGATCGATACGGTGATCGGTCAGTGCGAGCTGTGGACGGATCATATGGTGGCGTAAAAATGACGATGAGTATGATTGCAATAAAACAAGGCAGGTGATTCAATGACCTCTCAAAACATCCTCTATATCGAAGCCTCCAAGGCGGACTACAAAGAGCAGCTGGAAGAAAAGAAGCCCCGCAGCTGGCTGAAATCGGTCTCTGCCTTTGCCAATACCCACGGCGGGCATTTGATCTTTGGCGTCAAGAACGAGCCGCGGACTGTGGCAGGTCTTGCAGACCCGCAGACCGTCATCAGCAAGGCAAGCGAATTGATCAAAGCCCGCATCGACCCGGCGCCCCGCTATATGGTGCAGGTGGTCGAGATCGAGGGCAAAGCCTGTGTGGACCTGGAGGTCCAGAATGGCCCGGCCTACCCGTACTATTATGCGGCAGATGGAGTCCGGGTTGCCTATGTGCGGCACGGCGACCAGTCGGTGGAGGCGACCGCGCGGGAACTGAATGAACTGATCCTGAAGGGGATGAATCAGACCTTTGACGCACTGCCCAGCCCCTACCGAGTGGGAGATGTCAGCTTCACGCTGCTGGCGGCGACTTTCAAAAACCTCAGGCACGAGGAGTTCGATCTTGCCAAGGAGCTGCCGTCGGCCGGGTTGGTGACGCTGGACGGGCAGGTCACCAACGGCGGCCTGCTGCTCTGCGACCAGGGTGTGCTGAGGCAGTCCCGGGTGTTCTGCACCCGCTGGAAGGGAAACTGCAAGGGCAACATCGACGAGGATGCGCTGGATGATAAGGAGTTCCAGGGGGCCAGCCTCATCACGCTGCTGCAAAATGCGGAGGATTTCATCCGCAACAACAGCAAAAACCCCTGGAGCATCCGGGGAATGCGGCGGGAAGAGCGCAGCGACTACCCCTACAAAGCGGTCCGCGAGGTGCTGGTCAACGCGCTGATCCACAGGGACTACCAGATTTTGGGCTCAGAGATCCATGTAGACATCTTCGATGACCGGCTGGAAATCTTTTCACCGGGCGGCATGATGAATGGCCAGCGCATCCAGGATATGGACCTGCACCACATCCCCTCCATGCGGCGCAATCAGGTGATCTCCGACGTGTTCTCACGGCTGGACCTGATGGAGCGCCGGGGGAGCGGCATCGACCGGATTCTCAATTCCTACGCCGAGGTCGCCCAAAAGCCTTCATTCTACTCGGATTCTGACATTTTCCTTGTCACCCTGCCCAACCGGAGTATGGCAAGCCCGGCGCAGATAGCATTGGGAGATGGTGCAACCTCCGGTGGAAGTGTAGCAACCTCGGCCCAAGATTTAGCGACTGACCCTGAAAATTTAGCAACCTCGGGCCCGAGTTTAGCAACCTCCCCTGAAGATTTAGCGACTGCACAGCCGCTGACCCCGAAGGAGGCAGAGCGGGAAGCGTTCAAAGCGATGCTGAAAGATCTGCCGATTTCCAATGGCACCCGAGATAAAGTGGCGGAATTGTTCCGGCGCTATGGCTATGGGTACACCTTCCACTCAAGCAATGTGGCTGATATTTTTGGGGTCAAGTCGGCTGCAGCTACGGCAGCGCTGCGAAAGCTCCGTAAGCTGGGCGTGGTAGAATCCCCTGAGTATAGCGTTTACCGGTTCATCAAAAAATAAAACAGCGGCCGCCTGCCACGCCATGTAGCGTGGTGGGCGGCCGTTCTGTGTGCCTTGACCTCTGCCGGAGAACCGGTGAACGATTTGTCCATATAGCCTCTCTGCACATTTTTGCACACATTTTGCACACATTTTGCACATCAGGACGCCTGTATTATGGATGCAAAACGATACATGGAATGCAAACAATGCAGAAAATGATAATAACAAAATGACGATGACAAATTAAAAATATCGAATCTGCGTAGATTGGAAAATTGACGAATGTTGCCCAGAAAGTCCTTTTAATCAGAAGGCCTGGGATTCGAGTTCCCACGAGCGCACCAAAATCCCACGAGGAATCGCAAGATTCTTCGTGGGATTTTTCTGTTTTAAACCGCCTGCACAGTTCTGTGTGGATGGGTTGCTTTGTGAGAAGGGATATTCATCGGAGCCCTCCGATCAAGAGAGCCAAAGCGACAACCGGCAGCACCGCCCAGGAAATGTACCGGCCTGCTATTTCCCATTCGGATGGCTCCGCACGGCCTGCATCGCGGATGCGAAAGGCCAGGTTGAAACGGAACAGTTCGTCTGCAAACAAAACAGAAACCACGGTGGCTGCACAGATCAGCATCCCGCCGGCCCATAAAGGCCAGGCCCCTTTATGGGTCAGTTCGGGGCCGGTCATCAAATCCAGGATGGTGTAGGCGGAAGGCTCCATGGGATCAATTACGTTTCCGCTGCCGTCCATGGTGATAACATTCTCCGCACCACCATTAACGGTTACCGAAATGCCTGCATCTGCTAAACTGCCATCTGTATGATAAAGCAATAAACGGCCGCTGAGGTCTGTTATGCCGCCATAAAAAAGGAGCTTTTCACCGCAGTAAAGTTCCACGCCGGTCATCTGTGTGTGCATCTCGCTATTCTGGGGGATGGCAGCCGGATTCTCCCGAACGGTGTAGGGCCCGTAGTTCCGATCACCGTATTGAAACGTCACCGTTTTATCTGCCTCTACAGCAAAACATGCCGGCTCTCCCCGGATCTCCCCGATGTAGAACGTGCGGCCGTCTGCCTGTTGCGGGATGAGAAGTGCATTCTGGTAAAGAAAGCCCTTCCGGGAGGCAGCCATGAGGTAGATGGCAGTAAAAAGCAGCATCATAGCGGCAGTCACAGCCAGAACGGCTTTTTGGAATCGGTTCAATGATTGGATCCTTTTCATAACCATGTCCCTTTTTCATCAGTTGGAGTTGTTCCGTTGCATTACGGCTGTCTTACGGCGAACTTTATTTGAAAATGGACAAATCGCAAAGAACAGCGTGCCTGCTTACCGCAGCAGCTCCTGTTCCGGTCCTGAACTGCACACCACTTGCGCAGCGCCGGCAAAAGTGGTATCTTTCCCATAGAGCCCGCGCGGGGGCTGCCCCCGCAGACAAATGGATCAATAGGAGGCAAACAGGATGGAACATATGGCATGGAAGGGCCGGGTCAAGCCCGGCTGCAAGGCGGAGTACCAGCGGCGGCACAGCGAGATCTGGCCCGAAATGGTCCAGGTGCTGAAAGAGGCCGGCATCTGCAATTACAGCATCTTCTATGTGAACGACGAGCTGTTCGGCTATTATGAGTGCGCCAAAGGGGTGGCCTATGCCGAAAAGGTGCAGGCTGAGAGCCCGGTGGTGGCACGCTGGAACGAATACATGAAGGATATTCTGGAGCTGGAGATGGACCCCGAGACCGGAGCGCAGCCCAAGCTGGAGCAGGTGTTCCGGTTAGACTGACCGGCTTGCCCGGTACTCGGCGGGGGAACAGCCGTACCTGGCCCGGAAGCGGCGATAGAAATAGCTGCTGTTCTCGTAGCCGATGTTCTCCAGGATCGACTCCACCGGCAGGGGAGTGTGGCCCAGCAGATAGGCCGCCTGCTGCAGCTTGCGCTGCTGGAGCAGCTGGCGGAAATTCTGGCCGGTATGGCGGGTCAGCAGGCGGCTGACGGCATAGGCGGGGCGGTGCACCAGGGCCGCCGCGTCGGCCAGGGTGCCGTCCCGGTAGTGGGCCTCGATGTACTGCAGCACCGTAAAGACGGTGTTCTCGTCCAGGCGGTCGGGGCCGGCCTGGTTGATGTCCTGTGCAAACAGGGACAGGTTGAGCAGCAGCAGGCCCATGGTGGTCTCGTTCAGGTCGTTGACGCCCCGCTTGCTTTCCAGCAACGTCCAGATCATGTTCTCCAGCAGGTTGTGCACCGGCAGGATGTCGTGGGCCCGGATGTGCAGATAGCCCGCAAAGGCCGACTCCCCCGACAGGGTGGACACCAGAAAGTCCCGCAGGACGTTCTCCTGCTGCAGCATGGCAAAGCTCCGGTCGAAAAACTGGGGCAGGATGATGAAGTTGACCGCCACATCGTCCTGGGCGGCGGGCAGGATCTCGTGGTATACCCCCTGGTTGAGAAAAAGCAGGTCCCCCGTCTCGAGCACCACCTGCTGGGCGCCGTTGAGGATGTGGGTGGTGGAGCCGCTGCACATATAGATCAGCTCCACGTAGTTGTGCCGGTGGCGCGGAAAATGGACGAACCGGGTGTGGGGCCGTATCTCGATCAGCTTGCCTTTTTCCAGCAGGCGGGCGCTGTCGATGACGAACTCGTGGCGGGTGGTGTACAGGCTCCGCCGCACGGTGCCGTCCCCCGCAAGGATGGCGCGTTCTTCGTCGGTGATCTGGCGCAGCCGGGCCAAAAGTTCCTGGTTCATGGCGGGTCCCTCCTTTCACCCACAAGCATACCACAGCCCGGGCCCCGTTGCAAGAAAGGTCCCTGTTTTTGTCCGGACGGCGTCCTTACCGGGGCGCTTCAGAACCGTTATACTTGTAGCAGAACAGACAAAAGCTGCAAGGAGGCGGTTCTTTTTTTATGGGCAATACGCATCTGGCCATCGACATCGGGGCGTCCAGCGGGCGGTGCATCCTTGGCCGGCTGGAAGGGGACCGGATGCTCTTGGAGGAGGTGCACCGGTTCGCAAACCGGCAGGTGCGCCGGAACGGCCACGACTGCTGGGACCTGGACCTGCTGTGGCAGGGAATCTTGGACGGGCTGAAAGCCTGCAAAGCCTGCGGGACCATCCCCGCCACCATCGGCATCGACACCTGGGCGGTGGATTTTGTGCTGCTGGACCGGGAGGGCCGGCTGCTGGGGGACGCGGTGGCCTACCGGGACAGCCGCACCCGGGGGATGGACGCCGTGGTGGAGCGGACGATCCCGGCGGCGGAGCTGTATGCGCGCACCGGCATCCAGAAGCAGAGCTTCAACACCATCTATCAGCTGGCGGCCCTCCAGGCCGAACACCCGGAGCAGCTGGCCCGGGCCGGCAGCCTGCTGATGATCCCCGACTATTTCAACTACCTGCTCACCGGGGTGCAAAAGCAGGAGTACACCAACGCCACCAGCACCGGCCTGGTCAACGCCAGGGACTGCCGCTGGGACCGGGACCTGCTGGACCGGCTGGGCCTGCCCTCCCGGCTGTTTGGGGAGCTGTCCATGCCGGGGACGGTGCTAGGCCCCCTGGCGCCCGGCATAGCCGGGCAGGCAGGCTTTGAAGCCCAGGTGGTGCTGCCGGCCACCCACGACACCGGGTCGGCCTTTTTGGCGGTGCCCGCAAGGGAGAGCCAGGCAGTGTACCTCTCCAGCGGCACCTGGTCTCTGCTGGGGGTGGAGAACCCCGCCCCCATCACCACCGAGGCCAGCCGGGCCCGGAACTTCACCAACGAGGGAGGGGCCTGGCGCCGCTACCGCTACCTGAAAAACATCATGGGCCTGTGGATGATCCAGTCGGTGCGGCGGGAGCTGAACGGCGAAGGCTATGTGGCGGGCAAGGCTGCCGCGCCCTGGCAGCTGGATGTGGAGGCAGGGCAGAAGCAGTGGTCGTTCCCCGACCTGATCGCCGCGGCCGAGAGGGAAGCGGATTTCCCCTCGGTGGTGGATGGGAACGACAGCGCCTTCCTGGCGCCGGCCAGCATGATCGCCGCGGTGCAGGATGCCTGCGCCGCCAGCGGCCAGCCCCGGCCCGCCACGGTGGGGCAGCTGATGCAGTGCCTGTACCGCAGCCTGTCGGCCTGCTACCGGGACGCCATCCGCAGCCTGGAAGAGCTGACCGGCGTCCATTACACCAGCATCAACATCGTGGGGGGCGGCTGCCAGGATATGTACCTGAACCGGATGACCGCCCGGGCCACGGGGCTGCCGGTCTATGCAGGGCCGGTGGAAGGCACCGCCATCGGCAACCTGGCGGTGCAGATGATCGGCGCGGGGGAGCTGGCAGACCTGGCCGCCGCCCGCAGCTGCATCCGCAGGAGTTTTGACGTCCGTGAGATCCTGCCCTGAACAGCCGGACGGGCAGCATGATAACAACCAAAAGGAGGAAGATCGCATGCAGTATACCGAAGCGCGAGAAAAGTACATGGCCTTGGGCGTGGACACCGAAGCCGCCATCGAGACCCTCAGACAGGTCCCTGTCAGCCTGCACTGCTGGCAGGGAGACGACGTCCGCGGGTTCGATGGCGACCCCTCCAAGCCCCTGACCGGCGGCATCCAGACCACCGGCAACTACCCCGGGCGGGCCCGCAGCCCCCAGGAGCTGATGGCCGATCTGGACCAGGTGCTGGCCCTGATCCCCGGCCGGCCCAAGATGAACCTGCACGCCAGCTACGCCGTTTTCAACCAGGACAACGGCGGCTGGGTGGACCGGGACAAGCTGGAGCCCAAACACTTTGAAAAGTGGGTCCAGTTCTGCAGGGAGCGGGGGCTGGGCTGCGACTTCAACCCCACCTTCTTCTCCCACGACAAGTGCGACCCCCTGACCCTCACCAGCCCCCGCGAGGAGACCCGCCGCTTCTGGATCGAGCACGGCCGGGCCTGCATCCGGATCAGCCAGTATCTGGCCGAGCAGCTGAACGACGTATGCGTCATGAACATCTGGACCGGTGACGGCTTCAAGGATGTGCCCGGCGACCGGATGGGCCCCCGGGAGCGCTACCGGGACTCCATCGACGCCATCCTGGCCCAGCCCTATGATTTCAGCAAGGTCAAGCCCTGCGTGGAGAGCAAGGTTTTTGGCATCGGGGTGGAGGCCTACACCGCGGGCAGCGGGGAGTTCAGCCTGCTGTACGCGGCCATGCACAAGGATAAGTGCATCCCTCTGATGGATAACGGCCACTACCACCCCACCGAGGTGGTCAGCGACAAGATCCCCGCCCTGCTGACCTTCTTTGATGAGATCGCCCTCCACGTCACCCGGCCCATCCGCTGGGATTCCGACCATGTGGTGCTGTTTGACGACGAGACCCGGGAGATCGCCCGGGAGATCGTGCGCTGCGGCGGCCTGGACGGCCGGGTGCACATCGCCCTGGACTACTTCGACGCTTCCATCAACCGCATCTCGGCCTGGGTGACCGGCTACCGCAACCTGCAGAAAGCCCTGCTGTTTGCCCTGCTGCAGCCCGGCGCCCTGCTCAAGCGGCTGCAGGACGAGGGGGACTTCACCCGGCTGATGGTGGAGCAGGAGCAGCTCAAGACCATGCCTCTGGGCGAGGTGTGGGACGAGTACTGCCGCCGCTGCGGCAAGCCGGAGGACGGGGAGTGGTTCCCCCGGGTGCTGGAATACGAAAAGAATGTGCTGAGCAAGAGAGGTTGAGACGATGAAAGACATCCTGACTGCCCCCTTTGTGGAGGAAATGAAACAGACCACCGCCAATATGTACCGCCTGGGCTGGGACGAGCGCAACGGCGGCAACATCAGCTGCCTGCTGCGGGAAGAAGAGGTGGCGGAGTATCTGGACACCGGCAAGGTGCTGCGCACCATCCCCACCGGCTTTGACGCCAAACCCCTGACCGGCAAATACTTCATCGTCACCGGCACCGGCAAATACTTCAAAAATGTGGAGAAGGACCCCGAGACAAACCTCGGGATCATCCGCATCGCCGCCGACGGCACCACCGCCGAACTGCTGTGGGGCTACAAGGACGGCGGCCGGTTCACCAGCGAGCTGCCCGCCCATCTGATGAGCCATATGGCCCGGCTGGAGGTGGACCCCGAAAACCGTGTGGTGATGCACAGCCACCCCACCTATACCCTGGCCATGAACTACGTCCACGAACTGGACGAGAAAAAGCTCACCCATACCCTGTGGGAGATGTGCACCGAGTGCATCGTGGTGTTCCCCGACGGGGTGGGGGTGCTGCCCTGGATGCTGTGCGGCACCAACTCCATCGGCGAGGCCACGGCCGCCAAGATGAAGGAGTTCCGGCTGGTGATCTGGGGCATGCACGGCATCTACGGCGCGGGCAAGACCCTGGACGAGACCTTTGGCCTGATCGAGACGGTGGAGAAGGCCGCCCAGATCTATATGCTCACGGCCCACCTGCCCCGGGTGAACACCATCCGGGACAGCGAGATGCAGCAGCTGGCCGAGTTCTTCGGGGTCAACTACCGCAAGGACTTTCTGGACCTGTAAGGCGCGCCGGCGGGCGTCCCGGACTGAAACGGTCCCGGGTTCCTTTTTGGCCAAAAGTGTGCTATGATAAAACCAGACAAAGCGGCGCCGGGGCGTCCCGGCCTGCCGGAAAAAATGAAAAGGAGCGTAATCATTATGGCTGACCGCATTGTTCTGAACAGCATTTCCTACCATGGGCACGGCGCGATCGAGAACATCGTCCCCGAGCTGACCGCCCGGGGCTACACCAGGGCCTTCGTCTGCTCGGACCCCGACCTGGTCAAGTTCGGCGTCACCGGCAAGGTGACCGCCCTGATGGACGCGGCGGGCTTCCCCTACAGCGTTTACAGCGAGATCAAGCCCAACCCCACCATCCAGAACGTCCAGGACGGCGTGGCCGCTTTCCAGGCGGCCGGCACCGACTGCATCGTGGCCATTGGCGGCGGCTCCGCCATGGACACCGCCAAGGCCATCGGCATCATCATCAATAACCCCGAGTTTGCCGATGTGCGCAGCCTGGAGGGCGTGGCCCCCACCAAAAAGCACGCGGTGTTCACCATCGCCGTGCCCACCACCGCCGGCACGGCCGCCGAGGTCACCATCAACTACGTCATCACCGACGTGGAGAAGAAGCGCAAGTTCGTCTGCGTGGACACCAACGACATCCCCGAGATCGCCGTGGTGGACCCCGACATGATGGCCTCCATGCCCAAGGGCCTGACCGCCGCCACCGGCATGGACGCTCTGACCCACGCCATCGAGGGCTACATCACCAAGGGCCACTGCGTCATCTCGGATATGTTCCATCTGGAGGCCATCCGCCTGATCAGCCGCAGCCTGCGGGGCGCGGTGCAGAACACCCCCGAAGGCCGGGAAGGCATGGCCCTGGGCCAGTACATCGCGGGCATGGGCTTCTCCAACGTGGGGCTGGGCATCGTCCACAGCATGGCCCACGGCCTGAGCGCCCTGTATGACACCCCCCACGGCGTGGCCTGCGCCATCCTGCTGCCGGTGGGCCTGGAGTACAACAAAGAGGTGGCCGGCGAGCGTTACCGCGCCATTGGCGAGGCCATGGGCGTGATGGACATCGAGAAGATGAACGACGCCCAGGCTGCCGACGCCACCATCGCCGCCGTCAAGCAGCTGTCGGCTGATGTGGGCATCCCTGCGAACCTCCAGGGCATCCTCAAGGAGGAGGACATCCAGTTCCTGGCAGAGAGCGCCTATGCGGACGCCTGCCGCCCCGGCAACCCCCGCGACACCAGCGTGGAGGAGATCGTGGAGCTGTACCGTAGCCAGCTGTAAGCCCGCCCGTCTCGATTTCTGAAGAACAGCCCAGACTGTCCAAGCTGAAAAGAGGGCGCACCCATCGTCGGGGTGCGCCCTCACCGGCGTGTCCAAAACAGCAAAACGGCCCTGTGACGTCCTTGCGCCACGGGGCCGTTTTTGCTGGCAAGAGCCTTTGCCTGTGCGGTCAGAGGCTGTCGAGGTCGTCCGAGGCGTCGTAGCTCTCGGTGCGGTAGCCGCTCTTGGCGGCAGCGGCGGACAGCATCTGCAGCAGCTGGCGGAACTGCTCGGCGTAGGGGCCGTCGTAGTCCTCGTCGGCTTCGCAGTTCACCGGGCCGCGGGCGCGGATGGCGGCCAGCTGGCCGTTGTCCTCCCGCTCGTAATCGACGATCCAGCCGTAGATGGATTCGTCGGTCACCGAGAAAGAATAGACCTGCGGCATAAAGGGGGTCCAGCAGGCGGTGCAGTACAGGGTCCGCCCGTCCTCCTGGCCCACCAGCTCGGCGACAAAGGTGTCGATCTGGCAGGGGTTCAGCTCCACGTCCTCGTGGTCGCCCATGTCGGTGTCACAGCGGCGGTTCAGTTCGATCCACATAGTTGATTGCTCCTTGTGTTGTATGGTTAAAAGGTGACCCGCATCTGGTACCACACCACGTCCCCGTGGGTGGACTGGGACACGCCCTCGTTCACAAAGCCAAACTTGGCGTAATAGTGGACCAGGCGGTCTTTGCAGGTCAGGACGACGCCCTTGCGGCCCTGGGCCCGGGCCTGGGCCAGCATGTGCTCCAGCAGGCGGGCGGCGCAGCCCTGGCGGCGGTAGGCGGGCAGGGTGTCCACCC
>ERZ1090879.255-NODE-255-length-35638-cov-12.596240_pt1 | contig 35638 bp, 29 predicted proteins | sample MGYA00478472_ERZ1090879 | MGnify/ENA primary metagenome ERZ1090879 (study PRJEB33644, sample SAMEA5815723) | chicken gut metagenome | biome: Chicken; feature: Gastrointestinal Tract; material: Caecum | place: Ireland | collected 2019-01-01 | study: A study of the... | reverse complement strand
GCTATAATGGAAGTACCAAAGGGGAAAAATCATAACTTTCCCCGCGGTACAACTCAACTTGAAGGCACGCAGTGCCGTTTACCCCACCCAAGACAAAATAATTTGCGGCGATCCTTTCCGGAAAGTGCACAAGAGGACGGCGCAAGGGTAAAGAGAAACGTAAGGAATTTCAATCGGGGGACGGCGGTGCGGAAGCGCCCGAGGGGCGTCCGTATCACACGCAGGCTATCGGAAAAGGTTGCTAAGCGAGTGGGCGCGCGGACGATTCGCGCCGGAGAGTACGGGAGGTACTGTTATGTACAAATCAGACCTGAGAAAACTTGAAAGATAGGAGGACGGTCCAATGTACAATTTTATGAGAGGGACGTATCAATAAGGCCGGTTTCCGATTTTGCGGACTTCCCGAACGCGCTGCAGGTGCAAGGGTTTCGCGCCGATTATGGATTTTGTGATGAAACAAAGCCTTGAAATATCCCTTAAAACTGAATAACGAAGATTTTTGCCCGCAGTGCTGTTGCCCTGCGGGCTGCTTATCCTCTGCAGATCCTGCCGCGCGCGGGGTTTGCGCAACGGTGAGACCTCTGCGGCGGTTCCGCAGACGTTGCGCGGCGCGGCGATCCCGCCGATTGTGAAAAGGCGCACTCCGTGTTCCGGCCGTTGCCGGAGGGACGGTTTGCAGAGGGATGTCGCTCTTTTCGGCGGCGGCGTAACCATTGCCCTTTTTGCGGCGGCATGACCGCAGAATACGCCTTTCCCGCCACCATCCGGACCTTTGCCGGATCGCCGAGATTTTATCCCCTTACGTGATGCCAACGCACAGCGCCCGCCTGTCGGCGGGCGCTTTTTCCGCGCTTTCGGGCGCGGAAAACTTTGCGAAATTTGTTGAATTTTACGACAGAACATGATAAAATAAGAGTGTTCCCGCAAGGGAAACTACTTTACGGAGAAAGGATATGGAAGAAAAGACGCTGCAACAAATCTTTGAAGAGACGCACGCCGCCGCCCTGGCGGGGGACGCGCAGGCGCAATATCAGCTGGCATACCTGTACGACCGCGGGGAAGGCACGGCGGTCGCGCCAAACAAGGCGTCGGTGTGGTACGCGCTCGCCGCAGAGCAAGGGTACCCCCCTGCCCGCAACGAGTTTGCCATGCTCCTGCTGCGCAAAGTGCAACCATCTGCAAAAGAAGAAGGTGTGCGTCTGCTCCGCCTCTCCGCCGACGCGGGAGACGCCCAGGCGATGTTCCGCTTAGGAGAATGTTTCCGCAAGGGGTGGGGGACGGAAAGAGACCTTTCCGCGAGTATCGGGTGGTATACGCTCGCCGCGCAGGCGGGGAACGCGCAGGGCGCGTACGCGCTTGCCCTCCTCTGCCTGAACGGGGAAGAAGGTTTTGCGCAGGACAAGGAAACGGGACTAAACTGGCTGCGGCAGGCCGCGGAACAGGGATACGGAGAGGCGCTCTGTCTGACGGGAAAACTGTACGAGACGGGCGACGGCGTGCCGCAGGACGAAAAAAAGGCGTACGAATACTATTGTGCCGCCCAAAGCGCGCAATGCGGGGAAGGGGCTTTCCGCGTGGCGCGGTTTCAGGAAGAGGGCGTCGGCACGGAAAAAAACGTGGAAGAAGCGGTAAAAGGCTACCGCTCGGCGGGCGCGTCGGGATATACGCACGCGTATTATTATTTGGGGCGCTGTTATGCGTTGGGCATCGGCGTTGCCGCCGATGCAAAGCAGGCGATCTTTCAATGGCGGCACGGCGCCAATCTGGGCGACGCCCCCTGCATGTACGTAGCGGGGTATTGCTACGAGACGGGCTTCGGTGTAACCGTCGACACCGAACTTGCCCTGTATTGCTACATGGAAGCGCATTTCAGAGGCGATGCGCGCGCCCTGAAGGCTTTCGATCGCCTGAAAGAAACGCTTTCCGCACGCTGAAAGTATCCCCGCAGGGGCGCAACTCTTTGCGCCCCTGCGGGGAATTTTTGGTTTGAAAACAGAAAAAAACGTCGGCGCCGTCACTTTTTTGCAAAAATTGCAAAAAATTTTCAAAGAGGTCTTGAAATCGTATAAATTATATATTATAATGGAAAGGAAGCAACACTTGCAAGAGGGTTGCTTGCGGGCAGGCTACACCAAAATCCCAACAGGCGCCCGCAGATAAGGGAGTACGAAATATGAGCATTTCAAGCGCGGACATCCGCAACATTGCGGTCATCGGACACAGCGGCGAAGGCAAGACTTCCGTATGCGAAGCCATTCTTTTCAACGGCAAATCCACCGACCGCCTGGGAAAAGTGACCGAGGGCAACACCGTTACCGACTACGACGAACAGGAAATTGCGAGAAAAATGTCAATTTCCCTTGCGCTGGCGTACACGGTGTACGAGGGCGTGAAGATCAATCTTTTGGACGTTCCCGGATTTTACGACTTTGAGGGCGAGGAAAACGAAGCTCTGCGCGCCGCAGGCGGTGCGCTGATCGTGACCTCCGCGACGGGTTCGGTGAGCGTGGGAGCGGAAAAAGCGATCGAGAAATGTCTGCGCGCGAAAAAGCCGATGGTCCTGTTTATCAACGGCATGGACAAGGAAAACGCCGATTACAAAGGCACCGTCGCCGCCCTGCAGGAAAAATACGCGGGCAAGATCGCCCCTATCCAGATCCCGCTGATGGAAGGCAACAAGATGGTGGGCTACATCAACGCGCTCACCGAAAAGGCGTTCCGCTTTTCCGAAGAGGGATTGAAAGAGATCCCCATTCCCGAAGAGATGAAAGCAACTCTTGCGGAGATGCAGGACAAACTGACCGAAACCGCCGCCGAAAACGACGACGCCCTGCTGGACAAATACTTTGAGGAAGGCAAACTTTCCAAAGAGGAGATCATCCACGGCATCCGCAAGGGCATTTACAACGTGAACACCATTCCCGTGATGGCGGGCTCCGCCCTGCAGAACCGCGGCATCATCAATCTGATGGGCGAGATCGTGAAATATATGCCCAGCGCCGAGGAACGCGGCGAAGTGCTTGCCGCCTCCGTGGACAAGGACGAACTCGTCGGCATCAACTGCGAATCGGACGCACCCCTTGCCGCACAGGTCTTTAAGACGGTGGTCGACCCCTTTGTGGGTAAACTGAACGTTATGAAAGTGTTCCGCGGAACGCTGAAAAGCGGTTCCACCGTGTACAACTCCACCACGGGCAAGACGGAACGCATCAATCAGATCTATCTTTTGAAGGGCAAAAAGCAGGAACCCGTCACCGAACTTGCGGCGGGCGATATCGGCGCGGTGAACAAGCTGAACGCCACCAACACGGGCGACACGCTGTGCGACGAATCGGCAAAAGTCCGCTTTGACCCCATCCACTTCCCCCGCCCCGTGCTTTCCATGGCGATCTACGCCGAAAAGAAGGGCGAGGAAGATAAAATTTTCCAGGGCCTGAACAAGCTTTCCGAGGAAGATTATACCTTTAACGTTGCCAAAAACGCCGAAACGGGCGAAATGCTGATCAGCGGACAGGGCGAAACGCACCTGGACGTGCTGAATAAAAAGCTGAAAGCAAAATTCAACGTTTCCGCCGTGCTGAAAACGCCCAAGATCGCTTACCGCGAGACCATCCGCAAGAAAGTGGAAGCGGAAGGCAAACATAAAAAGCAATCGGGCGGACACGGCCAGTACGGACACTGCAAAGTGCGCTTTGAACCCTTTGACGGCGAGTTTGAATTTGCCGAAGAAGTGGTGGGCGGTTCGGTACCGAAACAGTATATCCCCGCCGTGGAAAAGGGACTGATCGAGTGCCTGCCGCACGGCGTGCTGGCAGGATACCCCGTGACGGGACTGCGCGCCGTGCTGTACGACGGAAGCTACCACGACGTGGATTCCTCGGAAATGGCGTTTAAACTTGCGGCGGCGCTGGCGTTTAAGGAAGGGCTGAAAAACGCCTCCCCTTGCCTGCTGGAACCCATTATGAAGCTGAAAATAGCCATTCCCGAAGCGTATTTGGGCGACATTATGGGCGACATGAACAAGCGGCGCGGCAGGATTTTGGGGATAGACATGATAGAGGGAATGCAGGTAGTCAATGCGGAAGCGCCGCAGAGCGAACTGCAAAAGTACGCCACCGACCTGAGGAGCATGACGCAGGGCAGAGGCAAATTTATGGCAGAACTTTCCAGATACGAAGAAGTGCCTGCGGCCGAAGCGGAAAAGATCATCAAAGCGCGAGCGGCGGAACAACAGGGCTGAAACAAAACGAACAATGAGAAATTGACATAAAACGCAGGGCGCGGAAATCCGCGCCCTGTTCATTTTTCAGCCGATTTAAAATTTTTTGCAAAAAGAACCCGCCCCGCGGCAAGCCGCAGGGCGGGGAGAGTGTTACAAAGTTATGCCTGCGCAATACCGAGCAAATCGTCCTCCGCATTGTAAGCATAGACTTTAACGCTTACGTTAGGATTAGAAATAACAATATATTCATCGTTATTCACGCCTGTCTTGTTGTTACTCAACAGATAATACCTCTGCCCATTAGATTCGACGAGATCAATATTCTTCGAAAACTCTTTGGTTACAACAGTGTAATCTCCACTATTCAAAGCATATTTGACAGTATCAGGATCTACAACAGTATTGTCAAGACCTTGATTTGTCTGCCTCAGTTCATATGCGTACATATCAAGGTTGTTGAGTTCATCCGCGGAAACAGTTTTTGTTACGCTGACCATTGTTGACCCAGCTGCATAAACCGACATTTCTTTATAATACCAGGTTTCATACTGACTGATAACAATAGTGTAATACGCTACATCCGTTGTTTCAGGCTGATTGACTGTAATTTTCTTTGAGCTATCAACACTGACAGAGAATCCTTCCAAAGGTGTTACTGCGATAACTTTATTATTCGAAACAATTTGAGATGCAATTTCCTCTTCATTAGTACTTGTACCCGTCGCAAATACCAATCCTGCTTGTTTATATCCCATGATTGTTCCATTATTTACAACATTATTTATCTTAACAACGGTCGTCCCACTCACATTAAACTGCGCGCTGTTTGCGAACAAAAGAGCAACATTTGCCCCGACGATTTCCCCGTCGAAAGTGCAATTTTCGAATGAATAGCTTTGCCCGCCCATAGGATAGCCGACGAAAACCGCGCTGTATTCCTCCGTATAAATATTTGCATGGACATCACAGTTTTTAAATTCAACATTGCTTCCACGATAAATATACGGAGATTGGTTTCTGCCGTTAGTATTATATCTGATAACGCCATATACATCGACATTATCAAAAACAACACTTGATGCATTCATGACAAAAATTGCGCCTTCTCCATAATTAGCATCTTTCGGAATCATGTTGTAATTAACATTATTAAAGACACCATTTACAACTGTATCAAACAATTCATCCGCATACTCAGCTACTTTTCCCTGAGAATTAAAGGAATGATTGATATAAAAATCGTTGCCGTTATAAACTCCATTAAATCTAGAAATAACAACACTACTGCTATCCGCAGATGTATCAATATCAATATTAGCAGTTTGGCTGAAATATGTCTGGTTAGCACTCGATACAGAGTTAATATTCCTGAACTGTCCAGCCGTTGCAATCTGATAAGGGCTCTTTTCCGTGCCTGCGCCGCCTGCAAACTTAGAAAGTTCTTCTTTGTCTGCAATCACCGTATCAACCGTGGAAGGAAGATTAAGATCGGTTAAAGTGCCGCGATCATTGGCAACTGCCGTATATACCTGCGCTTTGTCTTTAACGGTAGCCTTGACCGTGGTAGCATCGCCTGCTACGACAAACGTGTTGACAACTGCCGTGCTTTCAAATACAACGTGGCCCTTCGTGATGGTGAGGTTGCCTGTGACCTTTTCGTATTCGTGATAGGATTCCCCTGCTACCTCCTGCACGTCTACGCTCTGCGCCGTGCCGTAGTGGTTGACCGTGTGGCCTTTGACCGTGAGCGTGCCGCCTGCCGTGCGGATGGTGACATTCTGCTCTGCCGCATTTTCATACTTCACATCGGCTTCCACAGAACCCGTGTCCACACCCATCGTGAACTTGAAGCCTTCGATTGCCTCTTTGCTCAGGCCGCCGACATACCAGCTGCAATCCTGCGTGCCTTTCAATTCGGTGACGATCTTCCAAGTCTTCGTTGCATCTCTCGTGAGAGGTTTTGCGCCGTCCTCAAATACGACTTCTTTCTTCTCATTGACCAGCGCAAAGCGGTTGTTCACTTCGTCCCAGACAATGTCGCCGCTGGAGGAAGGGGTAAGTTTATCTACCGTGTACCCATACTCGTACGCCGCATCCAGCGCGTCCTGCATTGTGTTCACCTCGTCCGTCGCTTCCTTAGAAACGAGAGCCGTGTTCAGGTTTTTGACAAGCGCAATATCGTTGGATTCGTTTGCCTTGTCGATCAGCGTTGTAAACGTAGGGATCAGCACCGCCGCCAGAATTGCGATGACCGCAATGACGATGACAAGTTCTACGATGGTAAACGCTCTTTTCAACCTTTTTGCCATTTTTTTGCCTCCTTGTTTTAGTTTCGGAAAGGCTAAGCCGTTAAAAGAATATTTTTTTGCCTTGCAAAAAAATAAAGCCGGCTTTATTCCCTTTCTCTCAAGTACATATTTTATCACGGTTTTTCAAAAAAAGCAAGCACGTTATACCGTTTTTTTATAAAAAGAAAGGAGATTTTTTAAAAAATCCCCTTTCCCGATACCTGTCTGTCACATTGCCGCGGTTTTGCAGAAATAAAAGTACTTTTCATCCTCGCCGCAGGGGCGCATCCCCGCCGCGCGCAAGGTATAGGCGGACGCCGTGTTTTCGCGGAAACATTTCGCCTCGATCTTTTCCAGGTTCAACTTAATAAACCCGTAATCCATCAGAGAAATGAGCGCTTCCCGCGCAAAGCCTTTGCCCTGCCATTCGGGCAAAATGCGCATCCCGATCTCCGCTTCCGCCTGGTAGCCGAAATTATGCAAAACCACTTCGCCGACCAGCTTTCCCTCAAAGTACACGCCCAGCGGAAGTTCGTTTTTTTGCTTGAAATCCTTGCGCACGTCCTCCAAAAACCAGGACGCGGGCGGGTTTTCTTCCTTTGCGTTTTCCCGCCAGTCGTACCCCCAATAGCGGTTGAGCACGTCGTCCGCGGCGAGCCGCGCAAATTCCTCCGCATCCTCGTCCGCAATGGCGCGCAAAACCAGCCGCGGCGTGGGAATTTCCGGATACACCGAAAGAGCATCGAACGAACGGTGTATGGCAAGATTGTACTTGTCCACCAGCTGCACGGGCGAATACTGCATTTTGGACTTGCGCAGCCCCGCATCGCCCGAATCGTCCTCGCGGTTGATATACGTCACGCCGCGCGCAAAGGTCTGCGCAAACATCTGCGCAATGGCGGGATACGCGCCCTGCACCCCGCGCAGAGCCTTTTCAACGTGTACGTACAGGGTGTCCCCGCACACTTCGCCCGCAGAAAACGCGACGATCTTTCCGCCCGCCCGCAGAATGCCCGCCTGCATCCCGAATTCCTGCATACGGGGCAGAAGATCAAACACCCCGTTCATCTCCTCCGCCGCAAGCATTTCCGCCTTTCCCAGCTGCACCGCCGCAACTTCCTGCAGAAAACTTTGCACCTGCGCATAATCGGCGGGCGTGTACACGGAAAACTCGTAGTCGGGATAATTCTTTTTGAATTTGTTGACGTGGTTGCGCTGTCCGCTGTACTTCCCGCCCGGATAGTTGATAAAATCGGAGGCGTTGTACAGATAATCGCGCCAACGGCGGATGTTGGAAACGTGCACGTCCGCCCCGTACCGCAGCACGAGCGACGCAAGCCTGTCGCGCGGAACTGCCGTAAAATGCAGACGAACGTAGTTTTCACGGCAGAATTGCTCTATTTTCAGCGCCACGCGCTCTTCCGCCGCCGCGTCGCCCTCCGCCGAGAGCGGCCAGTAAAAATATCGGTTGCCCACATACCTGTCGCACAAGACAAGACAGCCCTCCTCCTCCGCATAGTGCGTGGAATTATACTTCCCCCACATAAACAGCGAGCCAGCCGTATAATTGCAAACGTGCGTGTTCTGGTTTTTAAAATACTTCATGAGAGACGCAAGATCGTCCCGTTCCAATTTCTTTAACTGCATAAATCAACTTCCTTTTCAGGAAAATTATACCATAACTCTCTTTTATTCTCAAAACAAAAAACCGCGCGGGTTTTGTTCCGCTTTCAGCGAAAATAGCAGACAAAGCCGCATTCCGTCGGGTGATCGAGCAAAATCCCCCGCGCGGCGGGCAGAAAACAGCACACGAGGACGTCCGCCCCCGCGCACAGTATATGCAAAGCTGCGGCGGCATAAAACGCCCAGCCGCCCGTAACAAGCGCCGCCGCGGAAAAGCCAAGCCCCAAAATCAGAAAGGGCGCGGCCGCGCCGAAAAAATATCTCACCCTGCCCATCTGCGCAAGGCAGCTGCACGCGGGCGGCGAAAGGCGCACCCGCACGCGGGAAAACCCGCAGCACAGCCCCCACACGAGGGCGTGCATACACTCGTGCAGCGGCACCGTCGAAACCGCCAGCGCGGCAAACAGCAGAAAATCCTGCCAGCGCTCCGCCCACAAAAAGCGCGGAGAGAGCGAAAAGTACCACGCCGAAAGCGCCGCGATCAGCGGCAATGCGCACAAAAATCCGAAACCGTATGCCCTTTTTCCGCGCAGCACAAACGCGCGGCTCCCGTACCCCTGCCCCGCAAGGCGGGAGCTTTCTTCTTCAAAAAAGGAGGATGCGTCCATCACTCAAAGTAGTTTTCCACGGACAGGTACCGCGCGCCCGTATCGGGAATGATCACCGCAATGCGCTTGCCCTCGTTTTCCTGCCGCTGTGCCAGCCGCACCGCCGCCCACGCCGCCGCGCCCGCGGAAATCCCGCAGAACACGCCGTCGCTGCGCGCAAGCGTCCTGCCGATCTCGTACGCGTCCCCTTCCGTCACCGCGATCACCTCGTCGATGAGAGAGGTGTCCAGAATGTCGGGGACAAATCCCGCACCGATCCCCTGCAATCCGTGCGCGCCCGACTTGCCGCACGAGAGCACGGGACTGCCCTGCGGTTCCACCGCCACCGCGCGGAGCGCGGGATTTTTTTCCTTTAAGTATTTGACCGAGCCCGTGAACGTTCCGCCCGTTCCCACGCCCGCAACAAAGACGTCCAGCTTTCCGTCGCAATCCTCCCACAGCTCGGGGCCCGTGGTAAGGTAGTGCGCCCGCGCATTGGCGGGATTGACAAACTGGCCGCAGATCACGCTGTTTTTATGCTCGCGGTGCAGCTGTTCCGCCCGCTCGATGGCGCCGCGCATCCCCTTGCTCCCCTCGGTGAGCACGATCTTCGCCCCGAACGCCGAAAGCAGCTTGCGCCGCTCCACCGACATGGTTTCCGGCATGGTGAGCACCAGCGAGTACCCCCGCACCGCGCACACCGCCGCAAGCCCGATGCCCGTATTGCCGCTGGTCGGCTCGATGAGCAGCGTGTCCTTGTTCAGTTTTCCCGACTTTTCCAGATCTTCGATGATGGCGAGCGCCGCCCTGTCCTTCACGCTGCCCGTGGGATTGAAATATTCCAGCTTGGCAACCAGCTCCGCCTTCAGGCGGAATTTTTCTTCCAGCCCGCGCAGCCGCAGAAGCGGCGTTTTGCCGATCAGCCGGGTTACACTCTCATAAATCATGTTTCACCTCCGCCGCTTTTTTGCGGCACGTTCTCCCTGTTATTATACCTCTTTTTCATGATTTTGTAAACCCCGTACGCCCGCTTTCCCGCAAGCGCCTTGTTTGGCGCCGTTTAACGTGAAACTGCGCCCCCTCTTTTTTCTTTGCGCCGCCCGCAAAAAATCGCCGCAAAGCGGAGGCTTTGCGGCGAAAAATTCAGCGTGTATTCTTTTTGACAAACGCCTTGACGAGGTTTGCCGCGGCAAACAAGAGCACCGTTCCCGCCAGGATCAGCGCCATCGCCGTGACGGACAGCGACGTGCCGAAGGCGTCCAGCTGTAACGTGTACTGCTCGGCGAGGGAATCGGCAAACGCAGCGGACACGTTTTGCGAGATGTTTTCCAGCGCGCCGTTTAAAAACAGGTTGCGGAAGAGCGCCGCCGAATAACTGCCGGGCACAAACAGGGTGACGTACTGCACTCCCTTGGGGAACATGGAAAGAGGCATATACGCGCCGATCAGAAACCCGATGACCGTGCCGAGAATGACGTTCAGGCCCGTAAACGCCCCTTCCGTGCGCAGGAACCCCACCACAAACACCAACAGCGTGGACGAGGACAGCACGGACAGCAAGAGAAGCCCCACCAGCCCCAACACTTCCAGAGCGGATAAAAACCAGCCGCCCGAAAGCGCCAGCCAGCCGAGGCAGAGCGCCAGCACCACAAACCCGATGAGAAAGCCCGAAAGCACCACCGCCAGAAAGTACGCCGCCGACGGCATCCAGCGCGGAATGGGCGCAGACAACAGATCGTTGCGGATGCCGCGCGTTTCGTCCTGCACCATCACCCCGCACGCGCACAGCGGCACCGTGATGCCCGCGCTTGCCATCACCCCCGAAAGAATCCAGCAATCGGCAAAAGAGCGGATATCGTCGTCCGCACCCGTCACGCCCATCCCCTTTAAAACGTCGAGAAGGGTGTCCGTCTGCGTCTTGCCCAGAAACAGAACGTACAGCCCAAGCACGATGAGCGGCGCCAGCAGGGCAAAGAAAATGTTCGCCTTGTCCTTGACAAAGATCTTTAAATTGCGCAGCGTCTGCAACCAGAGCATCCTCATCTGCCGCCCCCTTCCGCGTTCTTGCCCGTCACAGACAAAAACACGTCGTCCATACTTCCCTTGACAAACTCGAAATCGCCGCAGAGTGCGGGATATTTTTGCAAAAACGCGCGCGCCTCCGCGGAACTTGGCATTTTCAGCCGAATGCCGCCCGTCTCCGACCTGTACGTCATGCCCAGCTTGTCCAACTGTCTGCCCAGCGCCTCGCCGTCGCCGTACAGGCACAGATAATTGGCGGAATATTTGTTTTTCAGCTGCACGGGCGTATCCTCCGCCGCGATCTTGCCGCCGTCGAGAATGACAACGCGGTCCGACCCGTCCGCTTCCTCCATGTAATGGGTGGTGAGAAAGACGGTGAGCCCCTCCTCCCTTTGCAGGCGGCGCACGATGCTCCACACCGTCTTGCGCGTCTGCGGATCCAGGCCCGTGGTCGGCTCGTCGAGGACGAGAAGTTCGGGACGGTTCAAAAGTCCGCGCGCAATGTCCGCGCGGCGGCGCTGACCGCCCGAAAGCTTGCCGTACGGGCGGGACAAAATATCGTCCAGGCCCAGAAGATCGCTCAGTTCCCGCAGTCTCTTTTTCCACGCCGCGCCGAATAAATTGTAATACCCCGCGCGGACGGTGAGATTGTCCCGCACGGAGAGAAGATCGTCCAGCACGCTCCCCTGGAACACCACGCCCAGGCGGCGCTTGATCTCCTCCGACTGCGTGTCCAGATCGTACCCGCAGACGCGCACTTTGCCCGCGTCCTTGCGCAGGATAGAACATAAAATGTTGATGGTGGTGCTCTTCCCCGCCCCGTTTACGCCGAGAAAGGAAAAGAGAGAGCCGCGCTCCACCGAAAAGCTGATCCCCTGCACCGCGCGGACCTGCCCGTAGCTTTTTTCCAGCCCCTCCACCTGAATGATGTTCTGCATAAGTTTCCCCTTTGTTTTTTGAAAAGGCGTTGCTTTTCCTCTATTGTACCCGAAACGCCCCTCTCCGTCAACCGAAAAAGAGGTTTTTCCTGCATTTCCCTGCATTGCCCCTCGTCGGCCGCCCTTTCGGGGAAAAAACGACTTTTTTCTTTGCAAACGCAAAAGTGCCGCCGCGGGTTTTTAAAATTTTTACCGCCCGCCGATTTACCCCTCCCTTTTCCTGCAAGTTTTCCTTTCCCGCCCCGCTGACGGCGGGGCGGGAAAAAAGTACGACGCCGCGCCCGAACCGCCCTTCCCCGCCGTCGGCGGGGAAGGGCGGGCGAAAAAAAGAGAAGAAACGGAGAGCGGGTCAGAAACAAAATGGGAAGGGAGAGGGCAAAAAAGTGCGGCAAGGGCTGCGCGGCGGAAGGCGATGCGCGTTGGCAAGCGTAAAAAACGGAGAGAAACAGCAGAGGCGCCCCCAAAGGTTTTGGGGGCGCCTCTGCCGAAAAAAGCCCGTTGCCGCCGACGGAAAACCGACCGAAAGAAACGCCATAAAGGACAGGTTTTACAAAAAAACTTGTGGCGAGTAAGGCTTTTTGTAAGCAGAACCTTACGGCAGGCAAGGTTTTGTTCGGGGGATAGAGAGAGCGCGGGCCGAAAAGGCGTTTGCAACGGGTCAAAGCTTGCGGACGCAGCAAAAAAAGCCCGAAACGACGTTTCGGACTTTTTTTTCGCGGGCGGACGGATGCAGACCCTTGCAAACGCCGCCTTTTAAACGCATTGCCCCGCGGCAGAGGATTTCCCTCCCCCGACCGTAGGGGAAAATCAAGGCGGTGTTCGCCAGAAACACCGCCTTTTTTTACCGTGATTTTTACAGTTTGCCATCGGGTATTCTGAAAAGTTATCCGTTAGCGAACCAAACTTACGCTTTTTAACCCCTTTGTGACATCTTGTCGGTTAAACTCTTGGTTCTGCCGGAAATTTTTCTTTTCTTTTACCGACTCGCCATTTTCTCCCCTTAATCAACTCGAAAGCCGTTCCGTTCAAAACTCTTCGACAATTTTTGCGTCTTTCTGAAGAAATTCCGCAAATTCAATTTCTTTCGGCCCGACCCAAAGCGCCGTTTGCGCTTTAAGAGTATTGCGTAAAAACCACTTTACAACAGCCCTCGCCTCTTAAACCTCGGTTTCGCCTTCTCATATCCGCAGAAAATTCCTTACGGATCTTCCGCGTCTGCAGAGTGATATGTTCCGACGTGCAAGGCAGCGCCGCTTTGCCTTTTTCCAATTTGCGTTCCGTTCGCTTCCCCTTCCCCGAAACTTCCTCCGTTTGGCTGTTCCCTTGCGGAAACCCTGCGCAGATTTGCCTTGCAGATTCCATTCTGAAAAAGGATATTTTCCCGTACCGCTCCTTATCCGAAAGCGCCGCTTTACTGTCCCGCCGACCCCTTTGGAAAGAGTGGGTTTTCGCTGTTTGTACAATCATTATACCACACTTTTCCGATTTGTCAAGACCTTTTTTGAAAAAAATTAAAATTTTTTGAAAACAGTTTTCACGGAGAGCGTTACAATCTTACAAAACAGGCGGGCGCACCCGATATTGTGGGTGCGCCCGCGAAAAAGCACAAGTTATTGGAACTGCGCGCCGTAGAGGGAGGCGTAGAACCCGCCCTGTTCGAGCAAAGACGTGTGCGTGCCGCTTTCGACGATGTTGCCGCCGCGCACGACGAGGATGAGGTCCGCCCCCACGATGGTGGAGAGGCGGTGGGCGATGACGAAGCAGGTTTTGCCCTGCATCAGCTTTTGCGTGGCCGCCTGCACGAGGATCTCGGTGCGGGTATCGACGTTGGAGGTCGCCTCGTCCAGAATGAGAATGCGCGCGCGGGAGACCATGGCGCGGGCGATGGTGAGCAGCTGTTTCTGACCCTTGGAAAGGCTGCTTCCGCCGTCGGTGATGCGGGTATCGTAGCCCTGCGGCAGACTTAAAATAAAGTCGTGCACGCCCGCGGCGCGCGCGGCGCGCTCGATCTCTTCCTGCGTGACGCCGTCCGCGCCGTACGCGATGTTTTCGCGCACCGTGCCTTCAAACAGCCAGGTATCCTGCAATACCATGGTGAACTGTGCGCGCAGGTCGGAACGGGTATAGCGGCGCGTTTCCACGCCGTCCAGAAGGATCTCGCCCTTGTCCGCGTCGTAAAAGCGCATGAGCAGGTTGACGATGGTGGTCTTGCCCGCGCCCGTCGGCCCGACGATGGCGACCGTGCTGCCCGCTTTGGCGGAAAAACTCACTCCTTTTAAGATAGGCTTTTCGGGTTCGTAACCGAACGTGACGTTTGAAAACTCCACCCTGCCATGCACGCCCTGCGGCGCGGGGAGGGTTTGGGGAGCGTCCTGTTCGGGCGTTTCGTCCAGAATGCCGAACAGCCGCTCTGCGGCGGCGAGCGCAGACTGGATCTCCGAAATGATGTTGGCAAACTCGTTGATGGGGCCGGTGAACTTGCGCGAATACTGCAAGAACGCGGACACGTAGCCCAGCTGCATTTTACCCTGCAGGAACAGCCAGCCGCCCAGCACGCTGATGAACACCGTGGAGAGGTTGTTGATGAAGTTGACGGTAGGCCCCACCTTGCTGCCGTAATAATCGGCGTCGTAATAGGCGCCCGCGGCGATGCGGTTGCGCTCCTCGTAGCGGGCGGAGATCTCCTCCTCCCTGCCGTAGCCCTTGATGGTGCGGATGCCCGAGAGCATCTCTTCCGAATAGCCGTTGAGCTCGCCCAGCTTGCCCGAACGCTTGCGGAACAGCGGGCGCATGACGCGCGAACGCTGCACGGTGACGAGCACGGTGAGCGGGATGATGACGACAAACACGCAGGAAAGAAGGGGCGAGAGCAGCAGCATACTCACCAGCGAACCCACGATGGTGATGACGCCCGTGGAGATCTGCACGATGTCGTTGGAAAGAGAGGCGTTTACCGTATCGATGTCGTAGATGAGGCGGTTGATGACGTCGCCCGCCAGCCGCTTGTCGAAAAAGGAGACGGGCAGGGACAGGAGCTTGTCGAACACTTCCTCGCGCATTTTGCGGGAGATGTTGCGGCTGAGCTTTGTCATGGTAAAGGTGAGCGCGTAGGTGAACGCGGAGGAGAGCACGTAGCACACCGCCATGGCGATACAGTAAAAGAGGACGGCGTCCATGTCCACGACGCCCGACTTCGTATCGATGGCGTTGATGGCGTTTGCGGACAGAACGGGCGCGACGAGCGCCAGCACGTTGCCGACGATAGCGAAGAAGATGGCCGCCGCGACCAGCCGTTTGTACTGCGAAAAGTATTTCAACAGGCGAAAAAAGGCCGCCTTTTTCCCTGGTTTATTCATGGACGTCACCCCCTTGCGAGCGGGCGATGTCGCGATAGATTGCGCAGTTTTCCAGGAGCTGTTCGTGGGTGCCGAGCCCGACCTCTTTGCCCCTTTCGAGGACGAGGATCTTGTCGCAGCCCTGCACCGAACTGATGCGCTGGGCGATGAAAATACAGGTGAGCTCGGGATATTCGCGCGAGATCGCCGCGCGCAGGGCGGCGTCAGTGCGGTAGTCGAGGGCGCTGGAAGAATCGTCCAAGATGAGCACGTCCGGCTCTCCCGCCAGGGCGCGGGCGATGAGGATGCGCTGTTTCTGACCGCCCGAAAGGTTGACGCCGTGGGCGGCGAGGGGGTATTGCAGGCCCTGCTCCCGCTCGAACACGAAGTCCGCCTGCGCCGCGCGCAGGGCGCGCTCAATGCGATCTTTGGGTATGCCGCGGCAGAAATCCACGTTGTCCTCTACCGTTCCCGCCATGATGAAATCGTTCTGGAACACGATCCCGAACTTTTCGCGCAGAAGATCGGGCGGGATGCTGACCACGTTCTGCCCGTCCAGCAAAATCTCCCCGCTGTTCGCGTCGTAAAAGCGCAGAAGAAGCTGCACCAGCGTGCTCTTTCCGCTGCCCGTTGCGCCCAAAACGCCCAGACGTTCCCCTTTTTTGAGTGCAAAAGAGATGTGCTCCACCGCCGTCCCCTCTCCGTAGGAGAAGGTGACGTCCTTGAACTCCACGCGCGCCGCGCCGCCCGCGGCCGCGGGCAGAAGGAGAGGTTCTTGGGGAAGATTTAAAATCTCGCAGATACGCTTTGCCGACGCGCCGCCCTTGGCAAGGGTGACGAACAGGCGGCTGACCGTCATGGCGGCGTTGAGAATGAGGGTAAAATAGGAGACGAAAGCGACGATCTTGGCGGGCGACATGACCCCGTCGCGCACGCGCAGCGCGCCGACCAGCACCACCGCCACCATGCCGAGATTTAAAAGCAGGCTGACGATGGGGTTGCTTGCGCCCGTCCAGATGCCCGCGCGCATTTCGTCCGAAGCCACCCTGCCCGCCACCGCGTGGAAGGAAGCGGATTCGTACTCGGTGCGGGAAAGCGCCTTCACCACGCGGATGCCCGCGTAGTCGTCGCGGATCTTGCGCACCATCGCGTCGTTGGAACGCTGCAACGCCTCGTACAGGCGGATGCCGCGGCCGGCAATGAACAGCACCACCACCAGCATGACGGGCAGCACCGCCACCAGAATGAGGGTGAGGATGGGTTCGAGCATAAACGCGAACGCCAGCCCCCCGATCAGCATGATGGGAACGCGCACCCCCAGCCTCTGCATCATGCCCAGCATATTGTGCAGGTTGTATGTATCGGTGGACAGCCTGGAAACGAGGGTGGGAAGGGTGCAGGAATCGATCTGCCGCGCGGAGAGGGAGAGCGTTTTGGCAAACAGGTCGCCGCGCACTTTGAGGGTAGCGTCCCGCGCCACGCGCGAAGCGAGGCGGTTGGCGATGATATTCCCGTACAGCGCCACCAGCGCGAGCGCCAGCATCCCCCCGCCGAACAGAAGAAGGGAGGGCACGTCCCTGACGGGTGCATTTTCGCCGTCGTCCAGCATATACCCCAGGAGAAGGGGCAGAAGGAGCTCCGCAATGGTGCCGATCACCTTGATGACGAACCCGAACGCCATGCGCACGGCGTTCGGCTTTAAATATTGCGTGATCTTCGCTCTCTCCATGGCGTTTCCCCTCTTTTTATCGGTATTTTCTATTATAAAACTTTTCACACTCTTTGTCAATCGGCAAAAATCCTTTGCAACGGCAGACGAGCCGCCGCAAAAATGCGACGGCTCGTCTGAAATAAATTTTTCCTGCGCCGCCTATTCGGCGGCGAAAGAGATCAGTCGGCATACGGGGTGTCCGCATAACCCTGTTTGTTGAGTTTTTTCACTTTTTTGTCCAGAATTTTTTTCCAGATAAAACAGAACCACTTTTGCTTTCCGAACAAGCGCACGAGCGTGGGACTGAGCGCATAATATATTCTGACAAACAGCCTGCCTCCCGCCGATTTTTTCAGCTTTTCGTCCCTGAAACGGCGCAGCGTCCACACCTGCGGACAGTCGTAACTTTTATAGACCGCCGTCGCGATATAACAGCCCTCTGTCCTATACATGGAAAGATAAAATTTCGTCTTGTTCTCGTCAAAATCGCCGAACGCTTTGAAGTTCTGCAAAAACGCGCGCCGCTCCTCTGAATCGCTCTTTGCGGGATCAAAGCAGACGACCTCCCCCCTTTCACTGACAAATACGGCGAGATCGTTATAGTAAAAGGCATTTGCTTTCAGGTAAAAATAAGCATACGGTTTCCACTTCGTCGATTTAGAATTGCTGTCATACCCGCTGAGCCAGTTCCACTTCTTGTTCCAGGAAGATAGATTGCCGACGCAGACAAGTTGCGGGCCCTTTTCAAAATCAAAGCACTTTTCCCCCGTGGATCTGACAGACGCAGGCAAGACAAACATCGCTTTGGTCAGATCACCCGATCCGTAAAACGCCTGCGTGCCGATGTGCTGCAATCCTTCAGGGAGTATGTACGCACCCGAAAAAACTGCCCTTTGCGTGAAAAAAAATGCTCTGTCGCCTATATATTTTAGATTTTTGCCGAAACGCAGAGTGTTGGAAGTATCCAAAAAATCCAAGTCGACAGAAAAAACCCATGAGCCGGAAAGCGAAGTGATTTTTTCAAGAGAATCGGGAAAGACAAAACGGTTGAACTGAATGTATCCGACTCCGTCCTCTTTCCCGGTCTCCCGGACGCCCTCTTCAAAGGTCAACGTCCGCCCTTCCAGGAAAACGCCCGTCAGATCCCAGACAGGGGAAGGTGCGCGCAGTTTTACGTCCCTGAACAAGCCGAAATTCTTGCGTGTCAGCCCGCGCAGATGAAAGTCGTTTAACAGGACATCGGCGTACGTGTTATTAGAACCGTACGGAAAATAGTAAGAAAGACGGCATTTTACGGACGTCGTGTCGAAATACCCGTCCTTTTCAGGGAAGCAACGGAAAGAAATGACGCGCAAAGTGTCGCTGTTTTTATCGTATTCGTATGTAAAGTAAAGATTGCGGCACTCCTCTTTTTCCTCTTCGCTCAGTCCGGGGGAAGTCATCAGCGACTCGAATGCGGCGGCGGCAACGTCGTCGAATTTGCTGAACCCCAGCGAACCGTAATATTTTTTTGCTAGCTTTTCCACATCCTTGTGTTTGCCCTGCAACGCCTCTTCGGCGAAAACAAAGCAGTTTTTCCAGAATTCTTTGTCCCTGCGGAAAGAATAACCGTACTTTTCCCGCAAAGCGGAAATGTCTGTTTTTTCTGCAAGTTTTTCAATTTTTGCAAACACATCGTTGAGGGGAATGCCTTCGTAATCATTGCCGTCCAGCGGAAAAGTAAACCTGCCGCCATCTTTCGTGGTCAGAGCGCCGTAATAGAATTTAAAATCAAAGGTGATCGCCTTATACAGCAAAATATGGTTTTCCGCATCCGCCGGCGAGAGCTTGACGGCCTTTTCAAAGCATTTTGCCGCTTCAAGGTAATCTTCCAGGCTCAGAAAAGAAAGGCCGCGCAGGACAAAATCTTCCGCCTCGTCCTTTTCCCTGCCCTGAATGATTTTTGTGATGTTTTGGGTAACGTTTGTGTTTGTGACGTGGTTTGTCACGTACTGCGTGATGGCTTTTTCGGTGATGAACGCCGTTCCGCAATGCGGGCAGATTCCCGCTTCTTTTGTATTGTCAACTTCGATAGGCGCTCCGCATTGTGTACAGATCGCCGGGACCAATGGCATACCCCCTACCTCCTGTTGCCTGTTTCCATAAAATATAACATATTTATGGAGGCAAGTCAATTTTATTTCGACCTTTGTTTTTTAAAAGGTTTCAAACTTTTCAGTACGGCTTTGCGTTGCAGGCTTCGAGATAGCGGTTGATGGCGGGGAAATCGGAGGGCGTGAGCAGCAAAAGCACCTTTTCGCCCAGAACGCCGTTTTCCGTGATGATGACCGCGTAAATGTCCTTGCGCCGCTCGAAGGCGTCGAACACGTCGAACACCGTCGCCTGCTTGTCGAACAAAAGGTATTTTTTGAGAAGTTTTTCGTCGAGAATATCGCCGCAGTTCGTGTTTTTGAGGTAGTCGGTGATGCTCTCGCCCGCCTCGGCTTTGGCCGCGATCAGCCTGTATAAATAATAGGAATTGATCACGCCCGCCATTTTGCCGTGATCGTACACCACCAGCGTCTTTTTTTCGCTCTCCCCGAACGTCTGCACCGCGGTGATGAGCGGCTTGTCCGCAAAGACGGTGGAGATCTTTTTCACCTTGAACACGTCCGTCGCGCGCGGCGGGTTGCACAGCTGGCGCTCGATGTATTCGATATTTTCCACCACGTCGTCGCTGGGATTGGCGATGAACACCTCCCCGCCCGCCGTGCGGTGCACGATGGCGTTGCGCAGTTTTCCGTAATCGATCAGCTCGTTTTCATAGCGGCGGATGGTGAGGTTGAGGTCGGTACACCGCCGCACGAGATCGGTAAAATTCTGCGTCGCCTTGGCGTGATACAGCAGTTTCAGCTGACTTTCGATCTTGTTATAACTTTTTAAAAAACGGGCCGCGTTGGCATAGTCCATGTTCTGACCTTTCCCCCTGTCAAAGAACTTTGCGGGCTTTTTACCCGAAATCATTATACCATACAACGCCCCTCCGCGCAATAGGCAAAGAAAAAATTTGCATTTTTTTTGCGGAAAGTTGCCTCTTTTTTTCATTTGTGATATAATACGCCCAACGAGGAGCCTATGCAGAAAACGAACTACAAACTGAATTTTCAGCTCGTTCCGGACGGGTGCTGGTACACGAATCTGCGCAGCGCCCTGCCCCGCGAGGTGTGGGACAGACTGCGCCGCGCCGCCTACCGCCGCGCGGGGAACAAGTGCAGCATCTGCGGCGCCGAAGGCAGGCTGGAAGCGCACGAAGTGTGGGAATACGACGACAAAAGCCGTATCCAGAAACTTTGCGACATCATTGCCGTCTGCCCCGCCTGCCACGAAGTGATCCACATCGGCCGAACTTCCCTTCTCGGACGGGAAGCGGAGGCACAGGCGCATTTCATGAAAGTGAACGGCGCCACCCAGAGCGAGTACCACGCCGCCCTCGGCGAGGCGAACCGCGTTCACGCCGAACGCAGCCGCCACGAATGGGTGACGGACATTTCTGCTTTGAAACAATTTCTGTAAAAATTACTCCCCTTGTGCGGGCGTTTTTTCACGCTTTGTCACAAAAAGGCAGGTACGTATGAGCTTTTTTCTGAAAAAAACAGACGATATCAACGACATTTCCGTGCGCGCGCGCTGCGGCAGGCGCGCGGGATTTTTGGGGATCGTTCTCAATACTCTTCTGGCCGCAGGGAAGATCGCCGTCGGGGCGATCTCGGGCGCCATCTCCGTACTGGCGGACGGACTGAACAACCTCACCGACTGCGGCAGCAACGTCGTGTCCGTCATCGGCTTTAAAATGAGCGAAAAGCCCGCCGACAAGGAACACCCCTTCGGGCACAGGCGCGCAGAATCGGTGGCGTCCCTGCTCATTTCCGTCATCATTCTCGTCGTGGCGGTGGAGCTCGCCGTGCAGTCCGTCGATAAACTCCTGCACCCCTCCGAAACGGATTTTTCCTACCTCCTGATGGGGGTGCTGCTCATTTCGGTCGCCGTCAAACTGTTTATGTTCTTGTTGAACAGGAACCTCGGCAAACGCCTTTCCTCCGAAGCGCTGCTCGCCACCGCCGCGGACAGCATTTCCGATACCGTTGCCACGTTTCTCGTGCTCGTTTCCGCCATCGTCTCCCGCTTTGCAAACGTCGACCTCGACGGATGGCTGGGCATCGCCGTCGCCCTGTTCATCGCCTTTACGGGATTTTCCATCCTCAAAGACACCGTCTCCGGTCTGCTGGGCAGAGCGCCCGACAAACAGACGGTGGATGACATCGAAAAGCGCGTCCTCTCCTTTGACGGAGTGATGGGCGTCCACGACCTGATCGTCCACGACTACGGACAGAACAAAATGTACGCCACCGTTCACGTGGAAGTAAGCGCCTCCCTCTCCATCACCGAGGCGCACGACCTCGCCGACAGGATCGAAAAGAGCTTTGCCGCCGATACGGGCATTCAGCTGACCGTACACATCGACCCGCTCGTGTTCGGCGATCCCGTCACGGACAAACTCAAAGAAGAGGCGGAACGCATCGTCGCCGACATCGACCCCGCCTTTCAGATGCACGATTTCCGCGTGGTCGGCGGCGAAAAACACAAAAATCTCGTGTTTGAAGTGGCCATCCCCTTCGACTGCCAGCTGGGCGAAACGGAGATCCTGCGCCGCATCCGCGCGGGCGTTACCCGCCTCAACGGCGGCGCCTGCGACTGCGTGGTGACGGTGGAGAGACAAAATATATAACGCCCTCACGAAAATTCTTTCAAGCTGATGAAAGAATTTTCCGTGATTTGAGGGAACAACCGCCGTTTGCCGCTATGCGGCTCTGCGGCGGATTTTTCCCTCTTTGCGCGATATTGAAGGGCACGCCTTTAAAAAATCGCGCAAATTCACCTTTTTCTATCACGCTCACCGCGCAATGGGAAAAAGCAAAAAGTGTGATTTTTGCTTTTTCACGGGTTTTTTGTTCACGAAAATTCTTTCAAGCTGATGAAAGAATTTTCCGTGATTTGAGGACAACCCCACGGGCACGCGGCAACGCCGCTGGCCGCGGAGAGCCTCTGCGAATGGGAAAATGCAAAACAGCAGGCAAACGGGCGGGGCGTCTTGTGCGCCCCGCCCGAAATTTTGTGAAATTGCCGTAAAAAGGCGCAAAAAGCAGGCTTTTCCCCCGCTTTTTGCGCCTTTTTGCTTGACTTTGTGCGCGCGCTGTGCTATCCTTTTGTTTCGGTAGGTTTTCGGAAAACACTACCTAAAAACAACCGAGGTAAACTGAATATGAAGAGATTCACCACCAAGATGCTGTGCAGGGCAGGCGTGATTGCCGCACTGTACACCGTACTCACCTGGCCGCTGGGCAGCCTTGCCTTTGGCGCGATAGGCTTTCAGATCCGCCCCGCCGAAGCGCTGACCATGCTCCCCTTCTTCTTTCCGGAGAGCATTCCCGCCCTGTTTGTGGGCTGTTTCCTTGCCAACCTGCTGCTCGGATACAGCGTATGGGACATGACGTTGGGGCCTTTGGCCTCCCTTGCGGCGGCGATTTTGACCTGGCTGACGGGCAAACTCATCAAAAACACGCCCGTAAAGCTGATCGTCGGCGGACTGTTCCCCGTGCTGATCAACGCGTTTGTCGTGCCGCTCATCTTTATTTTGACGGGCAGTACCACGGCGGGATATTGGTTCTACTTTGCCAGCCTGACGCTGACGCAGGCGGTGTGGGTGTACGGACTTGGCGTTCCGCTGTATTTTGCCGTCCGTTCGCTGCGCAGGCGCGGCGTTTCCGTGTTCCTCGACAACACGACGGGCGAACAACTGGAAAAGAACGCTCTTTCCGAACATAAAAACTGAGTTTTTAGCCATGCCGATTCCGACGGCATGGCGATTTTTTCAAAAAAAAGAGAGAGTGATATGCACCTCCAAAAGTGTCTAACTTTTGGAGGTGCATATCAGGCTTCTCTCTCTTTTTGTTTTACGGCTACGCCCTGCCGCCGCTTGTAAACGCAGGCGATAAAATAAGAATACTAACAAAAATGACGATCGCAATGACCAGAACGCAAAAATACGATCTTGCAAAGTTCCGCCTGTTGACGTTGTCGTTGTTGAGCGCAAAGATGATGAGCGCGATCAGACCGACCAAGGGGATGGTAAACAAGATCTGATACCCCAAATACGCCCATGGGCTGAGCGGTTTGTACTGCGGCGGGATCGCCTCCGGCGGGACTTCACCGCTTTGATAATAAGGCGGCAGTTGCCGGTCGCCCTGGTTCGGATAGTATTCCATATTCTCCTTCCTCCTTGAAAATAATTTTACCATGGCCCCTCTTTGCTGTCAACAGACGATTGACTTTTTTCCCGTTTGACTCTATAATAATGTTGCATTTGCAACAGGAGGGGTTATGGAAGAAGTGACGACATCGCTGTTTGACGGCGTGACGAAAGAAGAATACGCGGCGATGATGACCTGTTTTAAAACTTCGGTAAAGACGTACCGCAAGGGGGAAGAAGTGCCCATGCCTGCGGGCAGAGTGGGCGTTGTGCAACGCGGGCGGCTGAGCCTTGTAAAGACGGACATCAACGGCGTGCGCACGCTGTTTGAACAGTTGGGCAAGGGGGGCGTTTTCGGGGACGCCCTGGGCTTTCACTGGGCGGACGCGAGCTTTTTCCTGCTGGCGGAAGAGGACTGCGACGTGCTGTACATCGACTACGAACACATTGTAAAGCGCTGTCCCAAGGCCTGCACGCACCACTCGACGGTGGTTTCCAACCTTGTGCGGCTGATGAGCGAAAAGACGCAGGCGCTTTCCCAGCACCTGGAGATTTTGAGCCGCCGCACCATCCGCGAGAAGCTGACCGCCTATTTTACCATGCTGGCGGCGCAGACCAAGACGTCCTACCTGACCCTGCCCTTTTCGCAGACCAGCCTTGCCGACTACATCTGCGTGGACCGTTCCGCCATGGTGCGCGAACTGAAAAAGATGAGCGAGGACGGGCTGATCGAACTGGACCGCCGCAACATAAAGTTGTGCGCGCCCCTCTGCCGCAAAACGGGAGACTGACCATGGAAAACTATGTGCGCGAGATCGCCCTGATCGGGCAGAAAAACTTTGAAAAACTGCGCGCCGCGCGCGTGGCGGTGTTCGGGATCGGCGGCGTGGGAAGCTATGCCGCCGAGGCATTGGTGCGCGCGGGCGTGGGGACCATCGACTTTGTCGACGGGGACTGCGTGGCGGCCTCCAACCTCAACCGACAGCTGATTGCCCTGCATTCCACCCTCGGAAAAAACAAGGCGGAGGTGATGGCGGCGCGCGCCCGCGACATCGACCCCGCGGGAAATTACACCGCCTATCCCCTCTTTTTTGACCAAAAAACCAGGGACGTATTCGATTTTTCGCGCTATTCTTACGTTGCCGACTGCATTGACGACGTGGAGGCAAAGGCGCTGCTTCTGACCTGCGTGCGCGAAAAAAATACGCCCGTCATTTCCTGCATGGGTGCGGGGAACAAGCTGGACGGGAGCGCCTTTCGCGTGGCAGATCTGGAAAAGACGCGCGAATGCCCGCTGGCGCGCATCATGCGCCGCAAGATGAAAGAGGCGGGCGTGACGGGCGTGCGCGCCGTGTACTCAGAAGAAAAACCCCTCTCCCCCGACCGCGCCCTCGCCGCCGAAGGGGAACGGCTGATAGGAAGCCTTTCCTTTGTCCCCTCCGCGGCGGGACTTCTGCTTGCAGGAGAGATCGTAAAAAGTCTGATACAATAGTTTTGCCGCCGTTCTTTGCGGCGGTTTTTTTCTGCCGCCCCGCGAGAAAGCGCGGGGCGGCTTGTTTTTACAAAAATTCCGCCTTTTTATCAAAAAACACCAAAACGGAAAATCCCTATATATAGTAAGGACAGGGGCAATCCGACACGGCAAAAAAGTAAAACCTAACAACGATACGCAAACCACAACACCGAAACGGACAGGAGCAGACTGACACCGCAAAATAGGGAAATGCTGAAAACGGCACAAAAGCACAACGCCGAAACGGACAGGGACAAGCCGACCGTGCAAAAAAACTTAAAACAGTGCGAAAAACCGCAACCCCTGTGCACGGCACGAAAAAACCGCCGAAAGGGGCAGCGGGACGGCCGAAAAAACGTCTCCTCCCGATGCGGAAAACGGAAAAATTTTTGTCAGTTATCCACACAATGCACCGCCCTTTTCCACCGCGGCGCACCCCTCCCCCGACAAAAAGGCGAATACTGTCGGTTTTTGGAGCAAACACAAGATATTGTGTTTAAGAAAAAATTTTTTATACAACATCTTGTCCACAAAGTATTGACAAGGGAGGGCAAGGGTGTTATAATAGAGCCCTACCCACGAACGGAACGACCAGCGACGGGGAAAAGGAGAGAAGTTACAATGTATCAGGTTATCAAGCGCGACGGCGCCATTGCAGAGTTTGACATTCAGAAGATCGCAGTTGCCATTACGAAGGCATTTGAGGCGGTAAAAAAGCAGTATCACCCCGGCGTGATCGATTTTCTTGCCCTGAAAGTGACGGCGGATTTTGAGCCGAAGATCAAAGACGGAAAAATTTCCGTGGAGGACATTCAGGACAGCGTGGAATCCGTGCTCAGCCAGGCGGGCTATGCGGACGTGGCAAAGTGCTACATCCTCTACCGCAAACAGCGCGAAAAGATCCGCAACATGAAGTCGACCATGCTCGACTACAAGGCCCTGGTCAACAGCTACGTCAAGGCGACGGACTGGCGCGTGAAGGAAAATTCGACGGTCACCTATTCGGTAGGCGGACTTATCCTTTCCAACAGCGGCGCCATCACCGCAAACTACTGGCTTTCCGAGATCTATGACGAAGAAGTTGCCAACGCGCACAGGAATGCGGACATCCACATCCACGACCTGTCCATGCTGACGGGCTACTGCGCGGGCTGGTCTTTGAGACAGCTGATCGAAGAGGGCCTGGGCGGCATTCCCGGAAAGATCACTTCCGCACCCGCCAAGCACCTTGCCACCCTGTGCAACCAGATGGTCAACTTCCTGGGGATCATGCAGAACGAATGGGCGGGCGCGCAGGCGTTCTCCTCTTTCGATACCTATCTGGCGCCCTTTGTCAAGGCGGACAACCTGACGTACGACCAGACGAAAAAGTGCATCGAATCCTTCATTTACGGCGTGAACACCCCCAGCCGCTGGGGCACGCAGGCGCCCTTCTCCAACATCACGCTGGACTGGACGGTCCCCAACGACCTGGCCGAACTGCCCGCCATCATCGGCGGAAAGCCGCAGAACTTCAAGTACAAAGACTGCCAGAAAGAGATGGACATGGTGAACAAAGCCTTCATCGAAGTGATGATCGAGGGCGACGCCAACGGGCGCGGGTTCCAGTACCCTATCCCGACCTATTCCATCACCCGCGACTTCGACTGGTCGGACACCGAAAACAACCGCCTGCTGTTTGAAATGACTTCCAAATACGGCACGCCGTATTTCTCCAACTATGTCAACTCGGATATGCAGCCGAGCGACGTGCGCAGTATGTGCTGCCGCCTGCGCCTCGACCTGCGCGAACTGCGCAAGAAGTCGGGCGGATACTTCGGCAGCGGCGAATCGACGGGTTCCGTCGGCGTCGTGACCATCAATATGCCGCGCATCGCCTACCAGAGCAAGGACGAAAAAGAATTCTTTGCCCGCCTCGACCATCTGATGGACGTTTCGGCGCGTTCGCTGAAAACCAAGCGCACCGTCATCACCAAACTTCTGGACGAGGGACTGTATCCCTACACCAAGCGCTATCTCGGCACTTTTGCCAACCACTTCTCCACCATCGGACTCGTTGGCATGAACGAAGCGGCGCTCAACGCCTGCTGGATCCGCAAGGATATGACTCACCCCGAGGCGCAGGAGTTCACCAAACGCGTGCTCAACCATATGCGCGAACGCCTCTCCGATTACCAGGAAACGTACGGAGATCTGTACAACCTCGAGGCGACCCCCGCAGAATCCACCACCTACCGCTTTGCCAAGCACGATAAGGAGCAATTCCCCGACATCATCACGGCAAACGAACACGGCACCCCCTACTACACCAACAGCTCGCACCTGCCCGTCGGCTACACCGAGGACATCTTCGACGCGCTGGACGTTCAGGACGATCTGCAGACCCTCTACACCTCGGGAACGGTGTTCCACGCCTTCCTCGGCGAAAAGCTGCCCGACTGGAAAGCCGCGGCTTCCCTCGTCAAAAAGATCGCGGACAACTACAGACTGCCTTACTACACCCTCTCGCCGACCTATTCCATCTGCAAGGACCACGGCTACCTCGCGGGCGAACAGTTCACCTGCCCGCACTGCGGTCAGAAGACGGAAGTGTACAGCCGCATCACCGGCTACTACCGCCCCGTCCAGAACTGGAACGACGGCAAGGCGCAGGAGTTCAAGGACAGAAAGGTGTACGACATTGCACATTCGACGCTCAAGGGCCACAAGCACGAACAGGAACAGGGCCTTGCCGCGGCGGCGTGCGCGGCCCCCGCGCTGGACGGACCCGTGCTGTTCACCCGCAACGGCTGCCCCAACTGCAAGACCAGCAAAATGATGCTGGACAAGGCGGGCGTAAAATATAAGACGGTGAACGCCGAGGAAAATGCCGACCTCACCCGCAAGTACGGCGTGAAAAAGGCGCCTTCCCTGCTGGTTCCCGACGGCGACGGGTTCAGGACGTACGACAACGCCAGCGAGATCAGAAAATACATCGAGAGCATCTGCTGATCATGTTTGACATCATCGTGATAGGAGCGGGCGCGGCAGGCATGACCTCCGCGCTCTACGCTTTGCGCAACGGAAAATCCGTGCTCGTGCTGGAAGGCGACAGCCTGGGCGGACAGATCGCCACTTCCCCCCGACTGGAAAATTACCCATCCATCAAGGAGATCAGCGGCGAACAGTTCGCCGACAATCTGTTTGAACAGATCACGGCGCTGGGCGCCGACGTGGAAATAGAAAAGGCCGTCCGTATCGAAAAACAGGCGGACAAGACCTTCCTCGTCAAGACCGAGTACAACGAGTACGCCGCAAAGAGCGTGATCATCGCCGCGGGCGTAAAACACAAGCACCTGAAAACAAAGCACGACCGCGAAGACCTCGTGGGCAAGGGCGTGTACTACTGCGCCGTGTGCGACGGCCCCTTTTACAAGGGGCAGGAAGTTGCCGTCGTCGGCGACGCCAACACCGCCCTGCAATACGCCCTCCTGCTTTCGGGGTACTGCAAAAAGGTGTACGTCTATACTTTATTTGACAAATTTTTCGGGGACGCGAGCCTTGTCAAGGCGCTGCGCGCCAAGGAAAACATCGAGGTGCGCCCCAACACCAACGTGGTGGACTTTCTCGGCGAGGACGAACTGAAAGCCATCGAATACACGGACAAGGACGGCAACGTGTGCCGCCAGGACATTCCCGCCGTGTTTATCGCCATCGGGCAGGTGCCCGACAACGCCGCGTTTGCAAACGTTGCCGATCTGGACAAAAACGGCTACATCCTCGCGGACGAGAGCTGCAAGACAAAGACGGAGGGCGTGTTTGTGGCGGGCGACTGCCGCACCAAGGCGGTGCGCCAGGTTTCTACCGCCGTGGGCGACGGCGCCGTCGCGGCGACGAATGCTTCCCTCTATCTGGAAAGCCTGTAAATGCAAGCGGCCTTTGGCTTTGACAAAGACCGCTTTTTCCCTGCTATTTTTGCACAAAAAAGTGGAGACGTTGTGCAAAAATAGCGCCGCCGCGCCTTGCGGAGACCTTGCGGATTCGTCCGCACCTCTTTTGAAAATGAACCTCATTTTTGTCAACGGGACGATGGGTGTCGGCAAGACGAGCGTCTGCCGCGAACTTGCAAAGATCCTGCCCGAAAACGTCTTTCTGGACGGCGATACCTGCCTTGCGGCGACCCCCTTCTATAACACCGAGGCGCACCGTGCCCTCATTTTAAAGAACATTGCCGATCTCCTCAACAACTTCTTGCAGAGCGGACTGTTTGAAAACATTCTCTTTTGCTGGGTGATGCACGAGAAGGAGATCGTGCAGAACATTCTCTCCCGCCTGCACGGGGAGTTTACCTTCCGCATCTTTACGCTGACCTGCGAAAAAGAAGAGCTCTTTGCCCGCCTGCGCAGGGACGTCTCCGCAGGAATTCGCGACGGCGGCATCTTTTCTCGCAGCGAGGAGCGCGCGGCGCACTATGCGGGCTTTCCCGAAAAGATAAAAACGGACGGGAAGAGCGCGGAAGAAATTGCCGTTGACCTTGCCGCGCGGCTGGGGTGCGGCTTTTCCGCCAAAGTGTATTCCGAGCTGCCCGAAGAGGCAAAAGCCATCCGCGAAGGGGTGTTTGTCCGCGAACAGGGTTTTTGCGAAGAATTTGACGAAACGGACAAAAAAGCCGAGCACGTCCTGCTCTTTTACGGACAGAGGCCCGCAGGCACCTGCCGCCTTTTTGAAAGAGAGGGCTGGCACATCGGGCGGGTGGCGGTGGAGAGAGCTTTCCGCGGCATGGGGTGCGGAAAACTTCTCATGCGCGCCGCGGAAGAGCGCATTCTCGAACGGGGCGGCGATTGCTGCACCCTGTACGCGCAGACGCGCGCGCAGGCATTTTACGAAAAGTGCGGCTACACTGCCGAGGGCGAACCATTTTCGGAAGAAAACTGCCCGCACGTTGCCATGAAAAAACTTCTGCGGCCCTTTGCCCGCCGCTGAAACAGTTAAAAACCCCCTCCCGCAAAATTGCGGGAGGGGGTTTGCCGTAAACGGATCATGCCGTTGTCTTCACGTTGAAAGTACCCTCTGTTCTGTTGACACTGCCTTTATACTCGTCGCTGTTCAGATAGAACCAGATCCTGCTGTAATTGTCGGTGATCGCCGAGTAGCCCGTAGGAAGGTCTTTCTTGAGTTCGCCCGTCGAAGTGCAGTTCTCCATCAAAATCCCCTTGACCACTTTATCGCCGAACGTACCCGTGGAAACAAACACATTGTGGCCCTGCAGGTAAGCCACCATGCCTGCCGCCGTAGGGATAGAATCGCTGTAGATTTCCCGCAGATCCACGGCTTTCATTCCGCTGAAGATCTGCGCGGTGATCGTGCCCGTGTTGGAGCAGCCGTGCAGATAGAGCGAGCCGTTGGTAGAGAGGTAAGAGATCATGCCGCCGGAAAGAAGGCCTGTGACGCTGCCCTTGTTTTTGCAGCCGTCCATTTCCAGACGGAAAGAGTTTGCCGTTTGAATGACGATAGAGACGATGCCGCCCGCCGTAGAGTATGCGCTCTTGCTGTAATTTTCCGAAATGACGGTCGCCTTGTTGACGCAGTTGCGCAGGGTGACGCTGCCCGTCATTGGAGACTTTTTGATGCCGCCGATGAAGCCGACGACGCCCGCCGCGCGGCTGTGCCCGACGACGCTGCCCGTGACCGTTACGTCTTCCACGACGACAGACGCATTGCCCTGGGAACCGAGCTTGAAGATGCCGCCGATCGCCCCCGCGACGGTATGGTTGCCGTACGGCCTTTCGTTTGCGGGAGCCGCGGAAGGATCAAATCCGCCTGCAATGCCGGGTTTGTCGATGTCAACTTTGATGGTGACGTTTTCAAATCTCGTTCCCGAGAAAACGGAGACAAAGCCGAAATATGTATAGTTGTTTCCGCTTCCGCCGCTGATCTGTTCGCTGACCGCGGTATTGTCGCTCATCTGCAGATTGCTGATCGTATAATCGTTTCCGTTGAAGTTTCCGCGCAGATTGTCGATGGAATTCCATTCCGCCCCTTCCAGGTCGATGTTTGCACCGAGATACAGATCGATCGCTTTGTCTTTGTTTTCGTCGCTGTCGAGGAACTCCGCCGCGGAGACAAGGCGCGCCGCCGTGTCTACCTTGATGGCCTTCACTTCGTTCCCCTCTTTCATCACGCCGTAGGTGACGTCCGCCTGCGTCAGCTGGTCGCTTCCGATCTCCTGATCCATCCAGGCGTCGTCCCCGCGGATGGCGCCTTCCAGCGTCACCCAGGCTTCCGTCCCGTCGTACTTCATATCCTTGTATTCCTCAGGATAGGCGACGGAATAGTCATCCGTCTTGACATACAGCACGCGGTTGATGGATTTGACCCAGACAAAGGCGTAATCCTTTGCCAGCGCCCGATAGTTCTGCGCGTCCATTCCCGCATCTTCCAGAATGGCGAGCGCGTCCGAACGCGACTCCACCTCCCCGTCTACCTCCGCCGCGGCGAGAGCCAGATTCATGTTCCGCACCGCCGACTGGTCCGATGACATATTCGCCTTTTCGATGACTGCGGTAAACGTGGGGATCAGCACCGCTGCAAGAATTGCAATCACGGCGATCACAATGACAAGTTCTGTGATCGTGAATGCTTTTCTCAGTTTCTTCATACTTCTTTCTCCTTTTGATTTATTAAAAACCTTCCCCAAGGTTTTTCCCTCCTATCTGCTGTTAAAGAGATCTTTTCTTCCGAAACGGAAGAAAAAAAGAGCGCGCTCTTTGCCAGCTTGGTACCATTGTAAAGGATAATTTGAATTTTGTCAATATTTTATGAAAAAATATATTGAAAACAAGGGCGCAGAGAAATTCTCTGCGCCCTTGTCGGTTATTCTTCCGTCCTGCCGAGAAGGCAATCCAATGTCACGCCGAAATCATCGGCAAGCCGTACCGACACGGCAGAAACCTTTCGGCCGTCACAATTTCTCACTCTGCCGTTCTCCATTTCATTGACTGCGCAATGACGTACGAGGTGTTTTTCAGATATTCCAGATTGATATACGTATCGTCTGTCCATACGATCCGATGGCTTTCGTCAAAAAAGACAGCGGTATTGAGGATGTCGCGTTGATCGTCGCGTATCTGCCATTCAGAGAGCCCTTCAAATTCAATTTCGATCACCTTATCAAAAATACTTGTCACCATGATCCGAAGGATCAGCTTTGTTTTTTCAAAATCAAAAGAATATTCGTCATTGTTTACGGAGATCCCGTTGTTGGCGTATTGAACGGCGAGAAGATAGCCGTCATGCAAATAATTTGTCTGAGCGAGAAACTCTTTTATATCCTGTTCCGACTGTATCGACTTGAACATACCTTTCCCCCTTTTGAATTCTGCAAATCTATTATATTACAGGTTACGGCAGAAAGCAAGTTGCGGGCAAAAGAAACCCCGACTTGAAAAAGTCGGGGTTTTGCAAAAATTTCCTTTAAAAAGCGGCGCTTTTGGGGTTATTTTTCCTTTTTTTTGCGGGTGTGGCAGCAGCCGCCGCAGGAAGAGCAATCGCAGCCGCAGCTGCTTTTTCCCTTTTTCTTGCACCAGATCTGGTACCCGATCCCGAAAGCGACCAGCCCCACCGCCAGCACGGCGATGACCACGGAAACGATGGTTCCCGTTGCGGAGAGCAGTAAAAACTGCATACGGTTCCTCCTTTTTTGACAAAATCAGTTTTTTGCGCCGCATCTGCCGCAGCGGCAGGCGGCCCTGCGGCCGCGCAGCGCGAGAAGGGCGACAAACAGCGCGATGAGTGCGAGCAGGATAAACACCGTCCACCACCAGCTGAGCACGACGTACACGGCCGTCGCGGTGAGATAGGACGTGAGCATCCAGAACGCGAGCGTGTAGCGGAATTTCCCCTTGGGCGTTTCGCCCCTGACGGTGGCGGCCGCCGCAAAGCAGGGAATGGTGAGCATATTGAACACGGTAAACGCGATGAGCGCCTGCCAGGTGATGCCCGTGGCTTCCATGAGCGCGACGACGGGGCCGATGCCGCTTTCGCCGTCGTCCCAACCGGGGATGAGGGCGCCGATGGCGGGGGCGAGCACGTAGAAGGTGGAAATGACGTTTTCCTTGGCGATCAGCCCCGTGACCGCCGCCACCACGAACACCCAGCCGAACCTTCCCAGCTGGGAACCGAAGCCCATGGGAGTGCAGAGCCACTGCACGAAGGCGCCGATGTCGTAGAGAATGGATTCCTGAATGGGGACCATCTGCCAGTTCCAGGCAAAGTTGGACAAGAACCAGATGACGACGGAGCTTGCGACGATGATGGTGAACGCTTTTTTGACGTAGTGTTTGAGTTTATCCCACAAATGCACCATCAGACTGCGCAGCTGCGGCAGGTGGTAAGACGGAAGTTCCATGATGAAGGGAGCCACTTCCCCTTTCATGGTGGTCTGGCGCATGAGGGCGACGGTAAGCACCGCCATGACCATGCCGAACAGATACAGCGCGAACACGAGCAGATCGGCATTGACGCCCGCGTACCGCGAGGCGATGGCGCCGCAGACAGCGGCGAGAATGGGCGCCTTGGCGCCGCAGGTAAAGAAAGGAATGACGCGGTTGGTCATGGTGCGCTCTTTCTCGTCGGCGAGGGTGCGCGTGTTGATGACGGCGGGAACGGAACAGCCGAAGCCCATGATCATGGGAATGAACGCCCTGCCCGAAAGCCCGAATTTGCGGAAAGCGCGGTCGGAAATAAACGCCACGCGCGCCATGTAGCCCGAATCTTCGAGAATAGAGAGAAGCAAAAACAGGAACAAGATCTGCGGAATAAAGGACAGAACGCCCGCAACGCCGCCCCAGATGCCCTCGTTGATGAGCCCCTGCGCCCATGCGGCGGCGCCCGCCGCGGAAACGCCGTTTGCAATGCCGTCTCCCGCGAGGGAACAGACAAAATCCATCAGATTGAAAAGTATGACGCCCGGAGAGGAGACGCCCGCCGAGGAGAAAAAGACGGCGACAAAGGAATTGAGAATATCATTTCCCGTTTCCACGTCGAACCCTATCTTGAACATGGCGTTCAGGTAGAGGAAGTCCTCCCCGAAGGTGAAGTGAAAGATGGCAAACAGAACGACGAGAAAGATGGGAATGCCCCAGATGCGGTGGGTGAGAATGCGGTCTGCCCTGTCCGAACCCGTCTGCTTTTTGCCGCTCTGCGCGCGCTGCGCCGCGGAAAAGTGCGCCGTTATGTACCTGTACCGCGCGTCCGCGATGAGCGCTTCGAAGTCCCCTTCAAAGTCGTCCGTGCACTGCTTTTTGAACGCCTCGACCGTCTGCATTTCCTGCGGGTGCGCCTTGACTTCCGGCTCGTCCCCTTCCGCCAGCTTGACCGCGTGAAAGAGAGGGTGTTCCACCCCCTTGCCGCGCAGGGCGATGGTGACGTCGCCGATGAGATGGGAAAGAGAGGACTCCGCCAGAACGCTGGTTCCCGCGCGCTTTTTCTGCGACGCCTTGTACACCGCCTGCATGAGCTCGCGGATGCCTTCCTCCCGCAGGGCGGAAATGGGAAGGACGGGAACGCCCAACTCTTTGGCAAGCTTTTCCGCGTCCACGAAATCGCCGCGTTTTTTGAGAACGTCCGTCATATTCAGGGCCACCACCACGGGAACGTCCAGTTCCAGCAGCTGGGTGGTGAGGTACAGGTTGCGCTCCAGATTGGTGACGTCCACGATGTTGACGATGCAATCGGGCGTTTCCTCCAACAGATAGGTGCGCGCGATCATCTCCTCGGGGGTGTACGGGGAGAGAGAATAGATCCCCGGAAGGTCGACCACGCCGATGGGGACGCTCCCCTTTTTGTAAGTTCCTTCCCGCTTGTCGACGGTGACGCCCGGCCAGTTTCCGACGTGCGCCGTACTGCCCGTGAGCGCGTTGAACAGGGTGGTTTTTCCGCTGTTGGGATTGCCCGCCAGAGCGATTTTAATCATTGGACTTCACCTCCATGGCAACGCAGGCCGCCTCGCTCTTGCGAAGGGTGAGTTCGTAGCCGCGCACGGTGACTTCCACGGGATCGCCCAGCGGCGCCGCCTTGCGCATGACAACTTCCGCGCCCGCCGTCACGCCCATGTCAAAAATGCGGCGGCGGACCCTGCCTTCCCCGTCGATGCGGCGCACAACGCCCCGCTCGCCGGGTGAAAACTCGCTGAGTTTCTTTTCCATAACATCCTCTTTTTTTATTGTATTCAAAACCCGACGCTTTCATCGGAGTTTTTGCCGATTTTAAAAATTTTATACGATGATCTTCATGGCGAGGCCCCTATCCAGCGCCAGGCGGGAGGCGCGCACCTTGACGATGACGTTTCCGCCCGCGGCGGACAAAAGGCTCAACGACGAGCCTGCGGCGATCCCTAAACTTTCCAGATGCCGCCTCTGCTCCTGCGCGGCGAGCACTTTTTTGACGGTGAGCTGTTCCCCCACGGGGGCGAGCGGCAAGGGCATTTTCCGATCCTCCAAAAATTAACCGTTGTTAACGATTATTACTTTTATTACTTTACCACCAATTTATGCCGTTGTCAAGCAAATCGTTAACCATAGTTTCCATTTTTTTAAAAAATTTTTTTCGCGGGAAAAATCGGGCGAAAAAACGGCGAAGAAAAAAGCGGGCGAAAAACGGCGAAGGAAAAGGCAGGAGGATAAGGCGGGCGAAAAACGGCGAAGAAAAAAGCAGGCGGATATGGCAGAAACAGAAAAAGAGAAGCGAAAACGCCGCAGGAAAAGGCAGAAACAGAAAAAGGCGGGCTGCCTTTCCTCGCAATGCCCGCCTTGCCTGCCTGCGGCAAACGATTCTTTTTAAAATTCGGGCGCAATGCCGCCCGAACCACAAACGGCCGAAAGATTTTTGCCGAACAGCCGAAAGAGCTTTCCGCAAAAGCCGAATACGGAAAAAGACTTTTTGCAAGAAAAACAGGGCAACGTACGCAAAAAACAAGAAAAAAGGGACGCGCACAAAAGTGCGCGTCCCTTTTTGGTTTAAGGGTGAATTATACTATTAAGTGCAACAGGTAAAGAAAAAAAAGGAGTTCATACAA
>ERZ1090879.253-NODE-253-length-35773-cov-31.445658_pt1 | contig 35773 bp, 25 predicted proteins | sample MGYA00478472_ERZ1090879 | MGnify/ENA primary metagenome ERZ1090879 (study PRJEB33644, sample SAMEA5815723) | chicken gut metagenome | biome: Chicken; feature: Gastrointestinal Tract; material: Caecum | place: Ireland | collected 2019-01-01 | study: A study of the... | reverse complement strand
ACGCCAGATCACGGCGGTAAGGTCCGCGCAAGCGAGAACGCCGCCGGGAACGCCAGAAAAACCCGCTTTTGCAAGCGGGTTTTCCATTGCGTTATGGCGGGACTCTTACCCTGTGGCTGACGCTATTTTACCCCGCCAAAAATTCTTTTGGCGGGGACCCCGGTTTAATACCCCACCAAAAATTCTTTTGGCGGGGGCCCCGGTTTAATACCCCACAAAACATGCGTTTTGCGGAATAAATGCGGAAAATTCGCTGTTCCTCTGCTAAGCGCAGGGCTGCTGAGCGCAGGGCTGACTGTTGCCGTATATCACGCACAAACCGTTATTTATAGTAAAAGCCGTATAAAACGCAACTCGACAGTATGGGGGCGTGGGGGAATAATTCCCCCACTAGCGTTTGACGCGGGTTTCGCAGTACTCGCAGCGGTAAATGCCGTGGGCGGCGTCGCGGAGCGCGAACATCTGCCTGAGGTCGGTCTCGACGGCGGTGACGCACTTGGGATTGCCGCACTTATAGTCGCCGAGGTCGGCGAGCGGACGGCGCTGCGGTTCGGGGAAATCGCCGCTCTCGGAGTCGGCGAGCAGCTTGAGAATGAGGGACATACGCATGAATTTTCCGTATTCTACCTGCTTGAAATAGCATGCGCGCGGATCGTCGTCCACATCAACGTTGATCTCCTTGACGCGCGGCAGCGGATGCAGCACGCTCATGTCGGGCTTGGCAGCCTTCATCTTTTCGGCATTGAGCACATAGCTGTCCTTCAGCCGTTCGTACTCGTTGAGGTCGGAGAAGCGTTCGCGCTGTATGCGCGTCATATAAAGCACGTCGAGATCGGCAATGCACCCCTCAATCGTGCGGCACTCCGACCACTCCGCGCCGCGCGGTTCGAGTATCTCGTATCGGACGTAATTGGGTATGGTGAGTTCGGGCGGCGAGATCATGACAAATCTGTTGCCCGGATACCGTGAAAGCGCGTTGATGAGCGAATGCACCGTCCTGCCGTACTTGAGATCGCCGCATATGCCGACGGTGAGATGATCCAGTCTGCCGTGGCGGTTCTTGATGGTGAGGAGATCCGCAAGCGTCTGCGTGGGGTGGCAGTGCCCTCCGTCGCCGGCGTTGACCACGGGGACTATACTCCTCTGCGAGGCGGCGAGCGCCGCACCTTCGAGAGGATGGCGCATGGCAATGATGTCGGCATACGCACCCACCGTCCTGATGGTGTCCATGACGCTCTCGCCCTTGGTGGTGGAGCTGTCCGACGCGGAAGCGAAGCCCAATGTCGTACCGCCGAGTTCCAGCATTGCCGCTTCGAAACTCAGCCTCGTGCGCGTGGACGGCTCGAAAAACAGCGTCGCGATCTTCTTCCCTTCGCACGCATGGGCATACTTCTCCCGGTGCGCCATGATGTCCTCGGCGACGGCGATCAAAGCGTCTATCTCGTCGGTGGTGAAATCGGATATGTCAAAAAGATGTCTTATTCTTTTCACGTCAAAACCTCGCGTTTATCTGCGCATTCCGGCATATGAAGCGCGTATTGTGCAAAATGTCTTACTTTCTTATCCAGCTCTCGTCGGACGGATCGTCGCGGAACGCAATGAGCTTCGCGCAATCCTCAGCCTTGATGTATCCTTCCTCGACGGCTACTTCTAGCAGCTCGTCCAGGTCGCACAGGCTTACGGCTTTCACCCCTGCGGCGGCGAGTTTTTCCTTGCCTGCCTTCATGCCGTAGGTGAAGATGCTCACCATGCCGATGACGTCCGCGCCCTCCTCACGGAGCGCGTCCACCACTTCGAGAGAACTTTTTGCCGTGGAAATGAGATCCTCGACGACGACAACTTTCTGTCCCTTTTCCAGTCTGCCCTCGATGCGGTTGGCTCTGCCGTGATCCTTTGCGCCCGATCTGACGTATCCCATGGGAAGCCCCGTGATATGCGCCATTATAGCGGCGTGCGCGATGCCGGCTGTCGCGGTGCCCATGAGCACTTCGCATTCCGGAAACTGCTCTTTCACAAGCTCGACAAGGCCGTTTTCCACCACGCCGCGCACATCGGGCGCGGTGAGCGTCAGGCGGTTGTCGCAGTAAATCGGGCTCTTTATTCCGCTCGCCCATGTGAACGGTTCGTCGGGACGGAGGAACACCGCCCCTATCCTGAGAAGTCCTTGTGCAACTGCTTTTTTGATGTCTTTCATGGTAATCTCCGTGTATTGCGTTTTATATGGTTCTTGTACGCTGTCTTGGGGGGGGGGGCGACACCCTCTTTCCCGGGGTGAGTGTAACTCCGGCTAGATAGACTTCACGTCCCCTGACAGAGTTCCCGTCGTGTATAAGAACGCTCCGAAAGAGTCCTCGTCGCACTCGAATATGATCCCGGCATCCATGTTCGCTTAGTTTTGCGCCGGCACCGCGGTGCCGGCCCTGCGCTTAGCAGCCCGCAAAGTCGGCAAGGCAGCGGCGGTAGGCGGCGACGGGATCGGCGGCGGCGGTGACGGGACGGCCGACGACGATGTAGTCCGAGCCGAGTTCGCGCGCTTTTGCCGGCGTGGTGACTCTCACCTGGTCGCCTTTGGACGCGTCGTCAAACCGTATGCCGGGCGTGACGGTGAGGAACTTCTCTCCACAGACGGCATGCACCTTGCCTGCCTCCAGCGGAGAACACACCACTCCGTCCAGTCCCGCCGAGGCGGCGTTCTTTGCGTAGTGCATGACTGTTTCGTCAATGGGACGGTCGATCCACAGCTCGCGGCGCATGACTTCCTCGCTTGTCGAAGTGAGCTGTGTGACGGCAATGAGCAGCGGACGCGTGCCGTCGGGGCGGGTAAGCCCCTCTATCGCGGCCTGCATCATGGCAATACCGCCGCCCGCGTGCAGATTGCACATGTCGACGTCCAGCGCGGAAAGCACCGCCATGCTGCGCTTGACCGTGTTGGGTATATCATGGAGTTTAAGGTCGAGAAAGACCTTGTGTCCGCGGCGCTTGACTTCGCGCACGATATCCGCGCCTGCGGCATAAAAAAGCTCCATTCCTATCTTGACGAAAGGCTTCCGCTCTTCCCCTTCAAACTTGTCGAGGAAGGAAACCACTTCGTCCGCAGAAGGAAAATCCAATGCAATTATAACGTCTTTGCCCATATTCACACCTCAGGCGTTCGCCGCCCCGATTATTTCCGCAAGAGAAGCTATGCCCAGTTCGTCCATGACTTCGGGCAGCTCCTCGACTATCTTTTTGCAGGCGTAAGGATCGACCAGATTCGCCGCGCCCACCTGCACCGCCGCCGCGCCCGCCATCATCATCTCGATGACGTCGCGCGCCGACGACACGCCGCCTATCCCCATGACGGGGACGTCCACAGCCCTTGCGACGTCGTTCACCATGCGCAGCGCAACGGGAAACACCGCAGGCCCGCTGAACCCTCCCGTACGCACGGAAATGACAGGCTTGCGCGTGCGCAGATCTATGCGCATCCCGACCAGCGTGTTTATGAGCGAAACCGCGTCCGCTCCGCCGTCGCAGACCGCCTTAGCCATATCGGTCACGGAGGTCACATTGGGGCTTAATTTGACGATAAGCGGCTTTTTGAGTTGCTTTTTGAGCGCGTAAACCAGTTCTTTTGCGATTTTCGCGTCCGTACCGAACGCCATGCCGCCGCCCTTGACATTGGGACAGCTGATGTTGAGTTCTACCGCGAACACCTTGTCGCACGCGTCAAACGCGGCGGCGGTGGAAACGTACTCGTCCACGCTGTGTCCGCCGACGTTGGCAATGACTTTGCCGCAGTACACCTTGTCGAGCCGGGGGATCTCCTCGTCTATGACGGCGCGCACGCCGGGGTTTTGCAATCCTATGGCGTTGATGAGCCCTGCGGTGCACTCCGCTATCCTGGGAAGCGGATTGCCGTATCTCGCCTCCGCAGTCGTGCCTTTGAGGCTCATCGAGCCTAATATGTTGATGTCGTAAATCCCGGCGAATTCCCAACCGAAACCGAAAGTGCCGCTTGCCGGCACTACCGGGTTTTTCATGGTATATCCGAGGAAGCTGACGGAAAGATCCTTCACCATACCACCTCCTCCGCTTCGAACACCGGGCCCTCTTTGCACACTCTCGCGTAACCTTTGGTCGTCTTTATGCTGCAACCCATGCACGCGCCGAAGCCGCAGCCCATACGGGCTTCCAGGCTGACCTGTCCGTGCCTGAGCTTCTGCGCCGCCGCGCGCAGCATGACCTGCGGTCCGCACGCGTAAAAGCGGTCGAAATCGATGCCTGCCGCCGCGGAGACCGCGTTGCCGCGTACGCCCGCGCTGCCGTCGTCGGTGGCGATGACGACATCGCAGAAGCGCGCGAACTCCTCCGCGTAATACACCTCGGCCGCATTCCTGAAGCCCAGCACCGCCGTCGCTCTCACGCCCGCCGCCGCAAAATCCTTGGCGAGTTTGTAAAGAGGCGCGCAGCCTATCCCTCCGCCGACAAGCAAAGGCTTTTCCGCGTTAAGATCGAACCCGTTGCCGAGGCCCGTGAGCGCGTCAACCGTATCTCCGCTTTTTACCGTGCGCAGCTTCTTCGTGCCCTCTCCCGCCTCTTTGACGAGCAGCGTCAGCACGCCGTCCGCGCTGTCCGCGACGCTTATCGGGCGGCGCAGGTAAAAGCCGGGGACGGAGAGTTCGACAAACTGTCCCGCCCGCATATCGCTTGCGCCGGAGAGCACCAGCTCGTAAACGCCGGCGTTCAGGTCGCGGCAGGATATGACGCTCAGAATTTCCCGTTTCATCAGCAGATCGTACTCACACGGAAGGTCATGTCTTCCAGCACGTCGAGCAGAGCCTCGACGGTATCCTGCGAGGTGAACAGCGTAACATTGTTCTCCACCGCGGCGCGGCGGATCTCGTAGCCGTCGCGCTTGGTGCTCTCCTCGTTGAGGTCGCGGGTGTTGATGACGTAGGTGACGTGTCCCTTGCGAATGCTGTCGAGGATCTCGTCGCTGCCCTCGCTGATCTTGGCTTTCGCTCTCGCGCGTATGCCGTGCTCGTGCAAAAATTCCGCCGTGCCCTTAGTGGCTTCGATATTGAAGCCGAGGTCGTAGAACCTCTTCGCTATCGGCAGGAACGCTTCCTTGTCGCAGTCGGCAACGGTGAGGAACACGGTGCCGTAATTCTGCATGCTCATGCCGGAGGCTTTGAGCGCCTTGTAAAGCGCGCGTTTCATTGACGTATCGTAGCCTATCGCCTCACCCGTGGACTTCATCTCGGGAGAGAGGTAGACCTCCATGCCCTTGATCTTGGAGAATGAGAACGCCGGCGCTTTGACGTACCATCTGTCGGGAGCTTTTTCGGGATACACGGAGGTGAACCCCTGCTCTTTCAGCGATATGCCGAGCATGACCTTGGTGCCGATGTCGGCAAGAGAATAGCCCGACGCTTTGGAGATGAAGGGTACGGTGCGCGAGGAGCGCGGATTGACCTCGATGACGTAAACGTCCTCCTTGGCGTCCACGATGAACTGTATGTTGTAAAGCCCCACGATGCCGATGCCGAGTCCGAGCTTGACGGTGTAGTCGAGTATCTTCTTCTTCGCGTCCTCGCTGATGCTGAACGTGGGATACACGCTGATGCTGTCGCCGGAGTGAACGCCCGTACGCTCGATGTGCTGCATGATGCCGGGGCAGAACACGTCCTTTCCGTCGCACACCGCGTCGACTTCGAGTTCCTTGCCCAGCACATACTTATCGACGAGTATTGCGTGTCCCGTATTGAGCGCGGACGCGGAGCGCAGATATTTTCCGAGTGCCTCCGGCGTGGACGCGATCTGCATCTGTCTGCCGCCGAGAACGTAACTCGGGCGCACGAGCACGGGATAGCCTATCCTCTCCGCCACTTTCAGCCCCTCCTCGACGGTGAACACCGCCTCGCCCTTGGGCTGCGGGATGTGCAGGTCGGTGAGGATCTTCTCGAAGCAGTCGCGGTCCTCCGCGTTGCGGATGGCGTTCACGTCCGTGCCGATGATCTTCACTCCGAGCGCGTCGAGCTTGTCTGCAAGGTTGATCGCCGTCTGCCCGCCGAGGGACACCACCACTCCGTCCGGCTTCTCCAGCTCGATGACGTTCATGACGTCCTCGACGGTGAGCGGCTCGAAATACAGCTTGTCCGACGTCGTGTAGTCGGTGGACACCGTCTCGGGATTGTTGTTGATGATGATGGCTTCGTACCCGGCTTCGCGTATCGTCCAGATCGCGTGCACGGTGGAATAGTCGAATTCGATACCCTGCCCTATCCTGATCGGTCCGGAACCCAGCACGATGATCTTCTTGCGGTCGCTGACCACGCTCTCCTGCTCCTCCTCGTAGGTGGAATAGAAGTAAGGCACATAGCTCTCGAACTCGCCCGCGCATGTGTCTATCATCTTGTATACGGGCATGATGCCGAGCTCTCTGCGCTTGAGGAAAATTTCCTCTTCCGTGGATTTCCACACTTTTGCGAGATATTTGTCCGAAAATCCGCGGCGTTTGGCTTCCTTGAACACCGCGACGTCGAAGGGATTCGCCTTGACCACCGTTTCGAACTCAACGATCTCGCGTATCTTCTCCAGGAAGAACATGTCGATCTTGGTGCTGGACGCGATGAGCCCTATATCGCCGCCGCGCTCGAACAGCTCCGCGATGGCGAACAGTCTGTCGTCCGTGCAGTCCTTGATGTAATCGTAAAGCTCCTGCCTGGTCCAGGTGTCGAACTTGGGGATCCAGATGTGTATGGCGCCTATCTCAAGCGAACGGAGCGCCTTGAGCAGACTCTCCTCAAACGTCCTGCCTATGCTCATCACCTCGCCGGTCGCTTTCATCTGCGTGCCCAGCTTGTTGGACGCGGTGTCGAATTTGTCGAACGGGAAGCGCGCGACTTTGGTGACAATATAGTCCAGCGCGGGCTCGAAAGACGCCGGTGTGTTGGCGAGCGGTATCTCGTCCAGCCGCATGCCGAGAGCGACCTTCGCCGTCACACGCGCGATGGGGTAGCCGCTCGCCTTGGACGCGAGCGCGGAAGAGCGCGACACGCGGGGGTTGACCTCGATGAGATAGTATTTGAACGAGTGGGGATCGAGCGCGAACTGCACGTTGCAGCCGCCCTCTATCTTGAGCTCGCGGATGATCTTGAGCGCGCTGTTGCGCAGCATCTGCACTTCTTTGTTAGTGAGCGTCTGCGCAGGCGCGACGACGATGCTGTCGCCGGTGTGCACGCCGACGGGATCGAGGTTCTCCATGCTGCATATCGCGATGGCGGTATCGTTTGCATCGCGCATGACCTCGAACTCTATCTCCTTGAAGCCTTTCACGCTCTTTTCCACCAGCACCTGCCCCACGGGAGAGAGCTGGAGCGCGTTCTTCATGATCTCGCAGAGTTCCTCTTCGTTCTCCGCGAATCCGCCGCCCGTGCCGCCCAGCGTAAACGCCGGACGGAGCACGACGGGATAGCCGATGTTGTGCGCCGCTTCCTTCGCCTCCTCTATGCTGTAAGTGATCTGCGAAGGAATGACCGGCTCGCCGATGCGCATGCACATCTCCTTGAATTTTTCGCGGTCTTCCGCCATTTCGATGCTTTCAAGCGACGTTCCGAGCAGTTTAACGTTGCATTCGTCCAAAACGCCGCTGTGGGCGAGTTTCATCGCAAGGTTGAGCCCCGTCTGTCCGCCGAGTGCGGGCACTATGGCGTCGGGGCGCTCGTAGCGTATGATGCGCGCGACGTATTCGAGCGTCAGCGGCTCCATGTATATCTTGTCCGCCATCATTTTGTCCGTCATGATGGTGGCGGGGTTGGAGTTGGCGAGTACGACTTCGTACCCCTCCTCCTTCAGGGCTATGCACGCCTGTGTACCGGCGTAATCGAACTCCGCCGCCTGTCCTATGACGATGGGACCGGAGCCTATGACAAGCACTTTCTTTATATCCGTTCTCTTAGGCATTTTTCTTCCACTCCTCGATGTTAAGAATGAATTTGTCGAACAGCCTTATGCTGTCGCAGGGGCCGGGCGCGCTCTCCGGATGGAACTGCACCGAAAAGACCTTGTTCTTCTTGTCCTCCAGACCTTCCACCGTCTTGTCCAGCAGATTAATGTGCGTGACCGTGAGCCCCGTGCCTTTCAACGATTTCTCGTCAACGGCATAGCTGTGGTTCTGCGCGGTGATCTCTATAAGCCCCGTCGTCTTGTCCAGGATGGGATGGTTGCCTCCTCTGTGCCCGAACTTGAGCTTGTACGTCTTTGCGCCGTACGCCAGGCTGATGAGCTGGTGTCCCATGCACACGCCCATCATGGGCACTTTGCCCTTGAGGGCACGCACGAGCTCCACCACTTCGGGGACGTTGACGGGATCTCCCGGTCCGTTGCTGAGGAACACTCCGTCGGGCTTAAGCGCAAGCACGTCGTCCGCGCTTATCGTGTGCGGTACGACGATGACGTTGCAGCCCTTGTTGTTGAGGTTGCGCACCATCTGGTTTTTGATGCCGCAGTCCACCGCGACGACGTTGTAACGGTGGTTGGGAGTGCGGCTGTACCACCTCTTCCTGCATCCCGCGCGCTCCACCTGGTCGGTGGGATAGACATACGCCTTTATCCTCGCCATGACATCTTCCGAGGGCACGCTCTCGTCGACAAGGCACGCCGTCATCGATCCTTTGTCGCGTATCGTCCTCACCAGCTTGCGCGTGTCTATGCCCTGTATGCCCGGGACTCCGTTCTCCTCCAGCAGCTCGGAAAGCGTCTTGGTGTAGCGGAAGTTGGACGGCGCGTCGTTATAGTCGCGCACCACCATGGCTTTCAGCAGCAGATTCTTGCTTTCGTAGTCCTCGTCCGTGATGCCGTAGTTGCCTATGATGGGGTAGGACATCACGATGATCTGGTCGGTGTAGCTCGGATCGGAGATTATCTCCTGATATCCCGCCATCGAGGTGTTGAACACTATCTCGCCTATGGCGTCGGAGGCGGCTCCGAACCCGTAACCGACGTACACGTCGCCGTTTTCCAGCACGAGTTTTCTCTTCACTCTTTCCATACGATTTCTCCGTTATATATCGTCATTGTGTTTTTCGCTTGAACTTTTCTGCCTTCGAAAGGCGTGCTGCTGCCCTTGGACGCGCACTCTTTTCCCCTCACCGTCCATTCGCGCGAGAGGTCGAACACCGCAAGATTTGCGGGCGCGCCGTCGTAAAGATCGCCCGTCGGCAGTCCGAACCGCTTCGCCGGCGCCGTCGTCATCGCAGCGATCAGCCGCATGAGGCTTATCCTGCCCGTCTTTACAAGTTCGGTATAAAGTACGGGGAAAGCAAATTCCAAACCCACGACGCCCATAAGGCTGCCCTTTAGCCCCTTCGATTTCTCCTCGTCGGAATGCGGCGCGTGATCGGTGGCTATCATATCCACCGTCCCGTCGCGCAGCCCTTCGACGAGCGCGGCGCGGTCGCGGGCGGTCCTGAGAGGCGGATTCATCTTGAATCTGCCGTCCTCTTCCAGATCATCCTCCGTGAGAATAAGGTAGTGCGGAGCGGTCTCGCAGGTGACGTCAACGCCCGCCGCTTTGGCTCGCCGTATGATCTCCACGCTTTCCTCGGTCGAAACGTGGCACACATGGTATTTCACTCCCGTTTCCGCAGCCAGCGCGACGTCGCGCTCCACCATTTTCCACTCGCTCTCCGAGCTTATCCCTTTATGCCCGTGCGCTGCGGCGTACGCTCCGTCGTGGATATATCCGCCGTCGAGCAGGCTCTCATCCTCGCAATGCGCCGCTATGATGCTGCCGCACTTCTTCACACGCATCATCGCCTCGCGCATGAGCCCCGCGCTCTGCACTCCCTTTCCGTCGTCGGAAAATCCGGCGACGAGCGGCGCGAGCTCCTCTATGGCGGAAAGCTCCTTCCCCTTTTCGCCCACGGTGAGCGCGGCGTAGGGATACACCCCGATCTTCGCCGTGCGCCTCACGGCGTCCAGCTCGGCGGCGAGATGCTCCGTGCTGTCCGGGACGGGATTAAGATTCGGCATCGCAAGCAGCGCGGTATATCCTCCGCGCGCTCCGGCAGCGCTTCCCGTAGCTATGCTCTCTTTATAAAAAAATCCCGGTTCCCGCAGATGAACGTGTACGTCTGCAAGACCGGGGAGAATGATTTTTCCGTCGACATCCTCTTTAGAGATGTCGCATTCGGGAGAGAGATATACCTTGCCGTCGGATACGGTGACTTTGCCTTTTTTGAAACCTGCGGCAGTATAATAGGCAATGTTCTCAAACTCGAGCATCAAGTTTCTCCCGGAATTTTTTCCATTATATCACATACGCGCGCGATTGCAAGCGTTATCGACGCATTTTTTCGCCCGCCTGCCATCGCTTTCCGCCGGTGCGGAGTTCCGCTCCGTGCCGCAAGCCGCGGCACGCGCGATACGCCGGGCGGCGCGCCGGTCACGTTGCTTTTACGGTGCACGCCCGCTTACGCCCCCGCGCGCGTCTTTGCCTTTCCGCAAAAAGAGAGGGCTTGCTTTCCGCAAGCCCTCGTGACGTTGTCATGCGTCATTCTTCTTCCGCGGGAGGCGCGGTGTCCGCAGGCTCCGCCGCGAACATTTCCGCCGTATCTTCCGCTCCGGCGGTTTCCGCCGCTTCGCTTTCGCCGCCTTCCGCCATCGGGAATGCGTCGCCCGCGTCCACGCTTTCGCCGGTTGCGGTTTCCGCCGCGAGCGCGGCGTTCTCTTCGACGTCTTTCTTGATGCGCGCCTTTATCTCACGGCACATGCCGGCGGCAAACGCAAGCAGCACGGACACGGCGCCGAAGATGTACAGCCATTCGCGCAGCGACATCACGCTCATGACCGCGATGAGCAGGTTGTTGGACTCCATCCACGTCATGTACTGATAGCCGTGCATGCCGACTTCCACATTCGTGGGCGAGATCGCGATCTCGAGAGCGCCTTCGTCGTTGATAGCAAGATTGAGGTAGAGCGCAGCGCCGCCCGTGGCAGCCACGATCACGTCGGTAATACCCTGGAGCAGCTGATCGACTACAGGCTTAAGCTCATTTTGGATCAGAAGATCCAGCAAACCGTCAAGATATTCGTTGTCGAGCAAAGCGCCAAGCGTCATGGGATTCATCAGTTCATCAGGGATAAAATCGAGAATTGCCTGAGGAATGCCCTCTATGCCGCCGATAAGGCTGCCGAGATCGACCACCACATCGCTTATCGCCGCAATGTCCATACGCTTGCCGTCCATGTCGAGGATGCTCCACGTCCTGGGCGCACGGATGTAACCGCCGCCGTTCTGGATGATCTCGCCGTTGGCGTCGCGGTTGGGGATGACCACCGCGCCGATACCGTACTCGACGCCTGCGACTTCCTGAACGACTATGCCGAGGCCGCTGCCGTCGATCGCCCATCTGACTGCACCTGCCGCGATGAGCCGGTTGACCTCATCGGGCTTATACAGTTCGAGGTAGAACACGCCTTCCGGCTCCACAATGCTGCCGGTCTCCTCGTCGAAGTAGGCGACCTCTCCGTCGGTGTAGGTGTAGCCCTGGTCGAGGAGCAGTCTGATGACGACGGGGACGGTCATTCTGCCCGTGGTGGCGTAGAGGATCATGCTGTCGTCAAAGGTGAGGTAGCCGTCGTTCTTGAGGCTTGCATAGTTGTTGAGGAAGAGTTCGCTGATCCTCTCGTTGCTCATGCCCTCTTTGACGAGCTCTCTGTATTCGGGATATATGACCTCCGCAATGGCGTGGCCCATGCCGATACGCGTCGAATTGCCTATCCCCTCTTTATCGGGATTGAGCAGCGCATAGGTTATATCCGTCATGATGTACTCGTCGTAGATGAACTGGAAGAGTTCAGAGTAATACGGACGGGTTTCGTCGTTCATGAGAGTGTCGGCATATACCGCAGGCGTGGTAGAACTCCTTCTTATCCAGCTTGCGAGAGTTGCGGCTCTGTCCGACACGTCCGCGTCGGCTTTCAGCGTTTCGTAATAATATTGCGGATCGTAGTTGCCGTTGAGGAGGTTCAGCATGATGAACTTGCGGTCGAGTCCGGCGTTGAATTCCGCCTGTTCGGACGCAAGCTCCTCGTTGCTCACATCTTCATAAAAGAGCGTGCTGGACGTCAGCTGGGCGAGCACGTCGGGCAGCACCACGTCGAGAGCCACCGCGATGAAGGAGGTGAGCATGACCGCCGCAACGATGATGGACACGGTCTGCATCAGTATGGTGCGCTTGCTCTTCTTGCGGAGAGATATGCACATCACAACGATGACGAACACCAGGCACAGCACGCCGGCAAGTATCACGCCGACAAAGGGCCAGAACGAATAGTACAGCACAAGCTCGTACGTCTTGACGCAGAATACCGCGGACAGTACGACTATCACCGGAAGGCTCAGGATGTAGAAGAGCGCTTCGAGGACTGTGAGGCCCGCTATTTTGCCGGAAAATTTCTTTTTGTTTTCAGCCTTTGCGTTTTTCATTTCACAGCACCTCCTTGTCGTTATTTTCGGAAACAAGCGGCTCGGTGCGCTCCTCCGGAGGGACATTGCCGGCTGCCGGAACGTCTTCCGCGACTCCGGCCGCCCCTACCGCTGCCGCCGCAGCCTCTTTCTCTTGTTTTTTCTGTTTTCTCGTCTTTTTTGCCGATTCCTGACCGGTAGCGTAGAGCATCTCCTTCTCCGCCGCCATACCGCTGAGCAGTATGAACAGCACCACGAAAGGCACGAAGCACACGAGACACTCTCTCACGCCGAGCAGAGGATAGAGCCACTTCTTGTAGGAGAGCTCGATCTTGAACTGCATGACTTCTTCGTAGCTTGCGGGCACCGCCGCGGAATAGCTGCCGTTGCCGAGCGTGTCGCCCGCGATGAGCGAGCTGCCGGGAATGATGACCGAACCGATCATATATCCGTGCATTCCGCCTTCGTACACCGCTCTGTCGTACAGCGAGAGCTGTTCGGCGTATTCCGCCGCAGCCTGCGCCGCCGCGTCGTCGGACGTCACATTCACGCCGAGGCTGGCAAGTCCTTCAACATAGAAGTCGTAAACGGGTCTGATCTCGCTGGAGGAATACCAGTAGAGCCCTTGGAGCAGATTGGTAATGATCCCGTAAAGCATGTCCTCGGTGCTCGTCGTCACATTGCCGTCCGCATCCGCCTCTATGGTGATGAGTCCGGTAATGTCGCCGATTATACTGATGAGCCCTCCGACGAGTCCGAAAATCGTGCCGACGGTCCCTATGGTGCCGGTGCCGCCGCCGTTGAGCACGTCGTATACTATCTCCGCCACGGTTTGATACGTTGCCTTGGTGGTTTCGTTGCGGAGGATATTAGCGTTCGCGACCAGGCTGTCGAGCAGCTCGGACAGCCCGCTGATAAGACGGGAGTCAAGCCCGAGTTCGTAAACTCCGTCGCCGAAAGTCGTACCGGAAAGTGCGATGGTGAGCACGCGCTCGCCGCCCATGGACGCAGACTCTGCCACTTCGACGGCTATGCGGGTGGTCGTCTCTCCGGAAGTGATGTTAACCACCATTCCGTTGTCCGTTTGCCCAATCACAACGCCTTCGCCGAGATTAATCTTGCTGAGTAAGCCGCCCAGAGAACGGAGCAGCACAACCAGCTCGTCGCCGAGTGCCTCGCCTATTGCTCCGCCGAGTGCGTCGAGCACGGTTTCGAGTTCCGCCTGGGTGAGGGAGAAATCCTCCGAGATCGCGGTCTGCTTGTTCCACAGCCACTTCTCGTAGCCGGAAGCCGCGCCGTTTTCGGAGTAATACTCTTCTCTCGCCTGCGCCGCCGCCGCCTTGATCTCCGCGTCGGACGGAATGGTATAGCCGCCGAGCGTCGCCTCGTTGGAGAGCTCGGTCATGCGCTTCTGGGAGTAATAGTAGTCTTCGAGGATCTCAAGCGCAACGTCGATGCCGTACACATAGCCGTCGGAGAGCATCCCGTTGGAGTTGTAGGAGGCGTATCCGTACACACCGTCGCCCATCTGCGCCGTGGCGGAAGTGCGGTACCACAGTCCGTTGGCGGTGCCGTAGTAGTAGTCCGCAAACACCGTGCCGTCTACGATCAGCTGTTCCGTCGAATCGGACACGGTCACGCTCTCGCCGTTCACCGTCACGGTGGTGCCGCTCTTTACGACCTTATTGGCGAATGCCGAATCGGCGTAAGGCGCGCCCTCTCCTTCGATGTACAAGTCGCCGAATCTCACGGGCACGTTGGACGTGTTGTTCGCGACGCCGCTCTTAGTGCCGCCGCCCATGCCGATGTTGTAAGTGCGGAGGAAGTCTTCAACGCCCGTTATGAAGTAGTAGTTGTTGCTTTCATACTTGCCGTCTGCCGTCCAGCTTGCGCTCGTACGCGTATAGAAATGCCCTTTCTCGTCCTCGTAGCTCGCGATAGTCACCCCTTCGGGCGCGTCTGCCGCGATCTTGTCGAGCGTGACGGGGAGCACGAGATCCATCACCACGACGGGGGCAAGCATGGCAACGAGCGTCACAATGCCCACAAGCATAGTGCGCGCCCGTCTGTTCTTGACCGTCTTGACGAGGATGATGTGTACGATGGCAATCAGAAGCCAAACGCCTGCCGCTACCCAGACGCCGTAAAGCGCCGTGCCGTTGAACAGCACTTTCATGCTTGCGAACAGTTCCGTATCGGCAAGACCGGCGTAGGCGAATTCGCCCACATATTCCGTCGCCGCGGTAATGATGACCGCAAATATGAAAAGAGGCAGACCGAGGCAGTAAAAGACCACTTTCAACGTACGGAAAAGTTTGACCTTGTTCTTGCTGCGCTGATCCATAATATGTCTCCTTTTTGTTCCTGTGCCGAGGGCGGGGCACATTGCCGACCCTCCGTTGATACCGGATCTGCGGACAAACCGCTCTCCCCTGTATTGCGCCGGCCCTTACGACGCGCTGCCGCCGCCTTCGTCGGAATCGTCCGCGGGGTAAGTTGTCTCCGCGTCCTCTCCCGCCGCGAGTGCGGCAGCTTTCTTTTTCTTCTTTTTCTTCACCACAACGATCGTCACCACGACCGCAACGATCACCACGACAACGACCGCGACGATAATTCCGATGGTTTCATACATCCCCAACCCGTCCGTATCGGGCACCGCGATGATCTCGCCGCCGAGTCCGAGCGTTCCGTCCTGCGGAGGATAGAACAGGAATGTCATGGTAATAGCTTCCACGTCCGCCACGCCGAAAATGCCGAAAGCGTTGATCCCTCTTGCCCTGATGGTATATATCCCGTTCTCATCGGGCAGATACACGACCTCGACGTCTTTTTCCACGATGTTGTCATCAGCGTCAAGCAGCGCGATATTGGCGGGATCGTATATTGACGGATTCGGATCGGTATCGGGCGCGTTCTCCAGATACGTTTCCGTGCTGTAGAGCACCATATGCAGCGGCGACTCGCCCACGCTTCCTTCAAACCAATAAGCGCCCTGGCACCAGTTGGAGTTGTCTCCCATTTGGGCGGCCGCACCGCCGACGTCGAGTCTCCACATTTCGGCGGTGGTGAAACTCAGCAGCGCAGTGCTGTCAAACATACCGTCGGACTTCAGCCATTCGGTAGAAGCAGACCAGCCCTGCTCGGCAGTAGGCACGTATTTTTCGTCATTGCAAGCCGTAAAAGCAAAAATCGAAACCGCGATCATCGCCGCCAAAACGATTCCGACAAAAAATTTCCTCATTCCTGTCCCCCGATCAAACCGATCCGAAAGAAGCGGTCGGCTCATAGCCGAGAGAAACCCTCGGCTTTTATATACTATCACACGCGGGCGCATATGACAAGCCGTATTTTATCCGTTTAATAATAATTTAATGATTCGTGTTCCCGCACCGCTTCTCTTCCGCTTCGCGCGCGCGACAAAATAATATTGGCCGCACACGCTCAAAAACGCGCCTTCCGCGGCTTTCCCCTCTGCCCGAATCAGCTCTCCGGCTCCCGTTCACGCCCGAAAAGCGTGTTCATCTTATAAATCGTTGCCATTAACGTCATTTTTTGCGCATTATATTTACAGCAAACATTCTCCGCTCCGCCGGCTTGTCAGCCGCGCTTTTCCGCGACGACGCCGCTTCACCTCTCCGAGCGACGCACGCATAGCGGCAGACGGTCTGCGCCGCCGCAGCGACTTTCGGATCTTTCCTTTCCGCGCAAACAATTATTATCGCCGATAAAACCGCAAAATACAAAACGCGGAGTTTAACTCCGCGTTTTGTGCATTTTATGTCGCTGTTTTGCGGTTTTGCGGCATCTTTCCGCCGGGGCGGAAGGATGCTTTCGCAGTCACTCTTCCGCGCTGCCGTCGGGTGCGGCTTCCGCCGTCACTGCCGCGGCGCCGTCATCGGAAGAGGTCTCCACGGCGGCCGCGCTTCCGGCCTGCGGGCCTTCGCCTTCGGGCTGCGCGTCCTCACCTTCGGGGAGTTCGGGCTCCTCGTCCTCGTGGGGAGTGAGTGCGATGCTTACCACCTTGCTTTCCTCTCCCTTGAGTTTCATGATGCGCACGCCCTGCGTGGCTCTGCCTATCTTGGAGATCTCGTCCGCCTGCACGCGGATGATGATGCCGCCGTCCGTGATCATCATCACGTCCGTGTCCGCGGGAATGACCTTGAGCCCTGCGAGATCGCCCGTCTTGGCATTGAACACACCCGCCTTGACGCCCTTGCCGGCTCTGCCCTGCAGAGGATAATCGTCGATGCTGCTGCGTTTGCCGTAGCCGCCCGTGGTGACGGTCAGTATCTCGCACCCTTCCGTCACGACGGCAAGCGCGACCATATGCGCGCCTTCGGCGAGTTTCATGCTCCTGACGCCCATTGCCGTCCTGCCCATGGGGCGCACGTCGGTTTCTTTGAATCGTATGCTGTAACCCTCGCTGGAAGCCATTATGAGCTGATCCGAGCCGCTTGTGAGCACCGCCTCGATGAGTTCGTCGTCGTCGTTGAACTTAATGGCTATCTTGCCGTTGCGCTTGATGGAATCGAACTCTTCGAGCGGCGTCTTTTTGATGAGCCCGTTGCGCGTTGCGAGCATGAGGAACTTGCCCTCTCTCTCGTCGGGGAGCGGAAGCACAGTCTGCACCTTTTCTCCGGGGGCGAGCTGCAGGAGGTTGATGATCGCTCTGCCGCGCGAGGTCTTACTTGCCTCGGGGATCTCGTACCCCTTCATGGTGAACACCTTGCCGAGGTTGGTGAAGAAGAGCAGATCCTGATGCGTATTGCTCACGAAGATGTGCTCGATGAAGTCGTCGTCCTTCGCCTTGTGCGCGGTGACGCCCATGCCGCCCCTGCGCTGTGAATGGTACTCGGACACGGGCAGACGCTTGATGTAGCCGCCGTGCGTCATGGACACCGCGATGTCCTCTTTGTCGATAAGATCCGCGATGTTGATCTCGGAGTAATCGTAGCTGAGCTCCGACCGTCTGGGCGTGGAATAACGCTCCTTTATCTCGGTGAGTTCCTGCACGATGATCTCTTTCACCGCGTCTTCCGAGCCGAGAATGCGCTTGAACTCCCGGATCTCCGCGCGCTTTTGTTCGAGCTCTTCGTTGATTTTCTCCACCTCGAGCCCCGTAAGGCGCTGCAAACGCATTTCGAGGATGGCCACGGCCTGTTTCTCGCTGAGGAGGAAACGCTCCGTCAGCTTGTCTATGGCGTCCTGTCTGTCCGCGCTCTTTTTGAGCAGTTCCACCACTTCGTCGATGTTGGCGAGCGCGATGGCAAGACCGTTGAGGATGTGCTCTCTCTCCTCCGCCTTTTCGAGGTCGAACTTGGTGCGGCGGACGATGACGTCCTCCTGGTGCGCGATGTAATATTCGAGGATCTGCTTGAGGTTGAGAATGCGCGGCACGCCGTCCACGAGCGCGAGCAGAATGATGGAGTTGTTCACCTGCAGACTGGTCTGCTTGAACAGCGTGTTGAGCACCACCTGCGGATTGTGGTCCTTCTTGACGTCGATGACTATGCGCATGCCCGTGCGGTCGGTCTCCTCGCTGATGTCCGAGATGCCTTCGAGCCGCTTGTCCTTGACCTGGTCGGCGATGTTCTCGATGAGCTTCGCCTTGTTGACCTGATAGGGGATCTCCGTGATGATGATGCGGCTCTTGCCGTTCGGGAGCTCCTCTATCTCCGTGCGCGAGCGAATGACCGCCGCCCCTTTGCCCGTGCGGTACGCCTGACGTATCGCGGCGCGCCCCAGCACGAGTCCCGCCGTAGGATAGTCGGGCGCGGGGATATACTCCATGAGGTCGTCCACTTCGAGTTCGGGATTGCGCATGAGCGCGATGACCGCATCTATTACTTCGCCGAGGTTGTGGGGAGGAATGGACGTCGCCATACCCACCGCTATGCCGTCCGAACCGTTGACGAGCAGGTTAGGAAAGCGCGAGGGAAGCACGACGGGCTGTTCGCGCGTGTCGTCGAAGTTGGGATAGAAGTCCACCGTGCGCTTGTCAATGTCGCGGATCATCTCCAGCGCGATCCTTGAAAGACGCGCTTCGGTGTAACGGTACGCCGCGGGGGGATCGCCGTCCACGGAACCGAAGTTGCCGTGCCCGTCCACGAGGGGACAGCGGATGGAGAAATCCTGCGCGAGGCGGACCATTGCGTCGTAGACGGAGCTGTCGCCGTGGGGGTGGTATTTGCCCAGCACTTCGCCGACCACCATAGCGCTCTTGCGGTAAGGCTTGTCGGGAGTGAGCCCCAGCTCGCTCATGGCGTAAAGTATGCGCCTGTGCACAGGCTTCAGTCCGTCCCTGACGTCGGGAATGGCGCGGGACACGTTGACCGCCATGGCGTAGGAGATGAAGGACTTCTTCAGCTCGTTCTCCACCTCTACGTTGACTATCTTGCTGTCGTTAAGATGTTCGAGATATTCCTTGTCTTTCTGAGTGTCTTTGCTCATACTCTCACCTCATCAGACGTCGAGCTCTTCGACGAGTTTGGCGTTCTCTTCGATGAAGGCGCGCCTGAGTTCGGGCTGTTCGCCCATAAGGACGGAGAACATTTCGTCCGCGGAGATGGCGTCCTCCATCGTCACGCGGAGCAGCGTGCGGCTCTTGGGGTCCATGGTCGTCTCCCAAAGCTGTTCGGGGTTCATCTCGCCGAGACCTTTGTAACGCTGCAGGTCGTAACCCTTCCTGCCGTTCTCCTCGTAAAACGCGTTGAGCGCGTCGTCGTCGTAGAAATACCACTCCTGCTTGCCGCGCGCGAGTTTGTAAAGCGGGGGCTGCGCGATGTAGACGTGCCCGTTCTCGATGAGCGGACGCATGAAGCGGAAGAAGAACGTCAGCATGAGTATGCGGATATGCGAGCCGTCCACGTCCGCGTCCGTCATGCAGATGATGCGGTCGTAACGCAGCTTGCTTTCGTCGTAATCGGCGTTGATGCCGCAGCCGAACGCGGTGATCATAGCCTTGATCTCCTCGTTTTCCAGCACCTTGTGCAGCCTCGCCTTCTCCACATTGAGGATCTTGCCGCGGAGGGGAAGTATCGCCTGGAATCTGCGGTCCCTGCCCTGTTTCGCGCTGCCGCCTGCGGAATCGCCCTCGACAAGGTAGATCTCGCACGCCTTGGGATCCTTGTCCGTGCAGTCCGCGAGTTTGCCGGGAAGCGTGGTGCTTTCCAGCGCGGATTTTCTGCGTGCGGTCTCTCTCGCCGCTCTCGCCGCCTCTCTTGCGCGTTGCGCGGTCACGGTCTTGAGCACAAGCTCCTTCGCCTCTCTCGGATGCTCCTCAAGGTAAGTCCCCAGCCCTTCCGTCACGCTCTTTGCCACCGCGGCTCTCATGCTGCTGTTGCCGAGTTTGGTCTTGGTCTGTCCCTCGAACTGCGGCTCCGCGAGTTTGACGGATATGACGGCGGTGAGTCCTTCGCGCACGTCCTCGCCGGACAGCTTGTCCGACTCTTTGAGGATGCCGGCTTTCCTGCCGTAATCGTTGATGACCTTGGTGATCGCAGCCTTGAAGCCGTCAAGGTGCGTGCCGCCCTCTTCGGTGTTGATGTTGTTGGCGAACGCGAGAATGGTGTCGGTGTAGGAATCGTTGTACTGCATGGCGACCTCGATCTCGCTGTCGACATACTGCGCGTCGAAATACACGACGTTCTCGAATATGGTCTCCTTGTTGCGGTTGAGGCTCTCCACGAAGGAAACTATGCCGCCTTCGTAGCAGAACACTTCACGGCGCGCCGGCTCCACCCTCTCGTCCGCGATCTCGATGGTCAGCCCTTTGTTGAGATACGCAAGCTCTCTCAGACGGGACTTCATGGTGTCGTAGTTGAAATCCAGCGTTTCGAATATGTCGCCGTCGGGATAGAACGTGATGGTCGTGCCCGTGTCCTCCGCCGTCCCGACCTCGGCGAGCGGACGCTCAGCCACGCCGCGGTTGAAGCGTATGCGGTAGAGTTTGCCGCCCTGCCTGACCTCCGCCACCAGCCACTCGGAGAGCGCGTTGACGCAGGACACGCCCACGCCGTGCAGTCCGCCGGAGATCTTGTATCCGCCGCTGCCGAATTTGCCGCCCGCGTGAAGTTTGGTCAGCACGACTTCGACTGCGGATTTTCCCTCCTTCTCTATAACGCCCACGGGAATGCCGCGGCCGTTGTCCGTGACGCGCACCGCGCCGTCGGAAAGTATTTCGACCGAGATGTGTGTGCAGTAGCCTGCAAGCGCCTCGTCAATGGAGTTGTCAACGACTTCCGTCACGAGATGATGAAGTCCGCGCGCGTCCGTGGAGCCGATGTACATTCCCGGACGCTTCCTTACGGGATCCAGTCCCTCGAGCACCTGAATGTCGGTCGCATTATAGCTGTGTTTGACTTCTTCCATGCTTCCTCCTTTCGGTTTTGAGTTTATAGTTTGTTAAATAATACTAAATGATTATTTTAAGTTATTATATCACACGCACGCGCGCAAAGCAAGCGTTTTGATCCCTTGTACGCGGAACGGGGCAAAACGTCTCCCGCGCCCTTAAAACGCCTTATACGGCGCATGCGGGCCGAAACGATCGCCGCGGCAGCGCACGCTCTCCGTCCCGCTTTTGCGCGGCACCCTCGCCGCGGAAATACCGGCGAGGACAATTGTCGGGCATTCTGTTGACTTGCGTCGCATTTTGTCTTATCTTTTTCGTGTGAAAAAGACGCTTGCAAAAACATTGATACCCGCGCTCTGCACCGTTGTTTTCGTCATGACGGCGTTCATGTGCGGCTTCGTTCCGTCCGCCGCGGCGGAGGAGGCTTTTGCGGTGTACGCCGAGGACGGGACCGTGTTCTGGCGGCCCGTCCCGGAGGCGGTGCGCTACGACGTGACCGTCACGGACTCTTCCGGCGGGACGGTACGCGAGCTGTCTTTCGCCGCGGACACATTATTTGTCGGATTTTCCTCGCTCTTCCGCGGCGGCGGCGTTTACACGGTATCCGTTACCGCTTTCGCGGACGCGGCGTCGATTGCTTCCGCCTCCGTCACGGTTGAGTACCGCACGGTGCTTGCTCCGCCTTCGGACGGCGCTTTTGAGGACGGGATACTCTGCTGGACGGCGGTTTACGGCGCGAAGTCTTACTCTCTTACGGTGAACGGGATATTCGTCGGAACATACTCCGAACCCGCCGCGGACATCGGCGGACTTCTCCTGCTTTCGGGAGAATATACATGCTCCGTCACCGCGGAAGGCGACGAATACAACGCCGCGTCCTCCCCTTACGTCTTTACGGTGACGAACACGGCTCCTCCTCTCCCTCCGCACGACGCGGTGGTGTCGCCCGCCGGCGGCGGCTTCGTCGCAAGCTGGACGCCGACGGCAGGCGATGCGCCGGATCATTACGTTTATACTCTTGTTTCAGACGGTGAAGTGCTGGTATGTGCCAAAACGACGGCAAACCGCGCCGACATAAGCGCGTATGTGACGGACGGTGAATTTGTGCTGACCGTGACCGCCGTAAAGGACGGACGCGCGGGCGCGCCGCTCACTGCGGCGTTCGCCGTGCAAGACGGGAGGGTGGTTTATGTTTAAGAAGCTGACTGCCCTTCTCGTGCTTACGATCCTTGCCGTATGCGCGCTCGCGGCGTGCAACGAGTCCATGCCGGAGATCCCCGACAGCGGCATTTCCGTCTCAGGCATAGTGCTCTGCGGAGGCGATCCTCTCCCCGGCGCCGCCGTCCTCGTGAACGGAGAAACCGCGGGTGTCGCGGACGTCAACGGCGTGTTCTCCCTCTCCGGGCTGGAGTACGGCGACATCGTCGCCTTCGAGCTGGACGGATACACTTTCTCGCCGTCATCGCACACCGTCACGGGCACGGTCAACGACCTGACCGTGCTTGCGCTGAAAGACGGCGGAACGACGGGCGGCGAAGATCCCGAAGAACCGGACGGTCCCGACCTGCCTGACGAGCCCGAAGAACCGGACGAACCCGATCTCCCCGACGTGCCCGATCCGCCGGACGAACCGGAAGAGCCCGACGTGCCCGAGCCGGAAGCTCTCGCCGCACCGCACTCATTCTTTGCCGTATACACCGAAAGCGGCATTCCCGCAATAGGATTTTCCGCCGACGCGCGCACGGAGATCCTGACTCTCATCATCACCCTCCCTTCCGGCGAAACGCGCGAGGCGGAAGCTGCGGCGCGGGACGGCGCGTTCGTTTTCGACGGTTTCACGGTCGCGTTCGAAGCAGATCTTGCCGACGACAAACTGCTCGTCACTCTCGACGTATCCGAACCGGTCACGTTGTACGGCGGCTTCACGCTTGCGGCGGTTTCGTCGGCGGAAGGCATGACGGACGGAACGTCCGCCGACTTCCTCTCTCCTTTCGCCGCAGGAGCTCCGGAGATCACCGGGCTTACCTATGCGGACGGTATCCTTTCGTGGGACGCCGCCCGTCTTCCCGACGGCTGCACCTTCGCCGTGCTGGCAAACGGCGTTCTCGTCGTCGAAACAGACTCACTTGCCGCCGACATATCCGGCGTTGCTCTCCCGGAGGGCGCGGCGGTGTGCGTTGCGGCTCTTCTCGACGGCAAGCCGGTCGCCTTCTCCGACGCGCTGATCCTGAACTGACCGGACGCCTTTCACCCCGTTCCGAACGTCGCGCGACTGTCACGCGCACCACGAAACCGCGCGATACACAAGAGGAGTTCTCCGCATTCCTCATCTCATCACCCCGCACGCCGTACAGCCCGATGCCGGCACAAAAACATATGATAAAACGCCGTTTGCATATGTTAAACGGCGTTTTTTTCATCTTTGCCCCGTCGCCGCCTTTCGGCGGCAAATTCGAAACGACCGGCTTGACCGGCGGTTATTCCGCAAAAAAAGCGGCGCGCTCGCGCACGCCGCAAAAAAGGGGGATAAGGGAGGATTTCCCTTGCAGGGATGTCATTCGATGGCAATGGATTTCTTGCTTTCCGGCTTCTTCTCTTCCTTCTTGGGCAGAGTGACCGTCAGCACGCCTTTGTCGTATTTCGCCTTGATCGCGTCCTCTTCGGTGTCGCCGATATAGTAGCTCCTCTGGCAGGACACGCTGCGCTCCTTTCTGACGTAGCGGTGATCTTCCTTGCCGCTCTCGTCCTTCTCCTTCTTCTCCGCACGGATGGTCAGATAGCCGTTGTCCACGTCGAGGTTGATGTCCTCTTTGTCAAACCCCGGCATCTCGACGTCCATGATGTAGGAGTCCTTGGTCTCCCTGATGTCCGTCTTCATGGCGTCCAGCTTCTCGTCGTAGAACAGCGGACGGAAGAAATCGTCGAACGCGCTGTCGATCAGATCGAACGGATGATTGTTTCTGTTATAACTCGTAAGATAGTTCTTCATTTTCGTATGCTCCTTATCTTTATATTCGCCGCGAGGAGGCTTTCCCACGGCAGCCGCGCCCTTCTGGCACTCTCGCCGCTCTTTTGTTAGCACTCTATCTCATCGACTGCTAACATTGTAACACTTCCTCTGCCGTTGTCAATAGTTTTTGCAAAAAAATTTCAAAAATTTTTCACCGTCGGAATCCCCTTTTCTTTCCTGCCCCGTCCGCAGGCGTCACCAAGGCGCGCCGCGCGGAATATACTGCCGTATGAAAAATTCCGACCGCAGGGAGTATTTCGGCACAGACGGCATAAGGGGCGTCTACGGAGAGGATCTGACCGACGGGCTTGCGATGCTCGCCGGCAACAGCCTGGGTATGTCCGCGGACGGCGGCACGGTGGTCGTCGGGCGCGACACGCGCGCGAGCGGCGCGAATCTCTCGCGCGCGCTGGCGGAAGGCGTTCTGTCCGCGGCGGCGAATGTCGTCGATCTCGGCGTCGTCACCACTCCGTGCGTGGCGTATGTAACGCGTGCGCTCGGCGCGGCGAGCGGAGTGATGATCTCCGCCTCGCACAATCCTCCGGAATACAACGGCATCAAGGTTTTCGGCGCGGACGGCAGAAAGCTGCCCGAAGAGGGAGAAGCGGCCGTCGAACGCCACATTGCCGGGGCGAAGCTGTCCTATGCCGGCAGGCGCGGCGAGCTGCTGCCGTCGCAGGGACTTACCGAACGCTACGTCGACGCCGTGTGCCGGAGGACGGGACGGCTGGACGGACTGCACGTCGTGCTCGACTGCGCCAACGGCGCCGCCGGGCGGCTTGCTCCGGAGATATTCTCCCGATGCGGCGCGGCGGTAACGACAGTGTTCGCTCTCGACGACGGAGAAAGCATCAACCGCGGGTGCGGCGCACTGCACCCCGACGAAGCCGCGGCGGAAACCGTCCGTCGCGGAGCGGATCTGGGGCTTTCGTTCGACGGGGACGCGGACCGCGTCATCGCGTGCGACGAAAAGGGACGCGTCGTCGACGGGGACAGGATCCTGTATGTGCTCGCGCGTGCCCTGCTCGGCCGCGGACGTCTGCCGCAATCTTCTGTCGTGGGCACCCTCCACACCAATCTGGGCGCGGAAGCCGCACTGAAAAAGTCTGGCATTTCGCTCGTGCGCACGGATATAGGCGACCACAATGTGACCGCGCGTATGTGCGGCGAAGGTTTCGCGCTGGGCGGCGAACAGTCCGGACACATCATCCTGGGCGATTTTTTGCCCACGGGGGACGGCGTTTACGCCGGGGCGGCGCTTGCCGCCGTCATCCGCGACAGCGGCAAACCTCTTTCGGAACTTGCGGACTTCCCGCTCTTCCCCCAAAGCAACGCCGACGTGGTCACCGACAAGAAAGATCTGATCGCAAAGGACGCGGAGCTTCTTTCCTACACCGCGGCGGTCGAAGCCATGCTCGGCGAAGGCGGAAGAGTCATGCTCCGCCCCAGCGGCACCGAACCGAAACTGCGCATCATGGCGGAGAGCAAAGATCCCTTCCTCGCCGCTTTCGCCGCGCGCAGCATAGAAATGTTCGTACGCACGCACTTCGAGCCGTAACCGCCGTGCCCGCGGAGCACGCTCCGCTCTTTTTGCGCGCCGGCACGCGGCGCGGCATTATACGCGCTTGTTTGCATAAACGGCGCTTTAATACCATTGTTTTCACATATAAACTCTACTTATCGCTGTTTCGCGGCGGATTTTCGTATGCCGTTTTTCTTTCGTCGCGCCCTGCGCGGACGCGCCGCGGCACAAACGTCCGATCCTGCACGCACGGAAACCGTTAAAAGGAGCATAATAATAACCGAACCCCGGCAAAGCGTTGATTTTCTCCGTTTTTTGCCTTATCATAAAGCGTAGATATAATGAGAAAATGTCTTATAGTCATCAACAGATTGAGCGGCCGCGCTTCCAGGATAGACAAGGACAAGCTCCTTGCCAAGTTCGGCGTTGCCTATGACGTCACGGTCAGGGAGATCTCCGACAAGACGGAACAATGGTCGCCGGACGGATACGATCTCGTCGTCGCGTGCGGCGGCGACGGCACTTTCAACCGCGCTCTCAACCGCTGTGCGGAGGCGAACGTTACCTTGATATACTACGGGTTCGGCACCTTCAACGAGTGCGCGAAAGCGAAAGGCACACGCGGCAGCCGCGAGTTTATCCGCCTTTACGAGTATGCCGCGGCAAACGGCAGATTTTTCGGTTACGTCGCGGCGACAGGCTCCTTCACTCCCCTCGGCTATGTGGTGGACGTGGAGGCGAAGCAGAAGATCGGCGTGCTCGCATATCTTCTCCGCGTAGTGCGCGAGTACAAAGTCTGGAACGTGGGAGCGCGCGTCACCGCCGACGGCGACGAATATTCCGGCGTATACACGCTCATCATGGCGATAGACTCCATGCGGTGTTTCGGCTTCCGTTTCAACCGTCTGTACCAACCGGACGACGGCAAAGTCCATCTCCTGCTCATAAAGAGTCCCGGCAAGGACAACCTCGTCAACCGCGCAAAGATATTCTTCCCCCTCTTCCGCGCGTTCTTCATCGGCTTCGGCAAGGAGAAAACAGGCAAAAATCTCGTATTCCGCGCCGTGCAGGACCTCGATATCGAGCTCGACTCGCCCACCGTATTCGACGTGGACGGCGACGCGGCGGAATTTGCGGGCAAAATGACGGTCCGCGTCACCCGCCCCGGGCACGAAGTCTACATCGGCGACATCACTTCTCTGGTCCGCTAACGCATGGCGGAGCATTATACCCCCGCGCGCTCGCGCTTTGGGTAAAATGCACTTCGCAACCGACAATCTTCACACCCCCCGACGAGGCCGCAGACTTACCCGTCCGAAAGCAGTCCGAAATCACTTTCGGCACGGCCCAAAAGCGTGCCGCGGCGTTCACGCGGCGGCTTCGCCTTACGGGAATTGTTTCGCAACAGTTTGCGAAGGCGTTTTTTTACGTCGTTGCTTAATATGCAAAAGCCGCGGTTTACCGCGGCTTTTTGTATGGATAAAGCGATTGTTTTATTCTTCCTGTTTCTCTTCCTCCGCCTCGTCGGACAGTTCCTCGTACTCCTCCTCCGCTTCGGCGGGCTCTTCCGCCTCTTCGTCGGATTCGCCTTCTTCTTCGGTTTCGGGCGCGTCCTCGGGCTCTTCCGCGCTTGACGCGGGCTCTTCGGCGGCAGTCTCTTCCTCGGCGTCTTCGGGAGCGTTTTCCGCAAGCTCCTCTTCCGCGGCGGCGGCAGCGGCTTCCGCGGCACGCATTTCCGCAGCCTTTTCCCATTCGTCGAACTTCAGCAGTCCCGCCGCCTCGCGGTCGACCACCACCACAACGTCGGGATGGCGTCTGAGCGCAGTCGCAGGACACGACGTGTCGTCACGCCCCATCACCATGTCGTAGATCGCCTGCGCCTTTTTCTCGCCAGTGGCAAGCATGAGTATGCGCTTCGCGGTCAGGATCTCGTCAATACCCATCGTCAGCGCATACTGCGGCACAAGGGACGGATCCTTGAACGCTCCGGCATTCGCAGCTCTGGTGCTCGCGGTCAGCAACGCGATGTGCGTAGGCTCGTCGGGTTTCGTGTACGGCTCGTTGAACGCGATGTGCCCGTTTTCGCCTATGCCGAGGATCTGGATGTCCGCGGGATGTTCCTTCACCGCGGCGGAATACCTCGCGCACTCGGCGGCAAGATCCTCCGCCATACCGTTCGGGATGTCCGTATTCGCGGGATCGATGTCTATCTTGGAGAAAAGATTGTCGCGCATGAACCGCGCGAAACTCGCCTTGTCGTTCGGATCCACACCGACGTATTCGTCAAGGTTGAACGCGCGCACACGCTTGTAGCTGGTGCCGTTGCGCTTGTGATCCTCCGCCATTCTCTCGTAAAGCGGCACGGGCGTGTTGCCCGTGGCAAATCCTATCACCGCGTCGGGTTTTTCGTCGAGCACTTTCTTGATTTCGAGAAAAGCGCGTTCGCCGAGCTCTTTCCCGTTTTTTACTATTGCGAATCTCATAATGCCACCTCTTTTATAAAGTTTACCACACCTGCACGCCTCTTGCAATCAATTTATTTTCGCTCCGTCCGCCGCTTCACTCCGGCCGACTATGCGATCGCCGCCGGCGTGCTTCTCCGCTCCGCAACGAACTGCGGTTTGCCCCGCTCTTTCTTTTCGCCACATGCCTTATGCTATCTCCGCTCCGGGAAGATACGGCGTCATGAAATTGCCTTTATAACTACCGAGTCCGGAAGATGTCGTGACAGTCGCAGGATTTACACCGACGACATAATCGCGGTATAAACTGTTGGTGACAGTCATGGTGTCGCATACATCACGTTCTAGCAATTTTGTCAGTTCAATAAGTTCAATCGTGTGGTCGTAAAGTGCTTTCATGTTCATACTTGCCCTCGCATTTAATTTTGTATATAATAAAAACACCCTGGGAGGTGCTTGATGAAAAAAGCATTACGCATAATTTCAATTGCAATGCCGTTTGTTATATTTCTTATTTATTTTATCGCAATCTTTAGTTTGGGCACCGCCGGAGTAAACGGACCAACAATGACTAATCCATCCGGTGAAATTGTTAGCTCTTTTTCATCGAGTTTTTATACAATTTCCCGTGATGGATTTGGTAGCACAAAAGTTTGCGCTATCATTTTTTTTATCATTGCTTTGACTATCTCTCTTGGTTGTAGCTTTTTAGCGCAAAAACACTATTACATTGCCTGTATAAACATCCTTGCTCTTTCTTACTTTTAGATTGGATCTTCCGTTTTTGTAGCTAGCTATAGCAAAATTGTCGGAATGTATTGTATGCCCCACGCCGCCTTTTACATATCCCTTATCCTGTCGGCGTTCTTCCTTGCGGTGTTCATCGCATATGCGGTCAAGTGGCTGAAAGCGCGTCTTGCGAGCATTCCGCCCCGCGAGCACAAGCCTACCAAGTCAGAGCGCATAGTGGAGTTGGAAGCGCGGGTGCGCGAGCTCGAGAACCGCGACAGCTCAAACGATTGACTTTTCCTGCATTTTGCATATAATAAAAGTGTAAGAGGTTTCCGTTTCGGACCCAGCAAGCTACGGCCCTGGGCACACCGCAAGGTGGGCGGAAACCTTTTCATTTAATTACGTCAATAGCATACAAGCGATATTTACCAGCATATTTGTCCTTGCCGACGTTAAATCGTAGCGTTTCTTTTTCTCCCTTATAACTGGTAGTTACAGCATCATAACGAAACGTAATGAATTTTTCTTCATTATGTCCTATTACCTCACCTTCTTCTTGATACCTTGCATTGCTTATAAGTTTTTTCACTTCGGCAAGTTCTGCTGTTCTACGCTCACCTTTTTCGCTATGATAAGTATCATGTGCAAGTTTATTTGCGTCACGTCCCGTGACCGTTGCTTTAATGCCGTCATGAAAGGTTATCTCTTTCCCACCCAAAACCTCACGCAGATAGTTTTCAACCGCTTTAACTCGCTCTTTTCGGGATAACCCCTCCACGCGCCGCATAAGTTCGGAGTTCTCGTCCAGCTCCACAACGCCGCTCGCCTTGCCGGTGTACTCCTCATACTTCTGCTCCACAGCGGTGTCGTCCATTCCATCTGTGTCGACACCATTGTCGCGGAGCGTAGCGCGTCTTGCTGCGGTCTGCTTTTTCTTCCACTCGTTATAAAGGGCGAAGAGCTCGTTGATGTTCGCGCTGCCGTCCGATTTCGTCGGCACGTCTATCCCCTGCTCTTCCGCCCACCCGAAAAGAAATCCTACGTCCATAAGCAGCTCATATTCCGCTTTCCGTCCGCTGCCTATGATGGCGGGCTATGGCGCTGCGTGCTTTGCCGAATCGTCAAAGAGTCCGCCCCGACTCAAAACATGTCGATATTTATTGTGTTTTATTTATCGAAATTTGTAAATATTGTGCGCCTTGATTCTCATTGCCGCAGACATGCGTGCACGATAAGGCGCAAAGTTTACTGCACAATGAAACACAAGCGGCTTGCAGGGGTAATACGGCAAAATGCACGGTCCCAACCGTGATTACCCCATGAAAGTGATAATTTATCCGTTACAAAAGCATTTATATTAAACGACGCTCCGCTCCTCCCGCAATGCGGCATATAGCAGCACCGAGCGCGGTTTACGCGCGCACTGAAAACACGGCTCTGCCCGGCAGCCGCCTCTTTACGCCACGTCATAATATCTCCGCGTGCGTATCGAGGCGTATGCAAATGTCGGATCGCGACATCGCCGCACAGAGCAACGGCATAATATACCCCCCCCCCCGAAAGCCTCTCCTGACACGGAAAATTATACAAAAAATCCCGCTAAAATCCGGAATTAACCAGGCAAGCAAACGCTTTTGCGCACCGCACAATCACGCAACGCCCGTGCGCACAGGTCAACATGCCGAAAACGCATACACACCCCAACCGACGATCCTCAGCATAATGCACCGGGCAGACGGCATACATACGCAAAAAAAACGTGCGGCACATTCCCTATATTCAGCCCATCAATTCAAAAGCGGCAGCATCACCCCGGTAATTGTCAAGAAACACGCAGCGCGACCTCACCTATTCGTCACAACGCCCAGTAACCGGGCCCCGAAACAAACCGAAAACACCCTTGTTTTTTTGTAAAAACCGCCCGCAGCAAGCCGTCGAAACAGCATGGCGCGCGCACAAATGCAATTGTTTTTTGCAAAAAACGGCGCAATTGCATATCAGGCACAGAAAAAGCGTGAAACAAAGAAATTTTCACTGATAATTTTGTGTAACATCGGCACAAAAAAATTTGGTAGAAAGGCACAAAATTTTACTGTAAAAATTTTTGGTAGAAAGGTGCAAAAATTATTTTTTGCAGCCGAATCGGCTGCCGAAGCACCCCGAACCACCTCTCAAAAACCCACTAAACAGTGGTTTTTCGGCGGTTTTGAGGACATTTTGAGTTTCACGTGAAACCGCACCCCGATCCCGAACGTTTCACGTGAAACTTATAATCTATGGTTAATTATTGCGTTGTTTGTCTACATTTCCACACGCTTAATTTTGCGTATTTGCGTTAATGGCGATCGTGGTTTTCATCGTCGAAATCCTGTGGTTTTCATTTTGGGCGATACAAAAAACTAAAGACCACAGACCTCGACGGTTAGCAGACAATATTAGCGTGTCTGCATGTCTTCTTTCTTTCGGCACCCGGCTACGGGTATACTGTTTCCTCCGGCATTTCTCGCCCCGTGGTCCGTCCCGATCACATTTTGTCCGGTCGTTTGCCCTTGCGATCGTACATTGCCACCGTAAAACCTATATTATTTACTGTTTTTTTTTCTGCAATTCCTGCTTTTCGCAATATAATACCCGATATGTTTGTGAAAAATTAATAGATAAACTATTGAGTGTTTCACGTGAAACACAGTATTTTTCTGTGTTTTTTGCGCGCCTTCGGTAAGTTTTCTTGTGAAATTCGGATTAAAACCGGTTTTTGCTTTTTGGCTCTATGCGAGGCGTGTGTTTGTATTTTGTAGCACAATGCGCTTTTGTGCTGACACGTACTGTGCTGGCGAAGTGTTTTTCTGCGCGTTTGCTTATTAGTATGGTTTGTTCTGCTGTTTTTCTCGGCTTGATTGGTTGGATCATCGACCGGGACTGCCGGCCGGTGTGCTTCTTTGCTTGGAGAGCGTATTCCAACCGTTCGAGCGCGTATCTGCCGCTTGGCCGAACAGCTCCGCGCGACAGCCGGCGCTGATGCGTGTTGGCTTTGTCGTACTATGTTTTTGTTTGCATCCGTTTTTGTTTGTTTTGTTGTGGCTGACGTGCTCCGCACCGCAGTTGCCTCGGCTTGTTGGTCTGGTGAACTCCTTTTTCGGATTTGAGTTGGCAGTCCGGCAAACTGAGTGTCGGCCGGGCGCCTTATCGGTTGTTGTTTTTATCCGCTTCTTGCGTTGTTGCGCCGCGATTTTTGCTTTTTTCTTGACTGATTGCTGTGTTTTATTTCGGTTGTTGGCGCACATTTGACTGTGCTTTTGTCTGTTTTCTCTCGGTTATTTGTGTTTTCCTCAATATTTGCCGATTTTTGCTACGCCTGATACGAGTTGTCTGTTTTTGTAACAAATGTTAACCGGGGTGGCGGCGCTTTTACGCCATCCTTTTTTGCCGGTTTGTGAGTTTGCGATTGTTTCATGGTTGTGTTTTGGTGGAGAGCCGTACGGTGCGGCTCTCATTTTTGTTTGCGTTCCAACGTCTGGTAAAACTGTACATTGCGGCATATCTCGCGCGTTTTAGCTTGAACGTGTGTATCGATCGTCGCTCGTTTTTGCGCGTGCCTTGGCTATTTTATTGCTTTCGTGCCCTTCCTCCTTTGCGGTTCGGACACAGTTTCTTTTGCCTTGTGTTTTGCAATGTGTTTTTATGATCACCGCGGCCTTTTGCGGGCATCTGCCGCTACGGCGATGCAGTTCTGCCGACGCCGTTATAAGCACCGGCGGCTTTCCATCTGCGGCATGCACTGTACTGCATATACATGCGATATATCGTCGGGTAGTCGTCGTGTTGTTTTTTGCGGCGGTTTTTGACTTGTTTTGCGTGTTTTATGCGAACTGTTACGGGAAAGACTGCTTTTCGGTAATTTTCCTTGTTTTTCTCCTGTTGCCTCGCAAAACTGTCCTCCATACTTCTTTTCGGCGTTTCCGATACTGTCCGGGACATGCGGCTTTGCGGGCCGACGGCCGGCGGTCCTGACGCCGTCGTCGTGAATTTGCGTCGGCTGCAGCGTCATCTCTGCATTTTTTTATTGCCGAATAAAAACGCATGGCTGAATTCTGTGTCGGGTATAACGGTTTTATAGATTGCTTTCGGCAGATTTTAGCACGATGTATTGATGGCGTGATGTCGGGCTGACGGCACAAACATACGCCTTTTCCAAATATTCAAGCGGAGAGCTTAGGCTGTCGGTTGTGTTGATGTGTTGTGTTACATCCGAGCGCTTTCCGCATTCCGGCACGGCACTGCGTGCGTTATCCGCTGTGTTTGCTCTTTTTTTGCCCGGTATATAAGAAAAATATCGAACCGGACGTGAAAGACAAGGTTTTACACTGTTTTTTCTAACAAGCGGTACGGCGTTTTCATTTGCCGCTTAATTACACGCTAACAGCTCGCGCTGAGATTTCGCATTTACATATCCGCCTGAACAATAAAGCGAATTCAGGGCGGATTAAGAGAAAGTTATACGTTTTACAACACACGCTTCTGCCGTTGCATAACGAAGAGGCTCATTTCGCGTTGATGTTGTTATCCTAGATCGCTTGCCTGGGTGCCAGCTGCCAACGAACCGCCCACGATAGGACTGTTGCGGAGAGCAGCGGCGGACGTTCGGGGCATAAAGTGTTGCCGGACACCGAAAGCCCGCGGACGTTTGTCCGGCAATCGGGCGACCGAATCGGCGCGGCGACGTCCGCAAACGGCGGTTTCGTCCGACTCGCGGCGCGCATGACGATTTTTCTGTTTCCGCAAGGGCGGCCGGGGTGAATGGTCGGTCGGGTTTTTCGGAAAAAGCGGCTCAGCGCGTTTTACGGGCTCTGCGGGATATTTTTGCCTGTTTTTTCTGTATTTTCGGAGATGTCGGGTTCGAGATCGGCGCTTGTCCGAGCAACAGTCTGAGCTGCGGACACGAACGGAGGCTTTCGGGCGCGAAACCGCCGTTCGTTCACATAGTCCTTGCTGCCGGAATGTTTTTGTGTGATGCTATATCGCTTTTGTTGTAAATGAATGCCGTTGTTTCGTCATATAAGGCGCCGGCACCTAAAGCGTTGTGCCTTTCTTATAGATTTTTTGTCGTACTGCTTTTACTTTGCGGTTTTGGCTGTCCTGTAGAGTTTTTGTGTGGATTTGCGCGCAAAACGGCAGCTTTTGGCGGTTATGCGCGGTATGCCGGCAGACGAATCGCTCAAACAAGACGGATGTTACACGTGAAACCTGTTGTCTGTTGCACTCTTAATTGTGTTGAAACACATCTTTTTTTTGCATATGCAAGCATTATTGACTGATAAAACGGATCGGTTCTGCTTTAAGCGAAGTTTTCCGCTGATATATATACGCTTTGCGGTTGTTGGTGACGTTTTGTCCGGTTCTTGACTTTAACGGCAATTAAAGCCGCTTTTTCCTAAGGAGATCGCCCGTCAGACGGTGGATTTATCTTGATCGCGGTGTCACAAGGCTGTCGGCGGTGCCGCGCATACAGAAAAGCGAGTCGAAAATACGCTTTTCAACTCGATCCGCAGTGTTTGTGCGCAATCCTCTCAAAATCAGCTGTCTGAACAAATTTTATGCGTTTTTGAAGTGGCGTACCGCTATTACGTCTTTTTTTTTGCGCGCGGCAGAGCACATCGGCAGCAGATTGCTACGGTTCGCCGTACAATAATTGCCGCCGTCGTGTTTTGCGGCACAAATAATGTAAGCACCGACTATCTGTTATATTGAATATTGAATATTTTATATTTATACTTTTTCCTTTCTCTTTTTTGTTTTTTGCGACGGTTATGCGTGAGAGGGTGTTTTGTGCTTATGCTTATGCTTATGCTTATGCTTATTCTTATGTTTATGTTTATGTTTATGTTTATACCTATACCCATGCTTTTGCTTTTGCTTATGTTTTTCTCTTTCTGTTTCGGTTTCGATTTTGGTTTCGGTTTTTTATTCTTATTTGCCACTGTTGAGAGTTTTTGTTTCATACCGGAAAGAGGTTGTTCGGTTCCCGGTTGATCTGTCAGGGAGAGGCGCGGAGCAGCGGTTTTGTGTTTTTTACCCGCATTTTCCGTCATCGGTCCGGCGCGGCGCGGCGTCCGACCGTGTTGTTTACCGAAAGCACGGTTATTCTGCGCAGTCGGGCGGTCGGACGCTTTTTCATGATCATCTTTAGTCGGCTTTTTCTGGACTTTTCGGGATAACTAAAGTATGCTTTGTGTGAGAATGGTTTGCGGGAGGGAATATATGAAGCCTGGTGTGCAGCAATCTTCGCAAAAGCAAAAAATGATATTGGGGGAGTTTTACAACCCCACGGACAAAGAGCTGACAGCCGCGCGGGTGCGCGCCCGCTGGCTTGCCGACAGATTTAACCGCACGCGCGCATGGAATATCCCGTTCAGAAGTTTTCTGATAAAAAAGATCTTCCCTAACGGTGCCGACGGTGCGTTTTTTGAACCGAATATTAGGGTAGAATACGGATTTAACGAAAAATTCGGAAAAAATTTCTACATGAATTTCGACTGTCAGCTGCTGGACGTCGCGCCTATCGAGATCGGCGACAATGTGATGTTCGGTCCGCGTGTGACTGTCGCCACCCCCATGCACCCGTTTGTCGCGGACGAAAGGATCATAAGCGAATACGAGGACGGCGTGCACGACTGGGAGTATTCCAGACCGGTTAAAATAGGGGACAATGTCTGGATAGCCGCATCCGCGACAGTCTGCGGCGGCGTGTCGATAGGATCGGATTCTATAATTGCCGCCGGAAGCGTCGTAACGCGCGACATTCCTTCCGGAGTGCTCGCCGGCGGCGTACCGTGCAAAGTCATCCGCCCGATTACCGACGAGGACAGACTGTTTGCCAAACACGGCATAAAACCGCCGGTAAAATGATTGCAAACCGCGCTTGTGTGCGGACTCGGCGCGCTTGAGCATAACGCCGCCAGTAAAACGACTGCAAACCGCACAATATCTGCGCGGTTTGCAGTCGTTTTGCGCCTAATCACAACCTTGTTCTTTCCGTCCGGACCGAGCAGAGAGATTTTGTCTGCCGCCGGACGGCTTCTTGCGGCATTTTTCCGTGGTAAAAATCAGACGGTTTTGCAAAAAAGGACTTTTTCTCTTTTTTCGGACATTACAATATTAAAAAAACCGCACGAAAACCGTGCGGCAAAAAAATTTCGTCCGGCGAAACCCGGATCTTCGTATTCTTTATCCAATAAATACA
>ERZ1090879.252-NODE-252-length-35791-cov-42.675593_pt1 | contig 35791 bp, 33 predicted proteins | sample MGYA00478472_ERZ1090879 | MGnify/ENA primary metagenome ERZ1090879 (study PRJEB33644, sample SAMEA5815723) | chicken gut metagenome | biome: Chicken; feature: Gastrointestinal Tract; material: Caecum | place: Ireland | collected 2019-01-01 | study: A study of the... | reverse complement strand
TCTAATTTGGGCTTGATACGTCGCCGATGATATGTGGCGGCTTTTACGCAGGGGCTTCACCCCGCCGCTCGCTAAGACCCAATGGTATTGACCTTCGCGGTCGATGGTTCGCCCCTGCGCAAAATACGCTCGCCTCAACTGCGAGCACCGACAAAAAATTCCGACGGCAAAACGCCGTCGGATATTTTTATGTCGGCTTGTCCACATACACGCGGCGCGGTCTAATTTGGGCTTGATACGTCGCCGATGATATGTGGCGGCTTTTACGCAGGGGCATCACCCCGCCGCTCGCTAAGACCCAAGGGTATTGACCTTCGCGGTCGACGGTTCGCCCCTGCGCAAAATACGCTCGCCTCAACTGCGAGCACCGACAAAAAATACCGACGGCAAAACGCCGTCGGATATTTTATGTCGGCTTGCCCACATACGCGCGGCGCGGTCTAAGTTTGGGCTTGGTTCTATGCCGTAACAAGTATAAGCGCGCGATGACAGCGCGCTTCCGTAACGTTGCCGAGGGCAACATTTCACGCTTGCGCGATGCGTAAGCATTTCACGCGGCGGTCAGTTGCCGTCGCTGAGTTGGAGCATGAACACGCCCTGCGCGCCCTGGCACAGCGGACACACCGACGGCGCCTGAGCCGAGGTCACTTCATAGCCGCAGTCGGCGCACTTCCATTTGACCGGCGCCGGCTTTTTGTACAACGTACCTTCGGACACCTGGCGGTACAGGTCCTCGAAGAGCATACGGTGGCAGTTTTCGACGCCCGCCACGTTGTCGAACAGCGCGGCGATGTCGTCAAAGCCCTCTTTGCGCGCCTGGGCGGCAAAGGCGGGATAGATCTCGTCCGCCTCTTTCGCCTCATCCTCGGCGGCGAAGCGCAGATTGTCGCAAAGATCCCACTTCTCCTTGAAGGGGAAGTCAGCCGCGAGCTCGATCTTGTCGATGGGCTTTTTGTCCGCCGATTGGATGAACGAATAGAACATCCTCGCGTGGTTGAACTCGTTGTAGACGACCGTGTCGATCACGGACGCTAGATATTTGAATCCCTGTTTGCGCGCGCCGTACTGCATAAACATATAGCGCGCCTTTGCCATACACTCGCCGGCATAAGCTCGCGCGAGATTTTCGAAAGTCTTTGAATTTTTGAGTTGCATGGTTACCTCCGCAGACAATTGTTGACATTGCGGAGCAAAATAATCGCCCCGGGCGGAAGTTTATCCGCAAACAATAAAGCGCGCGTCTCGCGCGCTTCAACATCCAAGCTCTCTTCGAATTGAGCGCACAGAACGGTGCAGATTTGCGATGCGCATGTTGCGAGAGGGGAGGGAGCGTACTAGAGGTACGTGACCGACCCCGAGACGTTCTGCGCGCGCAAAGGTGCGCTGTTATGTGCGCTCAAGTTAGTTTTTATTGCTATGAAGTGGCGCAGGGATGCGGCCGCCCCTATGAATGAAGACGGACGGATCGCTGCGGTTGACCGGCATGATCGGCGCTTCGCCGAGCAGTCCTCCGAACACGGCTGTTTCGCCCTCTTTTTTGCCCCAGACGGGGATGACGCGCACGGCGGTGGTCTTGGTGTTGACGACGCCGATCGCGATCTCGTCCGCGATGATCGCGGAGATGATCTCTTCGGACACGTCGCCGGGGATCGCGATCATGTCGAGTCCGACCGAGCAGACGGCGGTCATCGCTTCGAGTTTTTCGATGGTGAGGACGCCGCGGCTTGCGGCGGCGATCATGCCTGCGTCTTCGGAGACGGGGATGAACGCGCCCGACAGTCCTCCGACGTGGCTGCTTGCCATGATGCCGCCCTTTTTGACGGCGTCGTTGAGCATCGCAAGCGCCGCCGTGGTACCGCACGCGCCGACGCTTTCGAGCCCGATCTCTTCGAGAATGTGCGCGACCGAGTCGCCGACCGCCGGGGTCGGGGCGAGCGACAGGTCGACGATGCCGCAGCTGACGCCGAGGCGTTTAGCGGCTTCGGCGGCGACCAATTGCCCTACGCGGGTGATCTTGAACGCGGTCTGTTTGATGACCTCGGCGACTTGGGTGAGGTCGCCCTTGACCTCTTCGAGCGCTACTTTGACGACTCCGGGACCGGAGACGCCGACGTTGACGACGCTGTCGTCCTCGCCCGTGCCGAGGAACGCGCCCGCCATAAAGGGGTTGTCCTCGACGGCGTTGGCGAACACGACCAGCTTTGCGCATGCGATGCTGTCTTGGTCGCGAGTGAGGTAGGCGGCGCGTTTGAAGATGCTGCCCATCAGGCGGACGGCGTCCATATTGACGCCGGCTTTGGAGGTGGCGACGTTGACGGACGAGCACACTTTTTCGGTGGTCGCGAGCGCTTCGGGGATGCTCTCGATGAACTCGCGCTCATAGGGGGTCATCGCCTTGTGGACGAGGGCGGAGTAGCCGCCGAGGAAGTCGATGCCGATCTCCTTTGCAGCGCGGTCGAGCGCGCGTATGACCTGCATATGTCCGCGGCTTGCGGCGGTGATGAGGCTGACGGGGGTGACGGACACGCGCTTGTTGACGATGGGGATGCCGATCTCTTCGGAGATGGCGTTGCCGACGGCGACGAGGTTGCCGGCGGTGCGCATGATCTTGTCATAGACCTTGGCGGCGGTGCGGTCGGCGTCGTCTGTGATGCAGTCGAACAGCGAGACGCCGAGCGTGATCGTTCTGACGTCGAGGTGCTGGTGCGACACCATATTTATGGTTTCGAGAATTTCTTTTGTCGAGTACATATCACTTGGTATCGATGCGGTGCATCGCGTCGAAGATATCCTTGATCTGGATGTTGATCTGCACGCCGATCTTTTCGCCGAGTTCGCGCAGATTGCTCTTGATGACGTCGAATTTGGGGGAGTTTTCGCCCGTCTCGACCGCCATGATCATCGTGAAGAAGTCTTGGAGGATGGTCTGCGACAGGTCCTCGACGTTGACGTCCATGTCGTACAGCGCGCCCGATACGCGCGCGATGATGCCCTTTTTGTCTTTTCCGAGCACGGAAACGATCGCTTTCATGTTCACCTCATTGGTTTGTCAATATTGCAAGATCACTTTGCCGGTGATCCAATCTTTCTTGATGCAGCCGTATTCGTGGCTGTCCTTGCTGATCGCGCGGTTGTCGCCCAGCACGAAGTATTCGTCCTCGCCGACGGCGATCCCTTCGCCCGTCAAAGCGGCGCGCACGTCGGGGTCGGAGAGGGCGAGGTAGTCGGCGGGGTAGCCGCCGTCTAGAGCGAAGTCGTCCAGCCTCTCGCCGTTGACGAAGTAGGCGCGCTGCGCGCTGTCGAAGCGGATCACGTCGCCCGGCATCCCGATCACGCGTTTGACCGGAGGTTCGCTGCCGCCGGGGCGTTCGAAGACGACGATATCGCCTCGCTCGATGCTCGCTCCGACTTTGAGGACGACGACCTTGTCGCCGTCGTGCAGCGACGGGTACATCGACTCGCCCGACACCGTCATCGGCGTCGCGACGAACAGCAGCACGACGATCAGCACGACCAGCAGCGCTATGATCACGCTCAGCGTGATGTCGAACGCGCGCGCGAATTTTGATTTTTGTCTCTCGCTCATTCGCCGCTCTCCGCAGGGATGAGTTGTTTGACTCGCTTTTCGAGTTTGAGCGCGTCCAGCATGACGAACGAGCCGCATTTGAGGCATTTGAGCCTGACGTCCGCGCCCGTGCGCACGACGAGCCATTCGTTGCCGCCGCAGGGGTGATTTTTGCGCGTGATGACTTTGTCGCCGATCGAGAACTTCATACCCAAAGAATATTCTTGACGATACAGCCGTTCATCTTGACGAAGGTGAGGCGCTTTACGCCCGCCCAGTCGCGGAGCGGCTTGAGCTCGTCCGTCTTGAACATGGACGGGGAGAGCGAGCACTTTGTCCACTCGCCGCCTTTGAGGTGGCAGACGGTGCGGTAGGTCGTCGCGGCGGTCCCCTCCTTGGAGACGACGTCGACCTCGAGTTCGCGGTCTTGTTCGGCGGCTGCGTCGAATTGGAGGAAGCTGTTGTCCTCTCTCGAATATTTGTCCTCGCCGACGGCGTAGGTGACGAGGTCGGCGTTGCCGCAGCTTATGCCGGGGATGTCGAAGGGACCCTCTTTGAGCACGGGTTTTTCGCCGGTCAGATAGTCGGACGGATTGTCAGCCCAAAATTCGCCGAGCCCCGTCTTGCGTTCATAGACGATGTGCGAGCGGCGCACCGGTTCCTTGACCGTTTCGTCGTCGGCGCGCAAGAAGGTGACGTACGACGACAGCGCGACTCCGTCGGGATATTCGGCGGTGACGAAGCAGAACACGCAGTCGGCATAGTCCGCCATCGGCACGACGCAGCGCGCGGTGCCTTTGCCGACCTCGGTGGGGTGCCAGCTGCGCAGCGACGGGTCGTACTCGTTGTAGGCGTAATGCAACGTCAATTTGACGTCGGGGTCGTCGCATTTGAATGAAATATTCGCGCCGACATAGCCGTCGCCTTGGACGAGTTCCGCCTCGGGCGAAGCGTAGCAAAAGCCTTCGGCGGAGCCGATCGACTTGATGAACTTGCCCAGCGTCGTCAGCCACGACAGCGGCAAGATGGTACTGCAATTGGGGTAGAACGTCTTGAACGCGCGTCCGTCGGGGAGGAGCGAGAGCGTCGCCTCGACGCGGTCGATATCGGTGACGGTGTTGTTGGTGCCGCCGACATAGAGGCAGGGGCACTTGACGAACTTCGCGTAACTTTGCGCGGCGCAGCCCATCAGCCAGCGGTTGCGCTCGTCGGTGATCTCGTCGGGCAGGTCGGACAGCTCCTCTTCGAGGGCGTCGCTGCCGCCGTAGCGGAAGACGTTGCGATATTCGCGCCAGCCGGCGTTGCAGATGGGGACGATCGCGTCGACGCGCGCGTCGGTGCCGGCGCATTGCCACACCATATCCGCGCCTATGCCGGCGCCGACCAAGACGATCGAGGTGCGGGGCAGCACGCTCTTGACGAACGTGATAGTGCGGCGAATGACCTTTGTCCAAAGGAATTGGCAAGAGTCGGCGGCGGTGGGATCCGCGCGGTCAAAGTGCGCATTGCCGTCGCGGTATTCGCCGTAGTCGAGCGACATTGGATAGGACGTCGCGCCGCCGTCCGCGCCCTGAGCCGCATAGTCGGCATAGACGATGCCGGCAGGGATGGACGCGATCAACTCCTCGAATTGACGGGGGACGGACTTGTCCCACGGCTCGCCGACAAAGACGATCGTCTTGTCCGAAGAGGGACGGAGCTTGCCGCACGCATAGACGCGCACCGCGCCGTCCTCAGCCTCGACGGCGTCGAAATATGCCCCGAAGCCGAACGCGCCGTCGCCCAAGCCGTCGTACTTGACGAACGAGGTGCGCAGCGGCAGCGCGGCGGGATCGTAATCCTGCCAAAGCAGCGTCGGAGTCAAAACGGAATTTATCATATTCTCTATTATACCTTTGCGCGCGACAAAAAGCAACCTTTGCTCAAATCATTTTTCCGCGGCGCGGCGCGTTGCAAGTCAGCGCCTTGCAAGCCAATGCCGCTTTGACAAACTACCCCCTCTTATACATCCCCCTAAAAACCCCCTTGATCTTCCAAAATTTCATTGCACAAACAGTTTCCGTTTTTCTCCCAAAAGAGCAGCCGGGCTTAATGCAAATTGACCTTTTAATTGCACATCTATGGGCGCATATCGTCATGGACACTATAAATTTTGCTTTGATAGGTTTTTATGTCGCAAGTCTTATTGACGATCGAAAAAACGGCTTTTGCAGGTTTACAATACTGTCACATATTTTTATGGACACTTTTTATCAAGTATTGCTACACCACCAAATTCAATTTTTCGTTTCAAAAGGGTTTTGACGGGTACTGCGATTATTTTTTAGCAGATTGCTTTATCTGCGAATGATAGAAGTAATTTATAATGATGGGTTTGCCTGTGGGATTGCGCAGGAACGGCTCTTCGTCGATCACATACAAAAAGCCGTTTGCACGGGCATAGTCCGCAACCTTTTGGTCTAACACTTTCCAATAGGTCAGATCATTCTTGTTATAAATTTCGCGGTACAGCGGCAAAAGCGCGGGATACTTTTGCCCGATATAGTTCATGACATCCGCCTTGAAGTTGCCGCGCAGGTTCAGATTTTCCAACCAGATATAGTCGCAGAAGTCCTTGATTTTTTCTATGATGTCAAATACTTCTGTGATTTCAGGGAAGATGGGCGATATAAAGCAGGTCGTTCGAATGCCTTCTTCGTGGCACTTTTTCATTGCCGCGATCCTGCGCTCTATGGAAACGGCGCTGTCCATATCGTTCTTGAAATTTTCGTCGAGCGTGTTTATCGACCAACTTATAAGGGGAGACGGGAAAGTCTTTATCAAATCGAGGTCGCGCAGTACGAGGTCTGATTTCGTAGTAACGATAAGATTAATTTTACTGCCCTGCATTTCTTCAAGGAAAGCGCGCGTGCGGCGGAAGGTTTCTTCCTGCGGGTTATAGGCGTCGGTTACCGAACCTACGATCATTGTCTGTCTGTCGTATCTTTGCGGATTTTTTACGGGCGGCCAATATTTGATGTCGAGAAAGGTTCCCCACGGCTCGGCGTGCCCCGTAAAACGTTTCATAAAGCAGGCATAGCAATACTTGCAGGCGTGCGTGCAGCCCACATAAGGATTGATCGAGTACCCTGCAATGGGCAGATTCGACTTTGTAAGCACCGTTTTTACATGCAGTTCGCTTATCTTTACGTCGTTCATACGTTCTCCTCCAGATTTTTCAGGATACGTTTCAGACAGTTTTCAAACCGGTCGATCTCTTCGTCCGTAAAGCCTTTGTAATAAATGTCTTCGATCTCTTTGGTCACGCCGTCGTATTCATCTTTGAGTGCGACGGCTTTTTCCGTCAGGCATACGAGCGCGCTGCGCTTATCTTTCGCATTCTCCTCAGTACGAATCAGTCCCTGTACCTGCATTCGTGCGAGCATAGCGGTGAGCGTCGTCTTGGCAAGCCCGCTCTTTTTGGAGATCTCCGTAGCCGTCATCTTTCCGCCCTGCCAGAGCACATACAGAATTTTGCCTTGCGCGCCGTTGAATGCGTCGATATTCTTCTGCTGCAAAATCTTATCGAACCTGCGCCCGCCGATCTGCTTTATCTTGGATATTAAAAATCCGCCCTGCCTCTCTTTCATAGATGAAACTCCTTTGGGAATTCCTGTATCATTTCATTGGTCGGTACGATGCCTTCCAGTGCCTCTTTCATAAAGACGGGAACACCTTTCGCCTTTGCCTGCAAATACAAAGCGTCTACCCACGCTCTTTCAGAGGGGATCTTTCCCTTGCAGTTTCCCGTTTCCGTACCGATGACCGTCCAACCGATGCCCGAAAAATCGACCTCTCCCACGCCGTCGGAGAGCGGCTCGAACGTGACGTGGTAATGTTTCGCCTTTACGTTGCGCCTTAAAATCTCTATCCGCTCCCGCTCCGCCGCACAGGTGACGGTCACGCCGAACCAAAGGTTGGCAAGGTCGGTCTGTATATTCAGTCGTTCGGGGCGCTTTGTCAGAAAGAGATATTGGTTGTGCTGCGTCTGCGCCGCCTTTTCAAATACTTTTTCCGTCCAGTCGGGCTGCCAATAGGCGAGGTCGCTCATGCCCGTGAGCAGAAAGACTTTCGGTTCCTTTGTATCAAATAAACGGAGCTTGTTTTCAAAAAACTGCGGCTTTGAAAAGTCGTCCGTCATGTGAAAGCGGCGGCAGTTATTGCGCGCGTAGCAATATCGACAACCAATCGGGCAGCCGATAACGACGTTCAGGTTTTTGATCTTGTCTTTGATGGGAAAAACCATAACTTACTTTTTCTGCGCGGCGGCAAGCTCGGCATAACCGTTCCAGCCGAACACCGCTTCGATGCTTTCGTCCGCATAAACATTCTTTACGTTGCAGATATGCAGAACATGGTCGTCCGCATCGACCGTTCCGCATACTTCTGCCACAATGGCAAGACGGGTATTTTTGGGAACTTCAATATCCGTGCCGTCAAGTTTCTGCATTTCAATGCCGAATTTTTCAACCTTATCGGTATCCCTTCCCGAAGAAGTACCGCAGGCGATGAGCGTGCCCGCAAGAGAGATGCCGGGAATGGTGATGACGACTTCTTTATTCTTTGCAAGAAGTTCCAACGTATAGGCGCCCTTATTGAGTGAAAACACAACTTTTCCGGGATTGGTCGAAGCATACGTCCAGAAAGCGATCGTTGCCATATTCGTTTTCCCGTTCGGTTTTTTGGTGCAGATAAAGGTCATGGGGTTTGGCGAAGTAAAAACGGGTGCCTGCGCGATTTTGATTTCTTTCATAGCGACATCTCCTGAAATTATATTTCGTACCATATAGTACAATTATATAATACCATATAGAACTAATTCCGTCAAGAAAAATTATAGGTAAGACGATAATAAATTCCGATATTTTAAGCGTTTGGCACCATGGCGTGTGCTTGTCATAGACAAGATAAAATTGTATTACAAGCCGAGCGAAGAGATAAACACTTACGCGCTCGGACACAGGACGGTAATTGTCACCCACGGACTTATAAACAGCATGGACGCGGATATGATAAAAGGAGTGCTTGCGCACGAATTCGGTCATATCGCAAGCGGGGATTCGGATCTTAAACTGGGGATCTCCGTTTCAAACAGCATACTGATGATCTTCGCTCTTATCATAAACTTTATCATAACATTCTTCTCGATTGTCATCGGTCTTGCGACAAAGAAGGTCAGCGGGCTGGTATTCGGCAAGATACTGGGGGCGATAGGCGTATTTCTGGTTACTCTGGTATACGGTATATGGACTAAGATAGGCATGCTTCTCGTCAACGCTACTTCGAGAAAGGATGAGTACGCGGCGGACGCTTTCGCGGTGGATTGCGGCTACGGCGCAAATCTTTACACGGCGCTTGACGCTCTGGACGGAGTAAAGGCAAAATCGAATTTCTTTTCTCTTCTTGCCAGCACTCATCCCGATACGGTGGATAGACTCGCGGCGATAAGGACCAGACTGGAAGGAAAAGCATAAAACGTTCGTAACTTGGGCACAATAATCCAAGTTTCATAAAGGTTTTTTATCGTTGTATATTTTACTTGCCGACGGATTTCATTCCGTCGGTTTTTTTATTTATTATCTAGTTATATGTTATAGTAACGTTTGAATTTATATTAGAATTTAAATTCGAACAGTATTTCTTAAATAGGTCTTCCTACCAATTCGTCTATGCTTACGTCAAAAAATTCTGCTATAGCGATAAGCGTGTCAAGATCGGGTTCTATTTTTCCCGATTCCCAGTACGAAACTTTACGCTGAGTTGTTTTAAGTCTGTCCGCCAGTTCTCCTTGTGTCAGGGAAGCTGAAAGACGGTATTCCTTTATGTTTTTGGAAAAGTTGTTTTTCATATATTTATTATGCAATATCATATAAAAAAAAGTTGACACAGATAAAAATTGTCTATATAATATAGTTATGAAATAGATAGTTACTATCTATTATCTACAGTGTAGGAGATGAAGTTTATGTCTAAAAAAAGCATTGAAAAAGAAGCTGAAGAACAAAGAAAGCAAGATGAAAAATGGAAAGATTATAAGTTGCCTGAAGGATTTATTCCAAACAGAACTTATTTGATAGTATTTCAAATATTATACGCATTATTGCCGCTTGTATCGGCTGTCGGATTGATTGCGCTTACAGTTCTCCCTCTGTGTGCGGGACAAAGCGTAACGTCTTTTATTGCGGACATCGTATCTTGTTCGAGTTTTTATCGCATACGTGGTATTTTTTCATTATTTATCGTTCTCGGTGTCGCTGGTGTTTTTGTAGAAGCCGCAGAGAGAGTGGTAGAATCCGTTTTCCTTGATTTCACGGGCGTAAAAAAGAGAGCGATTAGAGGCGCGATATTCTATTTTGTGATGGCTGGAATTTTGCCAGTGGCATTATATTATATCGGAAAGAAATATTTACAGATCGGCAATTTTAAAGCTGAATGGGCTTTCCCAATGGCGGCATTTTCGTTGTTGAATCTTATTTCTGCGATCATAGAAAGCGTAGTTAAAAAAGATAAGAAGACAGAAAAAGGAGAAGAACCGTCTTTTCTGCACAAATGCTATTTAAGCGTTTATGGTGATATTGTTAACTCTAACAAAAAGATACTTGGCATCATAAGAGAACTTTCGATGGCTGTTATAATAATAGTTTGTCTTGCAGTACAATTTGCATTACCTTTTATGAATGAAGAAGAATATCTGACAGAGGAGAGAGTCGCAGAGGTAGAAGAGTTGGAAAATCCGACACTCGAAGATATTTGCGACATATTGGGTACACCTGCTTACATGGTTGCAGAAGAAGGAGATCCTTTAAAAGGATATGTATTTTACGGTATTGAAATGAATCGCACGTTCTTTAACGAAAAAGTGGATCTTTCTTTGGCAACGGTGCATCAGTATGCCGTTGAAAAAGGGAAAGTCATTCCTGCTTTAATAGTTTTTACAGATAAAGAAAATAAAGTTATAACCATAATCTACTATGAAAACGTAGCAGAAGATAAAGACCTGGATATTGATTTCGATTTCGGGTTTTGAGAACTGTGCAAGACCAGATAACTTCGAGAAAAAATATGTTTGTAAGTGTACATCTGTACGAATTTTAAATAATGCGGAGGAGAAAAATGAAAAAGAAACTGATTATCGTTGCGGCAATCGTCGTTATGGCGGCAGCAATATTCATGTCCTGCGGACCTGAAGTAGTCGATTATACCGACGTAGGAACAAAAATTGAAACGGCTGAAGAGGCACTCGAAGTCGTAGAGTCGCTCAAAGGACGTACGAATTTTGTGTTGCAGACAGTAAGTACTACAGACGTATCCAATTTCAAAAAAGAGAGCAAGTATATACTTGAACGCTGTGAAAGCGGTGTCAGAATCACTACGTACTCGTACAATGAAATAGACGGCTCTGCCATAGAAAACGAAAACACGAATTATTATGTCATGAACGGTGATACGCTTGAGTATTGGACGAATATGGGTGGGGAGTACGTAACGAGGAAAACCGATTACGAGAGCATTGAGGACGTGGTAAACGCATCTGAAAAATACCAGGAAAGTTATAATGAAATCATAGGTATATGCATGGCCGCCAACTGGGACGAAGAAAGCAAGACGTTCGTTTATGTTGACGACAGCGCATACGGTTATAGCATCAGCGTTGCGGTGTATACCGGAGCCGTTGCGTATGTAAAAGAAGACATTTCGGGAAAAGAAGAGATAATGTTCTGCGGTTTCGGACAGGTCAACGTAGAAAAACCTTCGAACTCTTTCTTTAACAAGATTCTTGAAGCTTTCAAATAACACAAAAAATATTTGCAAAGGAGAAAAAGCAATGAAGTTAAAAATATTTTTCATATCCGCATTTATTGTTTTGATGTCGTTCGTTTTCGTCGCATGCTTTAACGTCAACGATACGGGAACTCCTGACAGAAACGACGGAGGAGAGCAGCAGGCTGTTCCAGAATTCGGGTTCGGTCTTTCTGAGGACGGAGAGTACGCCGTATTGACAACAGTTTACGCCAACGGAGCAAAGGAAATTACCGTACCGTCAGAATATCAAGGATTGCCTGTAAAAGAAATAGGATACCATGCGTTCGGCACTTGCGTGGCGGTAGTATCCGTGACCTTACCCGAAGGAACGGTCGGAATCGGCGATTATTCTTTTTCAGGCTGTATGTCGTTGCAACAGATCGTCCTGCCCGACAGTCTTGAAACTATCGGCAGCAACGCGTTTTTCAATTGCAGTGCATTAGAAAAAATAGAATTACCTCAATCCCTGACTTCTTTGGGAAAGGAAGCTTTTTCCGAGTGTGTTTTGCTTGAAAGCGTTGACCTGCCGGAAGGTCTGGAAAGTGTAGGAGAATACGCGTTTTCGTACTGTAAAGCACTTGAGAAAGCAGAGATTTCTTCTACGGTAAAAGAAATAGGAAAGGAGGCGTTTATCGGATGTGAATCGCTTTTGGAAATAAACGTAGATAAAAACAACTTTTTCTATAAGAGCGTGGACGGAAACCTCTACGACAAAGAAGGAAAAATACTTTATAAGTATGCCGAAGGAAAGACCGCGAAGGAATTTTCCGTTCCCGAAGGTACTGAAGAGATAGTATCGAGAGCGTTATACGGCAGCAAATTCGAGAGTGTTGTCGTTCCCGACAGTGTAAACAAAATCGGCAAGGAAGCGTTCAGAGACTGCAATTCGCTGAAGAGCATCACCCTGCCTTTTGTAGGAGAGCAAAGAGACGCTGAAACAAACACCGCTTTTCATTATATTTTCGGCATTGACGGCAGCTATAACACTTATGTGCCCGAGAGTCTTACCGACGTTGTCATTACGGGAGGAAAATCTGTTGCGGCAAGAGCTTTCCAGTTCTGCGATGGTATAAAGAGAGTAACGCTTGCCGACAGCATAACTTCTATCGGAGATTATGCTTTTACAGACGGCATTTTGGAGTATATCGATATGGGCAACGGGGTTACGAGTATAGGTTACGGAGCTTTCCACAGTTGCGAAAATCTCGAAAATATCGTTTTGTCTGCAAAACTGCTGGCGATAGGGGATCGGGTATTTTACGATTGCACATCCTTGACAGAACTGACTATTCCCGCAAGCGTCATAACAATCGGCAGAGATAACGTTCTCGGATGCGATGCTCTAGAGAGTGTTTATTTTGAAAACGTAAACGGATGGAGAATATGTCTTGTCAATACATTTATGTCGCAGGTAAAGAGCGTCAGTGCAGCTACTTTGAGTGATCCGCAGAGTGCAATGAATTTCTGGAAAGAAAACACGGCGATGTATTGGAAGAGATACTGAAAACAACTTTTTTCCAAGCTGTTCCGCGCTGAAAAGCGCGGAATTTTTTGTTTTGTCCAAAATATTATACGGTTTTGCCATAGACACGAGTGAAGTGCGGCATTAAATGTGGCAGATCGTAAGCGATCGATAGCAAAAAGACAGGGGAGGGCAGAGCTGTAGCGCGTCGTCAGCTATACGTCAACCGAAATGAATAATTTGTGTCATAGCACAAACTCTCCTTGTCAATGCGTTGATCGTCACACAACACGATCACTACCAACCGGCTACAAGCCCTTAAACCTTAAAACATACCCTACCTCCCAACTTTACCCAAAAACAAATACTCAATTTATATAAAATCAACTCCCAACATTCTTTCAACCCTCACCCTTCGTACTCTCGACTCAACACACAAAACCTCCGATCAAATCCAACTTGCGACACTAAGCCCAAGCCAAAATACTCACACACTCAAAACCATCTAACACCCCAAAACCAACCATAACTCCCTCATCCAAATCCCTTGCCGCACTTCACGCCCAACGCTTTACTGCCAAGCTCACCCGTTTTTGCCGGCACGCTCCGAACCCTGCAAGTCTTTTTGGACTTAATGCGCAAATGCGGCACAGCATTGTCGGCATATCGGCGCGGCGTAATAATTGCGCGCCGCTTGCCGTACAATAACGGTATGAGAGAAGGATATGACGACGAAAAGATGGCGGACGACAAGCAGATCGCCGCAATGAACAGAGAGTTCGCCGCCAAGAGGGCACGCGAGAGTGTGCTCGACGGCTCACCCGACATTGCCGCGCCTTGCCGCGAGTATGCGGCGGTGTTGACGTTTTGTCTCGACTATTGCTCGAACGACCGCGAGAGGGAAGTGCTCGGCGCGGCGGCGGACACGTTGATCCGGCTGGGCGGCACTCCCGCATCGCCGCCGGCAAACGCCTATTCGCGCTCGCCGCTCGAACAGGTCAAAAGTTGCGCGATCGGCATATGCAGGCTTGCCCGAATCGCCTCCGCAAGAGAGGGCGGCGGACGCGCCGCGCTGTCGCTCTTGATCGCGGCGACCGAACTTTTGACTTTGTGAATTTTGGTGCTCGTGTCGATAAAATATATTTATTTATAGGACGAAAGAAGATGAATAAAACCTTGCCGGGCGCTCAAACTAACCTCAGTAACTCAAGGAGGTGGCGCAATGATAACGGTGCTTGCATTGATATTGATGATCGTCGGCGCGCTCAATTGGATGAGCGTGGGCATCTTCGACTTCAACTTCATCAACTGGATCTTCACTCCGCAGGCGTATATCGGGGCGAGGGTACTGTATGCGATCGTCGGACTTGCCGGCATTTGGACGGTCGTCTATCTGATCTACAACAAGTTCAGCCCGAGGCGCATCAACGCGATCGAAAAGGGCGCAAGCAAAGAACAACACGCCGCATAAGCGTGACAGCGCTCCCAAAGAGTGCTCAAAAGGGCCCGAAAGGGTCGGGAAGGTAGACAAAAGCGGTTTTGAAAATTGCTCAAAGCCGCTTTTGCCATAGTTTCAAAGCATGCTTTTCAAATCGCGGGAAAGAGCAAACCATTCTGTTTTAAGTGTTGCGATAGGGCAAAAAGAGTAAAGCCGAATGTTCGGCGGTAAGGTGCGCTTTGTGTCTTTTGAGTCGGGCGATGCGGTGCAGCGGGGGAGAAAGAGCGAACCATTCTGTTTTAAGTGTTGCGATAGGGCAAAAAGAGCGAAGTCGAATGTTCGGCGGTAAGGTGCGCTTTGTGTCTTTTGAGTCGGGCGATGCGGCGCAGCGGGGGAGAAAGAGTGAACGATAATGTTCGGTTGCCGAACAAACCGAAAGACAATTTTCGAGGCTAAAATTTACGGTAATCGCCAAAAGTGTGAGTTTTGAAGTCGATTTTGCAATGGGCTGAAAAATTTGTGGCGCGCTGCGTTGACAAACGGCATATCTCGTGATACAATTGCGGTGAGGGCGTAAAACGCCCGATGGGAGGAAATTTCAATGAACAAAAAACTCATTACAGCGCTTGTAGCGGTCGCCGCCGTACTTGCGCTGTCTTTTTGCCTTGCGGCATGCGGCGACGACGGCACACAGCCCGGCGGAGGAGAGGGCGGCGAGGGCGGCAGCATCGCCCATAAGATTTCGGTCGATGCCCCGGACGATGTCGAAGTTACGACGAGCGCCGTATCGGCGTCCGCAGGCATCACGATCACGGTGACCGTCGTCACTCCGGCTTGGAAGATCGTGACGTTCGTCACGGCGGCGGACGTGAACATCGTCAAAGACGAAGCGGCAAGCGCGGGCAGCACATCGGTATATACGTTCACGATGCCGGACAGGGATGTCGAAGTCAACGTCGAGACGACCGATTCGGGCGTGAGCGTCGACGAGGACGACGGCTTGAAGTGGGTCGCCGCGCCCGCACAGATTGCGCTCGGCGAATATTCGTTCCAAAAGGCTACATACGAGGTCGACTTCGGAGAAGCCATCCTTGCGTCGATGGACGGCGACGGCTTTCTGATCGACATCAATGTCACTTCCACCAATCAAGACGTGATCCCCGACGAGGCGATCGCCGGCGCGTACAGGATAGGCGACGACGTTTACACCGACGGCGCGACCTTCACCGTCGACTTGACCAAGGTGTCGCTCGGCGCGACAACGCTCGTCTTTGAGGACTCAAGAGGCAGAACGATCGCAAAATATGTCCAAGTCGTCGAGCACGGAAAAGTCGATCCCGGCTACATATTCAACACGTCGATGTATGTCGAATTCGCGTTTGACGAGGGCGATCTCACGCTCGGCGCGGACGTCGCCCCCGACAAATTGCTGGTCTTGGTCAGCATAAACGACGACGATTGGGTGGACGGCACCGACCCCGCTCTCGGCGCAAAAGAGTATACGCAAAGCCGCTTTTTGCTGTCTGACAGCGGCACGAAGTCGATGGGTTTGTCCTACATCCAAGGGCACAGATATCGCGTCACCGCGTCGCTTTGGACGTACACGAACGACTACGAGACGGACATGGATCTTAGCCAGGTGACGGGCAGCAAGCTCGTCCTCGACGACTATGTCGCCGGCGGCGGCAACTCGGTCAAAAATGACGACGACGGCACGTCGTGGCTGACGATCGTCGGCTATTCGGGCACGGTGACTTTGAAAATCTACGCGGAATAGCCTGTTGGCAAAGCATAAGCGCGGCGCGTTTGCGTGTTGACTTTGACAGCGCATTTGCGGCAAGGCTTGCGGTCTCGACAGGCGCGTTGACAAGGACGGCGGCATCGAGCCGGCAGCGGTCAAAAACGTGCTAAAATCAAAAACATATCGCCAAAACAAAGGCGGCGCTTGTCTTCATCTCGGACAAATGCCGCTTTTGCGTTGACAAAGGCGCGTATATATTTTATTATAAGGATATGGACAGTCTGTTCGATCTCAACAAGAAGGCAAACGAGCCGCTCGCCGAGCGCATGCGTCCGCGCACTTTGGACGAGTTCGTCGGTCAGGAGCACATCGTGGGCAAGGGCAGCATGCTGCGCCGCGCGATCGTCACCGACCGCCTCGGCAGCTGCATTTTTTACGGTCCGCCCGGCTGCGGCAAGACCACGCTTGCAGGGATAATCGCCGCGACGACGGGCGCGAACTTCGTGCAGCTCAACGCGGTGTCGAGCGGCGTCGCGGACGCGAAGCGCGTGATCGAGGACGCAAAGCGCGCTCTCGAATTGTACGGCACGCGCACCTACCTGATGCTGGACGAGTGCCACCGCTGGAACAAGGCGCAGTCGGACAGCATGCTCGCCGCGATCGAGAAGGGCTACATCGTCTTCATCGGCTCGACGACAGAGAATCCGTACGTCAACATGACGAGGGCGATCGTGTCGCGGTGCCGCGTGTTCGAGTTCAAACGGCTCTCGGGCGACGACGTCAAAAGGGCGCTGCTCCGCGCGGTCGAGGACAGGGAGAGAGGGCTAGGGAATTATGACATCAAGCTCGAAGAGAGTGCGCTCGAGCACTTTGTTTGGGCGGCGGACGGAGACCTGCGCAACGCGCTCAACGCGCTCGAACTCGCCGCGCTGACCACAGATCCCGATCGAGACGGGCGCATCGTCATCGACCTCGAGGCGGCGCAGCAGTCCATTCAAAAGAAAGCCATGAGCGTGGACGAGAGCATGTACTACGACATGCTGTCCGCGTTTTGCAAGTCGCTGAGAGGCAGCGACAGCGACGCGGCGCTCTATTGGGCGGAGAGACTGATCGCCGCAGGGTGCGATCCGCTGTCGATAGCGCGGCGCACATTGGTGCACAGCGCCGAGGACGTCGGGATGGCGGATCCGCGCGCGCTCACCGTCGCGGCGGCGGCGTTGACCGCGTTGCAAAACCTGGGGATGCCCGAGGGCAAAATACCGCTCTACGAGGCGATCGTTTACGTCTGCGAGGCGAGCAAGTCGCCGAGCGTGATCAAGGCTCTCGAAGCGGCGGAGAGATTGGTCGAAGAGCGCAAGGACGACGAAGTGCCGCTCGCGGTCAGGGACACGCATTACAGCGGCGCGCCGAAGACGGACTACAAGTATCCCCACGACTTCGGCGGCTGGGTGGAGCAGACATATCTGCCCGAGTCGCTCAAAGACGTGAGGCTCTATGTCCCGTCAAACAACGGCGAGGAAAAACACCTCGTCCGCGCAAAAGACATCAAGAAAAACAAGGGCTGAAAAGCGTAAAAAAAATATCAAGCAAAACCAAAGTTGCGACGGCGCGAAAGAGCGAAAGCAAGGGGTAATTGACAGACTGCTTGAAAAGCGAAAACGAACCGAGCCGAAAATTAAATATCGGGAAAAGGCAAAGTTTGTTTGAGGGGCGGCAGGCGCCGAAAACAAAAGGACATCAAGCAAAACAAGGGCTGAAACGCGCAAACGCTTGAAAAGAGCAAGAAAAGATATCAAGCAAAACAAGCAGCGCGCAAACGCCTGAAAGAGCAAAAGCAAAAATATTTTGCAAAATGCGGCAAAATGCAGCGGCGGCGCAAAATGAGAGCGCTTGAAAACATGACGAGCAAAACGCGGCGACAGCCGCGAGTGATAGCAAACGGGCGAAAAGTCCGTTTGCAAAAAGGAGAAAACATGCTGAAAATCGAAAATTTGAGGAAGAAATACCGCGGCGGCGAAAAGTATGCCGTCGACGGCATCTCGCTCGAGGTGAGGGAGGGGGAAGTGTTCGGCTTCCTCGGGCCCAACGGCGCGGGCAAGTCGACGACGATCAAGTGCGCGGCAGGCATTCTGCCCTTTGACGAGGGGCGGATAAGCATTTGCGGCAAAGACCTCAGGACCGAAACCATCGCCGCAAAGATGCAGATGGGCTATGTGTCCGACAATCACGCCGTCTACGACAAGCTGACCGCGAGGGAATATCTCAACTTCATCTCCGACATCTACGGCGTCGGCGACTCCGACCGCAAAAGGCGCGCCGACGAGTATATGCAGATGTTCGGCTTGACGGACGCGTTCGACAGCCCGATCAAGACCTTCTCGCACGGCATGAAACAAAAGATCTGCGTGATCGGCGCGCTGATCCATGCGCCCAAATTGTGGATCTTGGACGAGCCGATGACCGGTCTCGACCCCAAGTCCGCGTTTGAGCTCAAAGAGTTGATGCGCCGCCATTGCGAAGAGGGCAACAGCGTCTTCTTTTCGTCGCACGTCCTCGAGGTCGTCGAGAAGGTGTGCGACCATGTCGCGATCATCGACGGCGGCAAGATCATCGCCGACTTCGGCATAGGGGAGCTGGACGACATCCGCAACGGCAGTTCGCTCGAGGACGTCTTCCTGTCGCTGACCGAGGACGCGCCGCAAGGGGACGGGGTATGAAGAGATTTTCCGCACTCGTCAAGCTCAACCTCAAGTACTATGTGCTGCCGAGCTTTGAAGGCAAGAAGTCCAAGGCGCGCTTTGTCGGCGTGATCGCGCTGATGTGCGTCGCCTTTCTCGCGCCGCTGGTGCTCATCTGCATGACGCTGTGGTTCGCCGCGCAGACTATGCTGGCGATGGGCATGGGCGCGGAGATGTTGGCGGCGGTGTTCACCATGACGCAGATCATGGTCTTGATGCTGTCCGCGTTCACCTACATCAACTCGATGTTCTTCGCAAAGGACAACGAACTCGTGCTCAACATGCCGCTGAGGGGAGCGGAGATCTTTTCGGCAAAGCTGATCGCGACCTACCTCAACGAGCTGGTGATAAGCGCGCTTGTCACGATCCCGATCGCCGTCATCACCGCGGCGTCGGGCATTCAAGCGGGCTACGGCAGCATGTTCGGCGCGGGGTATTGGATCCTCATCCCGTTCGCGATCGCGCTGCTGCCGGTGATGCCGCTGCTGCTGCTGTCGATCGTCTCGTTCCCGATCGCGCTGCTCGTGCAAAAGGCGTCCAAATATCCGGTGCTGTCCGCCGTGTTGCAGGCGGTGTTGCTGCTGGCGTTCATCTCGCTGTGCTATCTGCTGGGCTACGGCGGCGGCTACGCCATGTCGAGCGACGAGACGCAGGTCGACACCGGCATGTTCCAAAGCCTCGGAGGCATATCCTTCTATACGCGATTCCTCGCGAAGGCGATGCTGGGCAGCTCCGCCGCAGGCAACTTCTTTGCGTTCCTCGGCATCACCGTCGCGATGGCGGCGGTCGCGATCGGGCTGTCGGTGCTGCTCTACCGCCGCGCGATCGCAATGAGCGTCGAGGGCGGAGCGAACACAAAGCGCAAGGTCAAGACGGACGAACATGTGAACAAGGGCACGTTCCGCGCACTGGTCGCGGCGCAGGTCAAGACGCTGTCGCGCACTCCCGACATCCTCGTCAACCTCATTCTGACGATGGCGATGCCTGCGTTGATCGCGGTCATCATGGGCTTTGTGATGCCGTCGGGCGCGGAGATCGCCGCCGAAGATCCCGACGCTGCGACGCCGTATTTCGGCTATTTCGCGGTCGGTCTGGTCGTCTGGATCACGATGTTAACCTCGCCGCTGTCCAACATCGGCGCGAGCTTTGCGTTCTCGCTGGACAAGGACAACATCGCGGTGCTCAAAAGCCTGCCCGTCACGGGAAGAGAAGTGTTCAAGAGCAAGCTGATCGTCAGCGACGCGGTGTCGCTGATCTCGGTAGTCGCGGTGGCGGTCGTGCTTGCCTTTACCGCCGACATACCGTTTTGGGGTTATGTTCTGTTCCCGCTGCTCGTCGGCGTATATCTGATCTCGTGCAATGCGTTCACGATGTCGCGCGACGTCGCCGATCCGCACTTCAATTGGATGAACGTCAAGGAACTGACCAAGGCGAGCAACTCTGCGACGCAATTCATAATGATGGGCGTCGGGCTAGCGTTCGGACTGGTCGCCGCTGTGCCCATGTTCGCGGTCGCGTTCGCCGGCGCGGCTTTGCCCGGGTGGGCGGTGCATCTGATCGTCTGGGGAGCGATGGCGCTGTCCTGCCTCTCGGCTTACCCCATTTTGAGGTTGACCGCCCTCAAAGGTATCGAAGAAAAATATGCCCGGATCGAGGGCTGACGACATTGACATACAAGGAGAGAAAATATGCTTGAGATCAAGGACGGAAAACTGTTCAAAGACGGCAAAGAGCATCACATCCGCTCGGGCGCGGTGCACTACTTCCGCACTCTGCCCGAGTACTGGCTAGACAGATTGCAAAAGCTCAAGGCGGCGGGACTGAACACCGTCGAGACTTATACCTGCTGGAATCTGCACGAGCCGCAAAAGGGCAAGTTCGACTTTGAGGGACGGCTGGACATCTGCCGCTTTGTCGAGACGGCGGCGAGCCTCGGACTGGACGTCATTTTGCGCCCCGGTCCGTACATCTGCGCGGAGTGGGACCTCGGCGGTCTGCCCGCGTGGCTGCTCAAGGACGGCACGATCCGCCTGCGCTGCAACGACCCCGTCTTTGTCGCCCACGAGCGCGACTACCTCAAAGAACTCTTCGCGAGAGTGGGCAAGTACCTCGCCTGCAACGGAGGCAACATCGTCGCCGTGCAGATAGAGAACGAATACGGCAGCTTTGCCAACGACAAGGACTACCTCAGAGCGGTCGAGGGCATCTTCGACGAGTGCGGCGTCAACGTGCTGCGCTTCACCTCGGACGGTCCCTGCGGCTGGATGCTGTCGGGCGGCACGCTGCCCGGAGTGTGGAAGACGCTCAACTTCGGTTCGGGCGGCAGCCATGCGTTCGGCTCGCTCGAGCGCTTCCGCGAAAAGGCGCCAAAGATGTGTATGGAGTTTTGGTGCGGCTGGTTCGACCATTGGGGCTTCGTCCACCACAGACAGAACATCAAGCTGGTCGGCGAGATCTCGCACATGCTCGCAAACGACATCAACTTCAACATCTATATGTTCCACGGCGGCACCAACTTCGGCTTCACCGCCGGCGCGAATCACTTCAAAAAATATCAGCCGACCGTCACGAGTTACGACTACGGCGCGCTGCTGACCGAGTGGGGCGACTATACGCCCAACTACCACGCGGTGCGCAAGATGATCTTCGACCACCTGCACGAGACCCCTCCGCCGCTGCCGCCGCGCCCGACGCTGCAAAACGTCGGCACCGTGCAATTGACCGAGAGGGGATCGCTGTGGGACAACCTCGGCGCGCTGGGCACCGTCCACCGCAGCCCTATGCCCGAACCGATGGAGCACTACGGACAAAACTCGGGCATGATCCTCTATTCGGTCGTCGTCGAGGGCAAGTATGAGCGTTCGTTCGTCACCTTCGACGAATTGCGCGACCGCGGCTATCTGTTCGTCGACGGCAAGCACGTCAAGACGTTCGATTACCGCAAAAAAGACTTCGTCAGCCGCATGTACGGCAAGCCGACCGCTATCGTCGAGCCGTTCGACGGCAAAAAGCGCTTTGACCTGCTCGTCGACGTGATGGGACACGTCAACTACGGCGAACACATCAAAGACCGCAAGGGCATCTCGGGTATGCGCATCATCAATCAGCACGTCACCGGGTTCGAGGTGACGACGCTGCCGCTGGACGACGTGTCAAAGGTCGAGTATTCGGGCGGAGACAAGTATCCCGTCTTCCTGCGCGGCAAGTTCCGCGCGGACAGCAAAGGAGATTGCTTTGTGCAGATGAAGGGCTTCGGCAAGGGCGTCGTCTGGGTCAACGGCTTCAACCTCGGCAGGTATTGGAGCATAGGACCGCAAAAGGCGCTGTATCTGCCGGGCAGCCTGCTCAAGGGCGAAAACGAGATCGTCATCATGGAGCTGGAAAAGGCGAAGGGCAGCGTGGACATCACCGACAAGCCCAAATTGAGCTGAAATCGCCTCGCAACGAAAGACAAAAAAGCGGACATGTATCCGCTTTTTTGATGCTTTGAGCGTGTTTGTTCCGCAAGAAGCGGGCTTGAACTCAAATGCCGCGATCGCTCAATCGGCGTAGGCTGCCGCAGACTCAAACTCGACAAACGTCGACAAAATGCAGCCCGCGTAGAGGCGCACCATAAAGTCGCTCGGGTGATTGGTGAAGTTCGCCGACAGGTCGAGATAGCGGTAGCGCGTGTCGCCGTCTGCGGCGTTTTGCTTGTTCGCGAGCATGCCGAGCGAGAGGTCGTAAAGCCCGACATAGGTGCAGCCCGAAGAGGAGCCGTTCTTCTCGTCGCACAGCGCGCGGGTCGGCTCGATGTAGTCGGCGTGCCTGCCCTCTCCCCAAAATACGGACTTGGGGTTGGGCGCAAACGAGCCGACGACGATGAAGTCCGCGGAAGGGGAGTGGGCGCGGATGCCGTCGATCATAGTCCGCGTGTTGCCCACAAACGACGCCGCGCTTTTGAGCAGGGAGCCGTCGTTGATGCCGAAACCGAGCACGACGAGATCGAAGCCGTCCATGTCTATCGCGCCGCCTTTCACCTGATCGGCGCCCCAAGAGGAGAGCACGCCGCCGACGCTGGGGTTGACGAGAGCGATCTTGCTCGCGTCGCCGCCGTAAAATCTGTCTGCGAGAAACTCGCGCATAAGCTCGAAAAACGCCGGAAGCTCGGGCTCGAAACCGACGACGGACGACGCGCTCGCGCCGGTGAAGATGCTGTCGCCGAAGACGAGTATCCTGATCGGTTCGCCCGCTTGCAGCTTGGGAAGCAGGTTGGGGAAGTTGCCGGGGACATATTCGGGAGTGTCAAGCTCGATCGCGTCCGCGGTCTCATAGGTCACCGACAGGTGGCGGGTGCGGAACAGCGAGCCTTCGGAGAGCAGATATTGCCCGCCGTTCAGCCCTCCGCCGTCGTTGTACGGCGTGGTGCCGGCGGTGTTGTCCAGCATGTCTTCGGGGACGTCGACGCCGTCGATCCACTTCGCCTCGAGATAGGGCATGGAGCCGTCCGTCTTGACGGAGATCGAGTTGCCAGACACCGTGTAGTCCGAGGGCGAATACTCTTTGTCCAAAGTGTAGTCGCGCACGGAAATGACGCGCGTCGGCGTGTAGGCGAGCCGCGCGATCGCGGTATCGCCGCCATAGCTCACCGGCACGGCGACCTCGTTGTAGATGACCGTCCCCTCGTCCGACGTGTTGAACCAAAACGGAGTGACGACCTGTTCGGCGCCGTACTCGTAGACCGCCTCGGGCGGAGCGCAGGCAAACAGCGCCGCGCAGAGCGACGCAAGCAAAAGCGTCGTGATGAATGCAAAAAACTTTTTCATTGATGTCTCCTGGGGATATGATAGCATATCCGCACGGTTTCGTCAATCGCAGAGGGAGATTTATCCTTGACGGGAATACGAGAAAATAGCGCACTGAAATGGGGCTTCAAAGTTGCGCATCGCCAAAGTTCGTGTTATAATAAAATAGTCGATGTCCCCTTTTTGGGACGGAATTTGTGTTATAATCAACGAAGGAGGTCATTATGGACGGCTTTGAACCAAAAAAATTGCTCATCCTCAGGATCTATCAGATCCTCAACGAGTATTCGGACGCGGACCACAAACTCAAACAGGCGGACATCATCGCATATCTCGCGAGCGAGTACGGCATCGAGTGCGAACGCAAGGCGATCGCGCGAAACATCGATTATCTCAAACACGCAGGCATCGACATCGTTCAGGACCGCGGCGACGGCTACTATCTCGCCGAACGCAGGTTCGAGCACGGCGAGCTGCGCTTCCTCACCGATTCCGTCATCGCAAACCGCAACGTCTGCGAGTCGTACACCAAGGAGATCATTCGCAAACTCGTCAAAGAGGGCGGCGTGTACTACAAGAACTACGCGCGCTGCGTGGATCTCGGCGATTGGCGCAAGAGCGAGAACAAGGAGTACTTCCTCAACATCGAGCTGCTGTCCGAAGCGATCGAGAAAAAGGTCAAGGTCACGTTCAGGTTCATGCACTACGGCGTGGACAAGCGACTGCACGCCCGCAAGCCCGACAAGGAGACCGTCAACCCCTACAAACTCTTCTTCAAGAACGGGCACTACTACCTCGCGTGCAACGTCGACAAGTACGACCAGCTGATCTTCTGCCGCATCGACAAGATCGCCGACATCGAGGTGACAAATATCCCCGCAAAGGACGGTGCGGTCGTCAAGGGCGCCGAAAGAGGCATCAACCTCGGCATCATCTCCAACAGCGCGCCCTATCTCTTTGTCGAAAGACCGCTCAAGATCGTCTTCGAGGCGGCGACGGACGACGTCGTCAATATGATCGACTATGTGCTCGATCAGTTCGGCGACGACGTCGGCATCAGGACGACGCGCACCGGAAAGACGGTGTTTACGGTGATGGCGAGCCCAAAGGCGATGAAGATCTGGCTGTTGCAGTTCGGCGCAAGCGTAAAGGTGCTGTCGCCCGCGTCGCTTGCCAAGAGCATCAAAGAGGAGACTCAAAAGATGAACGCGCTTTACGAGTGAGCGAAAACAAAAGAGCAAAGAGGGTCGGAAGGACCCTCTTTTTTTGCCTAAAAACGGTACGTCGACGAAAACGGACGCCAAAACATTGATATCACGGCGCGCGAGTGATATAATATCGTATAAAAGGAGGCGCATTATGAAAAAGAAAATCTTCATTGCGGCAATCAGCATTTTGACATTGATGTGTCTCGTGTTCGCGAGCTGCGATCCCCCTGCCGGGGTTGAGGGCGGCGGCGAGACCGACGTGCCGGGACAGGGCGAGACCGACGTGCCGGGACAGGGCGAGACGGACGTACCGGGGCAGGAAGAAGAGATCGAGGATGTCGTCCTCGACGACGCCGACATCTTGGCAATCTCGTACGACAGATTGGAAAATGCCGACCTGTCTTTCGATTTTTCAATCGATTTGTCGGCAAAAGGCTCCGAGCTTGCTTTGAGCGAAGGCTCGGCGTCGGGCAGGTCGTTTGATCAAAACGAAGACGGCTCGGAGGTCTATCGCGTCACGGACGACGAATATTTCGCCGAATGGGGGTCGTTGGATTCGGCGGCATACGACTATTTCGGCGAGATCCAGCAACAGTTGGACAACCTCGCGGATTTGGCGCGCAAACTCGCCGATTTTGCTATCGACAACATCACCGTCGCGGATAAGGTCGTCGTCAACGGCGCGTCCGAATACATTCTCGAGTACGACTCCGAGACGGATACCGTCACGGTGTCCGAACGCGTCACTTACGGAGATACCGGGCTTGTCGAGACCACAAAGGTCAGCATCTATTACGACGGCGACGGATACGAGACGGTGGAGTTTACGCGCTTTGCCGCAGGAGTGACGGAAGAGGTATTGTATACCCCCGGGAAGTATTATTCGTTTATACAAGGCGACAAAAACACCGGAATGTATAACGTCAACGTGGCGTATAACGGCGCCGACGGATGGAGAGGCGCAAGATACTACTACAACCTCGACAACCCCTATTTGACCAAAGAGGGCGTATATGATTATGCCAACGGCATGATTTATATCGATTTTCTCTTCGAGATCGATGATGTGCTGTATACTTACGGCGACACAATGATCGCGTTTAGAGACGGCGCAGAGACGGGAAGTCAGGTCGAGGCGCTGCCGTCGGACGTGATCGTATTCATGCCGTCCTCGATGTCTTCGAGCGGCGTTTCGATTGCGTTCACCAATCTGTATATGTTGATAGACCTGAGCGCATTGCGCGGATGGGACGAATTGTGTCTGGTGCTGGACAGCGACTATGAGTTGTCCAACGATTTCGGCGAAAGATATCTCTCGGGAGAGGGCGATTATATGGCGTTTTCCGACGGCACCAAGATTGAGGACGGAATGCTTTGGACGCCGGAATACGGAATGCTCTATCCCAACAGGGAGATGAACGGTTATACCGAATTGGAAGGCTATGTCGGCGAGGACGGCAACTCCGTGAGCTTGGGCGATTGCTCGTATGTCGAAATCGACGCGCGAATGTATGTCGACAGAGCAGAGCACAAGACGCAAAACGGCTGGTTTACGCTCGGCGTTTACGACAACGACGCCGAAAAGCCGGAATTGTCGCTCGAGAGATATGAGTTGGCGCGGCAATTCTTTGACGCTTTCGGACTGTCTGTTTACGGCGCCCCCGATATCTTCTCGGATATGGCGGACGTCCATGAGAACAGAGATATCTATACAAACGAGGTCTTCGAATATCTGTACGACCGCCCGTACGATACCGAGACGTTTACCGCTATGGTCGGTGAAATCGCGCAAAGAGTGGACGCGTACGAGTTTGCCCTCGACGCCATGTTCGATGTCGAAGAGAAGGTTGAATTTGTCGATATGCCGCAAAAGCCGCAAAATATCGGGCTTGTCGAGTACGCAAAAGCCGCGTCCGGCAGCGCGACGATTTCGGCTTCGGGCATCGACTTCACCGGCGTTAGCGTAGACATTGCGCGCAGCGTGATCCTGTCCGAAGGCAAGACATACGGCGTGTTCGTCGGCTGGACAAATGCGAACGGCTTTGCCGCCGTCGACGCGTTCGATACCGCGGCATATGCGAACGAGGCGATGACCTTTGCCGGCAAGGGCGGCGCGAGCCTGCCATCGATAGCCGCGGAAGGGACATACCGTCTCAAGGCGTACTTCGGCAAATATCAAGGCGGTGAGTGGCTGCGATTGTCCGAGGTGGCGGACGTCAAAGTCGCCGAGTTCGAAGCCTTTGAGATCAAAGAGCCGACTGACGGAGGATATCGGCTGTATCGGTTCTCATATGACGGCGGAGCGGCAATCGTGACGGTGACTTTCTGCGACACACAGGCGCCCGTCGTGAGCTTTGACGGCGAGAACGTTTCCGACGTCGTGACAATCGCTGCAGGCGCGACCGCTTCCGATGTCGCGGCGAGATTCGGCGCGAGGGACAACGTCGACGGAGATATTGCCGTTTCGGCGGCGAATATCGCAGGTTCGAACGGCGCAGCGGTGAACGGGCAAACGCCGCTTGCCGCAGGCGAATATCTGCTGACGGTCAAGGACGCGGCAGGCAACGCCGCGGTCGTGAAGATTGTCGCGGAATAACGCGGTATAACGAAAAATATCCATCCGCGCGACGGATGGATATTTTTTTTGCTTTCGGAAAAACGAACATAAAAAATGTTCACGCAAAAACCGTTATGAGTAAAGTTTTGGGGAGATTCGGTCAATGCATGAACATCTTTATTATAGCGCAAAATGCCGACGTTGTCCACCGAAAACGCAAAATTTTGAAAAAAGACGCGCCGAAGATCGGCGCGCCCGGCGCAGCCGGCTCAATGTCCGGCAAAGTCAAACCGCGGTCAACAATTATAAAAATATGCGGACGACGGAGACCTCCGTCGTCCGCGTCGGTTTCAGGTGCGATCGCGGCTTTCCTCAAAGAACTTCACCATGTCGTCGAGCGTCGCGACCGAGTCGGGCAGAGTGGGATCCATCACTTCGTAGACGTGGCAAAGCCGCGTCTTTTCGTGCGCGGCGTCGGTGTAGCGGAAGACAAATCTGTCGCACTCGCCACGCTCCTCTTTGGCGCGGAGCAGCCGCGCGACATAGCGAGAGTGCTTGACGTAGACGTCGCGCTCGCACCCGATCAGCATCGTCGGCGGCAGGTGCAATCCCTCGGAATATTCCGAAAATGCGGAGAGGAGATAGAGGGGGTGTTTGCGCGGACGCTTGCCGAACATCGCGCCGTCGAAGATGCGCTGTATCACCTTGAACTTGCGCGAAGGCTCGTCGTTTTCGTCGCGCAATATCGAGTGGACTTCGGGCACCGGATGGCTCATCGCAAGGCACTTGACCCCGAGCGCCGGCGGTGCGACGCCGTATGCCTTCGCGAGCGACGGCGACAGCGATATGCACAGCGCAAGCGAGGACAGATGCCCGCCCGCCGAATCGCCGGTCAGCATCGCCTCGGACGCGTCCGCGCCCCATTCGTGCGCGTGCTTCGAGATGAAGTCGAGCGCGGCAAACACGTCTTTGACCTGCCCGTCAAGCGTGACCTCGGGCACGAGTCGATAGCTCGGCGCGGCGACGACATATCCCCTCTTTGCCAAATGCATGCACATGTTGAGATTGAGATCTTTGTCCCCGAACACCCACGCGCCGCCGTGTATGTCCACGATCAGCGGCAGTACGCCCGCCGCGCCCTCGGGACGGCAGACGTTGAGACGGTGCATCGCGTGCCCGTCGTCGAGATAGGCGTACTCAGTCACCGTGACTCCGTCGGGCAGTTTTTGTCCATGTTTGAGCTCGGCGTCATCCTTTGCCATCGAGCGCGCCAGCTTGCGCGCGACAAATTGCGGAAAGCCCATATTTACCTCATCTGCGACGGATACGCAAAAATGCGTATCGCGCCGAATTTTTCGTCGTCGTATTTGAAGATGTGCACCGTCTCGGGCAGCCCGCCGACTATGTCGAGCGGCTTGGAACGCTCGGGAGCAGCAGCTTTGAGCGCCGCGGCGAACGCGCCTATCCACTCGATCGTAAGGGGATGGCGGTGATGGGAGATCCATATCCTCTCATAGCCGTCAAGACGCGCGGCAAGGTCGAGCCAAAGCTCGGCGTATCCCGAAAGCGTCAGCCCCGGTGAAGTGAACGCCCAAAAGCCCGGATTGATCGCGTCGCCCGCAAACACGCAGCGCGCAGCGCTGTCCAAAAACAGAGTGCTGCCCGGCGTGTGCCCCGGGCAGGGAAGCGTCTCGATCGTCCTGCCGCCAAGCTCGAAAACGTCGGGCATCGGAGAGTATTTTTCGGTGCCCGTGTCGATAAGCCCATAATTGAGCACCTTGTCGACAATGCGCCTCGGGACCTTTGTGTTCGACTTGAAATGAGAGGCGACGGAGCGCGCCATCTCGTTGCTCGGCATGCCGCGGCAGGGCAGATCCGCCTCGCCGACAAAGACCTCGCCGAACAGCTTGTTGCCGTCGCTGTGGTCGGGATGAAGATGGGTGTTGGCGACGACGAGCGGCAGGCCGGTCAAACGGCGCAGACGGCGAGTCATCGACTCTTCGCCGTAGCCGGTGTCGAGCAAAAGCGCCCGTTCGCCGCCGATCAGCAAAAAGCGGTTGACGTGAACGAGCGCGTCGGTAAGCATGTAGGTGTTTGGTTCGATTTTGCGCGTGCGCATGACATCCTCCGCTTATATTTTACGGCAAAGTAGCGCCGTCTGTCAATCGCGGACATAAAAATGCCGCCCCGAAAGGCGGCGAAGATCCGTTCAGTCTATCGCCGTGCCCTCGGCGAGCGACTTGACGTACGCCTCGGCGTTGAGGTCGATGACGATCAGCGCGATCTCGAAGAATATCAGCCCCAAGATCGCCGCCGCAGCCGCGTTGATCAGCCAATATACGAGGGCGGAGAACGCGCTCGCGATCAGCAATATCAACAGGTCGCCGCAATAGAGTTTGAACACGTTTTTGGCGTTGACGACAACCTTGACGTCCACCTTGCCCCTGCCGTGGACGAGATATGCTTCGATCAGCGAGATGCCGCCCGAGAGTACCAGCCCGGTCGCGATCGCGACCGCTGTCAGCCAATGCGACAGCGAGTATATCCAGGTGCAAAGCGCGATCATTGCGCCGGCAAGGATCGCGTCAACGAGCGAAATGAGTAGATATTTGACAATCGACCGCTTCGCGATGTCGCGGCGTATCAGCCACTTGATCAGCAAAAAGCCCGCGATGAATCCCACCGCGACGAAAAACGCCGCCACGACGACGAGCGCGATCATCGCGACCGTGAACGTCTCGATCGCAAGCATCAGATCGCCCGCGTATTGTTCGGCGTTTTCGACAAAGGGCAAAATGCTGTTGTTGAGTGTGTCGGTCAGCCACTGACTGTCGAAGATCGTCCTGACCGCGGACAGCGGCTGCGACCAATCCAGCGATTTGACTGCGTCCAAAAGGCTCTCTTCGAGATGCTCGACGTCGATCACCGCGGACGAGAGGATGTCTTGTATCGACGCGACAAGGTCGGAAAGCGCGGTCTTTGCTCCCGGCAGAAAGACGGACAGACCGATGATCAGCCCCAGCGCGAGCGTGCCGAGCGGTGTGAAGAAATATTTGAGATTGACGAAATAGTTTTTGACTGCCTTTTTGACCATTGTCCGTCCCCGAGCGTTTTCACCATTATAACAGAACGAGCGGCGCAATGCAAGCAAAAGAAAAGGGACGGCAGCGCCGCCCCGTGTGTCCGAAATTCGGAAAGTTCATTGCAAGAACAGATGTTTTGTGACCAGCACCCAAATGCAGTCGATCCAGCCCACAAACAAGCCGAGGAAGGTGACGACGATGCAGATGACCAGCCTCACCGCGCCGCCCTTTTGGAAGAACGTGCTCCATCTGACGATGATTTCGACCACCCAGTTGACGACGGGGATGAGAAGAAGAATGATCTGCACGAGACGACTCTGTCTGTTGAACCAAGTCACGCCTTTGCCGCTGCTTTTTGCCATAATTTGCCTCCTTGTTGAAGTATTTTCTGTCTATATTATACCGCATATCCGCCGCGATAGCAACGAAAGCGATAAAATTTTAACGATCAAGGCGATGTTCCTCAATTGTAGAAGAACTCGCAAAAAGTCGAAACGTGTCGAGCGTACGGCGCGTCGCCGTAGGCGTCGAAGGGCGGCGCGTCGCCGCGCTTTTGAGGGCTTGCGGTAAAATGTACTGCCGGAGCGGTGCGTCCGTTGCCGCGCAGAGATCGCGCGATTTGCACTGCCGCTCGGCGCGCCGGCTTGCGGCGCGTCACTTTAAGTCGGCTGCCCTTATGAAGTCGATCGTCAGCTCTTCCTCCGAGCCGAGCAGATCGACCGAAACCGCGACCTTGTAGCGGTAGAGGTACCCAAGATAGGTGACGGACTCGGTGTCTTCCTTCCATTCCTCGGTCAACAGCACTTTGACAGGGGAAGTGTTCGCGTCGAACTTCGCCTCTTCGTCGACGTCGTAGATCTCGACCTCGGACGCGTCTGTCGAGGTGCCGAAATATGCCTTGAAAGAGTGCGACGGCACGGTGTCGCGGACGCCGATCGGCACCCACGCGTCAAAGAGGACGTAGCCGCCCGGAGTATAGTAGGCGCCGCCGTCGTCGCCGAAGATCAGCGACGGCTGCTCGTCGCAGGCGTACGCAACGCCTTCGTACACTTGCCAAATTATGCGCGGAGCGGCGTCCGACGAGACGTGAACGTAGCCGTTTTGCTTCGCCGCGGTCTCGGGGATCGCTGTCGTCACCTCAAAGAGGAAGAGGTCGGAAACTTCGCCCGAAAAGTATTCGTATGCCGGTTCGAGCGGCGCGGTGAAGACCGTTTTGCCGTCTGCGGTAGCCGCGCTCGCGGTCACCGATACGCCGTTGATTGTCATGCCGAGCGGCGTGCCGGCGGCGGACATCGCGTCCCATACGTCCTGTCCCTCGTCCGTCAAAGTCAAACTCAATTGCGCCCCGCCGTCCTCGAACGCCGACAGCGCAAATTTGCCCTCTTCGAGCGGAGCGCCGTCCACGGCGGCGGTGTAGAACATGTCGCCGGGGTTGCCGACAAGATCGACGAGAGGGGCGCCCTTCGCCTTGTCGAGCGCGAGGGTGATGTACAGCGCGCTGATGCCTGCCGGGAAGGTGCAGACCGCGCCGCCTTTGCCGTCCGCATAGAACGGCTCCGGCGCAGCCGACGCGGGCGAAGCGATGGCATCGCACGAAGGCATGGACATGTAGTCGGTCGAGTAGACTCTCAAGGTGAAGGGCTCGGTCGCGGAAGTCTCGAGCTCCAACGACACGTTGCCGTCCGACAGGGGATAGGACTTGCCGTTCGCCTCGACAAAGACGCCGTCCGCGCCGACGCCGTTGATATGCACGGCGCGCGGAGCGAGCGCGGGCTCGCCCTCAAAGGTCAAATCGCCGTCACGCTGCATCGTGAAAGAAAAGGTGTAGTTGCCGGCGAAATCCTTTTCGAGCGTGAGCTGTTTGCCGTAGACGAACAATTTGAGGCCGCCCGGCTCGTAGCCCGGCTCCAAGACGAGCGTGCCGTCGACGACGGCGCCCGAATCGAACAACAGCTTTTCGCCGTTCCAATTGACGGGAGCTTTGCCGCCCGAGGTCAAAACGAGCTGTTTGACATTTTCGGGCAGAGGAGCGACGGTGATGCCGAACACAAACGAGTCGCACGCGCCGAGCATCGCCGCGATGCAGACGACGATGAGAGCGACGACGAGCGCCGCAGCAGGACGCCGTTTCATCTCATTTGCCCGACGCGTCGTCGACGACGTTGTCTATCGCGATGACGAGCGCGACCAAATAGGCGGCGTTGGCGTCGTCTGCCGCTTCGAGCATGAAGTAGTTTTCGCCGAGGAAAGAAGCGAGGTTGAGCGCCTGCCGTGTGATCGCGCCCAAGACCTCCTCCCCGCGCTTGATCAGACAGTGCATGGAGAAAAAGCCGCCCTCGACCATGATCTCGCCTTGGTCGGTCGTTACAAAGAACTTTTGCTTGATCGACATGAACGGGCGCTTGATCGTCGCGATCTTATTGCCGTCCGCGTCGTAGATGTACGCCTTGTGCGCGAGCGGATTGAGCCAGCGGCAGCGCACGGTGTAGAGCACGTTGTCGTTCATGTCGCACACCCTCTTCTTTTTGGTGACGGTCATGATGTTGCCCTTGACCTTGAAAACGTCGTTGCCTTGGGCGTCTTTGACGGTGGAAGACCCACCGAGCGAAACGATCTTGTTCCTGACAAAAAGTTGCATGATTCCTCCCTGTACCGTTGTGTGCGTTTTTCGCAATGTCTTGCGGCACACACCTTATCGGTAATAATATAACACACAATGCGCAAGATGTCAATAGCGGCGGAAAATGTTCTACACATGCGTGGCAAAAGCAACAGTTATCGCAAAATTGGGTAGTCGGCGTCTGCACAAGAGGGCACGCCCTGCGGACAGATGTACGATAGCGGACATCTGTGGCGAAAATGTCGAAAAAAGTGCGCGCGCACCCCGTCAAATGTTTTGCAATCTCACGCGCGGATGTGTTATAATGCACGCGGCTTGAGGAAAATTGTGAAATAACCAAAGAGGTATTCAGTTTGAACGGACACTCCAAGATCAGTATCATCGGCGCGGGAAGCGTCGGCGCGACCGCGGCGTTCTCGATCGCCCAAAAGCACATCGCGCGCGAACTTGTCATCATCGACGTCAACAACGACAAAGCCGAAGGCGAGGCGATGGACATCAACCACGGGCTCATCACCATCGGCAGAATGAATATTCACAGCGGCAGCTATGCCGACATCAAGGACAGCGACATCATCGTCGTCGCCGCGGGCCTTGGCCGTAAGCCCGGCGAGACCCGCCTCGACCTCGCGTCCAAGAATATCGGCATCGCGAAGGACATCGCCGCCAACATCATGCAGCACTACAACGGCGGAGTCATCCTCGTCGTCTCCAACCCCGTCGACATCATGACCTACGTCATCCTCAAGGAGACCGGTCTGCCTGCCGGCAAGGTGTTCGGCAGCGGCACGGTGCTCGACTCGGCGCGCTTCCGCTATATGCTCGCCAAGCAGCTCAACGCCGACATCCGCAACATCCACGGCTTTATGGGCGGCGAACACGGCGAGAGCCAATTCGCGGTGTGGAGCTCCGTCCACGTCTCGGGCATGAAGCTGGACAGCTATTGCGCCAAGATGGGCGTCGCCATCGACAAGGACGCGCTCGTCGACGACATCATCGGGCTGGGCGCGCAGGTCATCAAACGCAAGGGCGTGACCAACTTCGCGATCGCCGCGATCGTCGCCGAACTTTGCAGCACGATCATGAGCGACAGCGGCAGCATCTTTAACGTCACGTCGCTGCTCGACGACTACTACGGCGTCAACAACGTCTGCGTCAGCGTGCCGTGCATCCTCGGCAAAGAGGGCGTCATCGACCACCTGCCGTACGATTTCAGCGCCGAAGAACTCACCAAATTGCGCAAGTCCGCGGACGGTCTGCGCGACTTTATGGATCAACTCGGACTTTGACCGAAAAGGAGATAATCATGGACAAGAAAGAATTCGCACTCGCTAAACACCGCGAATGGGGCGGCAAGATCGAAGTCGTCTCGCGCGCACCCATCACCAACCGCACCGAACTCGCGGTCGCATATACCCCCGGAGTCGCCGAGCCCTGCCTCGAGATCTCCAAGGACGTAGACCTCTCTTATGTCTACACCCGCAGGGCGAACCTCGTCGCGGTCGTCACCGACGGCACCGCCGTCCTCGGTCTCGGAGACATCGGTCCCGAAGCCGGTATGCCCGTCATGGAGGGTAAATGCGCGCTGTTCAAGACGTTCGGCGGCGTGGACGCGTTCCCGCTGTGCGTGCGCTCCAAAGAGGTCGACGACATCGTCAAGACCGTCGCCCTCATTGCCGGCAGCTTCGGCGGCATCAACCTCGAAGATATCTCTGCGCCGCGCTGCTTTGAGATCGAAAAGAGGCTCAAAGAGGTGTGCGACATCCCCGTCTTCCACGACGACCAGCACGGCACCGCCGTCGTCACGATGGCTGCGATGCTCAACGCGCTCAAACTCGTCGGCAAAAAGCTGTCCGACATCTCCGTCGTCGTCAACGGTTCGGGCGCAGCCGGCATTGCCATCACCAAACTCTTGATGAGCAAGGGGCTCAAAAACGTCGTCCTCTGCGACCGCAAGGGCGCGATCTACAAGGGCAGAGAGGGGCTCAACGACATCAAGAAAGAGATGGCGGAGATCTCCAACCTCGAAATGAAGAAGGGCAGTCTTGCCGACGTCGTCAAGGGCGCGGACGTGTTCATCGGCGTCTCCGCTCCCGGCAGCCTCACCCAAGATATGGTCAAGAGCATGGCAAAGGACGCGATCATCTTCGCAATGGCGAACCCCGTCCCCGAGATCATGCCCGACGAAGCGCTCGCCGCAGGCGCGAAGATCGTCGGCACCGGCCGCAGCGACTTCCCCAACCAGATCAACAACGTGCTTGCGTTCCCCGGTATCTTCCGCGGCGCGCTCGACGTCAGGGCAAGCGACATAAACGACGAGATGAAGATCGCGGCGGCGGAAGCCATAGCGGCGGTCATCCCCGACGACAAGCTGACCCAGGACAACATCATCCCCGATTCCTTCGATCCGCATGTGCGCGACGCCGTTGCGAACGCGGTCAAAGAAGCGGCGGTCCGTACCGGAGTCGCCCGTATCTGAAAAAGATTAAGGAAATGCCGGCGGCGTTTTGCCGTCGGCATTTTTTTGTAAACGAAAACCCCGCGATAGTCGCGGGGTTCAGAGAAGGCTAAAGCCGATGAGGATGACAAAAGGAAAAAAAGTTGCTTTTTTCAGCGATATTGACAATAACGGCTTTTTTGATGTAATAATTGACAATAACGGCTTTTTTTTGATATAATATAATAAAAGTTAAAAGCATGGTGAGGGTGATGGAAAAGAATTTGCAGCAAATGCAATTCAAAGACAGGCTTTG
>ERZ1090879.251-NODE-251-length-35885-cov-8.792660_pt1 | contig 35885 bp, 31 predicted proteins | sample MGYA00478472_ERZ1090879 | MGnify/ENA primary metagenome ERZ1090879 (study PRJEB33644, sample SAMEA5815723) | chicken gut metagenome | biome: Chicken; feature: Gastrointestinal Tract; material: Caecum | place: Ireland | collected 2019-01-01 | study: A study of the... | reverse complement strand
AGGCTTCCTGGACGGGATCAACGACAGTCTGAAAGTTCCAAATCCTATTGAGGAGATGGAAGAAGATACAGAAGTAAATCTGGGCTATGATTTGGAGACTCTGTACAAGAATATGGTAGACGCAAAGGCGGACTGGCTGTACGAGCTGCCCCAGTGGAACAATATTTTCTCTGAAGAAAAGAGAAAAGAATTATACAAGGAGCAGAAGAAATCCGGAACAGTCGTAAAAGGACCGAAGATCGGCCGGAATGATCCATGTCCATGCGGAAGCGGTAAGAAATATAAATACTGCTGCGGCAGAAATAAATAACAGACATCACGCTTTGCGTGCTGCTTATTATCATGAATAAGTAAGAACAAAGGAGGAGTTGTTGTATTAGTCATATGTCAGGAATATTTATACATTTTATGCGAATTTGTCGAGCATAGCTTTGAGACCAGAGGCTCAAAGCGGCACAGACGGAGCAATAAAATGTATAAATATTCTCGATTCTGATTAATACGACAGCTCCTCTTTTTTCGGAAAGGAGAGTTATGCCGGAAATCATCTTCCTTTGGCTGGGCCTTCTCTGCCTGGGCTATTTTGTGGGAATTGCCAGATACGCAGGCTGGTCTTCTAAATTCCCGGTGGTCTGGGCGGTTCTGGGAGGCGTTTTGCTGACGGCGGGGATCCTGATCCTGACAGACAGTATTCCCAAAAGGATTCAGACTCTATGCTGGGTATTCGGACTTCTCCTGATGGTTTCTGTGCTGGTGGTGGTAGGAGTGATCGTCTCTGTCATGTTCCTGCCTGCAGAGCCGGATCTGGATTATCTGGTGGTACTGGGGGCTCAGGTAAAGGGGACAAGACCTAGTCTTTCCCTTCAGTACAGGATCGACAGCGCCTGTGAATATCTGAAGGAAAATCCCGGTACCCGGGCATTGCTTTCCGGGGGAAAGGGACCGGACGAGGCGATCTCAGAGGCCAGGTGCATGTATGAGGAAATGCTCCGCCAGGGAGTGGACCGGGAGCAGCTGATCCTGGAGGACCGGTCTGCCAGCACCAGCCAGAATATCGTATTTACCCGGAATCTTCTGAGAGAAAAAACAGAAAGAGAAGAGGGAACAGAAGGGATATCACGGCGCCTGAAGGTGGGAATCGTCACCAATGGCTTTCACCTGTACCGGAGCATGGCCATTGCCCGGAAAAAAACAGACTGGCAGGTTTATGGGATCGGAGCTAAAAGCAATGCATTTCTCCTGCCCAATTATCTCTTCCGGGAATTTTTCTGCGTTATAAAAGACAAATTGATGGGAAATCTGTGATTGTTCAAAAGAGAACACAGATTTTCCAGATAGAAACTGGGCTGCCGCATTGGTCATACTGAGCAATAAAATGTATAAATATTCTCGATTTTGACGAATTGCGACAGCACCAGAAAACTATCTTCAGATATTCAGCCTGACCATCCCTTTGAACCTGACGTTATTCATCTATTCATCGGTATTTAAGATATTCCGGAAAACAGGGATCATTTTTCTGGTATCCCTGGGAGCGAACCTGCTCAATATCCTTCTGGATTATGTGTTGATCTTCGGACATCTGGGACTGCCGGAAATGGGAACCAGAGGGGCTGCCTTGGGAACGGTAACGGCTCTTGCAGCGAATCTTGGCTTTTATGCCTTTCTGGGGAAGGACTATGTAAGATTCTCCCGAAAGGATCTGAGCCTGGAAAAGATGGGGCAAATCTTTCGGTTTTCCCTTCCTTTTCTGGGACAGGAAACCATGGAAGATATTCTATTTGTCGTAGGGCTTAACGGGATCGTGGCCAGGCTGGGAGTTACGGAACTGGCCGCCTATAATCTGATCGCTCAGTTTACAAACCTGATCCTTATGCCCATGTTTGGCTATACCGCTGCCAATACTTCCCTGGTCAGTGAATGGGCCGGGAAAGGCGACAGGAAGCAGGCAGACAAGGCAGGCAGATATACCTTTGGCCTGCTCTGTATCTGGTTTGCGGTATTTTATGTGATCTTAGTCTTGGGAAGAGAAAGATTTGCCCGTCTGATCTCCCCGGACACAGAAGTGATCGCCTTGGCCGCAGCCTGTATGCCCCTGGCTTTGGTGATCCAGCTTCTGAATTATTATGGAAATGTATGGAAATCCAGTCTTCAGAGTCTGGGTTGGCAGAACTGGACTCTCAGGACAGCTTTTATCATAAATCTGCTGGTCCTGGGCTTTATGGGAACCGCAGCCTGGATCAGCGGAAAGATCCTATGGATCTATCTTATCCAGGGGCTGGGATACCTGGGGCTTTCCCTGGCCTATACCTGGAAAAAAGCAAAGGAGTAAGTTTTAATTCAGTTTCCGAAACTGAAGAGGAGTCACTCCTGCAGTCCGTTTAAACATTGTGATGAAATGGCTGACGCTGGAAAATCCGGTAAGTCTGGCAATATCCTGTATCTTTAAGTGAGGGTCTGTGATGAGCAGGCCCTTTGCTTTATTGATCCGAAAGGAAGTCAGATACTCATAAGTGGAACACCCCAGGAAACGCTCGAAAAGCCGTGCCAGGTACTGGGGGGTGATATAGACCAGGCGGCTGAGGTCTTCTACGGTCAGTTCCAGACTGTAATTATTTTCGATTTCTTTCATAACCGGTTCTACATATCGTTTATACAATTCTTCCCTTTCCAGGTCATGGGTATATCCCCCTTCTACAAATTCCAGGAGAAGATTATAGCAGCATATAGACAGGGCTTTTTCATCTGTGGGAGGATTCTCATATTGGAGGACGGCCGAACGGATAAGACCGGCGATCCGTTCCCCCTGGGATCTGTCTGTAAAGATAAAAGGACGCCCGCCGGTCATTTTGCTGATACTGTCCTCCACAGTGCCGGTAAAGGCGGCAAAACAGGTCCTCCAGTCCGGACCTTTACTTTCATAAAAATGCCCCAGAAAAGGAGAGATCAGAACGCCCTCTCCCGGATTTAAAATATAAGATTTTCCCTGGATCCGGATCTCTCCTTGTCCGGATTCTGTCTGAAGATAATGAAAAAGAGGATAGCCTTTGGGCCGGCGTATAGGGTCCTGGGGCCAGTTATTTCCGATAGAATCAAAAGCCAGAGGCTGTCTTACCGGAGTGCTGCGGAAAAAAATGGGCATGGTCATCACCTGTTTCAAAATATGATATTTTTTAGTTTAACATATGATACACTCCTCTGTCTATCCCTGGTATGATGAAAATAGTGAAAGTCCAAGAAGGATGAATAAAAAAGGAGAAGCAGATCATGAGCGGAAAATTTAAAAGAATTTTATACGGAGGAGACTATAACCCCAACCAGTGGCCGAAAGAAATCTGGAAGGAAGATATGGCATATTTCAAAGAAGCCAGGATCAACAGCGCCACTATCAATGTTTTTTCCTGGGCCAGGCTCCAGCCATCAGAAGAAGTCTATGATTTTTCACAGCTGGATGAGATCGTGGATATGTTAAGCCGGGAGGGATATGACATCATCATGGCTACCTCTACCGGGGCCATGCCTGCCTGGATGGTGACCAGATATCCGGAAACAGCCAGAACCGATTATTATGGCAGGCATCATAAATTCGGACAGCGCCACAATGCCTGTCCCAATTCCCTGGTGTATCAGAAATATGCAGGGGCGCTGGCAGGAAAACTGGCCCGGCGTTATGGAAACAATCCCCATATCATCTGCTGGCATGTAAATAATGAGTACGGCGGAGAATGCTACTGCGAAAAATGCGAAAAAGCTTTCCGGGTATGGCTGCGGAAGAAATACAAAACACTGGATGTCCTGAACGAAGCCTGGAACATGGAATTCTGGGGACATACCATCTATGACTGGGATGAGATCGTCCTGCCGAATGCTTTAAGCGAGGGGCTGGGAGAGGAGAAAACCGCTTTTGCGGGGATTTCCATTGATTACCGGAGATTTAACTCCGACAGTATCCTGGAAAATTATAAAATGGAACGGGACGCTATCCGCCGGTATGATAAGGACACCCCTATTACCACCAATCTTATGGAAATCTATAAGGGACTGGATTATTTTAAATGGGCAAAGGAAATGGATATTGTATCCTGGGACAATTATCCCCGGTACAACGCTCCCTGGAGCTATACAGCCCTGTGCCACGATCTGATGCGGGGCCTGAAGGGAGAGCCTTTTATGCTTATGGAGCAGACCCCCAGCCAGCAGAACTGGCAGAAGTATAATGCCCTGAAACGTCCGGGACAGATGCGGGCCCAGAGTTATCAGACGATGGCGCATGGAGCGGATACCATCCTTTTCTTCCAGCTCCGCAGAAGCGTAGGGGCCAGCGAGAAGTTCCACGGCGCGGTGATCGCTCATTCCGGGACTACCAATACCAGAGTGTTCCGGGAGGTCAGCCAGTTAGGCGCGGAACTGGAAAAACTGGGAGACAAGACGCTGGGGTCTGTGAACCAGGCCCAGGTGGGACTGATCTTTGACTGGGATAATTTCTGGTCTCTGGAATACACCAGCGGCCCTACGGAAGATCTGAAATACGTAGATCACATTCATCAGTATTATAAATATTTTTATGACAGGAATATGGGCGTGGACATTGTTCCCTGGGACGGAGATTTCTCTAAGTATAAGATCCTTGCGGCGCCGGTCCTTTACATGGTAAAGGAGGGTATGAAGGAAGCTCTGGAAGCCTATGTGGCCCAGGGAGGGATCCTGATCACCACCTATATGAGCGGACTGGTAGGCCAGTCAGACAATGTGTATCTGGGAGGCTATCCCGGACCATTAAGAGAGATGGCCGGGGTATGGGTAGAAGAGATCGACGCTCTGGCGCCGGAACAGAAGAATCAGGTGCTCTTTGCCGACGGCACAAAAGCAGACTGCGGACTGCTCTGTGACCTTATGCACCTGGAAGGAGCACAGAGCCTGGGAACCTATGAGAAAGATTTCTATAAAGGAATGCCTGCGGTTACCAGAAACACCTATGGAAAAGGGGCTGTGTATTATGTGGGGACCAGGCTGGAAGAAAAGGGCCTTTATAAGGTTATGGATATGGCGGCAGAGGAAGGAAAGGTAACTTCTCTGTCCACAGAGCCCACAGGCCTGGAGATCACCTGCAGAAAAGGAGAAAACAGCAGCTTTTACTTCCTCATCAACTTCAAAGACCAGTCGGAGAAGATCCCGGAAGACTTTGTAGGAGACACAGATCTTCTTACCGGAAAAGTCATTGAGCCGGGAGAGATAATGGAAAAATACCAAGTGCGGCTGGTAGAAAAAGCCTAGTACAGCGTACCAGTTTACAATATTTTCCCAAAAATCAGTTGAGGCCAAAAGCGTATCGTAATATAATGATACCAGGGTCCAAAGGTCTGCACACGCATGAGCTTGCTCATAAGAGGGTGTAAGACCTTGGGACCCGCTGAAACGTGAATTTTTGGAAAGGTATGGAAATAAAGTGATCTATCATAATATTCTTGAGGCGATGGGAAATACTCCTTTGATCCGTTTAAACCGGATGACAGAGGAAGGCAGCGCGCAGATCCTTGTGAAATTTGAAGGACTGAACGTAGGAGGTTCTATTAAGACCAGGACCGCCTATAACATGATAAAAGACGCGGAAGAAAAAGGTCTGATAAAAGAGGATACCATTATTGTAGAACCTACCAGCGGAAACCAGGGGATCGGCCTGGCCCTGGTAGGTGCCGTCAGAGGCTATAAGACCAGGATCATCATGCCGGATTCGGTAAGTGAAGAGCGGAGAAAGCTGATGAAACATTATGGGGCGGAAGTGGTCCTGATCCATGATGCGGGAAATATTGGGGAATGTATAGAGGAATGTCTCAATACGGCCCTGAGGATGGCCAGGGAGGATCCAAGGGTCTTTGTACCCCAGCAGTTTGAAAATCCGGCTAATCCGGCCGTTCACAGGGCCCAGACAGCCGTGGAGATCCTGGAACAGGCAGACTGTCCCATTGATGGCTTTTGTTCCGGTATCGGAACGGGAGGGACTATCACCGGGATCGGCGAGGTGCTGAAGGAGAAAAATCCCGATATGGAGATCTGGGCAGTAGAGCCGGAGCATGCGGCGATCCTTTCGGGAGGCTCCATCGGTACTCATCTGCAGATGGGAATCGGCGACGGCCTGATCCCGGAGATCCTGAACACCGGGATCTATGATGATATCTGCATTATTACCGATGACGAGGCCATCCAGACTTCCAGAGATCTGGCTTCAAAGGAGGGGATCATGTGCGGGATCTCCTCAGGAACAAACGTAGCGGCGGCCATAAAGCTTGCCAGAAAGCTGGGAGAAGGAAAAACCGTAGTGACCATTCTTCCGGATACTGCGGAAAGATATTTCTCTACCCCTCTGTTTGAGGAGTAAGGGATTCCTTTTTTTCTGAAAAAAGAAGGTTGACAAACCCCAAAAGTGGGATATAATATGGAAAAAGAAAGACAACACGTTGAAGAGAAGAGTAGGATGTGAAAGGTCTCAGAGAGGAAGGCATATGGTGGAAGCCTTCTGTCACGGAAGCATTTGAAAACTACCTCTGAGTGGCCCCAATCCGGTCCGGTGACCCCGTTATCGTCAAATGAAGTGGTTCCGGCGGTTATGCCGGTTCAAATAGGGTGGAACCGCGAGAAGCTATACCTCGTCCCTTTTGCCGAAAGGCAGAAGGAACGAGGTTCTTTTTATTCTAAAAGGAATCCTGTCTTTATGCCGGCCGGAAAGCAAGGATAGAAATGAAAAATCAACAGGAGGAATGAAACCATGAAGATTACTTTAAAAGATGGTTCTGTAAAAGAATACGCAGAGGCAAAATCTGTTATCGAAATTGCCGCAGATATCAGCGAAGGACTGGCAAGAGCAGCCACAGCTGGAGAGATCGACGGGGAGATCGTGGATCTGAGAACGCCGGTGGACAAAGACTGCAATTTAAATATTCTTACATTCAATGATGAAAAAGGAAAAGGCGCTTTCCGTCATACAGCTTCCCATATCATGGCTCAGGCCATTAAGAGGCTGTATCCGGAGACAAAACTGGCTATCGGACCTTCTGTGGCAGACGGTTTTTACTATGACGTAGACAGAGATATTCCATTTACAGCAGAAGATCTGGAAAAAATTGAAAAAGAAATGAAAAAGATCGTAAAGGAAAATCTTCCTCTTGTAAGATCTGAAAAGCCCAGAAACGAGGCAATCGAATATTTTAAAGAAAAAGACGAACCCTATAAGGTAGAGCTTATCGAAGATCTGCCGGAAGACGCAGTGATCAGTTTCTATACCCAGGGTGAATTTACAGATCTGTGCGCAGGTCCTCATCTGATGAGCACAAAATATGTAAAAGCTTTTAAGCTCACCAGCCTGGCAGGAGCCTACTGGAGAGGAAATGAAAAGAACAAAATGCTCCAGAGGATCTACGGAACTGCTTTTCCAAAGAAGGCAGAACTGGAAGAATACCTTCACATGCTGGAAGAGGCCAAAAAACGTGACCACAGAAAACTGGGCAAAGAGCTGGGTCTGTTTATGATGAGAGAAGAAGGACCTGGATTCCCCTTCTTCCTGCCAAACGGCATGGTGCTGAAGAATCAGCTTTTGGACTTCTGGCGTGAGATCCACCGGAAAGCCGGATATGTGGAAATCTCCACACCGATCATGTTAAGCCGTCATCTATGGGAGACTTCCGGACACTGGGATCACTATAAAGAAAACATGTATACAACAGTTATCGACGGAGAAGATTTCGCCATCAAGCCAATGAACTGCCCCGGCGGCATTCTGGTTTACCAGTCAGAGCCACGTTCCTACCGTGACCTTCCCATCCGTATGGGCGAGCTGGGAATCGTACACCGCCATGAAAAATCCGGCCAGATGCACGGTCTGATGCGTGTGCGCTGCTTTACTCAGGATGATGCCCATATTTTTATGACGCCGGAACAGATCAGAGACGAGATCAAAGGGGTGGCGGATCTGATCGACAGCGTTTACAAATTATTTGGATTTAAGTACCATGTGGAGCTTTCTACAAGACCGGAAGACAGCATGGGAAGCGATGAAGACTGGAATATGGCTACAGATGCCTTAAGAGGAGCTTTGGATGACCTGGGTCTTCCTTATGTTGTAAATGAGGGAGACGGCGCTTTCTACGGACCGAAGATCGACTTCCATCTGGAAGATTCCATCGGAAGAACCTGGCAGTGCGGTACCATCCAGCTTGACTTCCAGCTTCCTCTCCGCTTTAATCTGGAATATACAGGAGCAGACGGAGAGAAACACAGACCGATCATGATCCACCGTGTAGTATTCGGTTCCATCGAAAGATTTATCGGTATCCTCATCGAGCATTTCGCAGGAGCCTTCCCAACCTGGCTGGCGCCGGTACAGGTAAAGGTACTGCCGATCTCTGACAAACATCTGGAATACGGACAGAAAGTCCTGGAAAAACTCAGCGAAGCAGGAATCCGGGCAGAAATCGATACAAGAGCTGAAAAGATCGGATATAAGATCCGTGAAGCTCAGATGAAGAAGATCCCTTATATGCTGGTAGTAGGTGCAAAAGAGGAAGAAGAAGAGAAAGTTTCTGTAAGAAGCCGGTTCCAGGGTGATGAAGGACAGAAAGGCCTGGAGGAATTTATCGAAGACATCTTAAAAGAGATCGCTTCTAAAGAAATCCGCAAGGCAGAACAGGAAGAAAAATAGAATTTTTCCCTGATGTATAAGAATCGAGAAAATGGCGCATATTATCTCTGGAAGATCAAATTTAAGGAGGTAATATGTATGCCATTATTAAGCTGTACAGCAAGAACCTGTCTGTATAATAAAAATGAGTACTGTTCTAAGGGAGACATCCAGGTAGACGGACCACAAGCTCAGAAAGCAGATGAAACCTGCTGCAGGAGTTTTGTGGAGAAAAAAGAAGGCGCTATGAACAGTATGGATACAGGCACAGCCTGTCAGACTATCCAGGTATCCTGCAAAGCCTGCGAGTGTACCTATAATGACAGCGAAAAATGCGACGCCGCAAAGATCACGATCGCGGGTACAAACGCCTGCAAATGTGATGAGACCATGTGCGGAAGCTTTTATAAAAAGTAAAGAAATGTAAAAATGAAAACAGCCCCGGAAATAGGGGCTGTCGCATTAGTCAATTTTGATTAATGCGGCAGCTCTAACATTTCCGGGACTATTTTATTCATGGCCTGGAAGTTTGCCGAAGGCGCCTGCCAGGGATCAATTACAGAGGAGGTATACGGAAATCCGGATCGGAAGGCTGGTCCCCGGGATTTTCTGCTTTCCGGGTAATAAGTTCCCGATATTTGCTGGGGGTCATTCCCTTGGCCTTTTTAAAAAGCTTTGTAAAATACGTCAGATCGGGGATGCCGCACATGATCGCGATATCCTGTATAGAATCTACCTGGGTATTCAGCAGGTATACAGCTCTGTCGATACGTTTGCTGTTCACATAAGCGGTTAATGTGGAGCCTGTTTCTTTCTTAAACATGGCAGAAAGATAACTGCTGTTTAAGGAGAAGATCGAAGAAAGGTGTTTTAATGTCAGATCAGAAGCAAGATTCAGGGCAATGTAATTCAGGACCTTCTGAATGATGGGAGAAAAGCCCTTGGTAGAATAGGTCTTAACCAGGAAACAGTATTTCCTTACCATCTCTCTTCGGAGAGCATCTACCTGGGACAGAGACGTCAGATTTTCAATCTTAGCAGCCATCTTGCTGGACAGGTCATCCAGATAGATGGGGTGGACTTTTCCTCTCTGGGCAGCCTTGCGGAATAAAGTGTTCCCGATGATCAGATAATTTTTCTGATCTCTGAGAGTATCCGGTACGCGCTGTTCCAGATCTGACAGATAGGCGGGGCGGTACAGATGCTGCTCGGCAGTCTCGTAATCTCCCCGTGCGATACATTCCATCAGTTCTTCTTCATTTTCATAGCGGCTTTCCATACTTTTAATAGTATTGGCGCTGGGCTCCGGCTCCATAACATCATCAAAATGAAAATCAAAGGTGTTCTGATTCTTTAAATAGAGAATCTCATAAGAATCTGCGCCAAAGATACGGTTTGCCAGGCATTTTATGTAAGTTCCCAGAACAACCTTGCTCTGCACCTTGGGAAGTGTGGAAAAATACTGCTTCACATAGGTGTGATATTTGCCGGAGATCTTTAACCGTTCGCAGAGATCCATCATGAACTCTACAGTAGGCGTTTCGCAGAGAAACGGTCCTGACAGCAGGATCTTTTCCCGGTCCAGAGGAAGCAGCAGGTAATTGCAGGTGAATAAGTCTTCACCAAAAATGATCTTTGTTTTCTCTCCGTGAAGAGTATCAAAATCTAAAAAAGTTTCCTGGATCAGAAAGTCTGACTTCCCTGTCAGGGTTTTTCTCAGTCCCAGATCAAACTGGTCGTCCCACTGCAGAGGAAGAGAAACTTCGCGGATGGGAATCCTCAGTTCACTGAACAGTTCCTCAGTAAAATCTATCAGAATATTCGACATATACATATCTCCATTGGTAATATTTTTACCTATTATAGTATAATTTTTATCTGATTTCAACCTGCACAAAAATTATACCGAAAAACATAAAAAAAGTCTTAACGTTTTTATAAAAATTCAATATATAATATGCAGCAAGGACTTACACTTACATATGTAATGTAGAAGGAGGTAATTTTAATGAGTAACACTACGAACAAGATCAGGCCTTTCGGTATGAGAGACAAAATCGGTTACATGTTCGGCGATTTCGGCAACGACTTTACTTTTATCCTCTCCTCAACATTCCTGATGAAATTCTACACGGATGTTATGGGAGTTTCCGCTTTTATCGTGGGAATTATGATGATGGTTGCCAGATTTGTGGACGCTGTTACCGATGTGACCATGGGACAGATCGCTGACCGGAGCCGTCCTACCGCAAAGGGAAAATTCCTGCCCTGGATCAAGAGAATGTGCGGACCGGTGGCCTTGGCATCTTTCCTGATGTATGCTGTGTGGTTTAAAGACATGCCTATGGGATTTAAGATCGTATGGATGTTTGGAACTTATCTGTTATGGGGCAGTATCTGTTATACCGGGATCAATATCCCTTACGGTTCCATGGCGTCTGCCATTTCTCCGGAGGCAAAGGACCGTTCTGAATTATCAAGCTGGAGAACTATCGGCGCAACACTGGCAAGTATGTTTATCGGCGTTGTTCTTCCTCTGATCGTGTACTATACGGATGCTTCAGGCAACACGCTGATCTCCGGCCCTAAAATGGCTATTGCAGGGGCTGTCTGCTCCATTTGCGCGATTATCTGTTACATGATCTGCTATAACCTGACAACAGAACGTGTAAAGATCGAGAAAAAAGAAGAAAAATTCAGCTTTATCGAATTACTGAAAACCCTGGTAACCAGCCGGGCTCTGATCGGTATCGTGCTGGCGGCCTTGCTGCTTCTGTTAGCGCAGCTTACTTTAAGCGCTATGGGTCAGTATGTATTCCCAAACTATTTCGGAAGTGCTACGGGCGTATCTATTTCAAACTTCTGTGCCAATATTCTGGTGATCGTATTGGCGTTTATCGTACCTGCTCTGGCGTCTAAATTTGGTAAGAAGGAGCTTTCCGCTTTCGGCGGCCTGTTAGGAGCGGCAGTTTTCTTTATCGCATTTGTCCTTCATACAGATAACCTGTATGTGTTTATTGCCCTTTATACTATCGGATATATGGGGATCGGTTTCTTCAATGTAAACTGCTGGGCAATGATCACAGACGTTATTGATGACGCAGAGGTGAGAGAAGGGGAGCGATCCGACGGTACCTTTTACTCGGTATATTCCTTTGCGCGTAAGCTTGGACAGGCGGCTTCTTCCGGACTTTCCGGAGCCCTTCTGACATTGGCAGGCTGGAACGCTACTGTTGCAAAGAGCCCTAACAGCTATCCGGAGGTATTGGACGGAGTATATAATATCTCCTGCCTGGTTCCCGCAGCAGGATTCCTGCTGATGGCTCTTGCTCTGATCTTTGTATATCCTCTGGGCAAGAAGAAAGTTGATCAGAACATCGCGACTCTGAAAGCAAGAAGAGAAGGAAAGAAATAAGAAAATATAATATCTATAAATAACAGATGTCACGGATCAGTGATGCGCAGTGCCGGCTTCCTATAATGACCTGAAAGAAGGTATTGATTTCAGAGATCATTACGGCTGGGTATTCTATCAGAGAAAGATTTCCATGCCTTCCTTTGTAAAGACCCAGAGAGTCATGCTCCGCTGTGCGGCCGTTACTCATTATGCAAAGATCTATCTGAACGGCGAACTGATCTGTGAACACAAAGGCGGCTTCCTTCCTTTCGAAGTGGAGATCACAGATAAGCTTCAGGATGGAGACAACCTTCTGACCATTGCAGTGAATAACGTCATCGATTATACGACGATTCCTATCGGCGGAAAATCCAATATGATGAACGGTGTGGGAGGTTTGGGTTATTCCAGCTCTGCAAAACCACAGAACAATCCTAACTTCGATTTCTTCAACTACTGCGGAATTACAAGACCGGTGAAGATCTACACTACGCCAAAGGACTATATCGAGGATATGTCCCTGATGAAATGGCAGGGGGCCAATAGCTTCCGTACCAGCCATTATCCATACAGCGAGGAAATGATGCGCCTGTGTGATGAAGAAGGATTTGTAGTCATTGATGAGACCACTGCTGTAGGCGTAAACCTGGATTTCGGCGGCGGCGCAAACTTTAACGGACAGAAGGTCGGCACCTTTGATAAAGAACACGGGGTCCAGACCCAGGAACATCACAAAGACGTGATCCGTGACCTGATCTCCAGAGACAAGAATCATGCCTGCGTGGTTATGTGGAGTATTGCCAATGAGCCGGATTCCTACAGCGAAGGAGCTTATGAATATTTCGCTCCTCTCTATGAACTGGCAAGAGAGCTGGATCCTCAGAAACGTCCCTGCACACTGATCAGCGTGCAGATGGCTCCGCCGGAAAAAGACTGCTCCGGAAAACTCAGCGATGTGATCTGCCTGAACCGTTACTATGGATGGTACTTCGGCGGACCGGATCTGGAGTTGCCGGAACAGGCCCTCAGGAAAGAACTGGACTACTGGAAGACTCTGGGCAAACCGGTGATCTTTACAGAGTACGGCGCAGACACCGTTATGGGTATGCATGACACCACACCGGTCATGTATACAGAAGAATTCCAGGTAGAATATTACAAGATGAATAACAGAGTCTTTGACGACTATGACTTTGTAGTAGGGGAACAGGTATGGAACTTCGCGGACTTCGCTACCAGCCAGAGCCTGCTGAGAGTCCAGGGAAATAAGAAGGGAATCTTTACAAGAGACAGAAAGCCTAAATTAGCGGCACACTACTTCAGAGACAGATGGCATAAGATCCCGGACTTTGAATACAAAAAATAAAAAGAAATCTTATAAAACTTTAGCTGATGCTGAAGGGCTTTTTAAAGGCCTGTGAGGATTTCTCCGAAGATAAAAGGAGGCGATACCCCAGGATCCGGATTTTAAATTTTCGGATCTGCAAGGATAGTCTCCTTTTTGTTTTTCCTTTATGAAATAAAGATCGTAAGGCAGAATTCCTTCTCTGTATAAGAGATGTCCAGGGTTCCGCCGCTTTTTTCTACGATTTCCCCAACTGAAGCGATCCCCAGGCCGTGAGAGCGGGGATCTTCTTTGTCTGTAAGAAATCGTCCTTTTCTCTTTCGTATCTCATTTTCCTTTGTATTTATAATTTCAAAGCTGAAGTAGCCTTCTTTTGTATACCTGGCTCTGGCGGAGATCTTCCGCGGATGTCCGGAAGGAATCTTGCAGCAGGCTTCTATGGCGTTGTCTAAAGTGTTGGCAAAGATAGAACACAGGGCGATATCGTCCAGTTTTGTAAAACCATCGATACTGATGTGGAAAAAACAGTCAATGCCCTGTTCCGCAGCCTGGCTGTATTTTGCATTCAGGAGAGCATTGATGATGTTATTCTCACAGAAGCGGCGGTTTCCGGTCTCCACATATCCGGCAAGTTTTTCTAAATATTCCAGCGCCTCTTCTGCTTTCCCTGACTTTAAAAGGCTTTCTGCCACGGCAAAATGATTGTTCATATCGTGGCGGAGACTGCGGATCTGTTTCTGACTGTTTTCAAGCTCTTCGTAATAATCTTTCTGGAGACGGAGATTTTTTCTTTCCATTTCTGCCTGGATAGTATCTGCCAGATAAGAAGCCAGATAAATGCTGGTAAAATTGGCTGCGATGCAGGCCAGCATACAGGGATAAGCGGCAGGAGCCAGACTGGGGGTAAAGCAGACCAGGCTGACTACAGCTACTAAAGAGGCCAGACAGATCAGATCCAGAAAAAGCCAGGAACGGCGGTCCAGAAGCAGGCGGGCTTTTTGAAGCCGCTGTCTCATGACGCGGTAAAAGATGTACCAGAAAGTCATGGGGATGATTTCCGCCACGTTAGAGAACAGCAGATTGGCAAACCCCATTCCGCCCCAGAAGGTAAAGAAGATTTTTGTTCCCATATTGTTCAGCAGGAAATTTACAGCTGTGACAATGGGGAAAAGGATCATGACAGCGGAAACCTTCATATACCAAGATCCGCTAAAAAAGAAGGCAGTCAGAAAGAAAAGAAGCAATACCAGCAGGATATTTACCGGATCCTGAGGCAAAATGACTACGCAGGATACCAAAGTGCAGAGAAACCAGGCGGGGACCCTGAGGATTTTGGAACCCCTGGGTCTCAGGATACAGGCCAGGGTTTTAAAAAAGAAATATCCCTGTATGAAATTGCAGGTGCTGCCCAGAAGATAAAGGAGAGTTTCCATACGATCCATGAGATTCCCCCTTTCGTTAAGTATTTAGGATCTTCCTGGCAAAGGCCACAGCCAGATCCTGGCGGCAGGCTCTGCTGACCGGAAGCTTTTCCCCGCCGCACAGGCAGAAGGTATTTCCGATCCGGTCCACATGTCTGAGATTTACAAGATAACGATTATGTATGCGGATAAAGCCCCGGGGCAGTTCTGCTTCAATATCAGAAAGCCTGGCGTAGAAGGCTTCCTCCTTTGTACGGGTAACAGCAGTTACCTTTTTCCGGTCACTTTTAAAGTAGAAGATCTCCTGAAGGGGGATCCGCAGGACCTGGCCTTTTTGTTTTATATAAAATACTGATCTTCCAGCCGGCGGGTTTCTTTTATGGCCAGCTTCAGGACCTCCCGGATCTTATCTTCCCGGTAGGGCTTCAGGATGTACCGGAAGGCCCGGACCTCATAGCCCTGAAAAACGTAATCCGGATAAGCTGTGACGATGATGATCACAATATCAGGAGAAAACTTCCGGATCCGGCTGGCAGTATCGATACCGTTTAAGCCGTTCATCTTCATATCCAGAAACAGGATATCCCCGGATTCTTTTTTTAATCCTTCCAGAAGGGCATTTCCTGAGTCAAAGCCCCGGATCCTGCAGGGGATCCCCTCTAACTGCAGTTCCGTCTTTATGATCTTTGAGAGGGAATTTCGCAGCTCTTTTTCGTCATCGCAGATACAGATTTGCATGACTTTCTCTACTCCTTTAGCAATGATGGTCTTATTATAGCGGATTTTCTGAAAATTTGCCAGCAAGAGGGCCTTTTTTTCCAAAGTTTCCCAAAATTCTGTCAAACTTACCATTTCCATAAATATTCCTTTTAAAGGGAAAAAATTATAATAGTAGCTGCCTGCACTATACGAAGGAAAAGCCAGGCTTTGTACAGCGCGGCGATAAACAGTAAAATTGGGGAGGTACACCGATATTAAAAGTGGAAAATCTGAGAAAAACCTACAAAACAGGGAACAATTCTTACCTGGTGTTAAAGGATCTGTCCTTTCAGGTAAAGAAGGGAGAATTTGTGGCAGTCATGGGCCCCAGCGGTTCAGGGAAGACCACTCTTCTAAACTGTATTTCCTGTTTTATCCCTCATGACCAGGGAAAGATCTTATTAAATGGAAAAGACCTTTCCGGGCTGGGGCAGGAGGAGCTGGCAAAAGTGAGGAACCAGCAGCTTGGATTTGTCTTTCAGGATTTTATGCTCCTGGACGGGCTGACAGTTTTTGAGAATATCTGTCTTCCTCAGGTCATAGCAGGAAAACCTGTTAAGCCCATGGAAGAAAAAGCCCATAAATACTGCAGAGCTTTCGGCATTGAAAAGATCCAGGACAAATATCCTGCGGAGATCTCAGGAGGAGAGAAGCAGCGTACCGCAGTGGCCAGAGCCATGATAAATTCTCCTTTTATCCTGTTGGCAGATGAACCAACGGGAAATCTGGACAGCAGATCCTGCAAGGCGGTCATCGACGCCTTTCTTCAGGCAAAAGAACAGCTGGGGGCAACGGTCTTTATGGTGACCCACGACAGCTATGCGGCGTCATTCTGTGACCGGGTTATCGTACTCAGAGATGGAGTTGTCCATACAGAACTGACCAGCAGCGGCGGCAGGAGAGAATTTATGGACCAGCTGTTAGATGTGCTCCGGGAGCTGGGAGCCATGCTTTTTAAAGAATTGGCTCTCCTTACGGCAGTGTCAGCCCTCCTGGGCATACTGGGAGCCATGCCGGTTTCCTGGCTGATCTGGAAATTTTTTGAGTCCTTTCTGGTTTCTACCAAAGAGATGGCGTATCGTTTTGGCGTGTGGGGATTTCTCCTTGGGCTGGCCTTTGCCCTTATCCTGGCAATACTGTTAGGAGCGGCAGGAAGAAGATTTGTAAAGAGGACCAATGTGATGGATATCCTCCGTACCCAGCACCAGCCGGAAATGGTAAAGAAGATCCCCGGCTGGACCTTTGGAGCGGGGATCTTCCTTATCCTGGCAGGGATCATTCTGGCTATAGGACTGCCCAGAGTGTTTGTGTATGTTCTCCATATAGGACCGCCTTCCCTTCTGAACCTGTTCTACATCCTGTCTGTAGCGGGGATCTACCTGGTGCTGCTTGGCATAGTAGGGCAGAGCCGAAAAGGGAAGAACCGGAAGAAGTATTATAAAAATCTGGTTTCCGTAAGTCTTATGCGGTTCTCTGCCAGATCCACTACCCGAAATATGTGTGTGGTTGTCCTTCTGCTTTTCGCGGGGATTTTTGCTTTTTATTTCGGCATGATGTATATGAACATCTATGGTCCTTCCGACAGCCCCACTACCCGGGATTTTGTACTTCATTTTCCGGTCCAGGAAGACCAGATGGACCGGGAAGAGATCCAGGGTCTGGCCGGGGAGCATTCTGTGGAGCTGCAGGATTATGAGGAAGGGGAAGGAGCAAACCTGGTCATTACCTATAAAGCCACAGATTATACGGAGAATAATGAATATGTGACAGTGACCAGGGAAAAAGAGGAAACCGCTCTTTTCTTCTCCGGGGAAACTTATGAAAAACTGACAGGAGAAGATCCGCAGGTAGAACCGGGCAGCTATAAGACCATAACCCAGGAAGATTATCAGGATAATATCTGGGACTTTAAAGACGGTCTGTCAGAGGCTTCAAATCCGGATACGGGAGCAGAACTGCCTCTGACCTATGGGGGAACCCTGGAATATAACAGTCTGGCGAATATGACGGCCCCCTTTGTATATGTGGTCAGCGGCCAGGATTACCAGACTCTGATCCAGGGACTGGGACAGGAGTGGCAGGAGAAGGTGATCCTGTTTGATGTAACCGATCCGGACGTTTCCTATCCCTTTGCCAAAGCTTTGTATGAGGAATATGTAAACAGGGCTACCTCTCTTTCCGCTCATCCCACACTTTATGATCCCTGGAAGGAGCGTCAGGTAAAGGCCGACGGGGAAGCGTATTCTTATGGAGAGGTCCTGGATCTGGATCCGGAGAATACCCAGCTTCTGGGAGAATGGAGGTACGCCCCGCAGTTTCAGATCCTGAACAGCCAGGACCGGCTGCAGTTTGTCAGTGTATACGTAATGCTCTGCCTGTATATCTTTATCATAACTCTTTCTACTGTGGCCATTATGACCTACGTAAGAGGGGTCTCTGTAGCAACCGATAACCGGGAAGTTTTTGTAAGTCTTGAGCGGCTGGGCGCAGACAGAGAATACCGGAAAAGGATCTTAAATGCCCAGCTTCGGAAAATCTTTACTTATCCGGGAATTTTGGGATGTATGGTAGGACTTTTTGTCAGCATAGGAATGTCTTATATGAATGACGGAAGATTTACTGCGCTGGAATTCCAGAGCCTGTCCATTGTACTGGGGATCAGTGTTGTTATCCTGCTGTTTTTAGGAGCTGTTTATCTGGCAGCCAGAAGAAAAGGAGAGAAGATCCTGGGGATTTCCGGGAAAAAGGGGAGATAGTCTGATAAAAGAGTAAGAATATTTGCCAGGACCGGTATTTTTTGAGAAATATCCTCATCTTTTTCTATACAAAAATGGAATTTTTCAGTATAATCTTTGTGGTGAAAATATAAGATTTTACCGGGAATCATCTGAAAAAGAGAGGAAAGAGAAATGAAATTTTCAGAAACAGAAAAGAAACAACTGATCATTTTCGCAGCAGTAGCCTATGGGATCACTTATGTCCTGGGAGTGCTGATGTGGTATGGAAACAGCACAGGCGCAGACCTGAGCGCCTTTCCCAATGCCCAGATGCTTTATCCGGCGGCGGGAGTTATGCTGGCTTATCTGCTTACCAGGCAGGGAGACAGGAATGTGCCCAGGCTCTTTTATGTGACCTTCCTTGTGATCACAGTGCTGATGATCCTCTGTGCCCTGGCTTCTGTATTTATGCCCCAGAGCATACAGGCGGGACAGATGGAAATGTCGGTATGGATGGCGCTGGTCCAGGTGGTACTGATCCTGGGAAGTATCATATTCTGGATCACCCTTCTGGTATCAGGAAAAGAAAGAAGGGAAGCCTGCGGACTTCGGTGGAGAAATTGGAAAAAATCGGTTTTGTGTATGCTTTTGTTCTTTGTGCTTTACAGCCTCCGCATGGGGATTTCTTATGCCCTGGGAGGACAGATGGGAGAATTTGCCCGGTTGTGGACCCAGCCTTCTACCTGGCTCTATCTGGTTACACTGATCGTGAATTTCTTCCTGGTAGTAGTAGCCTTTTTCGGTGAGGAATATGGCTGGCGGTATTATCTCCAGCCTTTGCTCCAGAGAAGATGGGGACTGAGAAAAGGGGTTCTGCTCCTGGGGGTGATCTGGGGACTGTGGCACCTGCCTCTGGACTTCTTTTATTACACCACGCCGGATATGGGGGTAATCTATCTGCTGTCCCAGATCGTTACCTGTGTCTTTATGGGGATCTTCCTGGCGTATGTCTATATGAAGACCAGGAACATCTGGGTAGCGGTGGCTGTCCACTATATGAACAATAATCTGATCCCGATGTTTGCAGGGGATTATTCCGCAGATGTGCTTCAGGGACAGACCATTTACTGGAGCGACCTTCTGGTTTCTCTGATCCTGAATCTGGTGATCTTCGGCTGGTTCCTTTTCCTGAAACCTTTCCGGAGTAAAGAGGCGGATTAAAAAGCTTTCAGCCGCAGGAAAGAAAAGAAACATTCCGGCAGATCAGTGTGGAAATATTTGCGAGAAATAAAGAAAAAGGACTTTCCCTGGAGACTGATTATTAAAAGGGTCTCAGGAAAAGTCCTTTTCATATTTTATCCTATTTTATACGGCGATCCAGCCCATGGTTTCGGAAACCGCGAAGATCAGGATCAGAACCAGGAAGATAGGAGCTATCCATTTCAGCATGATCCGATAGAATTTTTTGATCTTAAAGGGACCATTGATCTCCACTTCATCTTCAATGACCTTAGGACCGATAAAATGTCCGATGCTGACGCAGGTCAGAATGGCCACGATAGGCATGAGCACACTGTTACTGATGAAATCGAAGAAATCCAGCAGCCCCAGACCGATGATCTGGATGAAGCTTAATGGTCCGAAGCCTAAAGAGACGACAGCGCCCAGGATCAGCACATAAAGGGTTACCAGCAGGGTAGCCTTTTTTCTTTCCCAGCCGAATTTATCCCGCAGGATGGAAACGGCGGTCTCCATCAGAGAGATGGAAGAGGTCAGCGCCGCGAAAAGCACCAGAAGGAAAAATACCGCTCCGATCACACTGCCGAAAGCCATGTCGTTAAATACCTTAGGCAGTGTGATAAACATCAGAGAAGGCCCTTTGCTCAGAGCGGCTTCATCTCCTCCTGAGAAAACGAATACAGAAGGCACGATCATCAGACCGGCCAGAAAAGCTACGACTGTGTCAAAGACCTCGATCTGCCGTACAGAACCTTCCAGGCTGCTGTCTTTTTTCATATAAGATCCGTAAGTGATCATAATTCCCATGGCAAGGGACATAGAATAGAAAAGCTGCCCCATGGCCGCCAGGACCGTAGTGGCGGAAAACTTGGAAAAGTCCGGAAGGAAATAATATTTCACACCCTCCAAAGCGCCGGGTCTTGTCACACAGAAAGCACAGATCCCTACGATCATCACAATAAGAAGGGGCATCATAAAACGGCTGGCTTTTTCAATGCCTTTGTCAACCCCCATGATAACCACTACAGCGGTGAGCAGTACATAGATGACAAACCATATTACCGGGGAAACGGTCTGGCTGGTAAAGGCGGCAAAGTATTCGTCCCCGGAAGCGGCCCCTCCCTCACCGGTGAGAAAAGTGGCGAAATACTTGATCACCCATCCTCCGATCACACAGTAATAAGGCGTGATGATAAAAGGAACGGTGCAGGCCAGATTGCCTACAAAGCCGAAGCGCTTATCCAGGGAACGGAAAGCTCCGATAGCGCTTAAACGGGTTTTTCTTCCGATAGCGATCTCCGTGATCATCAGAGTAAAGCCGAAAGTGACGGCCAGTACCAGGTAGACCAGCAGGAAGATCCCCCCTCCGTACTTGGCTGCCAGGTATGGGAAACGCCAGATGTTTCCAAGGCCCACCGCCGATCCGGCAGCGGCCAGGACGAATCCCATTTTGTTTGTAAAAGATCCTCTTTTTTGTTCCATACAAATCTCCTCTTTTAGTTTTGTGTAAAATCCATTATGCCATTGAATATAGGGAAATACAAGGAATTTTTAAAGAAAAAGTGCTTGACTTTGTATTTGGGCTGTGCTATAGTACAAAAGTCTGAAGAAGAAAAAGAAAGCAGAGTATCCACTCTCACCTTAGCACAAATGAGTGACTAACGGTTTATAGAATGCAGTGAAGCGCACAGCGTTTTCTTATGGAGATTATGGGTGGATAGTGTTTTGCTATCCGCTTTTCTTTTGCTCTGTAGATTCTTATTCATGACCATGAAAGCCTGAGGGCTTGATTGTTCTTTTCTAAAGGTTCAGATGGCCAAGGGGGCCGAGAGTGTTTTATCAATAATTATGGAGGTGCACGACAATTAGCGATTTAATGATCAACGAACAAATCAGAGACAAGGAAGTACGTCTTATCGGAGCGGATGGACAGCAGCTAGGGATCATGTCCGCCAGAGAGGCTCAGAAACATGCAGTGGAAGCCGGACTGGATCTGGTAAAGATTGCTCCCACAGCAAAGCCGCCGGTTTGTAAAATTATTGATTATGGCAAGTATAAGTACGAATTAGCCAGAAAAGAGAAAGAAGCTAAGAAGAAACAGAAAACCATAGAGATCAAAGAAGTGCGTTTATCCCCCAATATTGAGGAAAACGATTTAAAGACCAAGGTCAACAACGCCAGAAAATTCCTGCAGAAAGGAAATAAAGTGAAGGTGACTCTGCGTTTCCGTGGAAGGGAAATGGCACATATGCAGAGCAGCAAACACATCCTGGATGAGTTTGCGCAGGTTCTGTCCGATATCGCGGTGATCGAGAAAGCACCTAAGGTAGAAGGCAGAAGCATGACTATGTTTTTGACAGAAAAACGTTAATAAGAAAAAGAGTTTAAGGAGGACATAAACATGCCAAAAATGAAAACAACTAAAGCTGCTGCAAAGCGCTTCAAAACAACAGGAACAGGTAAATTAAAAAGAAATAAAGCTTACAAGAGCCATATCTTAACAAAGAAATCTCAGAAGAGAAAAAGAAATCTCAGAAAAGCAACTATCACAGATGCTACAAATGTAAAGAACATGAAGAAGATCCTGCCTTACATGTAATCTGTGCAGTTGAGAAAGTTTCATTGAACAAAGGTATCTTTTAATATAGGAGGAAATTAAGAATGGCAAGAATTAAAGGCGGATTAAACGCTAAGAAGAAACATAACAGAGTATTAAAAATGGCTAAGGGCTACAGAGGAGCCCGTTCCAAACAGTATAGAGTAGCAAAACAGTCTGTAATGAGAGCTCTGGCTAGCTCCTACGCAGGAAGAAAGCAGAAAAAACGTCAGTTCAGACAGCTGTGGATTGCTCGTATCAACGCTGCAGCAAGAATGAACGGCTTATCCTACAGCAAATTCATGCACGGCTTAAAGCTGGCTAACGTTGACCTGAACAGAAAAGTTCTGGCTGACATGGCGATCAATGACGCAGAGGGATTCACAACTCTGGCAGAACTGGCTAAGAGCAAATTAGCTTAATAGGATAGATTTTTAGGGCCCCGTAAACATGGCGTTTACGGGGCTTTTCCAATGTTATTTTTCGTATGATAATTTCGGATCTTCTGCCCGGTGGGAGATCATATCTGAATTCCCGGGTAAAATGATCATATCTTCATATACTATCTTATGGGTAAATCATAAAGAAAATCTTGCGTGATCAACTCCAGTATGGTATTCTGTTCAAACACGTCAATTTTTTAACAAGATGTTTGATGGAGGAAAGTAAAATATGCACCTAGATGCGACAAAGGGATTTTCGGGAGGGATCCATCCTACCGATGGTTATGATAAGTCTCTGACCATGGATATTCCGGTACGGGAATACTGGCCGGAAACTGTGACGATCCTGGCAGAACAGTCCTTTCGGGGGCTTTGCAGCCTGGCTGTCAGGCCCGGGGATCATGTCCGGCAGGGCCAGAGGATCGGAGAACCGGAAGCTTTTATGGCGGCGCCTCTTCACGCCAGTGTTACGGGGGAGGTAATAAAGACAGAAATGGTAAAAAATCAGGGGAGAGAGATACTAGCCTGTGTGATCCGCCGTCAGGAAGAGCCGGAAAGGCAGATCGGTGATTATGAAAAAAAAGGGATCTCTCTGTCTGAAATTGACCGGGAAGAAATCCTGGAAGGTATCCGGGAAGGAGGCCTTACCGGTATGGGAGGAGCGGGGTTCCCCACTTTCCGGAAATATGAGACAGATAAACAGATGGACGCTCTGCTGATCAACGGCGCAGAATGCGAACCCTTTTTGACCTGCGACTATCGCTTGATGACGGAGCAGGGATACGGACTGTGGAACGGGGTGCGGCTGTTGCTGAAAGCCTCAGGAGCGAAAAAGGCTTATGTATGTATTGAGGATAATAAATCCAAGGCGATCGAAAGTCTCCGGCAGATCTTGTCAGAAATAAGAGAACAGGGCGTCCTGGATCCGGAGGAAGATCTGGAAGTAAGAGTCCTGCCTGCCAGATATCCCCAGGGCGGAGAGCGTCAGCTGATCCAGAGCGTTCTGGGAAGAGAGGTACCTATGGGCGGTCTCCCCGGAGACGTAGGGGTGATCGTTTCCAATGTGGGAACCGCGAAAGCCGCGGCAGATATGATACTGGGAAAAAGCCCCCTGACTTCCAGGATCGTTACAGTAACAGGCTGCGTAAAAAATCCGGGGAATTTCCTGGTGCCTGTGGGGACTTCCGCCAGAGAGCTGGTAAAACTGTGCGGAGGAGTCACAGCACAGAAGAACCGGATCATTGCCGGCGGCCCTATGACCGGCCCCTGTGTGGCTTCCGACTGGAAGGGAGAAGAGGAACTGTTTTATATTACCAAGAATACTTCCGGGATCCTGGTCCTTCCGGAGAGCCAGTATGAAGAGCAGCCCTGTATCCGCTGCGAGGCATGCAAAAACGCCTGCCCTGCCGGACTTACCCCTTATCAGATCGACTTTGCTTATCTAAATGAAGATTATGACCTGTGCCAGAAACTGTATGCCAGCGAGTGTATTGCCTGCGGCTGCTGTTCCTATGTGTGTCCGGCCAAGAGGGAGCTTACCCTCCGGACCAGGATGGCAAGGGATCTGGTGAAGCAGAGAATGAGAGAAAAGGCGGTGAAGAAATCATGAGCCAGACAAAAGCAATCAGCGGACCTTATCTGAGAACGGAACAGACTACCAGAAATATCATGCTCCATGTGTCCATATCCCTGATCCCGGCTCTTCTGGGCGCAGTTTATTACTTTGGGATCAAGGCTTTTTATCTCACTGCCTTTTCTGTAGCCCTGTGTGTGCTGACAGAATTTGTATGGCAGAAAGTGACGAAAAAGCAGGTCACCGCAGGGGATTTCAGCGCGGTGGTCACAGGAATGCTCCTGGCTTTTAACATGCCGGTAACGGTTCCTTTGTGGGCCCTGGCAGCGGCAGATATCTTCAGCATCCTGATAGTTAAGCAGATGTTCGGCGGGATCGGAAGCAACTTTGCCAATCCGGCCCTTATGGGCAGACTGCTGGTCATGGTAGTCTGGCCGGGAACGGTCATGCAGTATACAGCTCCCAGAACACTGGCGGCTGACGCGGTTTCCCAAGCCACTATTCTGGGAACGGTAAAAGCAGGAGGCGAGGCCGGATATTCTTACCTGCAGATGTTCCTGGGAGAAGTACCAGGGGCCATGGGCGAGACCAGTAAGCTGCTTTTGCTGGTGGGCTTTGCTTATATGTGTTATATGGGAGTGGTCAATATAGAGGCCGCCCTGACCTATATCGCCACTGTAACAGTCCTGACCTTTATCTTTGGTCCCTCCGGACTTTTTACCGGCGATATTCTTGCCAACCTTTTCGGGGGAGGACTGATCATGGGAGGCTGCTATATGCTGACAGACTATGTCTTTGTTTCCAGGAGAGGAAAACTCCTGTATGCACTGGCGGCCGGGATCATTACAGCGGCTATCCGTATTTTCAGCGCCTATCCGGAGGGAATCTGTTTCGGGATCCTGACGGCTAACTGTCTGGCGGGAGTCCTTACTCTGCTTTACCGGCAGCATATATACGGAACAAAGAAAAATGTGATTTAAAGGAGACAAATATGAAAAATAAAAATGTCAGAGGAATTCTTGCGTTGATCATAGTAACCGCCCTGTCCTTTGGAGTGATCGCAGGCTCCAGAGCTTTGGCAAAGGAACAGGGGACAGACCAGAGTCAGGGACAGGCTCAGGTGACAGAGGAGTTAGATGTGTCAGGAGCTGAAAACATCCAGTCTGCGGCTAAGACCCAGGAGGGATATCTGGTAACAGTAAAAGAAGCCGGCTATGGCGGAGACATTGTTATGGAGGTTTCCTTCGGAGAGGATAAGGCCACGGTAACCGGCGTCCAGGTGACAGAGCAAAGCGAGACAGAAGGAGTAGGCTCCAGGATTACAGAAGAAGAATTTTTAAGCCAGTTCGCAGGGGCGAAAGCCCCGGTCTATCTTCCGGGCATGACTCTGGAAACAGAGGGAGAGGCAGAACCGGCCCAGGAAGAAGATTTAGAGCTTCAGGACGGAACTTATGAGGCAAAGGCGGAAGCGCCGGACAACAACGGCTATACAGATCAGGTGACCATCACAGTCGCAGACGGAAAGATCACAGAAGCGGTATGGGAATCTGTGGACGGCGACGGAAATAAGAAAAGCGAACAGTCCGAAAATGGCCAGTACGTTATGACAGAAGACGGACCTACCTGGGCAGAGCAGTCTCAGGCGCTGGGCAAAGCGCTGGTAGAGAATCAGTCTCTGGGATTTTTGACCATGGACAATCAGGGAAAGACCGACGCGGTTTCAGGAGTCAGTATTTCCGTAGGAGGCTTTGCAGATCTGGCCCAGAAATGTATCGACCAGGCTGCAGGAGTAAAGACAGAAGAAAAGGTGCCCCAGGAAGGCACTCAGGTAGACGGGATTTCCGGCGCTACCATTTCTTCTACGGCGGCTGTTAACGGGATCAATGCCGCCTATGAATTTTTACAGACCATAGACTAAAGGAACGGGGGAACAGAGATGAAATTAAAATATCCGGCAGAAGCTTTTGCTCTGGGTATCGTACTTTTTTCCCGGAACATGGAAGAAGCCTTTGCGGCAGGTATCCTGGTGATCCTGGCGGTGGTTTTTGCGGAATTTCTCAAAAACCTTCTGGAAGGAGCGGTGCCGGTCTGGAGTCTGAGACTTTGCGTGCTCATTGGTACCGGAGCCATTGCCGCCGGCGCCTTTCTCCTGGGCTTTTCTGCCCTGGGGATCAGGGTGGATACCGGAACCTGGATCATGACGGCGGTGATAGGACTTCTGGCAGGAAAGGCGGCTCTCTTGGGAGAACTGGAAGGGGATTACGGCAGTATTTTCTATGAATCCGGGATCTTGTGGGGATTCTGGATCCTACTGGGGATCGCAAGAGAATTTCTTTCCCAGGGAGAGATCTTCGGCAATCTTCTTTTGGAAAATGCGCCTTTCTTTTCCCAGAGTTTTCAGAGCACGGCTTTCGGTTTCCTGGCTGCAGGCCTGGCTTTGGCCTTTACCAACGGGATCTTAAAGAAGAGATCCTCCGGAACCCAGAGCCTGCTTTTGGTGGTTCCGGCAGTGATCTTTTCCAGACCTTTTGAAATGGTCACTTTCGGGGGCGTGATCGCCTTTATCTGGACGGTAGGCGTTTCCATCCTGCTTTTCCTTTCTGTGGCGCGGATGATCCGGTTCTCAAATGCAGGCCCCCGCTTCCGGGGACTGCCCCTGGAAATGCTTTCCATGAGTTTTATTTATCTGATACTAAGTATCTACTAAAGCGAAAGGACTCTGTCCTGTTTCCTGCTGAGATAGCAGAAAACAGGGAGAGTCCTTTTTCATATTATAGAATACGTTATTTCAGATGTCTTAAAAAGTGCTGGGAATATTTTATTGGGACAAAGGGCAGGCCCTTCCTTTATTCCCCCGGGCAACGAGCCAAATGGACATGCCGTGAGGGTCTTTGACTACTGAGATAAGGTAATCTCTTCATCAAAGTTTTCGCTGTAATGGAGCTGATAGTCATCGGTGATAAAGACAGCCTGGACATCGGGCAGACTATTGACCAGATCCATGCCTTTTTCCAGTCCCAGAGCGAAACAGGTGGTGCTCAGTCCGTCGCCGTCCACAGATTTATTGGAGATGATGGTGACAGAAACCAGATTGTTGTCGTAGGGATATCCTGTGGAAGGGTCCAGGATATGGTGATAAAGGACGCCGTCCTGCTCGAAGTACCGCTCGTAAATGCCGGAAGACACTACCGAATCATCAGAGATCTCCATAACAGCTTCTGTTTCGCTCCGGTCTGCGAAAGGCTTCTGGATACCAATGCGGAAAGGCGTTCCATCCGGCCGCTGCCCTACGCAGAGGATATTGCCGCCCAGATCGATGATGGCGCTTTCTACCCCTTCTTCCAGAAGATAATCTTTGATACGGTCAGCAATATAGCCTTTGGCGATGGCTCCCAGATTGATGCCCATGCCTTCTTTTGCAAAACGTATCCGGTTTCCATCTAAAGTAATATCCCGGTAATCCACCAGGGGCAGTGCTGCCTGAATGGCGGCCTCATCAGGTACTTTTCCGTTTCCGGAGGTAAAATCCCACAGGGAAGAAACCGGTTCTATGGCAATGTCAAAGGCTCCGTCAGACAGTTCACAGTAGGAAAGTCCCTGAGAGATCACATCGGCAGTTTTTTCTGACAACTCATAGAACCCATCTTCATCCGCAGGGAGCTTCCCATGATTCAGCTGATAAATTTCACTGGTCTGGGTGGTAGGGCTGAGAAGAGCGTCATATTCTCTGCAAAGGTCCAGGGCGCCGTCCAGGATTTCCTCGTCCTGGGAATCGTAGAGCGTGACCGTGACAATGGTATTCAGCAGATAATCCGTTTTGCTTATAGGCTCCGGTGCTTCTGCCTGATTTTTGCGCTGATACAGAAAGGCAAACAGGATCAGGATAAGCAGCAGAACAACTGCGGCCAGAAAGGTCCGCTTACTTTTTATATTCATATAGTCTCCTTCATTTCCACAGATTGATCAATTAGTATACGGGACTTATTTTACGGAATTGGAGAGTTTATGTCAAGAATAGAAAAGTTTATAAAGAATAGTTGACCGATGTTTGACAGAAAGATAATTCTACCTTATAATATATTTACCAAGACAGCCAGAAAGGGAGGTCAAGGCTCCCCGCCCGGCAAAAATCATTGGCTGGAAATAGTCGCCCGTTCTTTACCAGAGGCAGGGCGGCTATTTTTTATGTGTATACGTTAAGATTGCAACAATCAGCAGTGCTATTGAAGTGATTAACTGCAACTCTTCATATGTACTCATAGGCATCCCTCCTGTCCAAGACTCAGGCGGGGAACCACAGCCGCTCTTCTGGCTGCCTGGGTAAATATACTATTTGGAAAATTATAGCATGGCAGTATATCACAAACAAGAAAAAATACAAAAATACAGTGAGTGCAGGCATAAGTGGAAATACAGGTGACGGAAATTCCCAGGCATGATAAAATAAACGAATAAGGCAGGAGAGGAGAAAAAGAAGATGTTATGGGCAAGGTTTATTCTTACAGCAGTTATGGGTGTGGTTTTAATGGCCTGGGTGATCTTCTGCGGGATCCAGTTTATACGGCACAGCAGGAAGCTGACTGCCGGAGGAGATTTTGTAGGGCATGTGCGGTGTGAAAAGTGCGGTACAGAGTATACGGTAAAAGCCGGGGACTTTAATAAGGGATTTATGAGCAGGTACCGGAGAGTGACCAGAACAGAGGTCCGTGGCGCTGCTTTTGTGAACAGGCCCTATTATTCCTATTATGCAAAGAAATTTGACTGCCCCTGCTGCGGAAAGAGAAGATACGCCCAGGTTTTGAATATCAATGAGATAAACCGGGATATGAGGGAAAAGACTTTAAAAGCCGGACTCCACTGGTTGCTCCTGATGTTTATAGGAGGTATGCTGATCCTGGTGCTGGCGGGGATCCCCCTTTCTTTGTTCGACAGGGCGTCCCGGCAGCAGGCGGAGGATATGAGACAGCAGCGCTATGAAGAACTGAAGGAACGGTATTTTGGAGAGGACACAGACTGAAAATCAGGAAAGAAGGAACAGGGATCATGGACTTATTTGATTATATGAAAGAACAGAATCTGGAGCAGGAGGCCCCTCTGGCCTCCAGACTGCGGCCCTCCACTTTGGATGAGGTTGTGGGTCAGGAACATATCATTGGAAAGGATAAGCTGCTTTACAGGGCTATCAAAGCGGATAAACTGGGCAGCGTTATTTTTTATGGTCCTCCGGGAACAGGAAAGACTACCCTGGCGAAAGTCATCGCCAATACCACCAGCTCCCGGTTCCGGCAGATCAACGCTACCGTAGCGGGAAAAAAGGACATGGAAGAGGTGGTAAAAGAAGCCCAGGACTATCTGGGTATGTATGGAAAGAAGACGATCCTTTTTATTGACGAGATCCACCGCTTTAATAAGGGGCAGCAGGATTACCTCCTCCCCTTTGTGGAAGACGGCACTCTGATACTGATCGGCGCTACTACAGAAAATCCCTACTTTGAGGTAAACGGGGCTTTGCTCTCCAGATCTATCATCTTTGAGCTGAAACCCCTCACAAAGGAGAATATTGAAACCCTTCTGGACCGGGCGGTGACGGATAAGGAAAAGGGAATGGGAAGCTATAATGCGGTGTTAGAGGAAGATGCCAGGGAATTTCTGGCAGATATTTCCGGAGGAGACGCCAGGGCGGCGCTGAATGCTCTGGAGCTGGGTATCCTGACTACAAAAAGAAGGGAAGACGGGAAGATCCATATTGATCTGGAAACTGCCTCCCAGTGTATACAGAAGCGGGTAGTCCGTTACGATAAGACCGGAGACAATCACTATGATACCATCTCCGCTTTTATAAAGAGCATGCGGGGGTCGGATCCTGATGCGGCGGTGTTTTATCTGGCGAAAATGCTTTATGCAGGAGAGGATATTAAGTTTATTGCCAGAAGGATCATGATCTGCGCCGCAGAAGACGTGGGAAATGCGGATCCTCAGGCTCTGGTGGTGGCAGTGGCGGCAGCTCAGGCGGTGGAGCGCCTGGGCATGCCGGAAGCCCAGATCCCTTTAGCACAGGCAGTGACTTATGTGGCCAGCGCCCCTAAGAGCAACGCGGCCTGTATGGCGGTCTTTGACGCTATGGAAGCAGTAAAGACTACGAGGACTACAGTACCTTCCCATCTCCAGGACGCTCATTATAAAGGATCCAAAAAGATGGGACATGGGGTGGGCTATCTGTACGCCCACGATTATCCAGATCATTATGTGGAACAGCAATATATGCCCTCAGAGCTTCTGGGAAGGAAATTTTATCACCCTACAGATAATGGCTATGAGAAAAACATACAGGAATATTTCCGAAAGATCCACGGGGAAAAAGATTGAACCTGTCAGGGTAAAGTGGTAAAATCTGTAGTTAATACTGAGTGTTTTTCAAAACAGAAACGGGGGAAGCAATATGAGTACATTTCGGAAATCCTCAAAATTGGATGATGTCTGCTATGACGTCCGGGGACCGGTGCTGGATGAGGCAAACCGTATGCAGGAGAGCGGGATAGACGTCTTAAAGCTGAATATCGGGAATCCTGCGCCCTTCGGGTTTAGCGCACCGGAGGAAGTAATCCTGGATATGATCTATAATCTTCGGGAATCTCAGGGATATTCGGATTCGAAAGGGATTTTTTCCGCCAGAAAAGCCATTATGCAGTACTGTCAGTTAAAGAACATCCCTGATGTGACCATAAATGACATTTATACAGGAAACGGGGTCAGCGAGCTGATCAGTATCCTGACCCTTGCCCTTCTGAATGACGGAGACGAGATCCTGGTGCCTTCTCCGGATTATCCTCTCTGGACAGGGTGCGTATCTTTGGCAGGAGGAAAACCGGTCCACTATATCTGCGATGAAGAGTCGGACTGGTATCCGGATCTGGAAGATATGAAGAGTAAGATCACAGACAGGACCAAAGCCATTGTGATCATCAACCCCAATAATCCTACCGGGGCGGTTTATCCGGAAGAAATCCTGAGGAAGATCGCAGATATTGCCAGGGAACATGATCTGATGATCTTTTCCGATGAGATTTACGACCGGCTGGTCATGGACGGGATCAAACATACTTCCATTGCTTCTCTGGCTCCGGATCTGTTCTGCATTACTCTCAACGGCCTATCCAAGTCACATATGGTGGCAGGTTTCCGCGCGGGCTGGATGGTTTTAAGCGGCGCCAAGGACAAGGCCAGGGATTATATAGAAGGATTGAACATGCTGTCTAATATGCGGCTGTGTTCCAATGTACCGGCCCAGTCTATTGTACAGACGGCTCTGGGAGGCTATCAGAGCGTCAATGAGTATCTGGTGCCGGGAGGAAGGATCTATGAACAGAGGGAATATATCTACAAGGCGATCAATGATATTCCGGGACTTTCTGCCGTAAAGCCAAAAGCCGCCTTCTATATTTTCCCGAAGATCGATGTGAAGAAATTTCATATCTATGATGATGAAAAGTTTGCCCTGGATTTTCTCAGAGAAAAAAAAGTCCTGGTAACCCACGGCAAAGGCTTTAACTGGGATAAACCGGATCATTTCCGGATCGTGTATCTGCCCAGAGTGGAGGAACTGAAAACAGCCACAGAAAAACTGGCAGACTTTTTAAAGACCTATCATCAGTAAAACAAAAGAAGAACAGGGAGTGGAATCATGCATTTTTTTAAAAATCATCATCAGGTCAGAGAAGAGGAGCATGATTTTTCTAAGGGAAGCGTAGGGGGAACCATTCTCCGCCTGGCTCTTCCCCTTATCGTGGCCCAGTTTATTAATGTGTTATATAACATTGTGGACCGGATCTATATCGGAAGGATCCCGGGAGCCAGTTCGGCAGCCCTTACAGGAGTAGGGGTTGCTTTTCCTGTTATAACGGCCATCACTGCTTTTTCCAATCTCATCGGAACCGGCGGACCTCCTCTGTGTTCCATTGCCAGGGGCAGAGGAGATGAGGAACGGGCAGAGGGGATCATGGGAACCTCTTTCACTCTTACGCTGATCACAGGCGTTGTTCTGATCCTGGTGGGAATGGCGATCAAAGATCCCCTTCTCTATGCCCTGGGAGCCAGCGATGCTACCTTTGGCTATGCAGACGACTATATCAGCATTTATCTGCTGGGAACAGTCTTTGTTATGATCAGCCTGAGTATGAACGGCTTTATCAACTGCCAGGGCTTTGCCAGGACCGGTATGCTTACGGTGCTCATCGGAGCTTTGATCAATATTGTGCTGGATCCGGTTTTTATTTTTGTCTTTGGCATGGGTGTGAAGGGAGCGGCCATTGCCACAGTGATCTCCCAGGCAGTTTCCGCCATATGGGTGGTAAAATTCCTTACAGGAAAACATACCCTTCTTAAGATCCGGCTTTCCAGGATGAAGATGAACCTGGGATATGTAAAAGAGATCCTGGCCCTCGGCCTTTCCGGATTTATCATGGCGGCCACCAACTGCGGCGTGCAGATTGTCTGCAATGTAACTCTCCAGTCTTTTGGGGGAGACGCCTATGTGGCGGTTATGACGATTGTAAATTCTGTCCGGGAAGTGCTCAGTGTTCCGGTAAACGGTCTTACCCAGGGATCTCAGCCTGTGATCGGATTTAATTACGGCGCCGGGGAATACCGGCGGGTGAAGTCAGGGATCAAGGTTATGGCGGCTATCGGCATCGTCTATACCACGCTGGCATGGGTCATCACCCTGCTGATACCAGGAGTCTTTATCGCCATGTTTAACGGCGGGGAGGAACTGATGAAGATCGGCGTGCCTTCCATGCGGATCTATTTCTTCGGATTCTGCTTTATGTCTCTGCAGTTTGCGGGACAGAGTGTGTTTACCGGGCTGGGAAAGGCAAAACACGCCATTTTCTTTTCTCTGCTGAGAAAAGCGGTGATCGTGATCCCTCTGACCTTGCTGCTGCCTCATGTGGCGGGATTGGGGGTAAACGGAGTTTTCCTGGCAGAGCCGATCTCTAATTTTATCGGAGGCACCGCCTGCTTTGTCACCATGCTCTGCGTAATGTGGCCGGCCTTATCCGAAGAAAAAGAGCGGGAAGTAAAAAGAAAAAAACAGATGGGATAGGAAGAGATTATGGATCAGTTAGAAAAATACAGAGAAGAACTTATGGCCTGCAATGAAAAAATCCTGGAAGGACTGCTTAGGCGTAATGCCGTAGTGGAAGGGTTGATGGCCTATAAAGAAAAAAATAATATGCCTATGCTCCAGCCGGAGCAGGAAGAACGGCAGCGTATCTGGCTGGAGAAAAAGCTGGAAGGATACAGACATAAACAGGAAGTGGAAGATGTCTTTCAGGCAATCCTCAAAAGCAGTAAAAAGATACAGGCCAGAAAGCTGTTTTCCTATAATATCGTCCTGATCGGTTTTATGGGATCCGGGAAATCCACCATTTCCGAATATCTTCATACGCTCTTTGACATGGAGATCATTGAAATGGATCAGATGATCGCCCAGAGAGAAGGAATGAGTATTTCCGATATTTTTGAGACCAGGGGAGAAGAATACTTCCGAAATCTGGAGACCAGCCTCCTTATTGAAATGCAGGAGCGGACCAATGTGGTGATCTCCTGCGGCGGCGGCGTTCCCCTGAGAGAGCAGAACGTAGTGGAAATGAAGAAAAACGGGAGAGTGGTACTTCTGACCGCCAGCCCGGAGACGATCCTGGAGCGGGTGAAAGACAGTCATGAACGTCCGCTGCTGGAAAATAATAAGAACACAGAATTTATTGCCGGACTGATGGAAGCCCGGCGGGAAAAATACCAGGCGGCAGCAGACATTATCGTGGCTACAGACGGCAAGACAGAACTGGAGATCTGCGAGGAACTGGTAAAGAAGCTGCTGGATCTGGACAGGAAGGAAAGGTGAAAAATATGGAAAAGAGAATATCAGGATATACAGGTTTAATGGGATTATTTGGTTCGCCTGTAGGCCATTCCGCTTCACCGGAAATGTATAATTTCTGCTTCCAGCATGACGGACTGGACTATGCTTACCTGGCTTTTGACGTAAAAGCCGAAGATATGCCCGAGACGATAAATACCATACGCCTGCTGAAAATGAGAGGCGGAAATTTTACCATGCCCTGTAAGAATATCGCGGCGAAGCTGATGGATCGTTTATCTCCGGCTGCTGAGCTGATCGGGGCCTGCAATGCTTTTGTCAACGAGGAAGGTGTACTTACCGGCTATATTACAGATGGTATCGGGTTTGTGAAAAATTTAAAAGAGCATGGAGTAGAAGTAAAAGGGAAAAAAGTTCTGGTTTTAGGCGCAGGGGGCGCCGCCACGGCCATTCAGGTCCAGCTTGCCCTGGAAGGAACGGAAGAAATCCATATTTTCAATCGCCGGGATGAATTCTATGACAGAGCTCTGGAAACCCAGAGAAAACTGAAAGAAAAGGTTCCAAAGTGCAGAGTGACGGTAGACCGGCTGGAGGACAGAGAAAAGCTGCAAAAAGCAGTGGCAGAAGCGGATATCCTGGCAAATGCCACTATCGTAGGAATGAAGCCGGATCTTCATGAAGAGACTCTGATCCCAAAGGAATGGCTGAGAAAGGATCTGGTAGTGGCAGATATTGTTTACAATCCGGAAGTTACCAGAATGCTGAAAGAAGCCGGGGAAGCCGGCTGCCAGACCATCGAAGGAAAAGGTATGATGCTCTGGCAGGGAGCAGAGAACTACCTGCTCTTTACAGGAAAAGAAATGCCGGTGGAGGCATACCGGAAATACTTAAAAACAAAAACTGTATAGAAATTTTAAATCTTTTGAAGGCGCTGTCACATTAGCCAAAATCGAGAAGATTTATACATTTTATTCCCGCGAGGGTTTAATACCCCGATGCTTGCATCGCTGCTGATTTGATGCAAGCATCGGGGTATTTGACTGCTCAGTCTGCGCCGCTCTGAGCCTATGGCCTCAAAGCTATGGCCGACAAATTCGCATAAAATGTATAAATATTCTTGAAATATGTCTAATGTGACAGCGCCTTTAAAGATGCGATGCGGACAGCCGCCGCCATGCCGCCGTCTCCATAGGTAGGGTGTTCCAGGAAATCACCGGAGGCTTTGCTCAGAGTCTGATTTTTTTCTATTCCATGGCAGATTTCTTCTTCCCAGCCCCCAAGTCTGGACATGGAGATGGATTCGATACCCAGTATGGCCTGGACCATGTGTTCCTGATAGGCTGCTTTGTGTTTATGGATAAGAAAATCCATCAGTTCCAGGCGCTTTTCCATGCTTCTCACGTTAAAGGAGGCAGGAGCAGTCCGGTAGTTGATCAAAGCTTCCTCCAGGATCCCGATGTGTGCGTCAGAGCTGGTTTCCAGCATACTGAGAAAGAAATCCCAGTCCTCAAAGCCGGAGCGCATAGACGCATCATAGCCTCCGCACTGTTTCCAGATTTTCCGGCGGAGTATGTGAGTGGCAGGACAGCAGTTCCGGGAAAGAAAGGCGGTAATACCGCCTCCCTGAGGACGGACGACAGCGTCAAGAACACCAAAGGTATGAAGCCAGGAAGAGGCAGCAGTCATAGAAGGGTCCTTTCTCAGCAGACCGCTGACTTTTTCAAGATAGGACGGTTCCAGCCGGTCATCTCTATCCAGTACCAGCACCACAAGCAACGAGCCAGATAAATATTTATATTTATATGGCGACTGCCAGTGATACTAGTACAGTGGATAATAAATAACCA
>ERZ1090879.248-NODE-248-length-36051-cov-49.809201_pt1 | contig 36051 bp, 34 predicted proteins | sample MGYA00478472_ERZ1090879 | MGnify/ENA primary metagenome ERZ1090879 (study PRJEB33644, sample SAMEA5815723) | chicken gut metagenome | biome: Chicken; feature: Gastrointestinal Tract; material: Caecum | place: Ireland | collected 2019-01-01 | study: A study of the... | reverse complement strand
CCGCATCGGCCAATGATGCGTTTGCCACCATCCGCATCACCGCCAGGGACTCCACCGAGGAGTGCTATGCTGAAATCCTGGACTACCTGTGCGCGGTGCTGGAGCAGGAGGAATTTCCCCGCAGTTACTCGGTGGAGTTCCGTGGGAAGGAGAAAATCTATCTGCCAATTCCGGGATTACCTAAAAAAGGTATCAATCAGCTCTTTGCTTGCGCCGTGCAGTACCCCAATTTGCACACGCTTATTGAAAAATATGCTCGTCTTGCCATGAAAGAGTTTGAGTGGTATAACAATCTTGAAGATGAAGCCTGTGCTATGCCTGGTACTTTTGCTGTATTTGCTTTGGGGTTGGAAGGGATGCAGTGGTGTTCGCTTGTGTGCGATTATTTGGATCTGTGTGATGACGAACATTCGTCTTTACAGGAAAAGTTCATCCACGCATTTTTCAAAAAATACGGATTTACCGTTCAGACACTCCCTGTATTGATCCACGGCGTTCAGTCTATGCAATGGCTGAAACCAGCTAAGGAGTTTTGTACTCTTATTGCTAACGAGGATAGCTTGAACGCTTTACTTGAAATTAAAGGACAGCTGGAATACTATTTGACTGAGGAATCGAGAAAAGATGAAAGGGCAAAGAAATATCTCTGGCATGATGTGCTGTGGGCTATTTGGGGAAAGGATTCTGAAAATGGAGGAAGTAAGGTTATCAAGACATCTCCTGCACAGTTACGGGGGATATATGAACAGATCTTTCACTGAGGAGAAATAACATGAAAAAGAGAACAATTAAAGATTTTATTGCCCTCTATAATTCAGAAGAAGAGGAAAATCTGGATGTTAAGGAAACCACTATTGTGGGATAGAAAAAGTAGGTGTTTATGTACAAAATCGAATATATTGGCAGTTGGAAGAGCATTCCCGAAGCTGCTGCTGCAATCTATGATAGTGATATTCCGAAGTTAGAGGCAATGCTTCAAAACGGATTGAATCTCAATGCTCCCATTCAGTTCAGCGAACACATTAAACTCATGCCGCTTGAAATAGCTGTATTTCAGAACAATGTGCCTATGATTCATTTTCTGTTGGAACACGGGGCTGATTCTGATTTGGCAGAAGAAGGTCCTATTCTGCTTACAGCCGTTCGTTGCTGCAATCCGGATGTGGTGATGCTCTTTGCGAAACAAGTTGCAAAGCTCAGCTCAGATAAAAAACGACGTGCTTTTGAAGAAGTTCGGTGGGGCAACCGTCCGGAGAATATCCCTGTGTTGGAGCAGATCGGGATTACGGTAGCTGAGTTTGGCGGAGATGCTTTTCGTTCCGCTGTGTCCGACGGCAATCGTGAGCTTGCTCAATTATTGTTGGAAAAGGGGGCGGACATCGACTATCATAAACCTGATATGGTGTTTCCATACGCATCTACACCAGTTACAGAGGCTGCCCGCTCAAATGACTTTGATATGGTACGTTGGCTTGTTGAAAATGGAGCAGACATTAAGATAGCCGACAAATACGGCGATAGACCTTATACTATCGCGGTACAGAATAAAAATCAAGAAATGGCTGACTACTTAAAAGCTCTTGAACCCGAAGAGTGGCACAACGAACAGGAAAAAATCAGACAATTAAAGCCATACAAACTACCAGTCCAACTTACAGAGTATCTGAAAAAAGGCCCGTTACGCTTGGAGTTCCCGGAACAGGAATTGGTTAAATGGGCAGAGCTGTATTCATATATGGATCTTCAAGAAATGAAATGGCAGCGTAAGAAATATTTGTCTCTTATGGTGCAAATGGATAATTACAGCGATTATATGTTACTCTGGAACGCCAAAGACAAAAAGATATGGTATTTAGATATTGAACATGAAGAATTTCATCCACTTGCTTCTTGGGACGAATTTATTGCAACCCCCGGAACTTATCTCAATGGAATGATCGAGGGCGAGTTTGAGGAATAAGGATAGAACACAAATGATAAAAGATCAACTCTTATCTTTATGGAATGCGGACAACTGGGAGGTAATGAGCTGCGGGGTCTACTTTACGACGCACCGAGTGGGGAAGGAACTGCATATCAACTGCAATGGTTATACCGAGGCAGAGGTTCTGGCAATGCCCTTCTGGGAGCGGTTGATTCAAGAACTGGATAAGCTGGATCAGCAGGCCCACGAGATTTTGCAGAAAGAATTTCCCGATGATGAGGACATCCCCGGTCTGCCCCTGACCGACATCACGATAGATAAGTCCGGCTGTTACGGGACATTTTCCCTCTGCTATGATACTGGGGACTCTCCGGCAGGGGAACTCTATCTCAATGTATCTTTTGACGAGCAGTTTGTGCCAAGCCCGAAGGTTGGCTACGACACTTTTTGATACAAGGAGGCTGCCCAATGGCATTAAAATTGAACTTTCGAGAAATCACCCCGGAAGATACCAGAATCCTCCGTATGGTAGCACTGAGAAACGGAAAAGCGGAAGATTATCTCTGCTGCGATGTTACCAATGAGGACGGCGTAACCCAGACTACCTGGTACAGCAAGGCGGATGTGGCCCTCTGGGGGGAGGATTATATCCGGGCGCACACCACAATGAAGTACAGCGATTATAGCGGATGGATCATCATTCTGGATATGGAGCCGTGGAACGATGCACAGGTATCACCACGAAAAAAGAAGAAACGGGATTCCTTTCCCCAAATCCCTACTTGGCTGGAGGGCCATGTAAAAGAACGGAAACAAAAGCGCTTGCTCACCGTGACACTCTGCTCCTCTGCCGGAAATGAACTGCTGGAAGTGTGGTATTACGGAGATCTGATCACAGTGAAGGGAGAGTCCCAATCCTATATCATAGATAGAGGCGAGGTCCCCGGACTGGTGGCAGCCCGCGACCCAGAGAGCGGCGAGGAGTTCGTCATATTCGACGGTGGTCAGCATGGTTATGATAATATGTTCTGCGATGAACACGATCCAGCCCAACTGGCGCACCGCCCCCTCCAGCGATATGAGATCCCAGCCTCCAAGTTAGTGCTGGAACTTGGCTACAATATCGACTATGAGGATGAAAAAGAGGACTTCGAGGTAGACGAGGCTAATACCGTGGAACTGGTTAACGGTGAGCGGATGCCTTGGGAGCAGGTCAAACGTGACGGCATTGACTACATTGCACTTTACTATGTGAATGATAAAGGAAAACAGGTGCAGATTTTGGATGCGGAACTGGCATGATTACAACAGGACTGTTTGGGTAAGAATTTGATGATTACTGGTGTTGATGATGTAAGCTGAGAAAAGAAATGAGGTGTATGATTCATGATAGTAGGAAAGTATTTGAAAAATACAGCATTATATAGTCCCGATGAACTTGAACGGTTGGACAAGCATATTGAAAAATACTTTGGAAAATCCACAACAGTGGTTCATGAGTTTTTGAGCGAAGATATTCATGTGGATGTCTCCATCATTCCGCCTCATGAGGGACATAACTACTATACTTTGGTAACCACAGGTATGGGTGCGTTTTCAATGAAAATCCCAAGTGAATACCAAGAGGAGGGGCTTCCATCTCGGATAGAACTGATGATGTGCCTGCCGCCTGATTGGAACCCGGAAAGCAAGGAAAACCAAGAAAATTGGCCGGTAGAACTGCTTCGCTATTTAGCAAGGTTTCCAATCATAGAAAACACTTGGTTGGGCTATGGGCATTCTATTCAAAACGGAACTCCATACGCAGATAATACATTGCTGGCAGGGTGTGTTCTTTTAGGCGTACAGGATGCGCCGGAGGGTGCTGCCGTCTGCAAACTCGCAGATGGAAGTTGGGTCGGTTTTTATCAGGTGATTCCTTTGACAGAGAATGAACTGGAATACAAGATTCAGCATAGTACAGATGAAATGCTGGAACACATGGAAGATGTAGACCATGTTGTATATTTCCAAAGACCGGATACCAAGTTTGAATAACACAGAAGAATAAGGAGAGAACGCAACATGGAACAGGCATATTGCACCGCAGTCTTCTGGCCCGGCGGGGAAAAAATAGATCTGAAAGGACTGAAACCAAATGAGGTACGTTGTTTGACTGTCACTGGAGAAAAAATAACAGACCTTGCATTTCTTTCGGAATATCCAAATTTAGAGATGTTGACATTGGATGGAAAATTTTCAGGGGTGGAAGCGCTTTCAAATTTGGAACAGCTTAACGAGCTATCACTGTGGCTTTCTGAGCCTGTCAACTGGGAGAATGTTCATCTTTCAGCTCTTCGCTCTCTGCATCTACGTGGAGAAAAGAACGGAGATGTTAGCTTTCTGCTTTCAAACATAACTTTTCTTCATTTACAGGAAATGCGAACAATACAAGATCTCTCATCGTTTTTATGTGCTACACTTCATCTTGAAAAACTATTTTTGGAGTCACTTGCTTCCTTGCAGTCTTTGCCTGAACTGCAAGACCTGAGTAATCTTCATGCGCTGAAACTTTACGAGTTGCATAAATTGAATGATTTATCCGCGCTTTCACGCAGCCATCTTCATTATTTTGCCGCTTCTTTGATTGCAGATAAAATGTCAGCGGGGGCATTGGCAAAAGCAGTGTTAGCAATTTCTAATCTAAAAGGGGCAGCACTTCAATTGGTTGACCGTTCCGAGCGGCGTTATTCCGCAATACAGAAAGTGTTTGCTTCTGATGGAAAATCAGATCTTCTGCGAGAGGAAATCAGTAATTATAGTAAATGGATTTCTTTGTGATAATTTAGCAAATAAAGGAATTGGAATGATAAAAGAACGAATTTCACTGTCGGGTGATCTAAAAGATAAGGTCAAACAGTTAATGCAATATGCTGGTTGGTACGAGGGGCGAAAGGTGGATATTTCCATTGCTGAACAGTATTATTCCGAGCGCGGCATAGAGATGATGAAAACTACAAAACGGTTTTATCAAAAGTATTTCGGCCTGTGTTGTGAGTGGTTTTTTTCCAAAAGCGGAATGAAACGAGCAGCCGACTTTGAATTCGGACTTTTCCCTTATCTTATCAACGGAATAAAAGACCATTTAGAGGATGCTTTTTTTCGTGAGATGTCAGGATTTAAGTTGGAAGAGATTGAAAAGATTGCAGGTGAGCGGTGCCAGCCTGTCGGACATATAGGATACTACTATCCGGCAGAGATTTGGATCTCTGAATATGGAAAACTATATGCGAAATATGAGTATCAAAGCGAAGTTGAATGTTTTTCGGATATTTTTGCTTTGATTGAACGAGAATTGCAAAAATGCGAGATAAATTCTGTTGCCATGAAAACAGTTGAAGCACTGGATAATAAACTTTGAAATCCTCATGGCTGTCGCTGTAACCTGGGGATTGGGGGAAGAATGATATGGAACAGTTTTTTGAACATTCCGATTTGGGATTGGGAGCACTGACCTTTCAGAAAGGACCGGGGACCATCCACTGCTGGACTGGAAGAATCGCAGACACAGAGATCCTGTTTTCCATTATTTTGAACACATCTGAACTCCGGTCGGCAAACCTGGATTTTATCCGTTCTGTGCTTCAAAACTGGCGGGAGTATCTTTCAAAAGCGGAGCATGAGATTCAGGCGCAGATTGGTAAAAGCCCTGAGAAGTTTGGATTGCAGCGCGCTCCATTCCCTGAAACGGAGATTCCCGCCGAGCAGCCGCAATTTCTGTTTTATGATGAGACAGAATGGGGCCTGCACTTTGAGATTTGTACCCTTCCTGTGGGGGAGCCATTTGGACTTATGGTTGAGTTTTCAGGGGATACGCCAACGGATGTATATGGCTTGTCGGAAGCGGAAGAAATAGAAGCGGACATGAAATAATATAAAGGAGGCGATCAGATTGTGTGAGAATGCGAAAATTCTTTGTCCTTACTGTTTGACGAGAGAAATTGACCCGGCACAGGCGATATGCTCTGCTTGTTATTCAAAAGAGGATAAATGGGAGCGAGGCAGTTGGGATGACCTGCGCAAGCGCAAGAATGCCGATGAAATCCAGATGTTTACCATAGCCAAAAAAGTAGATGAAGCGTTCCAGATACCAGAAAATGAAGCTTATGCCTGTATAGAGAAACACGAAATGATTCAGGCTGAGGCCTTGGAACGGGAAATGGAGGCTTTTCACCGGCGGCGCATCCTTTGTATGGTGGAGATATTTTCCAAGATTGATTGCGGCATCCTCTTTTCTGGCTATGTAGAACTGGATACCTATTTTAAGAATGTGTGGGATTATGCCCATCAGCGCATTGCCGCAGAACAGCTCAGAGAGGTTCAGGAGTATCTGCGGTCACAGATTCCATGGAAATCCCTATCCAGTCAGCAGATGGATCTGGGGGCAGAACTTCTCAACTTTTGGTGCGGAGAAGATGAGTTGGATTGGGGCTATTCTCAATATTTTGAGATTGCAGCAGGTAATCTCAAGCCGTTTCTTGCAATGACCTTATTCACAGAGATTCTGTGTAAGCATTTTCCAGATGTAATGTCTGCGCCAGTCAAGCGGCTGAGCAGCAAACTTTGAGGCACTAAAAAGGGGGTACTTTCATGCCAGACTGGGCACAAATCATATCCGATGCGCTGGACATTCTAAAATTTGACGGAGCCGTACAGGACACTCTGGCGGAACTTCGAGGAAAATGGGGCGCACAGGTCCCGGCGCTGCTGGATGAACGCTTTGATGCCGTTGGCATTCAGTATATGAAGCTATCCCATGAAAAAGGGGCGGCGGCATTGGGGCAGGAGCTCTCTGCCTTCGGCTGGGCACTGTATAACCTGGACGATGAGGACGAGTATCTGTTTGCCTTGATCCCAGAAGAAGAACGCAGCGAATGGGAACGCTACTGCAAAAAGCAGGGGCAATATTGCCACCTGATGAAACAGCAAGGGCGAAAGTGGGGCGACCATGCCAAGGAGCAGGACCCTGGGAAGCTGATGCCCTGCGAGGAATATATTCTTGAGGATGGGTACGATTATTTCTTTAATTCTTTGGCGGGGGATTTTGCTGTCGGAAAATGGAAAAACGAGGATGCAGAAGAATGGAAAAATAGCTGTGTCGCAGATCTGCGCCATCGGCCGCCACAAGTGACTCGTTCAAATAGTTTACCACATCTACAAAGGCTCACTTATTCAGCAGAAAATGAACTCTATGCCGCGTCCAGAGCTGCGGGCAGTGGGACTATTGGCAGAGCATTACTGTGCAAGAATCCGGCAACACTCAACTGGGCTGAACCGTCTCCGATTGGGTATGACGGCCCGCCCCAAACTCTTTGCTGGGCTGGTCATTCTATTTGGGTAGGCGATCCCACCAATGCCACACGGATTGAACTAACAGATCGTGGAACCTGCCAAGATGTGAAAAATTGGGTTCTGCCAGAAGATGGATGGAGTAGTAAATACCATTGCGGGATTACGACTGACGGGCTTGGTCGGGTCTATTTTTCCAATGAATGGTATAAGGGGCAGATTTACTGTTGGCTGGATGGGAAAGTGGCTAAACATTCCTTTCCTTTGTATGGATACGACCATCTGTCAGATTCCGTTCCTGTTCCTGGAACGGGTTCTATCTACATGATTCATGCAGTTAGCGGTAAGGGACGTGTGGAGGAATGTCTGCTGAAATTGGATATGGATACAGGGAGATGTCAAATTGCTTCTCTTCCTGGAATGGGTGAAGGATTGAAACTTTGTTGGTTTACCGAAAATTGGTTACTTGTAAAGGGAAATGGCGAAATCCTTTCCGATGATTTTGCCCAGCTCATCAACATGAATACTCGTGAGGTGCTACGTATTCGCCCGGGGATGTTCGGGGGAGAAAAAATGCAGCACATTGGTATGCTCACTGATGGTACAGTAGTGATTGTTACAAGGCGTAATAAAGTGGGACCAGTATTCCATTATCCCATTGATTTCTGGGGGTTCTTGCGAACGGCAAACAAACCGAAAAAATTGGAACCTTGGCGGGAGTATAGGGAAGTATATCCGAATTTACCCTCCGTTCTTCCCCCCAAGGCCACCGAGCGTAAAATTATTCTTAAAAAAGACAGTTTGAATATTTTAGGAAATGTATTTATACCGCCTTTCACCCTTTCTCAGTTGACGGATAAATTGGGACCTGCCCGTATTGTATTGCAAAACGGAATGATGAAAAGTCCCATTACTGGTCAGGAGAGTGCTTATACTCAGATTCTTGCCCTGTGGGATGAGCTTGGATTGCAAGGGTGGTTGAAAGAAGATGAGCAGACAATAAAATCGTTGGGTATCCGTGTAGCACCACAAGGAGATTATACCGTCCGAAAAGAATTTGACGGAATAGTTCAGATAGGAAGCAAGGATTATCGGGAGGCGAAATGGAAAAACTATGCTGACTTTGCTCATACGCTAAAATTGGGTGATTTTACGGTCTTTACCCGTTTGCCGGGACCTGTTCCAAAGGAGCAGTCAGGGCAGAGAGCAAAGCTGGAAGCTCTTTCTGCTATGGTAAGGATAAGTTGGGAAAAGCCAGAGCAAATGATTGAGAAAGAGCAAAAATATAAACTTTCTAAACAAACAGAGCCAGTTCTTAAATTTGATACTTTTAATTTCAAACTGGCAGTTATTGAAGTGCTAATGTATGAAAAAGAATTGCTGACGCCAAAACTTGATGTTTACGAGTTTGTTAAACAATACAAGCTGCGTAAGATAGATATTGATAATGAGGGATATGAACCAATTCCAGAGGTTAGAAAGTGGTTGGAGGAATTACCTATTCCGGCACAACTGGCGGATAATATAACAGAAATTGAAATGGATGGCGGTAGTGAGATTTATACTCAGCTCTGTCCTTTTTGGGATGGAGAGGACGAAATCTTTAATCTCAACACCATTACTGAGTCCGAGTTGCGCCAGTTCCCCAATCTCAAACATATTACTCTCATGTCCTCCAAGCCGGAACAGGTGCTACCGGTTTTGGAACGGTGCGGTATCAAGACAGACTTGCTGTGAGGTGAAAGCATGGAGTTGTTTGCAAAAGGAATAACTTGGGAGCAGGTCAATGAGGAAGGATTCTCTTTCTTGTCCTTTGAATTGGAGAATGGTTATTTTACACTTTCTCGCAAAACAGGTGCAGAAACGCTCCGTTTGGAAATGAATGATCCAAGCAATGGGCAGTTGATTGACCCGGACTGTTTGGAATATGCCTTTGATGATACTAAGTTTCGCATAAATATTGTACGGAACAGCAGAAGGGTGCTTGAATATTTGAAAGAACAGCATATTAACACTGAATTGTACGGGGAAATTGTTATTCATTATGACTCACTCGGTGAGCAGAAGTGTAAAAAATTATCTGCCGTAATTCTCAGAATTTTTTTTGGTAATTTGTTTTGAAATGAAGATAGAATATGCTTTTTACAAAACGACTAAAAAAGGTGATTTGTATGAAATTGGAAGAGAAAAAAATAATGCCTCCCCCTTGGTTGGTTTATCCAGAGATTGAAAGATATTCAATCGGTTGGCGTATGGGATATGGAGAAGATTACATATATAAGTTTTGGAATTGGCTGGATACTCTCACATCAAATGAACTGGCGGAATATCGTTCCTTGTTTCCTGAACCAATCACATGGAAGGGGTGGTGGGATGACGAAGATAGCAGCGAAGTGCTGGAGCACGGTGACTTTTGGGTGAATGCATGGCAGCCGGAAGGACATCCTAAATATACCAGACATTGGCTCCAGCAAGAGGTTGCCGCAGGACAAAAACGGGGATTATTGCTGTTTTGGGGACATCAGCGGTCAAAGGATGGCTGTATTACAAAGAGTTGCCTAAGTCAGTGGTGGATGGAGAACTTCTGGTCTATCGCCAATACCTATCTTTGTATGGAGCAATATATGATGGCTTGCAAAGCAGAGTTATTCGGTGATCGGGAGATTAGAGAACAGATATTAAAATGTTGTGATCCAAAACAAATGAAAGCACTTGGTCGTAAAGTAAGAGAATTTGATCAAGTTGTTTGGGATAAATTCAAATACAGCATTGTGTTGAACGGAAACTGGAATAAATTTAGTCAGAATCGTTCCCTTCGAGATTTTCTGCTTTCGACAGGGGATAGTATACTTGTGGAGGCAAGTCCCTATGACAATATTTGGGGGATTCGCCTTTCGGCTGATTCTCCGGAAGCCAATGACCCACAAAAATGGAGAGGGCAGAATTTACTTGGCTTTGCTTTGATGGAAGTAAGAGATGAGTTGCGCAGAATTACAAAAAATGAAACGCTTTGTGATTGGGATAGTGTAAATAGTGGCGAAACTTTATAAACAGAAAAACTTACTTTAAGAAGAAAAAAGAGGGGGACTATGGTTAAAATTTATCGTATCTGGTTCAATACGGAGAGAGTGGACAGAGAAGATCACTACAAAATCACATTATTCAGTCGCCCTCGTGTATCTATTCATGTGGACGAGTACATTTGGAGTTTCATCGAAGAAAACATTGTGAAGCCACACAAGCTTATGCGCAGTGAGAAGCATGGGTATCTGTTGAACATTTCGTTTGACCAGTTTGACCCGGCAAAACACCGATATTTTCCGCATTCCCCATACAACGGCTTGCTTCGGGAAGGGGTCGAGATGGACAGCGCAAGCAGAAGCTATTTCCGCGAGGATTTTGCAGACGGCAAGGCTCGGACTACCTGGTTCTCTCCCAATAAAATATGGACAAACTGCGGCGACAAGGTTCTGAATGTGGACATCAAAGCTGCCAGTGTGAGCGAGAATATTACCCCCAGAGAATACGCAGATTTGCTTTTCGATGGAATTGGAGCGGCCTTGGTGTTCAATTTCAAAAGGCTCAAGCGCGAGGAGTTTGATGGGCTGAAGCCCAAGATTGACTGGAGCATCGTAGAAAGCTTCCCCTTTCCCGCACCCTTTGAGGAACAGCGGTACATTGGGGATGGTGGCAAAATTCATGTATATTCCTGGGATGGCCGACAGAAAAAGACTCTTGTAGGCCCCTATTCCGTGCGAGAGTTATATCTGGAGCATTTCGGAAAATAGTTGGGTAGAGCAGTCAGCCCATCACCACCATGAGGTACTGAATCGAGCTATTGCCCAACACTTGATGCAGGATGATCTACAGGAGAATCTGGATAGGTTGTAGGAGGACTCGATATGAATGAGAATTTGTTTCGCCCAAAGTTTGATAAATTAAAACTGTCGGATAAGCTCTGGCTGATGCAGAGATTAGCGGCTCATTATAATATGACATTCAAGGAATTATACGCTTTTTCCCGTTGGGGACAGAGCTGTATTACCGGAATATTTGAAAAAGCAGGCAGAGAATTTGTTTTTGTTCCGGGTGATACCGTTACTCTTGGTTGGGATCGCTTTGTTACAGGTTTGAATAAGGAAAGCAAGGGTGAACTGAATGATTTTTTTAAGGAATTTGAGATTGAAAGTAGTCCGGAAGAGTTCATCAGCGAAAATATGACTGATGTGCGGCAAGTGACTATCAAGCCCATGTTGGTGGGACGGAAATTGGAGGAAATTGGTTGGGAAAGTGTTTCTATGAACGATCCCCGCATTACTGCGCATCCGGAATGGTTGGAAAACTTACAGAAATTTTGTAATCAGAATGGGCAGAGATTTGAAATCAGTCAAAAAGTCCGCTTTGAACGAAGTGATGATGGCTGGCGCGCATGGTTGTGCCATCCGATGACCTACCCAAAATTTCTACTGACCTTAATTCATGAATTGGCGGCTACACTTCCAACACCAGATGAATGGGCATATTTGTGCGGAGGAGGTTGTCGTACTTTGTTTCCGTGGGGCGACGGACTTGATTATACTATGCACTTGCACCATTTTGAAGGTTCGGAGAGTCAAGGAAAGCCATACGATATGGAACAACCCAATTTTTTTGGTCTGTCTATCGCTTATGATCCTTATAAAAGGGAGTTGGTAGATGGAAAAATGTTGACTACTTGTGGCGGCGATGGAGGCTCTAATATTTGCGGTGGAATGGGACCGTTTGTCGGATATTTGCCTTGTTCTCCGCATTGTAAACCTGAAATTCAGGAGAATAACGAAATCTGCAATGATTTCGATTTTTACCGTCCAATTATTCGGGTGGATTTGAGAGGTTGGAACAAGGTATAGCTTGAAAATGAGGGGTGATATTACCAAATGGTAACAGCGATTAAAAAAATCTATACAAATTCTTCATCGGTAACATTTGATTGTAACGGTGTTGCAATTATCGGAAATGGTGAGTTTCGAGCTATATCTGGAAAGCTGGATGGGTTTATTTTATATTCTGATACATTGCATTATGAAAATGGAGAAAAGCTCTCACGAAATGAAAAAGAAAATTTGAAATCTTTGTACCAGCAATTTATATTGAACAATGAAGATTTTATAGATTGGGATATTTGATAAGGTGTTTTTCTATAAAGTGATAACTGTATAGAGGGCATAAGTAAGGAGGTATACTATGGAATGGCCAAAACGGGTACGAACAGCGGATTGGGAAAACGGTGTCCTAATTTTAGATGGAGAAAAGAAATTTGATATTCCGGAGTTGACTACAGAGATCATGGAAAGGCTGGCTGGTTACGCCTTGGTTGGTTTTCATGTGAAAAGTTATCCGGTAACGGATAAATTGCTTACACCGTTTGCCGAACATAAAAATATGGTAAATTTCGGAGTAGAGAACGGAGCTTTAACAGATGCCTGCTTTCAGGTTTTTTCCGCAATGCCAAAACTTCGCTACTTACTTTTGGACGGAAATGCTGGTATCAACGGCAGAGGTTTGTCTGTTTTGCAAAATAACAAGCTCGATCTTGTAACATTAAACCGTACAGGTTTGAATGATACGGGGCTTTTACAGGCCGCTTCTATTCCAAAGCTAACACATATTCAAATCGACGATACCGCTGTCACTTATGAGGGATTGCTTGCCGTTGTTGATAACAATAGGATTGAACCTATCGTACATAAGCAATTTTCTAAGGAACAAATGGAGCATTTTTCAAAGGTTCAGAGGGAAAAAGCAAAAAAGTCTGTCACATTGGACGAGCAGGCGGCGGAGGAATGTCGCAAAGTTCTCACCGCATTCTTTGAAGAAATGACCGCATGGGAACAGTTTGTAGAACAAGTAGGGTTTGAAAATAATGATGTAGAGCCTCGAATTATGGCAATCTGGGAGAAGTATGTGAGCGAAAAGCCCCGTCCGGGCTATCGGCCCCTGGGCCTTTCGTACAGCGCCCAGGGCACCTACAACGGGGAAGAATTCCTTGACGCGGAGCAGATCACCAAGAACAAGCTCTACATCTACACCAGAGAGAAAAATACCGGCTTTGACCGCCGCTTTCTCATGAAGCGCGTGGGCGAGGGTTGGATGATTGACGCGGTGCAGGAGCGGCTGGACGGCTGGCAACGGACAGGATTGTAAGGGAGGCATAATGGATGATATATAGGTTTACGGAAGTATTAAACGATCTTGTTAATTATTTTCTCCTTGGTGACATTTTGTTGCTGGAGGACTGGAAGCAGGCAAATCATCTTTCAGATGATTTAGCGATGGAGTTTACCACAAACGAAAGCGGCGACAGGATATTTGCCGAAGGAATTGTAATCCCAATGACCGGTATTGAAAACTATCCCTATACCATATTGTTCAATCTCTCTGGTGATAGACCGGAGCTGTGCAAAGAAAGAAACCGATTGCAGCTTAGAAAAAGTGGCTATTCCCTCAAAGTAGATCATAATATGCTGATGCTTTTTACATGGCCAATATTGGAACAGTTTACGCCTGAAAAGGTGAAAGATCTGATTTCTTACTATAGAGTGCATAAGAAGCCGATGATTGAGCTTGCAAATGGCTGGTATCATATCGAGATTTTGGGTGGAGAAACCTTGCAGGACGGGGACTATGAACCTACATTTGAGTTTGTGATACAACCAGCCACAAATGAAGAAGCCACCATAAATGCAGATATGAATTTTAGCTTTGAAATTACAAGCTCTGCTTATTAGTAAAACCTATCCCTACCGAAGATGGAAAAGGAGATCATGATATGGATTTATTGAAACAATGCCAGCAATGGTTTGAACAGGATGAAGCGCAGAAGGTAATCGACACCCTGGAAGCGATTCCTGCCGAGGAGCGCACCCCGGAACTGGACAGCGAATTGGCCAAGGCATATATTGCCGTTGCACATATAGGAGAACGGGAGCCTTTTGAAAAGGCGCTGGAACTTCTGGCTCCCCATGAGGAGTATTTTGCCGAAGATCACTGCTGGAATTATCGAATCGCTTTGGCCTATTACTGTCTGGATGAGGAAGGCCCCGCCCTGCGTTACTTTGAAAAGGCCCTGAAAGCCCGCCCCGGAGACAAAGATACTCAGGAGTACATAAACGATTGCCGCCGTCGTTTGTCCCTGCCCCGCTTTGAAAAGAACTTCCGTGAAAGGACGCAGGAAGCATGGGCAGCCTTTTCTCAGATTGAGGCAGAACTGCGTCAAATCATAGATACGGACGAAACACACCAGCGCGGCGAAGAACTGGTTGAAAAATGCGGGAATGCACTTAAAATTGCATTGCGTGACACTGCATTTGAATTGGGTTTCAATGGTACAAAATATGAACTGATTCTTAGCCCGGAGGGACTTCGTAATAGACTGTTCCCATTGGTATATTTTGAGAAGCAGATCCCAAAATCTTTACAAGAAAACTGGAATGTATTAGTTGGACGCCAGCCTGCTAATGGCTTTGAACTTAGAGCAGGGGAAATTGAGGTGCGTGCTGAGGATGTCCAGATTTGGATAGAAAAGACAGAGGATAAACGGGTAAGACTGGTTCTTCATTGTAAAAAACTGGTGCCGTTGATGAAAGAAGATACGGATAAGGTCTGGTGGGCACTGTCTATGCTTATAGACCAGACCATAGGAGAAGTTTCCGCTATTGCTTTTATTGATGGATTTGATGTTTATGCTGAACCTAAAAAAGAGCCTTCTAAAATTCTTTCTGAGTTGCCTGAAATACTCCACGAAATGGGTATCACTCTTTGGAGGGATGGTAGCGACTATCTGGAAAACAGTTATTTTGGCTATGAACTGGAACCGGTAAAAGATCCGGAAGCTGACTGGCGGTTGGATGCGTATATTGGTTCTACAAGACTTCCGGTTATTATCAATGATTATATAAGTGCGCGAAGTGATGTGGTAGATGAGTACCATAAGGATGGTATCGCTGTTGGTTTTTTAGCGTATCCGGTTTCGGGTTTTACCGGTGAAGATCAAGCAAATAAGATTTTGGAATTCAGAGATAATTTGCAGGAAGCAATTTTGAAGAACGCGGGCGAAGAAGCGGTAACTTTTCTTGGTGGAGCAACCGGATTGTATTATGGTTATTTAGATTTCATTGCTTGGGATCTTAATGCAGTCTTAAAGGTAGCACAGAAGTTTTTTGAAGAAAGCGGACTACCTTATGCGCATTTCCATACTTTCCGACGTGATGTGGGTGGTGTGCCGCTACTGGACGAGAAAGAAAAGGAGCCTGATATTCACGAGGAAACCGGCTCCCTGCTCTCGGCAGAGGATATTGAAACGCTGGAATCCTTTGACGAAGGGACTTCCGGCTACTTCTGGAGAATGCTGCAATGGCTGGAAGATTTCATCAAAAACGGCGTGGAAGAAGGAAAATTCACTGAAAAGCAGGCGCACCAGGATTTACAGATCGCCCTCTGGTACGCCTTTGCCTGCAATAACATTGATGACTATATCCACTACTACCAAGCGGTTGAGTGGATGAAGGCTTCCGAGAAAAACGCCGCAGGCTGTGCGACCTGGTACTACCGGTATTCTGTGGCGCTGATGTACTGCGGCAGGCTGGAAGAAGCGCTTAACTATGCGGAAAAAGGCGCCCGGGAGGAGCCGGACTACCCCTGGATCTGGCTCCATCTGGGCAAGCTACGGGCGCATTTTGGCGATAAATCCGGTGCGCTGGATGCCGTCAAGCAGGGATTAAAACTGGAACCGGGCGATTATGAGTTCCTGACCTTAAAAAAAGAGATCAAAGCCGGAGCCACCCTGGAACAGATGGAATACCATTGGATCGATCCCGACTCCGACCAGGCCCTCCAGCAGGGGCTGGGCCAGGATGTAGACGAAAAGCAGCGCGCCCTGGCCTGTATTCGAGTGGACGAAGCTGGACTTGCCGCATTTTACGAGCTGTTCCACCCGGAACGCTATGGCTATCAGAAAAATGCCCCCTGCTGCGAATTTCGCTACCCGGTGAAGGGGCATCTTGTGGAACTCTCGTTCCGGATGAACGAAGCAGGGCTCTCCAAGCTGGGAACCGACTGGCTGCGGCAGCTCAAGGCTTATCTGGTCAGCGGGGAATGGCTGACCCACACCCCTGAAGGGGAGCCAGAAGGAACTTTGGTTGCGGTGTTTGTGGAGCAGAACCACCGGATCAGCCTTGTCTACCAGCAGCCTGGCGAGGATCAATATTTTCAGATTTTCCTGAACCCGGACGGCACAAAGGCGGATGCTTTTTGGTCCTCAAAAAAAGATAGTGAGCCGGAGGTTTATTCGGATGATGAGATGTCTGCGATAGAGCAGCACATCAAAAACACCTTTGGTGAGTTTGAGAATGTGTTTCATGAGCTGGTTTCCCCCGACATCCATGTGGACATCTGCCTTGTTCCGCCTTCGGAGGAGCGGGGCTATTACACACTTGTGACGATGGGTATGGGTGCTCACCGGATGAATGTTCCGGAGGAACTGGCTGAATACAAACTGGAACGGGCAGAACTTGCTATTGCCTTGCCTTCTGACTGGAAATTGGATGAGGAATCCCTGAAGGATGAGCGGTGGTACTGGCCCATTGGACTATTAAAAGTGTTAGCGCGATTGCCTATCGCATCAGATACATGGCTGGGATGGGGACACACCATGGACAAAGAATCATCTTTTGCCGAGAACACAGACCTCTGTGCCAGCATCCTTATCAGTCCGCAGGGAGTAGAGGAAGGCAATGATACTTGTACTTTGCCAAATGGCGAAGTGGTAAACTTTTATCAGGTGATTCCTCTTTATCGGGATGAAATGGAATATAAATTGGAAAACGATGTAGATGCTTTGTTTGAAAAAATGGAAGATATTAGTTTTGTTGTGAATCCAACTCGTCCGAATGCTATCACAGGAAGTATCAATATTGGCGATAAAAAAGTATAGCGTTGATAAAATCAAAAAAGACTGGGAGGGTGTATATGTTTTTTAAGAAAAAAATAATAGTAACGGAAGAAATGAAACAAACCCTCCAGTCTTTTGATGAAATTCCTTGGGCTTCTTGTTGTGGCATTCCGTATAAAAAAGAATCGTATTATTCGTATATTCAAGAAACGTCGCAAGCCAGTGTGGAAAAAATTCTGAAACATACAATGAATTATTCAGATACTGTTTGTCTTGTAAATCTGTTCAAAGAAGGTATTTCTCGTGCAGATGCTTTTATATTGCAAACAGCAGGATGGAGGTTTTATCAGAATACATTTTTACCATGTGTAAAAGCAAGCTGGCTTGCGTATGAAAAAAGAATAATGAAAGGGCAAGGTTTGGATTTAAATCTTGTGGAAAAAAATTTCCTGAATTATTACGGGTTTGATAATGCCATAGGTTTGCATTTAAGCCGACTGTTGCAGTATTTGCTTGTTGAACAATATTTTAGGGGAAGTTTTCCTCAATTTCCTCTTTTTTTCAGTCAAATTATGCTGATGCAATCTGCCGTCCGAAAGGGCGGCTTTTTTCATAAAATTTTTTTCAAAAGCCCCGTCGCGTTAAATTATCACGACTCGACGGGGTTGATTTTATGAAAAAGGTATGCTATAATGCAGACACTTCCTAAATTGAACGCCCCGTTCAATTTAGAAACAAGGAGTATGCCAATGAGAACACTAAATAAAAATACATTGGAAAAGATGGAGGAGTATATTCAAAGATATTGCATTGAAAAGGGAGTATCGCCAAGTTATAGAAACATAATGCACAGCATGGGGATGACTTCATTAAATTTGGTACAGCGATATGTCCTTGCTCTTGAATCGCAGGGTAGGATTAAAAGAACAAATTTAGGAAATATCGACACTCCCCAAAGACTTAATAAAGGAGAAGTTACTGTTGCTCCGCTTGTTGGACAAATAGCTTGCGGACAACCTAACTTTGCAGAAGAAAAAATTGAAGAGAGTTTTTCTTTGCCGCAAGGTATATTCGGTAACGGAAAACTTTTTATGTTGAGAGCGTTTGGTAATAGTATGATAGATGCTGGAATTTCTGCGGGAGACCTGCTTGTATTGCGGCAGCAGGATTACGCAGACGAAGGAGAAATAGTTGTTGCACTTGTAGGTGAAGATGCTACCCTTAAACGCTTTTATAAAAAAGGACATAAGATTGTTCTGCATCCCGAAAACAAGACAATGAAGGATATTATCGTAGATGATTGTCAAATACAAGGCGTACTCGTTTCTTGTATCAAAATATATTAAAAGGAGAAGGGAAACATGGGAAAAGATTTTTATTGCCCAATCTGCGGAGCGTTTCAAGAGCATGTAAACTTGGAAGAAACGGATAATACTTTTATCTGTAACAAGTGTAAATCGGTAATTCATTTTGAAAAACTCAGCGATGATCGTTCGCAGATAAGGTTTACTGTCAATTCAATAGATGAGGACAAATAAGTAATCAATACTCAATTGCCCCGTTATGAGTATGATATATAAGGACAAGCATCTGAATTACTTTGTTGCAGGAGTTCCCAGCCTCAATATAAAGTTTTTCAAATCCAAAAGGTGTCTTGCCGGGGAGAAGGAGGATAAAAAGATGGCGAAGAGAACGGAATTAATATGTCCGCTTTGTGGTGCGGTGCAGATGCGTGTGAAGAACTGTAAAGAAGCAGAACTTATCTGTCATGGTTGTGGTGCATCTTTGCTTATCAGTAAAGATGAGGATGGGTCATGCTATGTCAGCGCGCGCCCACAGGAGTTTGAGCCAAAAGCGGTAGCAACACAGTAATAATAAGCATTTAACAAAAGAATCCGTTTGCCGCTTGATTGACAAACGGGGCGAATTAAAATTGAATAAGTGAAAACGTATCACGTTAGTGGACAGAGGCAGTATAGAACCATAAGACCGAACTGCACGGCGTGATATAAGTTGTGATAAGCAGAAGCTATCTGTAAAAAGAAGTTATCGTAGCCTCACAAGGATTGAACCCATTAGGGCTTTATTCTTGTGGGGCGTATTTTTTTTTGCGCCTTTTTATGCCTGATTGCGGTTTGATCCGACCGCGGTCGGGCTTTTTTCATTTAGGGGCGAAATCTGTCCGATTGCGATTTTCAAAGAAAAATCAAAAATCGGACGATAATGCAACCTCAATAGAACAAGAAAAAGAGGCTAAAATAGGACAAAAGAAGGGGATTGGGATATATTATAGGTATAGCTCAATGGAAAAGTCCCGCACCTGCGTTATATAGTTTCGTTTCTTTCCGCGCCCGCCGTGAGGTAGCTTGCGGTCGACTTGAATTGAATATGATAAAATAAGAAGCCCCCGAACGGAGTCGGTTCCGTCGGGGGTATCGTTTTTGTCGGGCGAGTCATCGCTTAGCGTATCGCCTACATATTTCATATAAATTTTGATTCTGTCTTTGTATACGATAACCTTTTGCAGTAGCAGGTCGAGCAATGGCTTCGGAGATCGTTGCATAGCATATTTCAGATAGGTTTCTATTTCTTCCCGTGAAATAGAGGCTTTGACTTTACTCTTCTCAAACAGTATCTTTTCTTCAAGTTCTTTCTTTTTCTCTTCGAGTTCCTGTAATCGGCTTTTTGTACTATCGGTAAAGATTCCCGCTTCTATTGCTGCCAGAAGATTGGTGATGGCTTTTTCCGTGTGCTGCAATTCTTTTTCAAGGATGCGTAACTGAGTATCGTCTGCAAGTTGTTGTCTGTGTAATTCCATAATGCCGTTTACAATAACAGAAAAGTTATTCGGCTCCGTCAACGCTTTTGTAAGCGTATCGAGAACGACCTGCTCGAGCAGTTCTTTTTTCAGCGATTCATTTTGACAGCCTGTCCGCTTTTTTATAGAGCCGCATTTGTAGTAACGCCAAATCGTGCCGTTGGACGAAGTGCCTGTTGCGGAATGAAGGGGTTTACCGCAGTAGCCGCAGAAAACTCGTCCTTTCAGCAGATAATCGATATCGGGGACATGCTTGCCGTATTTATTGGCAAGGATACGTTTTTGTACGGTATCGAATACCTCTCTTGAAACGATGGCGGGAAAGAAATTGTCATATGTTACGCCGCGGTTTGTGTGTAGGCCGATATACTTTTCATTCTCTAACATATAGTACAATACGGTAGTCGAAAACTTTTTGCCTTTATTGAGGATACCGCGCTCGTTCAGCTCGTCAACAAGCTCGATGAGCCTCGCGCCGTTTGCATAGCGGGAGAATATTTCTCTGACGATGGTAGCTTCTTCTTCATAGATAACGGCTTTTTGATTTTTGACGCGGTAGCCGAAATTGATGCGCCCGCCAGGGAAGTTCCCTTTGATTCGTGTTTCGCGTAAACCTCGGAGGGTTTTCTGAGATAGCTCTTCGCTGTATCATCGGCGGGAGGGAAAAGTTTCTCTATTTTGAGCCGGAGCGCATGCGCTGGTTTGTTGAGGTGAGTCAATGAAACGCTGTATTCTGCACAGTGATCTGAACAATTTCTACGCCTCCGTGGAGTGCCTGCGCCGCCCCGAACTGCGGGATGTTCCCGTTGCGGTGTGCGGCAGCTTTGAGGACAGGCACGGCGTGGTGCTCGCCAAAAATATGCTCGCCAAGGCGCAGGGCGTCAGGACGGGTGAGGCATTCTGGCAGGCGCGTAAGAAATGTCCCGACCTCGTCAGCGTTCCCGCCGATTTTCCGACCTATGTCAGGATCTCCAGGGCGGTACGCGCCATCTACGCGCGCTATACCGATCAGATCGAGCCGTACGGTATCGACGAATGCTGGCTGGAACGTCACGGGCAGCCGCTATCTCTTCGGGGAGGGAGAGCAGATCGCGCACACCATCCGTGAGGCAGTCAAGCGCGAGATCGGCGTGACGGTCAGCGTGGGGTGAGCTGGAACAAAATCTTTGCAAAGCTCGCATCCGATCTCAAAAAGCCGGACGCCGTGACCGTCATTGACGAAAAGAACTATCAGACGCTGGCGTGGACCCTGCCCGCCGCAGACCTGCTCTATGTGGGCAAGGCGACGGCGAAGCGGCTCGCCGTGTTGGGGATCGCGACCATCGGCGATCTCGCGCGGGCAGACGTGAGTATGCTCATCGCCGAACTGGGCAAGTGGGGGAGCGTCCTGCATGCCTATGCCAACGGCTGGGACGATGCGCCCGTCGCCATGGAGGGCACGCAGCGGGAGATCAAGAGCATCGGCAACAGCCTGACGAGCTATCGCGATCTCACCACGGAGGAAGACGTCAGAATGCTGCTTTATATGCTTGCGGAGAGCGTCGCGGCGCGCGTCGCGCAAAAGGGCGCGGGGCGGGCGCAGACGGTCAAGGTGAGCATTGTGGATAACCAGCTGCGCCGCTTCGGCAAACAGGGCAGACCGCCCGTTCCCACCCGCAGCGCGCAGGGGATCGCCGATTTTGCCTTCGAACTCTTCCGCTCGCTCTATTCCTGGCGGCATCCCGTCCGCGCACTCGGCGTGGCGGTGTGCGATTTTGTGGGAAATGCCGAGCAGCTCACGCTGTTTGAGGAGGACGCGCGGGAGAAGAAGTCGGAGCGCCTGGACGCCGCCGTCAATGCGATGCGTGAAAAGTACGGCAGCAATGCGCTCAAGCGCGCGACCGTGCTGCGCGACGCACATTTCAGCGAAATGGACATCAGGGGCGAGCATATCATCCGTCCCGCCGGCTCCGAGGAGGAGTAAAAAGTCCGGAGGAAACCTCGTATTTTTTTGTGCGGCGGCAAAAGAGGGGATAAAGTCGTTACTCTTTGTGATGCCGCTTGCGGTATGCGAGCGGAGTGATGCCGAATTGTCTTTTGAACAGGTTCTGAAAGTACGATTGGCTGGAAAAGAAGAAAAAGTTGCTGATCTCCGAAAGAGGGCGGTCGGAATAGGCGAGCAGGAGCTTTGACTCCTGCAGCTTTGCCGTCACAATGTATCGGCCGATCGTCTCGCCCGTCTCCTTTTTGAATTGCTCCATGAAAGAGGAACGGCTCTTTCCAACGTGCTCTATAACAGATCAGGCGATCGTTCGCACCGAGCAATTTTTTGCTTCACTCGGGATGCCCAAGCGACTCGAAGAGGTCGGCATCGGGACGGACCGGCTCGCCGATATGGCACGGCACATTGCGCAAACCGAAGGTCTGGAACATGCCTGGGTTCCGCTGTCGGAGCAGGATATTTTACACATTCTTAAGAACTGTCTCTGATGCGCCACTATTCGCCAAGACCAGCCTTGTGCAGACCGTCGGGATAAGTGCCGAAAGATAGAGCAAGATGGCATCATTATCGTGCAGGAAGGCAAGCCGGAGAACTCGGCTTGCCTTCGTTAAATTGTGCACGTGCAAATTAATTTCCCTTAATAGCCGATCATGCGTAATGTCAAAAGGAGTTTGCGTTTCCTTTATGATTCGGAAAAAACAAAAGAAAAATTTTATGAAAAATTTTATGAAAAACTCTTGACAGGAATCCATGTATGGTGTATAGTATAGACGGTTGGAAATGTTTCCAATTTATTTTTTCAACGAAATGGAAACGTTCCCACTGTAAAAAATATATGATTCTGGAGGGGCAAGATGAAGAGAAAGCTGATTGCACTTACGCTTGCGGGACTGATGGGGGTTACCTGTGTCGGCATGACCGCATGCGGCGGAGAAGGGGAACAGGATACTGCAACCACCAAGTACATTACTGTATGGCTGCATAAGTCGGAGGCGGAGCCGGAGGGCAGAACGTACCGCGCTCTGATGGACGAATTCAATGAGGCGGACTATGTGACTGAGGACGGGCGCGATATCGTCATGCGCATTGAGTTCAAGGGCACGGCGGAGACGCTGGACACCGCGATCAACGGCGAGATCCTCTCTGGTGGACTTCCGGACGTCGTTGCCGTGGACGCGGGCGATATCACGGCATATGCCAACGACGAACTCATTGTCCCGATCGACGACTGTGTCACGGCAGATGAGCGTGCCGACTATGTCGACAGCGTCATCGAGCAATCTACCTATGAGGGAAGTCTCTATGCGCTCTCCGGCATGGATACGCCCGGCGGCCTGTATTACAATAAGACCGCGCTGGAGTCGGTGGGCTACGGCACGGCGGAAAAGCCCTTTGGCACGATCGAAAACCCCTGGAGCTGGAAGGACTTGGAAGAGGCTATGGAGGCGCTCAAAGCGCAGAATGACATAGACGGCACGACGCCCTATCGTCTGCGCGCCAATATCGGCTTTGGCGGCGACGAGGGCGCAATGTATCTTTATTCCCCCGTGGTCTACAGTGCGGGCGGGCAGTTCTTCGGTCCCAATGAGCAGGTGACGGGCTATCTGAGCGGTGAGGCTGCCATGAACGGGCTCAATCAGATGAACGATCTGTTTGCCCGCAAGGGAGACTATATGGAGGAGGGCAATAATGCTCTTGCCTTCCCGCAGGGAGATGCGGCATTTGAGGTCTATGGCCCCTGGCTGATCAACTCCATCAGTCAGGAGTATCCCGAATTTGAGGACGACTATGATATCATGCCCTTCCCCGTCTATGAAGCGGAGGACGGCACAAAGGGGACGGTCGCGACCCCCTGCGGCACCTGGGGCTTTGGCGTGACGCGCGATGCGGACGACGTGGATGCGGCGACGCAGGTCATCAAGTTCCTGACCGGCGCACACGCGAGCGAAATGTTCTTTAGCGATATCGGCACCTTCCCGACGCATAAATCCGTGCTCAGTTCCATGGAGGAGTTCACCGAGGAAGGCCCGCTGCACTCCCTCTCGCAGCTTTTGCTGGAGACGGCAACGCCCCGTCCCAAGATGGTCAACTATCCTCGTCTGAGCGTGGCGTACAGAGACATCATCGCCTTCATCAAGACGCAGACGGGCAGCCAGTCGCTTGCAGACTATGTGCTTGAAAAGGCGCAGTCGGTTGATCGTTGATATCACCGGATAAGGGGAGAACTATGGAACATGTCTATGAAAAAGAGGAGGCCTCGGCGGGAGCGCCTGCAGAGGTGACGTTCGCGGACACTTTGCCCGCAGCTGGAGGCGCAGTTGCGGCTCCGGGCGGCGGAAAACCGCGGCGCCGCAGGAGCAGATATTATACTTTGTTCGGAAAGACCTATAAAAAGGACAACACCATCGTCGGGCTCTGCTTTGTCCTGCCCGCGTTGGTACTCGGGTGCATCTTTGTCATCGCGCCCATCGTGATATCGCTCTCGTATTCCTTTACGGATGCATACCTGCTGCGGCTGGATGAGGTGCATTTTGTCGGGCTTGACCAGTTTGTCAAGGCGTTCAACGACGGATTTTTGTGGAACGCCTTCGGGAATACAATGGTGTTCGTCGTCATTACGGTGCCTGTGCAGCTGTGCGTCGCCCTCGGGCTTGCGCTCATCCTCAACGCGAAGATCAAGGCAAATACCTTTTTCCGCTGGGCGTTCTTCGTGCCCGTCATGCTCTCGTTGGCAGTGACTTCCTTCCTGTGGGGCAACCTCTTTGAACAGGACGGACTCATCAACGCCATTCTTATCAAGCTCGGCATCGGTGAGCAGCCCTTTCTCGACGATCCGGGACAGGCAATGGGGATCATCATCTTCATTTCGATCTGGCAGGGCGCGGGCTATCAGATGCTCATCTTCCTCTCAGGACTTAAAAATATCCAGCCAGAGATCTACGAGGCGGCATCCCTGGACGGGGCAAACGCCACGCAAAGATTCTTCTATATCACCATTCCCAATATCCTGCCCACGTTCTCGTTCGTGCTCATCACGATGCTGATCGGCGCTTTCCGCCTGATCACCCAGCCGATGATCATGACGCAGGGCGGCCCCGAGGACGGCACGATGACGATGTCGTACTACATTTATCAGCAGGGCATCACCTTCCGCGACGTCGGGTATTCCAGTGCAATCGCTATGATCTACACCATCTTCATGTCGGTGATCGCCCTGACACTGCGCAAAGTGATGGACGTCAAGGACTGAGGAGGACGGTATGGAAAAAATTCAAAAGACAGTGGGGCACAGCGCCCCCGTACATAAACCAAAAAAGCATCATAAGCCGCTGACGCCTGCGCGTGTGACGGTGAGCATGTGCAAGTGGATCGGACTGACAGTTCTCTGCGTGCTCTTTCTCTTCCCCATCTGGTGGATGGTCATCTCCTCGTTCAAGCCCCAGACGGTCATCTATGAACAGCTTGACTCCTTTATGACCTTCCTGCCCAGTACATGGAATGTCGGCGAGTGGTTCACCTCGTACGTCAATCTGTTCAACTCCTTTGACTACTTCGGCACGGCGATCCTCAACAGTATCTTCTACTGTGCCGTGACCGTCGCAGGCGTGCTGCTCGTCAATTCCATTGCGGGCTATGCGCTGGCGCGCCTCGTGTTCCCGGGCAGCAACGTGCTGACGACCATCATCATCCTGCTCATCATCGTGCCCGTGGAAACTTCCATTGTGCCGCAGTACGTCATCCTGAGCCACCTGGGGCTGCTGTCGAGTTCTACGGCACGCGTTGCCGGCTATCTTCTGCCCGGCATCGTGAGCGCGTTCTATATCTTCATGTTCCGCCAGTACTTTATGGGGATGCCCAAGGAGCTGGAGGAGGCGGCGGAGATCGACGGCGCCGGCAAAGTCAGGACGTATTTCGTCATCATCATGCCCCTTGCCAAAGCGATCTTTGCGACGGTCGCGATCTTCACCTTCATGGGCGCATGGAACGAATACGTGTTTGCCGACCTCATGTTCCCGCAGGCACAGCAAAAGCCCCTGCAGGCCTTTTTGCAGCTCGTCAATACATATAACCCCAAAGACCTCTCCATGGTCATGGCGGCGCTCACGGTCTCAACGATCCCCATTGCGATCGTCTACATCTTCTGCCAGCGCTATATTGTGGAAGGCGTGTCCTTCTCGGGTCTGAAATAAGAAGGGAGGAAAGCGATGAAACGTACCATTTTGGCGATTACAACGATCGCCTGTGCAGCAACCATGTGCGCAGGGCTTGCCGCGTGCGGCGGCGGGGATCCCAATGCGGACAGCCTCATGCTCCACCTGGCCTTTGATGAGGGCGCAGGGACGGTCGTCACCGACAGTTCCGGACACCTGGAGGACGAGGAGCTGCGCTATGTGTTCAACGATCCCGTCTATCAGGACGAGCCGCAGGATCCGCAGTGGCGGGACACCGGCGTTTCGGGCGGGTCCCTTCTGATGGACGGCTACTCTAACTATATCCGTTACAGCGAGGACGATATCGTCCTCTCCGGCAGTTCGTTTACAGTCTCTGCCTGGGTCGCGCCCCGCATGTTCGAGTGGGACGATCCCAATGCCGCAGAGAACGGCACGGAGTATCTCACCGCCATCGTCAGCCAGTACGATGAGGCGGGCAACGCTGGCGTGTTGCTCGGCTATCACCGCCACGGCGCATGGAGCTTCCAGGTCGGCATCGGCGATAGGTTTATCAAGCTTTGGGACGACGGGCATCCGCTGACCAAGTATGAGTGGAATCACGTCGCTGCCACGTTTGACGGCGCGACGGGCACGATGGCAATGTACCTCAACGGCGAGCAGATCACAACGCGCACCGTGTACGAGGGCGCCGCCATCGAAGCATGCCCGACATGGCTGTATATCGGCAGAAACAGCGACAGCAACACCGTCGGCTCTGCGACGTGCAACATGCACTCCGGGCTCATCGACGAAGTCAAACTCTACAACACGGCGGTGAGCGCGGAGGATATCCGCAGTCAGTACCAATCCGCTCTTGTGGACGGGGAGCTTCCCGAGATCACCTTTGAGGATATCTGGCTGCAAAATATCCTCACAGAGGACTATTACAAACCGCAGTATCACGGCGGCCCTTACCAGCACTGGATGAACGAGCCGCACGCGCCCTTCTATTACAACGGGAAGTATCATCTCTTCTTCCAGTTCAATATCAACGGTCCCTATTTCAGGAATATCTGCTGGGGGCACCTCGTCTCGGACAACATGGTCAACTGGACGCCGCTCAAGGAGGTCATCACGCCCACGGCGGGGACGATCGCGCCGGACGGCATCTGGTCGGGCGGCGCGGCATACGATGTGGACGGCTCTCCCGTGCTCTTCTTCACGGCGGGCAATGACAGCTGGGCGTCCTCGGGCGACGGACTGGTCGGCAATCAGAATATCGGCATCGCCCGCCCCAAGGACCTCTCCGATCCCAACCTCACCGAATGGGTGGTGGACGAGGAGTATGCCGTCAAGCAGCAGAGCGGGCAGGGCAGAAGCGGCGATTTCCGCGATGCGTACGTCTATCAGGAGACAGAGGGCGGCGTGACGACGTGGTATATGCTCATCTGCTCCGCTTCCACAAGTTCCGCGGGCGGCACGGCGCTGCTGTATACGACGGACAGCACCAAGACCGACTACTTCCACAACTGGGACTACAAAGGGCAGCTCTACACCATGCCCAACCAGCCCGCCATGTACGGCGAAACGTGGGAACTTCCCGTGCTCTTTCCCATTGAAAACGAGGCGGGAACGACACAAAAGTGGTTCTTCGCATTCTCGCCCGCGCCCGCGGACAGAGCGGACAACGATATTTACTATCTTCTCGGCGACTTTGACGGCGAGCGCTTCATCCCCGAGACGGGCTTTGGTGAACCGCGCCGACTGGACTACGGCAACAACGTCTTTACCGGCCCGAGCGCGTTCCGTGATCCCGTCAGCGGAAAGTGGTACATGTTCTCTATCATGCAGGATCAGCGCCTCGCAAACGACCAGATTTCTTCAGGATGGGCGCATACCGCCGGACTTGCGCGCGAGATCTATTTGAGCGACGACGGCGCGCAGGCGTGCATACGCCCTGTAGATGCGCTGGAGGAGTACGAGAGCGAAGTCTATGTCGATGAGACGGGCGAGATGACCGTCGCCGCGGCGAATGAGGTGCTCTCCGACGTAAAAGGGGACATGCTGCATGTTAAAATCACCTTCCGCGTCGACGCAGGCGCCGCGCCCCGCTTCGGGATGCACCTTCGCACCAATGGTGAAGGCGAGTACACGGAGTACTACTACAATGCCGCAACGCAGCGGCTGGGCGTCGTGACCACGTTTGCGGGCGATCAGAACATCTACGGCGACTTCAACGACACCTTTGTGCTCAACGAGGACGGCACGCTGACGATGGAGTTCTATATGGACCGCTCTCTCATCGAAGGGTTCTTCAATGACAGCAATGCCGTCACGGCGCGCGTATATCCGACCGACCGCAACAGCATGGGGCTGGAAGTTTTCGGCGAAAATGTGACGATCACAAGCCTGTATGTCGCGCAGATGCAATCGATCTATACATCCTGATATATCATTGAGAGGGGACACTATGCAATACGATCATGCTCACCCTGTCTGCTCCGGGCAGAATGCCTCCCCCCGGCAATCGAAGCTGCTTGCGCGGGCAGACGCTTATATCTCTCAGCGTGCGGGTATGGTGGAACAGACGTTCCGCCATACCTACCACGCGATGCCACCCGTCGGCTGGATGAACGATCCCAACGGACTTTGCTATGCGTTCGGGAAGTACCATGTGTTCTATCAGTTTCATCCGTATGCAGCGGCCTGGGGCCCGATGCACTGGGGGCATTATACTTCAAACGATCTGATCAGATGGGAACTGCAACCGACGGCGCTCGCGCCCGATTGCGCATACGATAAGGACGGCTGCTTCTCCGGATCAGCGATCGTAAAGGACGGCATGCTCTATCTCATGTACACCGCCGTGGCGGACGGCAGGCAGACGCAGGCGCTCGCCCGCTCTTCGGACGGCGTACACTTTGAAAAGATGGGGCAGGTCATTGCGGAAAAGGATATCCCGCGCGACTATTCCGTGGCGGATTTCCGCGATCCCTATGTGTTTGTACGCAACGGCGTGTACTATTGCCTGATCGGTTCCAAGCATGTGGACGGCGATGGTGCAGTCTTGCTGTACCGCTCCGACGATCTGATGCAATGGCGCTATGTCGGCAGAGCGTGGAAGGACGGCCGCACGCATAACGGCACCTATGAATGCCCCGCATTTGCCTCCTTCGGCAATGTCGACGCGCTGTTCGTCAGTCCGCAGTTCATGGACTGCGACGGCGACCGCTATGAGAACATTCATTCCAACCTGTACATGCTCGGAAAGCTCGATCTGCAGACGGGAGAATTTCGGCGCACCGCGGAGTGCGAGACGGACGGCGGGTTTGACTTTTATGCCGCGCAGACGCTGACTCTTCCTGACGGAAGGACGGTTATGACAGCGTGGATGCAGATGTGGGACCGCTCCTTCCCGACTGCGCCGCACGGCTGGGTGGGTGCGCTCACGCTGCCGCGGGAGCTCACTTACAGGGACGGAAAACTCTTTCAGGCTCCCGTCCGCGAGATCGAGGCGTACCGCACGGATCGCGTAAGTTATCCGCAGGCGGAAGTGGATGGCACGCTTCGCCTGGACGGGGTCGAAGGGAACACGATCGAACTCAGCTTCGATCTTGACCTGGGTGCAAGCGCGCGGGCAGGCGTGAAGGTGTTCTGCGGTGACGGCTGCGAGACGGCGATCTACTATGACCGCACCAAGGAACTCGTCTGTTTTGACCGCTTGCACATGGGCACGCTTATCAAGGCTGCACCAGGCGAGCACGACAGCGTGCTGCGCCGCGCCCATATTCGCGCAGAGGGCGGAAGGTTGCATTTTCGCATCTTTCTGGACGTCTCATCCTGCGAAGTATTCCTCGGTGGCGGCGAACAGGCGCTCACGGGCAATGTCTATTCCGCAGGAAAGGGGATCGAATTCTTTTCCGAAGGCGGAAAGGCGTTTGTACGCAATGTGGAAAAATACACGATCAACGTTCCGCGAACATAACAGCTCGCATAAGACGCTGATCAAAAAGAAAATATGATTCGGAGGAAGCCATGAAAAAGAAACTTTTTGTTTTGGGATTGAGCGCTGCACTTGCCGCCGCGATGACGGTCGGCTTTGCAGCGTGCGGTCCGGAGGAGCAGTCCGTCGTCCACGACGACATTGTCAACGGCGGATTTGAGGACGCCGTGGGTAGCCTCACGGGCTGGACAAAGGACGGAAACGCGTTCGGCGCTTCGGGCGTTGTCAACGGCACGACTTCCTACTACGGCGATATCGAAGTCGGGAAGGTCGGCGAGAACTTCTATGACGGACTGGAGGGCGGGAATGCCTCCTTCACGGGCACGCTCACAAGCGATGTGTTCACGCTGGGCGGCACGGGCAAGATCGGCTTCTTGCTCGGCGCGGCGAAGGACGGCGAAAAGTGCTACGTCGAGTTTTTGGAGGCGGGCAGCGATACGGTGCTTGCCCGCGTGACGAACACGGCGTTTGCCGAGCCATTCGTCACCAATCAGATGGTGCGCAACGTCGTCGATCTCTCCGAGCATCTCGGTAAGAATATCTGTATCCGCATCACCGATAACGACGACGGCAGGGATCGCGACTATGCCTATATGATCTTCGATGACTTCGTCATGTACCAGACGGAGGAGGAAGTCACGGCGGCGGAGACGGAGCGTGCGGACAAACTTGCCGCGATCGGCATGCCCGCTTTCAACGACGATACGCCCGATTCGATCACGATCAAGAACGGCAACTTTGAAGAAGGACTGCTCAACTGGCAGGTGCTTTCCGGCACGGCGTTCCTCAACCCCAATATTAGCTCGTCCGACGAGACCTTCTGGGGGACGCGCTCCTTTAACGCTGAGGGCGAAAAATTCCTCAACGGCTATAAGACGGGGGAGAACCTGCGTGGCGAGCTTCGCTCCACGACCTTTACGCTGGGCGGAGACGGCATCGTCAGCCTGCTCCTGGGCGGCTCCTCGCAGCGTCAGATCTATGTCGCCGTCTGCCTGGCGGAGGACGTGGGCGAGGAACAGGCGGGCGACGAGATCGCGACCGTCTCCCCGAGCGAGCATTTTAAGGACCCCGAACTCTCCGAGAACATGGTCAGGAAGTATATTAAGCTCGACGATGCCTACATGGGCAAAAAGCTGTATATCAAGATCGTAGATGACGCTGCGGGCAGCCCCTTCGGCGCAATCACGGTGGACGACGTGCGCACGAGCATGACCGAGGAGGAGACGCTTTCTCTCATGATCAGTGATTATGAGTGGGCGTTCAGCCTCGGAAGCGATACGATCGCGCAGGCGACGCAGCAATACTATATCAATTATGAATATCCCTATGCGCTTCCCGTGCTGCGCTTCTCCACGGAGGCGGCAAACGCCTATGTCGCGGTAAGCGAAACGCCGGTCGATCTGAACGGCTATATCGAGGGCGTGGAGGCCGCCTACGGCGACGCGGACATGAGTACGGCGGAGTACTCCGTCACCAAGGCAGTCCTCGCCGACGGTACGGAAGTGACGACGGGGCTCGATGCGTTCGATATCACCGGGCCCGGCATGATCACGATCACATATCAGGTCAGATACGGCGATCTCATCGCAGAGGATACCTTCTTCTTGGAGGTGGTCGCGGAAAATGATCTTCCCAATAAGGGCTTTGAAATGGGCGATCTCACCGGCTGGACGGTCGTCGACGGGCAGGGCGCTTCCGTCACCAACAACAAAGTGTTCTGGGAAGCGGATGCCAACTTCTTTGACATGAACGGGCAGACGGTGCAGTACTACTTGCAGGAAGGGGAATACTTCCTCATCACGGATGAGGGGCAGACGATCACACTCAGAAGCGAGACCTTCACGGTGGCGGGCGACGGCATCATCTCCTTCAAATTCGGCATTGCAAAGAACGCGGTCAGCTATGTGGCGCTGTGCGATGCGCAGACGGATGAGGAGCTGCTCAAAGTGGACAACACCGCCTACTTCAACGACCCGCTCACAGCTCAGGTGATGCTGCGCCGCTTCATGTATGCGCATCCATATATGGGGCGCGAAGTCTATCTGAAGATTGTGGACGGCGCGACGAGCGACTTCGGCTTCCTCAACTTTGACGATTTGTCGATCAATCTCACGCTGGACGGGGCGCAGGCGATCGTCGATGCGGACAAGACCTGGGCGGCAGACTATCGGCAGGACGTCATCGACTCCACCGCCGAGATGGGTGCGCGCACCAAGGAGATCATCAACGCCATCCGCAGCTATTATGCAAATCTTGCGTTGGATGACATCAGCGCTGTCACCATCGTGACCCCTGTCGGAGCGCAGACGGAGACGGCCGGCACGGTTGATTTGACCGCATATCTGGCGGAGGCGTCCGCATCCATGCAGGGCGTCGGGGCAGATGCGCTCACACCATCCATCGTCGCGGTTTCCAAGGACGGCACGGCGGTGATGGGAGACTATGCGGCATTCGCGCTGACGTCGGGAACGTATACCGTCACCTATCGCTTTACGCACGCCGAAAGCGGAAAATTTGCCGAGGCATCCTTTGTCATCGTCGTTTCAAGCGAATACGACATCGTCAACGGCGGGTTTGAAACGGGAGATCTTCGCGGCTGGACGTACGAGCAGGGCACGGGCGACGGGCAGGTGGACGGAGCCAATGCAATCAGTTCCGATGAGAGCTTTTGGGCGGAGGAGATCCCCTTCAATCAGGGCGGGAACTATCACTTCCACGGCTGGACGGCAAACCCGACCGAGGCAAATGCGTATAAGATCACGTCTTCCACGTTCACATTGGGCGGAAGCGGGTATATCAGCTTCAAGATGGGCGGTGCAAACGCCGTCGTCAAGGTATTCACGGCGGACGGAACGCAGATCGCGGAGTATCGCAATACCGAATATGCCGACATCAATTTTCCCTACGTCGAATACGGCAGCAGAAACGGAACGATGACGACGTTCGTGGCAGATCTGTCCGCTTATTTGGGCGAGGAACTCTACCTCGAACTGCATGATTCGGGCGCAGGCGGCTGGGGCGTTGCGTTCTTCGATGACATCGTCACCTATTACGAAACGGCGCCCGTCGTCTCCGAGTGCTTCGATACCGTCATGATCCGCGCGCGGGTACAGACGGGCACAGATGAAAACGGCAACCCGATCTATGCTCAGGCGGCGGAAAAGACGGAATATCAGCTTGCATGGAAGACGGCGGTGAATGTCTATCAGTCATAAAAATCTGTTGCCTGCTTGACAAATTTGATGGGAGGGCTTATAATGGAAACGATTTCCAGATGCAGGCAGGTAATGAGCATGGTAACCATCAAAGATGTTGCCAAAGAGGCCGGCGTGGGCGTGGGAACGGCTTCCCGCGCCCTGACCGGGAACGGTTCGGTACGTGCGGACACCAAGGCAAAGGTGGATGCGGCGGCGGCAAAACTGGGGTTTGTCCCAAACCAGCTGGCGCGCAACTTCAAAATGCGCTCCACCATGTGCGTTGCGATCATTATTCCTACGGTATTCCATCCGTTCTTTGCCAAGGTCGTCAACTGTTGCGAGGTGGAGCTGTATAAGCTCGGTTATCGGCTGATCGTTGTCAATTCACAGGATGACGTGGAGAAAGAGACGCAGATGCTGAACATGATCCGTCAGCAGAGGGTGGACGGGATCATCTTCATCACGCACTATGAACACGATGATATCGATCCCAACCTGCCCATCGTCTCCATTGACCGCCACGTCGGTTCGGGCTTTCCGTATGTGACGAGCAATAACTATGCCGCAAGCTATCAGGCGATCAAGAGCCTGATCGACAGCGGCGCGCAAAAAATAGGCTGCGTCTGCGGTGCAACGGCGGTCATCTCTGAAACGCGTCATCGCTATGAAGCGTATTTCGATATCATGCATGAATATTCCCGCCCGGTCCGGCTTCTGAAGCCGCTCTTCAAGCACGGGCAGGAGATGGAAGTCATGCGGGAATACTTTGCGCAGTATCCCGAGACGGACGCCCTCTTTACGGGCAGCGATATGCTCGCTTCGGCGGGGTACCACGTCGCCCGCGAGCGGGGGATGCGCGTGCCGGAAGATCTGCAGATCATCGGCTATGACGGCATTCTCGACGCATGGGAGGCGCATCCCAAACTGACAACCGTGCGCCAGAATATCCCGGAAATGGCAAAGGCGGTCGTTGACCTGCTCATGAAGCGTATCCGCGGGGAGGAAGCCCCGCCGCGCGTGGAGATCCCTGCGACGCTCGTCAAAGGGGAGACGACGCGCTGAAGAAGAGGAAAGGACATGATACTTTGTGTTGGTGAAATTTTGGCAGATATGATCGGCAGCGTCAAAGACGGTCAGATTGTCTATGCGCGCAAGGCAGGCGGCGCGCCCTTCAATGTGGCATGTGCCGCCAAGCAATTCGGCGCACACAGCGCCTTTGTCGGCAGCGTCGGCGATGATCTGATCGGCACGTTTTTGGAGGATTTTGCACGTGAACGCGGACTGGACGAGCTTCTCATTCGCCGCGATCCGCAGTGCAATACGACGCTCGCGTTTGTCCAGCTCGATGAACACGGCGACCGCTCCTTTTGTTTTTACCGCAAGAATACGGCGGACTATCATCTGCCCGAGGTGTCGGATGAGCTGTTGGATCGGGCGCATATCGTCCATGTCGGCTCGCTCATGCTGAGCGAGGAGAAGGGGCGAACGTACGCTGCCTCTCTCATGCGGCGCGCCCATGCTGCGGGCAAGCTCGTCAGCTTTGATATTAACTTCCGCACCGATATCTTCCGCAATGCGGAGGAGACGGTCGCGATCTACCGCGAGATCATCGCTCTTGCCGACATTGTGAAGTTCTCCGAGGACGAAGTGGAGACCTTCGGCAATGAATATGTGAGCGGGCTGCGCGAGAAACTCGTCTGCATCACGCTCGGCAAAGAGGGATGTATGTGGCGGTACCGCGGGGAGGAACGCATGCTTGCGACCATTGACATTAGACCCGTCGATACCACGGGCGCGGGCGATGCCTTCTATGCAGGCGTCCTGTCCCGTCTGGATGAGACGCAGCCGCAGGAGTGGACGCCGGAAGTGCTCTCACATGCGCTCAACTACGGGAATGTGTGCGGCGCGCTCAATACGCTCGGACACGGCGCGATCGATCATCTCCCCACGCGTGAGGAGATCGCCCGCTGGCTCTGAACGCATCGTCTTTGAAAAGACAATCATGGAATGTGCTACCCCCGATATTGCACAATATCGGGGGTAGCTTATATCTAAATCTATACTGCAAAGAGGAGTGAAGTCGATCTGCTCATTTCCATGCCGCTCAATGGGGTGCGCTTTTATGAACTGGACGAAATGCTGCGCGAGTCGCTCAAGAAGAAAGTCGACCACTTGGATGAGAGCCAGTTGGAGAACAATACGGCGCTCGTGAGGAAAATTTTACAGAACGGGATAAAGATTTATGGATAACGTGAAAGGTGATTGGTTTTATCTGGCAAAGATCGCGGCAGATCTGAAATAAGAGAATGTCTATCTGCAAAGTCAGCGCAGGTCTCTTTCCGAAGCGCTAATGACACTCTCGAACGTGATGAAGGCGATCGAATATGGCATCATCACGGAGACGACCAAAGCGCGATTGGAGGAACTGGAAGGGGAGATCGATGCAGAGCAACTGCGTCATTCACAAATGAGCTGCGACGAGATCGTATTCGGCATTGAATGGTTTGCTTCGCTCGATCGTATGAGGGAAGGCAGAAGCTGATCGACGGGTTTGTCAATTGCGTATTCCTCTACGACGACAGGATCGTATTCAATTTCAATGGGACACGGGAGGAGCGCACCCTGACGTTGGAAGAAGTGAAACGTTCGGGTTCGGCTGACAAGCTGCAGCCAAATCCACAAAATCCGAACTTTTCATTTTACGATGGATCGTTCGGATTT
>ERZ1090879.247-NODE-247-length-36298-cov-41.505008_pt1 | contig 36298 bp, 31 predicted proteins | sample MGYA00478472_ERZ1090879 | MGnify/ENA primary metagenome ERZ1090879 (study PRJEB33644, sample SAMEA5815723) | chicken gut metagenome | biome: Chicken; feature: Gastrointestinal Tract; material: Caecum | place: Ireland | collected 2019-01-01 | study: A study of the... | reverse complement strand
ATCCATTCCGACAGGCAATCAGGCGTTCCGTTAATCACATTTACTTTGCCCGGATATAAAGTTTCAGAAACATAGGCATAGATGTCCCACATTTCCATAGCATTCTGCGGCGGGAAAATCTTCAAAAGCTGCAATGTCTGCTTCACCTGCTCATTTTCAACTTCGCTATTTTTTATATACATGTTCAAAATCCACTCGCTGTTGCCGTAGATACCGAATTTTGCGTCGCAGTATTCGGCAAATGCCTCTACCGTCCAGTAATTTCGGCGCATTCTGTCAAACATGGCAACATGAGCATATTCGTGAAGCATAAAACTAAGCGCGTCGACTTCCACCCTGTGATTCTTGAACCACGCAAAATTTTCAGGGTTTTCAAAGATATAAAAATCAACGGGCGCCGGCGAAGTTTTGCCGATAAATTCATTAACCTGTTTAAACGGTTCTATGGTTCCGAGCAGACATTCCTTTAACTGGGCATAGTTATTGATGTGCGTTTCCCACTCAAAAGGTGCAAAATCTTTGGCGATAAATATCCGCATATCCAGTTCGGGATAGTCGGCTACTATGTACCTCTGCGTATGATAACATTCATAATCAGTCAGTCCGGAAGGGAGCAGCGGCACAATATCGTTGTCGTAGCAGACATATTTCACATAAAAATCTAAAATATTCTGCTTCTCAACTATACTCTCCGATTCCACCACCTCCTGTAACTTTTCAAAACCCGCCAATTCATATATTTTCACGGCCAATGTCTGCGCCGCAAGTTTTTCGGTCTCCGTAGTCAATGTGGAGAGAAATACAAATGTGTTCAGGTCGGTTATGTCCCTGTTCCCATTTACTGTTTCGGTCAGTTCCGCGTTTTTCAGTATTTCGGGCACTTCATATCCCGATTGAATACATTGCCCGTAGCTATATGCGTAGAGCAAGCCATAGGGCGTTGCCTCGCCGTACTTTTTTGCGTTGAGTTCCACAAGCAGGTTCAATTGCGACAGATCGCCGATGTTAAAATAAAGTTTATCGATCGTTCTTGTTGCGGTCTGGACGGCATTGTCGATTTTCCCGACATAGGCGGTATTGAAGGACGTGCCGACGACAAATTTCACGCTGTCCTGTGGATGATCGGCGAGCACCTCTTCTGCCATATCGATGAAGCCGTCCGTCTGTTCGGCGGTCAGCGTCGTCTCAAAGAAATACTCCGCCCGCCCGGTGGTATAGGTGTTGCCGATCGCCCACTCCGGCGCCTCGTCTGCGGCAGTATAGACTTCCGTCCGCTCCACCGGTTCGGTGAGCGTGTATTTTGGCTGATATGCCGTTTCCGTACAGCCCGCGCTGATCGCGAGCGTCAGAGCCAGGATGCAGCAAATAAGGGAGCCTCTGCGCAATAAATCAATTTTTTTCATATTTCTATCATACAGGATGGGCGGCGGAATGTCAAGGGGGGGGGGTACTTTTTTGAATTTTTTTCGAAAATCATCAAAAAAACAGACCGCTGCGGTCTGTTTTCATGTTGTATGGTTGTGCGGCAGGGTCTATGCGATATGCTCGCCAGTCAACAGGTGCCTGTCAAACAGCTCTTTTTTCAGGGGCGCGCCCTGCAGCGCGTCGTAAAACAGCCCCATGTGCTCCACGCTCTCCTCGACGGCACGCTCAAACAGGTCGTCCGCCGACTTCACGGGCGGAAGGGCGGGATCGGCGTTCGCCGCTCGTTCAAAGACCTCGCCCGAGAGAACTTCGGGATCGGGCGTGTCGCCCGGGTAGAGGCAGGATAAAAGGTGCGCATGAAAGAATCTGTCAAAGCCCGCCCAGCCCTTCTGTGAGGAATAGCACTTGCCGTGGAAGAACTTAAGGTACGCCGCAAAGTTTTTCAAACCGCCGTGCAGAATGCTCTTTGTCATGGGCGTGCGCCCGAGCGCCGTGGTCGCGTTCTGCCAGACGGCGAGCAGCGTTTCCTCGTCGCACTTTTTCAGGTCGGGGAAGGGATAGTCCTCCGCCTCGCGCCCCTCGATCTTGCGCGCAAAGTAGACGTCCCAGTCGTTTTCCAGCCGCTGATGCACCCGCTTCGCCTTGCCGTTCTGCTCCAAGTAGCGGTAGACAAAGGGGTGGAACGCGACGTCCGCACAGTAGTGCGTGACGTATCCAAGGCAGTACGCCGCCGCCCGCTCGCGCGCCGCGCCCGAAAGGGTATTGACCGCCGCAACAAAGGCAGAGAACAGTTCATAGACCGCATTGCGGTGCAAAAACTTTCCGAGGTTTCCCTCCTGCTTGTTCGCCTTGGCGGCAAAGAAGAACATGTCCGCCCCCTGCGCGCCGAGGAAGTACATCTCGGGCGAGGCAGAGATCAGCGCGCCGATCTCTTCGGGCAGGCGCGCCTGTGCCGTGCGCGCGATGAGTGCATGTGTGATGGAAGATGGCATAACGTACCCCCAAAAATTGTACCAAAGAGCGCTGTTTGTTATGGCTGCGCGGGCGCGGGATAGTGCCGCGCGCCGAAGAGCGCGGTGCCGATGCGCACCATGTTGGAGCCGTGTGCAACGCACAGCCGCCAATCCCCGCTCATGCCCATGGAGAGCCAGCGGATATTCGTGTCCTGCGCCTTTGCCCTGTCATATAGGGCGCGCATCTCGTCCGCAAGCGAGGCAAGCAGCGCCGTGTCGTCGGACTCGGGCAGCATCGCCATAAAGCCGCGCACGCGGATGCCGGGGACGGTGCGCAGCCTTTCATAGGCGGCAAACGCCGTCTCGGGCGAATAGCCGCTCTTGGAGAGTTCGCAGCCCACGTTGACCTCAATGAGGACGTCCGTCGTGACATTCGCGCGCACGGAGCGCTTGGAGAGCTCCTCGGCAAGCTCGTCCCGATCGAGCGAGTGAATGAGGTAGGTCTTGCCGATGAGGTATTTGACCTTGTTGGTCTGCAAATGCCCGATGAAGTGGCGGTTTCCCCCGTGGACGAGGTCATATTTATCGCGGAATTCCTGGACTTTGTTCTCGCCGATATCGGTCACGCCCGCGGCGATCGCCTCGTTGATCTCCTCGGCGGTGCGCGTCTTGGTCGCCGCCACAAGGGTGACGGGCTCGCCGAAGCAGTTGCCCGCCGCGAGTTCCTTTAAGTATGTTGTTACGTTTTCTGAAATGCTCATATTGTCTCCGTTGAACGTCCATATTATACCCCTTTCCCGCCCGCCTGTCAATAAAATGCGGGAATGCGCGCGCCTATCTTGACATTCCGCAAAGCCATGGATATAATGAAAGCGAAAAAGAGGAAGCTGATCCTTTTCTGCTGCGGGAGATCCGTATCATGGTAAAACACGCGATCCAAAAATCAGAGCGGCATGGGGCAGGGGAAACGGTTGAAGGGAAAACTGCACAAAAATCTGCGCAGGAGAAACAGGCGTGAAGGGGAAAGCGGTTGAAGAACAAGACGTTTGATTTTCTCTGCTTCAGAATAAATCCCATACCGTCATTGATGGGCGTAAAAGATAAAAAATGCGCGCGGGCGGAAAATTTTCCGCCCGCGCGCTCGCTATTTCGTCAGTTTCTTTATCAGATCAGCCTCAAAAATCATATGTTCTCGGCGATCAGGCGCGCCATCTCCTTGCAGCCGACCTGTTTCATGCCCGCAGACATGATGTCCGCCGTGCGGTAGCCCATAGAGAGCACTTTGCCGACGGCAGCCTCCACCGCGGTGCACGCTTCCGGCATCGCAAAGGAGTCGCGCAGCATCATGGCGGCGGCGAGGATGGTCGCAATGGGGTTCGCCACGTCCTGCCCCGCGATGTCGGGTGCGGAGCCGTGGATGGGCTCGTACAGCCCGCACGTCGTGTCGCCCAGAGAGGAGGAGGCGAGCATGCCGATCGAGCCCGTTACCTGCGCCGCCTCGTCCGAGAGAATGTCGCCGAACATGTTGGACGTCAGCAAAATATCGAACTGCGCGGGATTTTTGACGATCTGCATCGCCGCGTTGTCCACGAGCATGTCGGTTATGGTGACCTCAGGGAAATGCTTTTCGGCATACGCATGCACGGTCTTGCGCCAGAGGCGGGAGGACTCCAGCACATTCGCCTTGTCGACGGAGATCACCTGCTTCCTGCGCTTCATTGCCAGCTCGCACGCGATGCGCGTGATGCGCTCGACCTCTTTGACGGAGTACTTTTCGGTGTCCCAGGCGGTCTCGCCCATGGTTTCGTCTTCGTACCTGCCGCGCTCGCCGAAGTAGATGCCGCCCGTCAGTTCCCGAACGACAATGATCTCAATGCCTTTTTCGACCAGTTCGCGCCTTAAGGGGGAGGCGTCTGCGAGCGCCGCCCAGAGCCGCGCGGGGCGGATATTGGAGTACAGTCCCATCGCCTTGCGGATTTTCAGGAGTCCCGTTTCGGGACGCTTCTCCGCGGGCAGGGCGTTGTATCGGGGATCATTCACCGCGCCGCCGACCGCACCCAACAGAACGGAGTCGGAAGCAAGGCACTTGTCGATTGTGGACCGGGGCAGGGGATCGTCTGCGACCTCCAGCGCGCACAGCCCGATGGGAAGCTTTTCAAAGGTGAAGGTGTGCCCGAATTTTTGAGCAACTGCCTTTAAGACGGCGACTGCGCCGTCTGTGATTTCGGGACCGATGCCGTCTCCGGGTAAAACCGCGATGTGTTTATTCATAAAAAAACTCCTGTTCACTAATTTTCTCACGCAAAGGCGTGACAAAATTCCGTGATTTAAGGAAGAGGCTGCCGGCACGGAGCAAGCTCCTGACGGCACCTCTTCCTCTCGCCGCAAACAGGAAGGGCTTACAATATCGTTTGCGGCGATTCACCATCTCCACCAAAGCTGCGTAAGCAGCAAATAGGGGCATACTGCGGAGGGGTGAACGGCGCGATATGCGCATCGCCATAGTATGGCGTGCGCGCGCCGCGAACTGCGGTTTTTGACATAGCCGTCAAAAACCGTGACCGCAGGCGACGTTTTCCTTGCGTCGCCAAGCCCCCTCCTTGTATCTGAGATTTTGTTCTCGTCCGTTTCTTTTTGAACTGACAAAAATAAACGGACGATTTTTTAGAAAAACCCGCGGGCACACCGCTTTGCGGCTGACCGCCAGTTTTTCTCTGCGCGGGAAGTCGCAACAGTTTAGCACCCGCGCATTCACTTTTCCGCAAAAGCCAAAGGGTTGGCAAATTGAGTACCGCTGCGCAAAAGCGTGGTTTTGCTTGCGGCGTAGTTGTAGCAAAGGGCGTGTCCACCTTCTCCCGAGAGAAAAGGTTTCTCCCTTGGGGCGAATGTGTGCGTTATGCAGTCCGTCCTCGGCTACAAGACCTGTACGTCGTTGTTGGCAAACAGCTGCTGATAGAAGGGCGCGTAGCGCATGACGGCGTAGTCGTCGTCTTGCAGCAGAATGGTCTTGCCGTGGATGTCCGACAGCTGCATGGGCGTCAGAAAGAGCAGATCTTCATAGGCGGCTTCTTTCGCGAATGTATCGTACGCATCGCTTTCCATTGCGAAATTTTCGTACGCCCTGATCTGCTCGACGTCGTTGGTGCGGTAGAGCTGCACGGAAAAGCTGTCCTTCTCAAGCGGCGCGCCCAAACGCTTTTTCTTGCCGATATAATAGAGATAGATGACCTTGTTTTCCGTTGAGGCAAGCGCGTCCCGGAGGACTTTCTCCTCCTGTTCCCGCTCAGCCTCGCGCACTTTTGTCTGCCTGTTGCGATTGATGAGGGCGCAGATGACGCCGGCGAGACAAAGGACAAAGGCGGCGATCAAGACGATATTGCGCTCGGGGCTCTCGCCGTCGGGAAGGATGGCGCCGGCAATCGCGCATGCGATCACGCCGCCGAGACATACAAATTCTGCGATCGTGAGGGGAGAGGGCTTTTTCATTTTGTTTTCAGGGAATTCAGCAGCCCGCCGGCGTCGATGATGCGCTGAATGAAGGACGGGAAGGGCTGTGCCTGAAAGCTCTCGCCCGTCGTCTCGTCGCGGATGACGCCCGCTGCGAGATCGCAGGAAACGACGTCTCCCGCCCTGATCGCCCTGACCGCGTCGGGACATTCCAGAATGGGCAGCCCGATATTGATCGCATTGCGGTAGAAGATGCGCGCAAAGGTATTGGCGATGACCAACGAAACGCCGCTCGCCTTGATGGCGATGGGGGCGTGTTCGCGCGAGGAGCCGCAGCCAAAGTTGTCCTCGGCGACGATGATGTCTCCCTTCTGCACGCGCGAGATAAAGCCGGGGTCGATATCCTCCATGCAGTGCGCCGCCAGTTCCTCCGCGCTCGACGTATTCAGGTAGCGCGCGGGAATGATGACGTCGGTGTCGACGTCGCTGCCGTATTTATGCACCGTGCCCTTGACGATCATTCCATCACCTCCGAAGCTGTTGCAAGTCTGCCCGCAATGGCGCTCGCCGCCGCCGTGTAGGGGGAGGCGAGGTAAATTTCACTTGTCGTATGTCCCATGCGTCCCACAAAGTTGCGGTTGGTCGTGGAGACGCACCGCTCGTGGTCGGCAAGAATGCCCATGTGTCCGCCCAGGCAGGGACCGCACGTCGGCGTGGAGACGATCGCGCCCGCGCGGATGAAGATTTCCAGGAGCCCTTCGTGCATCGCCTGCAAATATACTTCCTGCGTCGCGGGAATGACGATGCACCTGACGTTTTTGGCGACCTTCTTTCCCTTGAGTACCTGCGCCGCCTGCCGCATATCCGAGATGCGCCCGTTGGTGCACGAGCCGATGACGACCTGATCGATGGGGATATCCTCCCATTCCGTTCTGGTGTTTTCGGGCAGGTGAGGGAAGGCGACCGTGGGTTGTAAGACGCTCAGATCAATCGTGATCGTGCGCTCGTAGTGCGCATCGGGGTCGGCTTCATAGATCTTCACGGGACGGGTAAAACGCCCCTTCATGTAGTCGAGCGCCGCGTCGTCCACGGGGAAAATGCCGTTTTTCGCGCCCGCCTCGATCGCCATGTTGCAGATCGTAAACCGATCGTCCATCGTGAGAGATTTTACGCCCTCGCCCGTGAACTCCAGGCTCTTGTAGAGCGCGCCGTCCACGCCGATCGTGCCGATGAGGTGCAAGATGACGTCCTTGCCCGTGACGAAGGGGGGCAGTGCGCCCGTCAATTCCACGCAGATGGCGGCGGGGACCTTGAACCAGCACTTGGAGGTCATCATGCCCGCGGCGAGGTCGGTCGAACCGACGCCCGTCGAGAACGCCCCCAGCGCGCCGTAGGTACAGGTGTGGCTGTCCGCGCCGATAACGCAGTCGCCCGCGCCGACAAGCCCCTGTTCGGGCAGAAGTGCGTGCTCGATGCCCATCTGTCCTACGTCATAGAAGTGTTCGACCTGCTCGCGCTGCGCAAATTCGCGCGTGCACTTGACCTGGCAGGCCGCCTTGATGTCCTTATTGGGCGTGAAGTGGTCCATGACGAGCGCGACCCTGCCCTTATCCTTGACGTGACCGCCCGCCTTCTCCATTTCGCGAATGGCGACGGGCGCGGTGATATCGTTGGCGAGCGCGAGATCAAGCTCGGCTTCTATGAGCTGTCCCTCCGCGACGTAATCGAGTCCCGCGTGCGCGGCAAGGATCTTTTGCGTCATGGTCATTCCCATATGCAAACTCTCCTATTTTTTGAAATTATATTGACAAAAGTATATCATATGTGCTATACTTCCGTCAATCATTTGAAAAATGAATGATCAAATAGGAGTTATCGAAAAAATAAATCGTGAATACCGATAATCTTCGCACATTTTTGCTGCTTGTCAAACTCAAGAACTTTACCCGCGTTGCAGAACACCAGTTCATTGCGCAGTCTACCGTCACAAACCGCATTGCGGAGCTGGAACGGGAGATGGACGTGCGCCTTCTTCGGCGGGATACCCGCAATGTGGCGCTCACCGAGGACGGAAAGACCTTTTATGAGTACGCGCGGCGCATCGTGGAGATGGAGGACGCATGCGTTTCTGCCGTCCGCGGAGGCGTGCGCCAGATCCGCGTCGGAACGACCAACGCAATTTACGAAGGCGTACTGAAGGATCGTATTCTTGAGGAGATCGCGGCGGGGCGTGCGTACCGCGTCACGATCGGGCATACGGCGGGGCTGTTGGAGATGCTCTGGGACGGACTTTTGGACGCGGCATACGTCTATCAGGACGTGCGCCGCGCGGGTTTTTCCTGTACGCCATATTCGCGGGATGAACTTATCTTTTTGGCGCGCGCCGACAAAAACGGATTTCCGGACGGAATCCGGCAGGAGCAGCTCGCCGGTATTCCCTGCGCCATGTGCAACTTTTCTCTGCAAGAGATCGGCTCCTATCTGCGCGAACTCTTTCCCGCAGGGCATGTGTTCCCGTTCGAAGTGGACAACTCCAACAAGGTAAAGGACTATCTGAAGGCGGGACTGGGCTACGCCTTTCTGCCCCGCGGCATCGTCAAGGAGGAGCTGGCAAGCGGCGCATTCGTCGAGATCACGCCCCTTGATTTCATGCGCATGGAGATCCCGAGTTACTGTGTCTGCCGCAGGGAGGATAAAGACATCTGCTTCCCGCCCGAGGTGGATGCGCCGCAGGACATATGAGCGGCGGGGCATATGGGCAGGATGCATGTGCCGCGACGCAGCCAAAACAGAAAACGACGATAATATGCCGCCCGACGCACATGCGTCGGGCGGCAGTCAGTTTTTGAGGTAAGATTCAGTTCAGGGAGACATGTAAAGCCTCTCTGCGCAAAGGAGGGGGCCAAGCGGCAGCAAGGCGGGAGGGCTGGTGCCCCTTCGACGTCTTCGGTGCCGCCTCCCATAAAAATCCTGCGGATTTTCAGGGGAGGTTGAGCGCTGACAGTCGAGCTCATCAATGCCGCCGCCCTAAAGTTTGCGAAAAAAGGGACAAAAAGACCCCAGCCAAAGACTGAGGTCATGTGGTCAGAACTTCTTAAAGACTGCGCCGTCGGAGGCAGAGGTGACCAGAGCACGATAGCGCTTCAGGTATCCTTCAACGGGTTTTTCCAGCGGCGTGAACTCGGCAAGTCGTGCCGCGATCTCCTCTTCCGGCACGCGCAGATTGATCTCGCCCTTGGTGATATCGATGTCGATGATGTCGCCCTCCTGCACGATGCCGATGACGCCGCCCGCCGCCGCCTCGGGGCAGACGTGTCCGATCGCCGCGCCGCGCGTTGCGCCCGAGAACCTGCCGTCGGTGATGAGCGCCACGGTGTCGCCCAGCCCCGCGCCGACAATGGACGAGGTGGGGGAGAGCATTTCACGCATGCCCGGTCCGCCTTTCGGCCCTTCATAGCGGATGACGACGACGTCGCCGGGGTGGATCTTGTTGCCTGAGATCGCCTGCATGGCGTCCTCTTCGGAGTTAAACACCCTTGCGGGACCGGAGTGGACGTACATCTTGGGATCGACCGCACTCTTTTTGACGACCGCACCCTCACGCGCAAGATTGCCCTTGAGAATGGCAAGCCCGCCGTAAGGCGAATAGGGGTTGTCCACGGGGCGGATGATCTCGGGATCGCGTACGCGCGCGGTGCTCGTCAGTTCGTTCTGCGTCACGCCCGCAACGGTCATGGCGTTGCCGTCGAACAGCCCCGCATCGATGAGCGTGCGGATGACGGCAGAGATACCGCCCGCGTCTTCCAATTCCTCGATATAGTGATCGCCCGCGGGCGCCAGACGGCACAAATTGGGCGTTTTCGCAGAAATTTCGTTCATGGTGTCCACGGAGATCTGCTCCTTGGTAAAGCCCAGCTCGCTCGCCAGCGCCAGAAGGTGCAGCACCGAGTTGGACGACGCGCCGATCGCCATGTCGACGCGCTCCGCGTTCTTGAGCGCCGTGGGTGTGAGGATATCGCGCGGGCGCACATTGTGCGAGTGCAGCCACATGACCGCCTCACCCGTCTGTTTGGCGAGCGCGAGGCGCGCGGAGTAGACGGCGGGAATGGTTCCGTTGCCGGGCAGCGCCATGCCGAGCGCCTCCAACAGGCAGTTCATCGAGTTCGCCGTGAACATGCCCGAGCACGACCCGCACGAGGGGCATGCGGCGCACTCAAAGCGTTCCAGCTCCGCCTCGTCGATCTTGCCCGAGGTGAACGCGCCCACCGCCTCGAACATGGAGGAGAGGGAGAGTTTCTTGCCGTCCTTGTGCCCCGCGAGCATGGGCCCGCCCGAGCAGAACGCCGCGGGGACGTTGGCGCGTACGGCGCCCATCAGCATGCCGGGGATGATCTTGTCGCAGTTGCCCACAAAGACGCAGGCGTCAAAGGCGTGCGCCGTGATGAGGATCTCCGCGCTGTCCGCGATGATCTCGCGGGAGGGCAGGGAGTACTTCATGCCCCTGTGACCCATCGCGATGCCGTCGCACACGCCGATGCTGGGGACGATGACGGGCTTGCCGCCCGCCGCGATGACGCCCTCCGCGACCGCGCGCGCGATATTGTCGAGGTGCATATGCCCGGGGATGATCTCGCTCTGTGCGCAGATGATGCCCACGATGGGCTTCTGCATTTCGGAATTGGTCCAGCCGAGCGCCCTTAAAAGCGAGCGCTGCGCTGCCATATTGCTGCCATGTGTGAAAGTATTCATAAAAACTCCTCCGTTCACGCAAATCTTTTTGCAAAGGCAAAAATCTCCGCCGTGATTTTTAGAGAAAACGCTGCCGCGACGAGACTGCGGCTCGTCTTCTCTCTGCGCAGGGATTTTAAGGGCTTACAATTTAGCCCCCTGCGCATCGCCATGGTATGGCGTGCGCGCGCCGTGAACTGCGGTTTTTGACATAGCCGTCAAAAACCGTGACCGCAGGCGACGCTTTCCTTGCGTCGCCAAGACCCCTGCTTGCGCAACAAATTATAACAAAGGACGCCAACCTCTCAAGGCTTCTCCCTCGGGAGAAGCTCCGCCGCAGGCGGGGATGAGGGGAGGCTACAATCTCAGATACAAGGAGGGTTTCCCTCCGCAGTATGCCCCTATTTGCTGCTTTAGCGGCATTGGTGGAGATGGTGAATGCGGGCGAACTATAATGGGAAGCCCCTAAGGTTCGCCCGCAGAGGAAGAGGTGCCGTCAGGAGCGTGCTCCGTGCCGGCAGCCTCTTCCTCAGATCACGGAATTTTGTCACGCCTTTGCGTGAGAAAATTCGTGAACAGTTTCATATTTTTTCTTTATAATCCGTCTCGTCCTTGATGGTGGACTTGCCGCGGGAGATGCTCGTCACGCCCGTGCGCGCCAGCTCCATGACGCCGTAGGGCATGAGCATGGTCACAAATCCGTCCAGCTTCATGGGCTTACCCGTCAACTCGAGAATGGTCGCCTCAGGCGAGGCGTCCACGACCTTCGCGCGGAAGATCTGGCTGATCTCCAGCACCTGCGAACGGGTCGCGGCGTCCGTTTTGACCTTGATGAGCAGCAGCTCGCGGCTGACGGCATCCTCCTCAACGCGCTTGATCTTCTTGACGTCGATGAGTTTGTCCATCTGCTTCATCATCTGCCCGAGGATATAGTCGTCGCCGTTTAAGACGATGGTCATGCGGGAGAGTTCCTCGTTCTCCGTCTTGCACACGGAGAGCGATTCGATGTTGTAGCCGCGGCGCGCGAAGAGGGCGGCAACGCGGACGAGGACGCCCGATTTGTTGGAAACAAGTGCGCTGATCGTATATCTGTTCATTCTCTCGCCTCCCAGTCGGTGATGATGGTGTCGTACGTCTGCCCGGGTTTGATCATGGGCAGAACGTTCTCGTCGTTGCTGATGCGGCAGTCCACCAGCACGGGGGACTGCAGCGAAAGCGCCTTCGTGAGCACGGGCACGATGTCTGCTTCCTTCTCAATGGCAAGCCCCACAGCGCCGAAGCTCTCTGCGAACCTGACGTAGTCGGTGCGCTTGCGCACGTCCGTCTGCGAGAAGCGGCTGCCGTAGAACAGCTTCTGCCACTGGCGCACCATGCCCAGCGCGTGGTTGTTCATCAGAAGAATGGTGATGGGAAGCTCGTGCGTGACGGCGGTGGAGAGTTCGTTGAGGTTCATATTGAAGCACCCGTCGCCCGTCACGAGGATGACGTGCTTGCCCGTCGCCTTTGCCGCGCCGATCGCGGCACCGAGACCGTAGCCCATCGTTCCCAGTCCTCCGCTCGTGCAGAATGTGCGCGGCTTTTCAATGGGGTAGTACTGCGCCGTCCACATCTGATGCTGTCCGACGTCTGTGACGACGATCGTGTCTTCTTTTGCAATCTTTGCCGCCTCGATGAGCACCTTATGCCCGAGTTCGAGGGGCTTTGCCGTCGCCTTTTCCTGTGCGCGGTAGTTCTCGAGCGTCTTTACAAAGGCGCGGTCTCCGACTTCGGGCAGCATGGGGATGAGCGTCATGAGCGACTGTTTCACGTCGCCGAGGATGCCGTAGGTGACGCCCACGTTCTTATCGATCTCCGCCTCGTCGATCTCCAGTTGGACGACCGTCTTGCCCGCGGCGAACTTGTCGCGGTTGAGCGCGACGCGGTCGGAAAAACGGGTGCCGAGCGCGATGATACAGTCGCTTTCCATGCACAGCTTTGCCGCGGTTGCGGTGCCGTGCATGCCCATCATGCCCGCAAACAGCGGGTGGGATGCAGGAAAGGCGCCAAGTCCCATGAGCGTAGATACAACGGGCGCCCGGAGGCGCTCGGCGAGGGCGCGCGCTTCGGCTGCCGCCTCGGACGCAATGACGCCGCCGCCCACCATGATGAGCGGGCGCTGCGCCTTTGCAATCGCCTGCGCCGCCGCCTCAAGTTCGCGCGGCGGGACCGCCTTCTTGCGCACGGGGACGGGCTTTTGCGGCGTGTAGTCCGCCGTGTCGCTCTCTACGTTCTTCAGAATATCGATGAGCACGGGACCCTTTCTGCCCGAGTTGGCAATTTGGAACGCCTCGCGGACGACGCCTGCAAGGTCCTTGACGTCTTTGACGATATAGTTGTGTTTGGTGATGGGCAGAGTGATGCCGAAGATGTCGATCTCCTGGAAGGAGTCGCGCCCCAGCATGCTTGCGCCCACGTTGCCCGTGATGGCGACGACGGGAATGGAATCCATGTATGCCGTCGCGATGCCCGTGACGAGGTTGGTCGCTCCCGGGCCGCTCGTGGCGATGACGACGCCCGTCTTGCCCGTGACGCGCGCCCAGCCGTCCGCCGCGTGCGCCGCGCCCTGTTCGTGCGAGGTGATGACGTGTTCGATCGTCCCGTCGCGGTAGAGGGCGTCGTAGATGTCGAGCACCGTCCCGCCGGGATAGCCGAATACGGTGGTCACTCCCTGCTCTTTGAGACATTCGATGAGGATCTCCGCTCCGATTCGTTTCATAAGGTTCCCCCTTGCGAGTATGGTTCTTTTCATTATATTAGATAATGGCGGCTTTGTCAAGGGGCGGACGCAATTTCGGAGCATTCCTTTCTCGCATTGCCGCAAACGGAATTATCTAACGAGGTCGGGCGCGGGATGAAAAAGCGGCGCGCCCGAGGACGCGCCGCCGTATGATCGGCAGTCAGATCAGTACTGCTTAAGCCGCTTGCGGATAGAGGCGATGCCCGCCTTTGCCGCTTCTGTTGAGGACCCGCCCACCGAGTTTCTGCCCTCGGCGGAGGCGCGCGTCGTCACGGCGGTGAGCACGTCCTCCTCGAATACGGGGCTTGCCGCGCGGAACTCCTCCAGCGTGAGTGAGGGCAGCGTCTTGCCGTGTTCGATGCAGTAGCGGACCAGCTTTCCGGTGATCGCATGCGCGTCGCGGAAGGGGACGCCGCGCTTTGCAAGGTAGTCGGCGACGTCCGTCGCGGTCGCATACCCCTCGCCCGCCGCCTCGTACATCGCGTTGACGTTGAACGAAAGCTGCGAGACGAGTGCCGTATAGATGGCAAGGCAGCTTTCGAGCGTCGTTTCTGCGTCGAAGAAAGGCTCCTTGTCCTCCTGCAGGTCCTTGTTGTAGGCGAGCGGGATGCCCTTGATCGTCGTTAAAATCGCCATCAAGTGTCCGTAGACGCGCCCCGTCTTGCCGCGCACCAGCTCGGGGATGTCGGGGTTCTTTTTCTGCGGCATGATGGACGAGCCGGTCGAATAGGCGTCGGGAATGACCCAGTAGCCGAATTCGTCCGAGGTGTAGAGGATAGTGTCCTCGCACAGGCGGGAAAGGTGCGCCATCGCAAGCGACGCGCAGAAGAGGTACTCCGCCACGAAATCCCGATCGGACACCGCGTCCAGCGAGTTCTGTGAGATCGCGTCAAAGCCCAGCATCTCGCGCGTGATTTCACGGTCGATGGGGTAGGAAGTCCCCGCGAGCGCCGCGCTGCCCAGCGGCATGACGTTCATGCGCTTTCTGAGCGCCGAAAATCTGTCAAGATCGCGCAGGAACATCTCCGAGTACGCGTTGAAGTACTGCGCGCAGTTGACGGGTTGCGCCTTTCTTAAATGCGTAAAGCCGGGCATGATATATTTGACGGTCTCCTTCGCACGGGCAAGCAGAGCGGAGATGATCGCCTTCAGCGCCTCGATCGCACGGTCGGCGGAAGCGCGGGCATACAGGCGGAAATCGGTCGCGACCTGGTCGTTGCGCGAGCGCGCCGTGTGCAGCTTTTTGCCCACCTGTCCGATGCGCGCAACCAGCTCGTTTTCGACGAAGGAGTGGATGTCCTCCTGCCCCTCGACGGCGAGTTTGCCCGCTTCGATGTCCGCATAAATGCCCTTCAGACCCTCGCAGATTGCAGCGGATTCCTCATCGGAGATGATGCCGCACTTTCCGAGCATCGTGGCGTGCGCGACGGACGCGGTGATATCCGCGCGCCAGAGTTTTTTGTCGAACGAGAGCGATTCGTTGAACGCGTCCGCATCGGCTGCGGTGGGCGCGTCAAATCTTCCTTCCCAAAGCTTCATAGTCTGACCTCGTATTGTCCTCGCGGCGGGTCGCCCGCCGAATACGGTCATTGTACAATATTTCCGCGCAGAACGCAAGCGCTTTCGGGCGAAACGCCCGCGCGGCGCGCAAATTTCTTGACAGGACGCCGCCCTTTGGGGTACAATAAACGTATGATCATTTTAGGGCTGGACCCCGGCATCGGCACGATGGGGTACGGCGTCATCGAAAAGGACGCGCGCGGGAACTGCACCGCGGTCGACTACGGCGTCGTCAGGACTCCGCCGAGTGAGAACCTCGCCGTGCGGCTTTGCATCCTCGAGGAGGGCGTCAATGCCTTGTTCGACAAGTTTCACCCCGAGGAAGCGGCGCTCGAGGAGCTGTTTTTCTCCAAAAACGTGACCACGGGCATCGCGGTCGCGCAGGCGCGCGGCGTCATCCTGCTCACCTGCAACAAGCGGTGCGGGCGCATCTTCGAGTACACGCCCAACCAGATCAAACAGGCGCTCACCGGCTACGGCGGCGCGGACAAGGGACAGATGCAGCGCGTCGTGGCGGCGCACCTGCGTCTTCCCAAGCCCCCGCGCCCGGACGATGCGGCGGACGCCCTCGGCGTCGCGCTCTGCCACGCCTTTACCAGCAGATTCGGAATTTTGTTCGGAGTAAAATAATGATAGGATATTTGCGCGGCAGGGTGCGTTTTCTCGCGCCCGAGAGCGTGCTGCTCGACGTGGGCGGCGTGGGGTATGAAGTCATCTGTTCGGGCGCGGCGTTCGCCCGCCTTTCGGGCGTGAAGAAGGACGAAGAGGGCGAAGTCTACACCTATTTGCAGGTGTCCGAACAGGGCATCGCGCTCTACGGATTTGCCGACCTCAAGGAAAAGGAACTCTTTCTGCGCCTGACCAGCGTGCAGGGCGTGGGCGCAAAGCTTGCCATCGCGGCGCTCTCCACGCTGCGTCCCGCCGACCTCACCGAGGCGATCTACACGGCGGACGTCAAGCGGCTCACCTCCGTCAAGGGGCTGGGCAAAAAGACGGCGGAGCGCATCGTTTTGGAGCTGCACGGCAAGATCTCCGCGGACGAGCTGCTGGGCGGGGACGGGACGGAAGCGCGTATCACCGCTGCCGCGCCCAAGGCGCAGGAGGACGAGGACGCCGTCGCCGCACTCATGAACCTGGGCTTTACCCGGCAGGAGAGCACGCGCGCCGTCGAGCGCGCCAAGGCCGCGGGCGCCGTGACCGTCGAAGAGGTCATCGCGGCGGCGTTGAGAGGAATGTGACATGGACGAATTCGGCGAAGAGAGACTGCTTTCGAGCACCAAGGGCGAACTGGACGCGGAAGAAAATATTCTGCGCCCCAAGACGCTTTCGGAGTACGTCGGGCAGGATAAAGTCAAACAAAATCTTTCCGTCTACATGGAGGCGGCAAAATCGCGCGGCGAAGCGCTCGATCACGTCCTATTATACGGCCCGCCCGGGCTGGGTAAGACGACGCTCGCGCACATCATCGCCAACACGATGGGCACGCAGATCAAGCTCACGAGCGGTCCCGCGATCGAGCGCTCGGGCGATCTTGCCGCGATTTTGACCAACCTCAACGACGGAGACGTGCTGTTCATCGACGAGATCCACCGCCTCAATCACGCGGTGGAGGAGATCTTATATTCCGCCATGGAGGACTACGCCCTCGATATCATCGTCGGAAAAGGCCCTTCTGCGCGCAATATCCGCTTTTCCTTAAAGCAATTCACGCTCATCGGCGCAACGACGCGTGCGGGCATGCTCTCCTCGCCGCTGCGGGACAGGTTCGGCATCATGTGCCGTCTGGACATGTACACGCCCGAAGAACTTAAGCGCATCGTCACCCGCTCGGCGCGCACGCTGGGCATCGGCATCGAAGAGGACGGCGCGTACGAGATCGCCCGCCGCTCGCGCGGCACGCCGCGCATCGCAAACCGGCTCTTGAAGCGGGTGCGGGACTTTGCTGTCGTCGCGGGCAGCGATATCGTCACGAAGGAAGACGCGCGCCGCGCCCTCGCCCGCATGGAGATCGACGAACTGGGACTGGACGAGACGGACAGGAACCTGCTTCGCGCGCTTATCTTTAAGTTCAACGGCGGTCCTGCGGGGCTGGATACGCTGGCGGCGACCATCAACGAGGACGTTGCGACCATCGAGGACGTCTATGAGCCATACCTATTACAGCTCGGCTTTATCGCGCGCACGCCGCGCGGCAGGGTGTGCCTGAAGGATGCCTACGAGCACATGGGCGTCAGGATGCCAGAAAGCGTGAAAAGACAACTTTCCGTATTCGATACGGAGGAATGAATATGCAACAGCAAACAGCGCTCAAAAAAAGTGATTTTTATTACGATCTGCCCGAGGAGCTCATCGCGCAGACGCCCTCCGAGCCGCGCGATTCCTCGCGCCTGCTGGTCTATCACAGGGATACGCACGAAATCGAACACAAGATCTTTTATAACGTCATCGACTACCTGAGGGAAGGGGACGTGTTGGTCGTCAACCGCACGCGCGTGCTGCCCGCAAGGCTGTATGCGCATACCTTGCACGGCGGCGCGGTCGAAGTCCTGCTTCTAAAGCGCCTCGCGCTCGATACCTGGGAAGTGCTCGTGCGCCCCGGCAAAAAGTGCCGTCCCGGCACCCACCTCGTCGTCAACGAGGAGCTGGCCTTAGACGTCCTCTCCGTCACAGATTCGGGGGAACGTATCGTAAAATTTGCGTACGAGGGCGCGTTTGAGGACGTCCTCTCGCGCGTGGGGACGATGCCGCTCCCGCCCTATATCCACGAAAAACTCAAGGATCCCGAGCGCTATCAGACGGTCTACTCTAAGGAGAACGGCTCTGCCGCCGCGCCCACCGCGGGGCTGCATTTCACGCCCGAGCTTTTAGAGCGCATCCGCGCAAAGGGCGTGGAGATCGCCGAAGTGCTCCTGCACGTCGGGCTGGGGACGTTCCGCCCCGTCAAGGAGGAAAACGTTCTCGATCACAAGATGCACTCCGAGTACTACGAGGTGAGCGAGGAGGCGGCGGATATCGTCAACCGCGCCAAAAGGGAGGGGCGGCGCGTCATCTGCGTCGGCACGACGAGCGTGCGCACGCTGGAGACGGTCGCCGACGAAAACGGGTACCTGCATGCCTGCAAGGGGAATACGGAGATTTTCATCTACCCGCCCTACAAATTCAAGTGCGTGGACGCGCTCATCACCAACTTTCACTTGCCCGAAAGCACCCTTCTGATGCTTGTCTCCGCGCTCTGCTCGCGGGAGGAGATGCTTGAGGTCTATCGGGTGGCGGTGGAGGAGAGGTACCGCTTCTTCTCCTTCGGCGACGCTTGTCTCATCCTCTAAACTTCGCAATCGTTCGTCGAGCTTACGCACTCCTCGGTCACGTACGTTTTGGTACGCTCCCTTCGTCGTTTGCGCGCTCTCCTGCGCTTGCTCGTTTTTAGAATGAGACATGCTGATCGTATAAGCGGCGCGTCTCTTTGTCGCGCTTGCGTTAAATCTTCCCGTTACCTTTCATCGGCAAAAAGTTTTCGGGCAATATATCCTTGATTTTTATTGTGCGTCAGCAGGAATTGCGCCTAAGCCCTCAGATCGCACCAAGATTTTTGCCTTTGCAAAAAGATTGGCGCGAAAGGAACTTTTTTTATGAATAATCAATATTTTTCCTTTGAACTTCAGAAAGTCGACCCCGAGACGGGGGCGCGTGCGGGGGTCTTTCATACCCCGCACGGCGATATCGAGACGCCCGTCTACATGCCCGTCGGCACGCAGGCGACGGTCAAGGGCATGCTGCCAAGGGATCTCAAGGAGATCGGGTCACAGATCATCCTCTCCAATACTTACCATTTATATATGCGCCCGGGTGACGAGCTCATCGCACGGGCGGGCGGACTGCACAAGTTCATGAACTGGGATCGGCCCATCCTTACGGACAGCGGCGGATTTCAGGTCTTTTCGCTCGCCTCGCTCAATAAAATAACGGACGACGGCGTGACGTTTTCCTCTCATGTGGACGGCAGCCGTCACACCTTCACGCCTGAACTTGCCATGAAGATCCAGCACAATCTCGGTTCGGATGTCATTATGGCGTTTGATCAGTGCTCGGAGTATGGTTACGACCACGCGCAGGCTCGGCTCGCCATGGAGCGCACGGGGCGCTGGCTGGAGCGCTGCTACCTGGCGCACGACAACGAACATCAGGCGCTCTTTCCCATTGTGCAGGGCAACTTCTATAAGGATCTGCGCCGCGAGAGCCTGGAACGCTGCCGTCCCTTTGTCAAGCACGGCATTGCGATCGGCGGGCTGTCCGTCGGAGAGCCAAAGCCCTTAATGTATGAGATCATGGACGAGCTGCAACCCCTGCTCCCTGCCGACGTCCCGCGATATCTCATGGGCGTCGGCTCGCCCGACTGCCTCGTTGAGGGCGTCCTGCGCGGCATCGACATGTTCGACTGCGTTTTGGCGACCCGCGTCGCGCGCAACGGCACGGCGCTCACTTCGCGCGGGAAGGTGGTCGTGCGCAACGGGAAGTACAAAGAGGATTTCACGCCGCTCGATCCCGACTGCGATTGCTACTGCTGCCGCAACTACACCAAGGCGTATCTGCGCCACGTCGTCAACGTTGGGGAGATGATGGGCGGCATGCTTTTGTCTCTCCATAATATCGCCTACCTGCACAAGCTCATGCGCGGACTCAGGGAGAGCATCCTCGGCGGATATGTGCGCGATTTCGTCAAAGAATTTTATCGTTTGCAGGAAACATGCTCCAAAGCGTGAGAAGATTTGGCGCCGTTTGGGAATGAAAACTGGGTGAAAGGGCAAAAATGACGGCAAATCGCTTGCAAAAAAGCAAAAAACAAGGTATGATAAATGAGAATTGTCAGTTCTTGGCAAAAATAAAGGAGTATGAAAAATGATTTTATCTCTTCTGGAATCGGGCGGCGCCACGAATAATACTTCGTCGGTCTTTGGACTCATTGCGATCGCTGTCGTTGTCGTCGCGATCATTGCTTTCATGTTGCTTTCAGGCAGGAAGAACAAGTCACGCCAGCAGGAATATGTGGAACAGCTCGAGGCTATTCGTCCCGGACACAAGGTAAAAACTGCGGGAGGGATCTGCGGTATCGTTGTGGAAGTCTGTGACGATAATACCGTTATCATCGAAACGGGCAGCGAGAATTCCGGCAAGTCTTATGTAAAAATGGATAAGGAACTTATCGCACAGACAGACGCTAAGGGCCCCACGCAGATCGCGCGCGAGGAAGCGGAGGCGAAGCGCAAAGCGGAGAAAGAAGCAAAGGCTGCAGCTAAGGGCAAGAAGTCCGGAACGTCCTCTTTCGAGAAGCGGCCGTCCGAAGAAGCGTCCGCCGCACAGCCCGACAAGGCGGAAGAAGAGAACGAAAACAAGGAATAATGCAGATGCCCCCCGCATACCGTAAAGTATCACGGTCGCGGGGGGCTTTTTATGCGGGAAAAATGGCTGCGCGCGGGCAAAGACGTACTTGTTGCTGCGCTGCTGATTACATTGTTTTATCTCGTTGCTACGGCGCTTGCCGCCGTCTTTGTCAGAGCGTATGTTCCGCCGGACGGCGCGGTCGTTGCTGTCAATTGGGTGATCAGGTGCGTGGGCGCCTTTCTGATGTCCGCAGTGTTTTTGCACGGCGAGCGCGCGCTCTTCAAGGGAATGGCGGCGGGGACGCTCGCGGCGGTCTTTGCAATGCTGCTGTTTGCTGCGATCGGCGGCGGCTTTCGCGTCAATGCACTCTTTCTTGTCGAACTCTTTGTCTGCGCCGTTCTGGGTGCGCTCGGCGCGCTGGTCGGCGTAAAACTGCGCCGGGAATAAATCTCACGGAAATTCTTTTCGTCGGTTCGAAAAGAATTTCGTGAATCTCGTCACTGCAAGGCGCATGATGCAAGGATTCGGCAAAGCCAAATCTCTGAATGCCTGCCGCTTTTTTTGCAAAAATCTTTTCTTTGAAAATATTTTTGCGAGTAGTTCTCGTTTCTTCTCTATTATGGTTTCAAGGGAGGCAAGTCTGCCTTTTGCTATAATTATGCCGCAAGGGAAGTCGCGCCTTTCCGCAGCGGTACTCAATTTGCCAACCCTTTGGCTTTTGCGGAAAAGTGAATGCGCGGGCGCTATTTTGTTGCGACTGCTCGCGCAGAGGGAAACCGAACACAAAGCCAAAGGCGACTGTTGGGTTTCCCTCAACCTCACGGAAATTCTTTTCGTCGGTTCGAAAAGAATTTCGTGAATATAAAAAATTACTTGCAAAAATTCAATTCTCGTTGTATAATAAGAAAAAACAGCAAGAGGAGAAATACGGCTATGATTCGTACGATCGCAAAACCTCAGGAAAAGAAGGTCACGGGTTGCGGCGAATGCAGAAGCACCTGCCAGTCCGCATGCAAGACGAGTTGCACCGTAGGCAACCAGTCCTGCGAGCGCGTCACGAGAGAGGAGAAGATCGAAAAGATCTGAATTTGAGTGCAAAGCGGGGAGCAACGCCCAGGCGCTGCTCCTTGTTTTGCGTTATTTTGCTTTTTTATGGTACACGTTTTTCATTATCACGGACATCACTATCTCTACGATACGGGCAGCGGCGCGCTCCACGAGTGCGACGAAAAGACTGCGCGCCACATTGCGGGCGAGCCTGTCGAATGGACCGACGAAGAACTCAAAGCCGCCCTTGCCGACATCGAGGGCTTGAAGGATGCGGGGCTCCTCTACAAAGAGGAGGTGTCCGCCGCGCCCGTCAAGTCGCACGAGGTCAAGGCGCTCTGTCTTCATATCTGTCATGACTGCAATCTTCGCTGCAAGTATTGCTTTGCGGACGAAGGCGCTTATCACGCCGCGCGCGAGATGATGAGCCTGGAGACCGCCAAAAAGGCGATCGATTTCTTGATCGGGAACAGCGGCGCGCGGAAGGTCCTCGAAGTGGATTTCTTCGGCGGTGAACCGCTCATGAATCTTGACGTCGTCAAAGCGACCGTGGCGTATGCCAAGGAAGAGGCGGCAAAGCGCGGCAAACGTTTTCTGTTCACGACGACCACAAACGGTCTGCTCCTCGACGACGACGCGATCGAATTCCTTAACGCGGAGATGGAGAACGTCGTTCTCTCGCTCGACGGCAGAAAGGAAGTGCACGATGCCGTGCGCAAAACGGTGAACGGCAAGGGCAGCTTTGACGCGGTCATCGACAAGATCAAAAAGTTTGTGCGCATCCGAGGCGACAAGCATTACTATGTGCGCGGGACCTTCACGGCGAAAAATCTTGATTTTTCCAAGGACGTGCTCTTTCTCGCCGATCAGGGATTTTCCTCGCTCTCGGTGGAGCCTGTCGTCACAGACATTCCGGAACTGCAGATCAGAGAGGAGCATCTTCCGGTCATTGAGCAGGAGTATGAGAAGCTGTGCGACGAATATATCCGCCGCGAAGCGGAGGGGAAGGGATTCTCGTTTTTCCATTTTCATATCGACCTCGAAGGAGGCCCCTGCCTGCAGAAGCGCGTATCGGCATGCGGCGCGGGGAACGAATATTTTTCCGTCGTTCCGAACGGAGACATCTATCCCTGCCACCAGTTTGCCGGGGACGCGAAATGGAAGATGGGAAATGTCTTTGAAGGAAGCCTGAATGCCGGTATCCGGGATTTGTTTGCGACGTCCTGTCTTTTTACACGCGAAAAATGCGGCAATTGCTTTGCCAAATTTATCTGTTCGGGCGGATGTAACGCCAACAACTATCACTATAACGGCGATATCAATAAGCCTTACGAACTCACCTGTGTCATGATGAAAAAACGCATCGAGTGCGCGATGCACGTTCTTGCTGAGCGTAAGTCGCGCGAAAATTAGACAAAAAATAAGAAAAGCGGCGCGTTTCGGCTTGACGGGTGCGCGCTTTTTCTATATAATGATAGGAGCGAAAATTTGCAAATGGTATAGCCTACGGGAAAAATGCGGCAGCATTCTGCGCCTGCAGGCTAAGTAAGGGGCAATCCCCGTTGGAGTATCATAGGAGGAGGCAATGGGCAAGACTAAATCGGTGATCCTGCTGATCGTATATACGCTTGTGATCGCCGTTTTGTGCTTTATCTGCACCGTCTCGTTTTCGTACGGGCCGGATAATATGCAGACGTTCAGCTCCGTCATGAGGATGATGGAGAAGGATGCGGATCTGGGGCTTGCATACGGCGCAAATGCCGATGCGGGCGCGTATATCGGCGGCGGTTATTCTGCGGTATACTATCCCGATGGCGTTATCTCGGCAAAAGAATATGAGGATAACCTCGCAGGGCTGCGTGAGACGTCCGAAGAGGACGCTGCGGAGTATGCCGCGCAGTATGTACGGTATCCCGATGCGAGCGGGGCGATCTACCTTGAGATCGGGAAGGCGTGCGATGAAAACGGCGTGGTCGATGCGTCGTTTGCGGAAGATTTTTCGGAAGCCGTCGACACCATCATGGAGCGCTATTCCCGTTTAAGAGAGGATGGCGCCCGTGTGGAGATCGCGGACAACTATACTGTGCGCGTGTTCCTGCCTGCGATGATGGATTCAGAATATGTTGCCATCAACCGTTTCAGCTATATGGGTGAAATGAGCATTCGTACGGGAGCTTCGGAGGAAGAGGCGACCGACCTGTTCGGGATCCGTTCAGACGAAACGATCGCGGATTATGTGACGAACGTCACGTCCGGGACGACGGCGGGAACGTCGTTCGTGGAATTCCATTTCACGGAAGCGGGACAGGCCGCCATGAATACGGCGACTGCCGGTGCGGCTGAGACTGCGGTCACACTGTATTTCTACATCGGTGATTCTCTCATCATGAATCTGTCGGTCGCGGAACAGATGACCGAAAGTTCCATCTATGTTACGGGCAGCTATACGGCCGAGACTGCGGCAGTCACGGCAACGCTCTTCGATACGGCGCTCGACGCCTCCTCGGACAGCCTCAGCTTTACGGTGGGGGATGCCTTCTTCCATGAGGCGCTTTACGGCGGAGAGACGGTTGTCATGCTCTATATCGCGTTCGGCGTGCTGTTTGTTGCGATGATGGCGTTCTTCTTTATTCGCTACCGTCGGCTCGGATTTGTGCATTTGTACACATTCCTGCTCTTCACTTTTGCGATGATCCTGTGCGGTTGGGCGATCGACTTCGTGTATCTGAGCGTAGAATCTTTCCTTGCGTTTCTTCTCGCAGGCGTGTTGCTCTGCGCGAGCAACATCGTTACGTTTGAGGCGGCGAGAAAAGAATATGCGCTCGGCAAAACGATGGCATCCTCGGTTAAAACGGGCTACAGGAAGTGTTTCTGGAAACTTTTCGATTTGCATATCGTCCTTGCCGTGATCGCTTTCCTTGTGTCTGCGATCGCAATCGAAGCGTTGCAGGTCGCTGCATTTGTTCTCGGTCTTGCCGTTGTATTCTCGGGCATCGGTTCGCTCCTTGTCAACCGTTTCGGCTGGGCGGTAATGATGGGCACGACCAAGCGCCAGGGTGCGTTCTGTAACTTCAAACGGGAGGAAGTGGAAGATGAGTAAGAAAAAGCTGCTTCCCATCTGGGCGGCGGTGTCTGCCGTCCTCATCATCGCCGGCATCGTTCTGATGGCGGTTCTCGGGTTCAATACTTCGCTCGATCGGCCTGAATATAAGACGTTTGACGTATACTACAACGTCGTTGTCGATTTAAATGAAGAGAGCAAGGCCGCGCTCGAAGCGCATTGCGAAGAAGCCTTTGCTTCCGCGCAGGTTTCTTATACGGATAAGGTGACGTTGAGCGGACAGTCCGCTCCGGTATCTCTGACGGGAACTGCGTTCAGCGAAACGGGCAATGATTTTCTCTTGCGTTATACGTTTTCCGCGGAGACGGATGATGCGGCGCTTGCTTCGGCAAAGAGCGCGCTGGAAAGTGCCATCGACGGAGACGAGACGTTTGCAATGCCTGCCGAGACCTATGTTTCCTATGCCGGCGTCAGCCTTCAGCCCATGAATGAAGCGATCTGGCGCGGAGCGGTCGGGATCGTTGTGGCGGTTATCGTTGCGCTCATTTACGTTGCCATCCGGTTCGGTGTCGGCAGTGCGCTCACAGGACTTATTGCCTGTGTGAACGACGCGTTCCTTGTTCTTGCGATCCTCGCCATTGCGCGCATTCCGGTTTATGCGTTTGCCCCTATGCTGTATGCGGCAATCGCGGCGGTTGTCTCCGTGGCGTTCTGGCTCATCCGCTGTATGAAACTGCGCGACAGTGCGAAGGATCCCGCAAACAGCGCGCTTTCCGCAGAGGAAGCGGTGGACAGAGCTTGCCGGGCTACCGATAAGACCGTATTGATTGCAGCTCTTGTCATGGCGGTTCTGCTGATTGTCTGTACGGCTTGTACTTTTACGACGGGCGCTATGCTTATTTTTGCCGAGGCGCTATTATGCGTTTTGGTTCCGTTGTATTTTTCCATGCTGTTGGCTCCCGCCCTGCACGGGAAAGTCAAAGGGGCGTTCGATCGTCTCAAAGCAAAGCGTACGCGTTATACGGGCAAGAAAAAGTCCGTCAAGGCAGAGAGCGACAACTGATCGTGACGTAACAATGTAGTCAGAGCGGCGGGATTATCCCGCCGTTTTCGGTATTTCTGAATTAAGATCACTATGAAAAAACTTGTGCGCGAATTTCAATTGAGTCCCGCGGAACTGGAGACAGTCCGCGCCTGTGCCTCTTCGCTTCGGCTGACGGAGACAGTGGCGCGCATTCTGTATGCGCGGGGCATGACGACGGAGGCGAAGATGCGCGCCTTCCTCGATCCTTCTGCGCGCCATTTCCTCTCGCCCTTTCTGATGAAGGGCATGAAGGAGGCGGCGGCGCTTTTGACGCAGGCAAGGGATGAGGGCTGGCGCGTGGCGCTGTTCGGTGACTATGACGCCGACGGCATCGGGGCCCTCGCCGTACTTTCGCGCGCGCTGAAAAAGTTCGGGATCGAACCCTATCTCTATGTCCCCGAACGTGCCGAAGGGTACGGCATGAGCATCGCGGCGCTGGACACAATCTTCGATGAGTTTATGCCCGATCTCATTGTCACCGTCGACTGCGGCATTTCCAATGCCGCGGAAGTCCGATATGCGCAGGAGCAGGGGGCGTACGTTATCGTGACCGATCACCACGAACTGCCCGACGTGCTCCCTGAGTGCATCACGATCAATCCTAAGTTTGCGGATGACTATCCGTACGACAATCTCTGCGGCGCGGGCGTGGCGTTCAAACTTGCTACGGCGCTCATCGGAGACGAGGCACTCGCGCTTGTCGATTTTGCAGCGCTCTCTACCGTAGCCGACAGCGTACCGCTCGTGGACGAGAACCGCGATATCGTCGCGGAGGGCTTAAAGCGTATCGAACGTGCGCCTCGCCCCGCCTTTACGGCGCTCATGGGCAAGACGACGGAGGTGAGCGCGCAGACGCTGGCGTTCGCCGTTGCGCCGCGCATCAATGCGGCGGGCAGAATGGGAGACGCGCATGCGGCTCTGGAACTTTTTACAACGGACAATGAAGATGTCATTGCCGTTCTTGCTGAAAAACTCAATCTCTATAATGCCGAGCGGCAGCGGGCATGCGATGAACTTTACGCGCAGGCAGTTGCAAAAATCCGGGAGGAAGGCGCGTACGGCAACGTTGTCATGCTCGCTGCCGAGCATTGGAATGCCGGCTTTGTGGGGATTGTGGCGGCGCGCATTGCTGAGGAATTTTCCCGTCCTGCGCTGCTCTTCGTTAAGCGCGGCGATATGCTCCGCGGCAGTGCGAGAAGTATCGACGGTATCAATATTTTTGAGGCGCTCAAGGCTTGTTCCGAGTACATTGAGGAGTTTGGAGGACATTCGCAGGCGGCGGGCGTCAATGTCCGCGCCGATCGGTTCGAAGCGCTCAAAGAGGCTCTGGATGCGTATATCGGAAGCCGTTATTCACGCGAAGAATTTGTCTCCAAACTGTATGTTGCGGGTGAGGGAGAGGATCATGCCCGCGTTGCGCATGAATTGGCGTTGTTGGAACCGTTTGGCATGGGGAACCGTCGTCCGCTCTTTACGGTAGAAGCGCAGAATCTGGACGTGCATCCCGTGAAACCGCTTTCGCCGCATCTCGCGCTCAATGTCGGAGGATTGGACTTTATGTATTTCGGCGGCGCGAAGGATCTTAAATTTCTGCGCAGTTCTCTCAGAAAAACGCTCGTGTACGAGTATAATCTTTCATTGTTTCGCGGAAAAGAATATCTGAAAGGGTTTGTGCGCGCAGTGTTGCCCTCGGGCGGCGGGGAGGCCGGTCCGGAAGCGTTTGAAAACCTTCTGCGTTCGGTGCGCGGCAAAAAGATCGATGCAGATACGGACACCGCGGCTATGGATGCGCTGATCGCGCAAAAACGAGCGGAATGTGCGTACGGGCTTTGTGCCGTATGCAGCAGGATAGAGACGCTTGCGGCGTTTCCTTCCCTTTCGGGGGTGCCGGCGGATGTCTTCCGTCTGTCTTCGGGAAATGCGGAAAACGTCGTGCTGTACGCGCCCGATTTCGGCTGCGATGTGAGCGGGTACCGCGATGTCGTGTTTCTCGATACGCCGCCCGCAAACGCGCTGGAGACGGGGCGCGCCGAAGTGCATGTCAACGGCGGGATTTGCGGATATGAGCAGCTTTTACGTTTGCCGACGGATCGATCGGAACTTTTGTCCGTGTTTGCGCTTCTCAGAAGCCGTTTACCGGAAGTCACGGGCGGCAGTTATGCCGAAGCGGCAAAGAACTGCGGCAGTCTCGGGCTGGATGCGGAAACCTTTATTTTTGCGCTTGCTGTTTTTGAAGAACTCGGGCTGATCGTGCTGGAGGGAGACAGGCTGAAAATGTTCCGCGGGAAGCGCACTGAGCTTGCCGCTTCAAAGATTTACTCGGCGGTGCTTCGGCTTCAGAGGGAGGAGGTATAGGTATGGAATCCATCCTCATGAAAATTTATGAGTATTATACGGGAGACGACAGGGACATGCTTCTGCGCGCCTATGATTTTGCGCGCGAGGCGCATATGAACCAGAAACGCGCGTCGGGAGAACCATACTTCATTCATCCGTGCGCCGTTGCGGAGATCCTGGTCGATCTTGGACTGGATGCCGAGACTATTGCCGCGGCGCTCTTGCATGACGTTATCGAAGATACTTCTGCCACCGAGGATACGGTGCGCGAAAATTTCGGCGAGAGCGTTCTGACTCTGGTCGCAGGCGTCACAAAGCTGGACAAGATCGTGTTCAAGTCGCAGGAAGAGGAGGAGGCGGAGAACTTCCGCAAGATCTTCATTGCGATGGCGAAGGATATCCGCGTCATCATCATCAAACTTGCCGACCGCCTGCACAACATGCGTTCGCTCAATTTTCTCTCAAAGGAGCGTCAGCAGAAAATGGCGCGCGAGACGCTGGACATCTATGCGCCGATTGCGGGCAGGCTGGGTATTTCGCAGATCAAATGCGAGCTGGAAGACCTTTGTTTGAAATATCTCGATCCCGCGGCGTTTGAGTACCTCGTCGAGAATATTCATCAGAAATTGGAGGAGCGCAACCGTTTCGTTGATTACGTCGTTGAGGAGATCAACGGCATTCTGAAGGAGAGCAACATTCACGGCGAGGTGTTCGGACGGCCCAAGCATTTCTATTCCATCTACAAAAAGATGAAGGAGAAGCATAAGACGCTCGAGCAGATCTATGATCTGACCGCCGTGCGCGTCATCGTCGGCACGGTGGACGAGTGTTACGAGGTGTTCGGCAAGATTCACAAGAAGTGGAAGCCTGTTCCGGGCAGGATCAAAGACTATATCGCAACGCCCAAGCCCAATTTTTATCAGTCGCTTCATACGACGGTCGTCACCAATTTCGGTCAGCCCTTCGAGATCCAGATCCGCACCGAGGAGATGCACCGTACGGCGGAATACGGTATCGCCGCGCACTGGAAATACAAGGAACACCGCGACGAAGAGACGTCGTTGGATGCGCGCATTGCATGGGTCAGAGAGGTCATGGAGCTGCAGGGCGGACTTAAGGACTCCAAAGAGTTCATGGATACCGTCAAGGGGGAGCTTTACAGCACCGAACTTCTCGTTTTTACGCCCAAGAGTAAGGTCGTTTCCCTTCCGAAGGGTGCGACGCCTGTTGATTTTGCGTACGCCATTCACTCGGAAGTGGGCAATCGCTGCACGGGGGCGCGTGTCAACGGGAAAATTGTTCCGCTGAACACCGAACTGGAATTGGGGGATGTCGTCGAGATCATTACCTCGCCAAACAGTAAGGGACCTTCGCGCGACTGGCTGAAGTTCATCAAGTCCTCGTCGGCGCGCGCAAAAATCAAATCCTTCTATAAGAAGGAAATGAAGGAGGATAATATTCGCCTCGGCAAGTCTATGATGGAGGAGGCGGCAAAGCGCAGGGGGATGTCGCTTTCGGAACTTGTCACGCCCGAAAGTTTCAAGAAGGTCTCGGAAAAACTTTCCTTCGATACGCCGGACGAAATGTATTCTGCCATCGGCTACGGCGGGGTGACCGTCAATCAGGTCTTTTTCAAGTTGCTTGATTACTTCCGCAAGGAGGCGCCCGCGCCCATCGTGCCGCGTCCTTTCCGCAGTAAAAATGAGCACGGCAGCGTGAGCATCAACGGCGAAACGGGGTTGCTCGTGTCTTTTGCGGGCTGTTGTTCTCCGGTGCCCGGGGATGAGATCGTCGGATTTGTTACGCACGGAAGGGGTGTGGTTGTCCACAGAAAGGATTGCCCCAATATGCGCAATGTCGATCCGGGAAGATTACAGCCTGCGGCATGGGTGGAACAGGCAGGAGCAGGCTCGGTCAATTTTAAGGTTGCCATCGTGGTCACCGCAGAAGAACAGGGCGCCGCGCTTGCGGCCATTTCGGGAGCGGTTGCCGATATGAAACTTTCCATTACCTCCATCAACGGAAGATATGACAAGAGCAACTACGCCATTGTAGATGTCACGGTCGGACTTCCCAGCCGTCAGGATGCCGAAGAACTGATCTCGCGTATCTCTTCCCGTCCCAAGATTTTGAACGTGCATCGTCTCACCAACTGAGGAATTATGCAGAGCTATAAGATTTATCCTGTCGGATTTGCCGCAAACTCCTATCTCGTCACGGCGGACGGCAAGTCCGCCGTTGCCATTGACCCTGCGCAGCCCCGCGTCGCAGATCTTGCAAGGGCGCGCGGGCTGACGGTGACGCACATCCTTCTGACGCACGGGCACTTCGACCACACGGGCGGCGTTGCCGCGCTGCAGGCGGCGGGCGCAAAGGTGGGCTGCCTTGCGGGCGAAGAGCCGCTCGCGCTGGGCGCGGACAATCTCGCCGTCGCCTTCGGCGTGTATGCGCCGGGCACGTTTCCGCGCTTTACGGTCGACTTTACCCTGCGCGACGGGCAGGAGATCGAACTTGCGGGCTTGAAGATCCGCGTCATCGCGACGCCCGGGCACACGGCGGGCGGGGCGAGCTATCTCATCGGCGATAAGCTCTACACGGGCGATACGCTCTTTGCGGGCGATGTCGGCAGGAGCGATCTGCCCACGGGCAGCGGCGCGCGGCTCGTTGCGAGCGTCAAAAAGCTGTACGCCTTAGAGGGCGACTATACCGTCTGCCCGGGGCACGGCGAGGACACGACGCTCGAATACGAGCGCCGCAACAACGGGTATGTGCGATGCTGACGACCAATCTTAACTTTTTGCATCCCGAGCTCATGGACGTCGTGCGCCTGTTTGCGGGCGCCGAGGACATGCAAATATCGCACGCGGTCGCCTATGAGGACGGCGCGTTTACAAACACCGTCACGGTGGACGGGCGGGCATTCTCCGCGCGGGACGAGGCGTCCTGGACGGACGAGCTGCACTATAAGAGCCTTGTGAAAAGATATGCAAAACTTGCCCTCTACGATGCGCTCTCTGCGGTGACGGGCGTTACGCTTCCCTGGGGCGCGCTGACGGGCATCCGTCCCACCCGTCTTGCCTATGCGGAGCTGGAGGCGGGGCGTCCTTTTGCGCCGCTCTTTGAGCGGATGCGCGTCTCGCATGAAAATACTTCGCTCGTTGCGCGCGTCATCGATAGGCAGAAGGGCATTTATGAGAGAGGGAACGCAGGCTGCGACCTGTTCGTTTCCCTGCCGTTCTGTCCGACCAAGTGCGAGTACTGCTCCTTCATCACCGCACCCATTGCGGCGACGCGCAAATACCTTGCAGATTACCTCGCCGCGCTTGAGGCGGAGCTCGCCGCCTGCGCGCCCCTCATCGGGAATTTGCGCTCCGTCTATATCGGCGGCGGAACGCCATTTGTGCTGGAGGCGGAGGAACTCGGGCGCGTGCTCGCGGCGATCGCGCCGCTGCGCCAAAACGGCTGCGAATACACGGTGGAGGCGGGGCGCCCCGATGTATTTACCGCCGAAAAACTGGAAGTGTGCAAGCGCTATGGCGTGACGCGCATCTGTATCAACGCGCAGAGCTTTTCGGATGCGACGCTCGCGCGCATCGGCAGGAAACACACGGCAGCGGACGTCGTCGCGGCGTTTGACCTTGCCCGTCCCTACGGTTTTGATATCAACTGCGATCTCATCGCGGGGCTGACGGGGGAGAGTTTTGAGGAGTTCTGCCACAGTGTGGATGCCGCGGTTGCCCTTGCGCCCGAGAACATCACCGTGCATACGCTCTGCCTCAAGAAGGGGGCGCGGCTCAAGGAGGAGACGGCGCGCCTTGAGGAGGGCGACCTTTCGCGCATGGTCGCCTATTCCCGCGCGGCGCTCACGAAAGCCGGATATGAACCTTACTATTTATACCGCCAGAAGTACATGGCGGGCGCGCACGAGAACGTCGGCTGGACCAAGCCGGGGCATGCGTGCGTGTACAACGTGGACGTCATGGAGGAGATCGCGGACAACCTCGCCGTGGGCGCGAACGCCGTCTCCAAGAAGCTCTTTTCGGGCGGGACACGCATCGAGCGCCACGGCAGTCCCAAGGACATTCCGACCTATCTCGACAAGGTAGATCGCCTGATTGCAGAACGGGAAGCTTTGTTCCTCGGAAAATAAAGTGCTCGTCTCAGGCGCGCCCGCCGCATGATGATCATGCAGCGGGCGCGCCGTTTTGCTGCAAAAAATATGGGAGGGACAGCGCACTTTTGCTTGCATTTCATGCACGTTTGTGCTATGCTTTCCGCCGGAAAAACGATCGGAGAGGAAGATATATGCGCGAGGAACACGTCGGCGGCGAAGAAGAGACGCAGCCGCAGGACACACAGGCAGAAAAGCAGGGCGAGGCGGAGCGCGTGCAGGCGGACGCGGCGCCGAGCGCCGCGGTCTACGGCCGGATCCGTCATCATGCCGTACTGACGATGGCGGCGCGTCTCGTCAAGAGCAACGTCGTGCTGCTGGTGGCGCTGGTCGCGGCGGGGATCACCTGCATCTTCGTACCCTTTGACGAGGCGTATGCGGACTATTTCGACTGGAGCACGATTGCTTGTCTTTTTTGCACGCTCGCCGTCGTGGCGGCGTTCAAAAATATCCGCTTTTTCGTCTGGCTGGCGGACGTCATCGTGCGCCGCTTCAAAAATATGCGCAACATCACGTTGGCGCTCGTGTTCGTCACCTTTTTCGGCTCGATGATCATGGCGAATGATATGGCGCTCGTCACTTTTCTGCCGCTCGGGTACTTCGTGCTGGAGTCGTGCGGCAACAAAAAGCTGACGGCGTTCGTGTTCATCATGCAGGACATCGCCGCCAACCTCGGCGGCATGCTCACACCCTTCGGCAATCCGCAGAACCTCTACCTCTATTCCTATTATTCCATTCCGACGGGCGAGTTTTTCTCGATCATGGCGCTGCCCTTTGCCGCGGCGTTCGTCATGATCTTCGTCATCTGCATGTTTGTCAAGCCCGAGCCCGCCTCTGTGCAGTTTGAAGCACATGCGCGTCCGCCCATGTGGCGCGTATGCGTCTATGCCGCGCTGTTCGCGCTCTCCCTGCTCATCGTCTTCCGCGTCTTTCCTTACTATTGGGGACTGCTCGCGGTCGCCGTCGGACTGCTCATTCTCGATTTCCGCGCCCTGCTGCGCGTGGACTATGCTCTGCTTCTGACCTTTTGCGCCTTCTTTATCTTTTCGGGCAACCTCGCGCGCATCCCTGCCGTTTCCGAGGGGTTGGGCGGGCTCGTCGAATTGGATCCGCTCGCGGTCGGCACGCTTTCCTGTCAGTTCATCTCCAATGTGCCATCGGCGGTGCTTCTCTCCAAATTTACGCAGAATTATCCCGCGCTGCTCATCGCGGTCAACGCGGGCGGACTGGGAACGCCCATCGCCTCGCTCGCAAGTCTCATTACACTGAATACGTTCCGCCGCTTCAATCCGGGGCAGACGGGAAAATATCTCGTCAAATTTCTGCTGTACAACTTCGGCTTCCTCGCCGTGCTCATCGGCGTGGGGTATCTGACGTTGTTCTTTGTCTGAACGACAAGTAAATTTGTTCCGCCGTATAAAAAATCCGTGCGAAGGGGGCATTTTCTTTTGACAAGCGGGCGACAAATGTGGTAAGATGATAAGGACGTACGCGACGAGGATCGCTCTCCACGTTCCCCCTGGCGTACGCGGCAAAACATTCCATAGGAGGATAAACGCAAATGGAAAAGAAGGAGATCATCGCAAAGTTCGCAGCTCATGAAGGGGACACCGGTTCGCCCGAAGTCCAGATCGCACTCCTCACAGAGCGCATCAACCACCTCAACGAGCACCTGAAGGAGCACAAGCACGACAATCACTCCCGCCGCGGACTTTTGAAAATGGTCGGCCGCCGCAGAGGTCTTCTGGACTACCTCAAAGCCAAGGACATCGAGCGTTACAGAGCGGTCATCGCTGCGCTGGATCTGAGAAAGTAAGCTTTGAAAGGAGCGGCTTTTTGCCGTTCCTTTTTGCGTTTTTCTGCGCGGGTTCCGGGCGGGAAAACGCCGCCGAATCGCCGTTGGGGCGGTCGGCAAAGAACGAAAGGTGTTAAAGATAAGGAGATAGAAAGCATGAATTACAAGGAATTTCATTTGACTGTTGGCTCCCGCGACGTGACCATCGAGACGGGCAAGTACACCGAACAGGCGAACGGCTCGTGCGTGGTCCGCTGCGGCGAGACCGCCGTCATGGTGACGGTCTGCATGTCCAAGTCGCCCCGCGACGGCATCGACTTCTTCCCCCTTCAGGTGGACTATGAAGAGAAGATGTACGCCGTCGGCAAGATCCCCGGCGGGTTCAAGAGAAGGGAGGGCAGAGCGAGCGACAAGGCGATCCTCACGGCGCGCCTCATCGACCGTCCTCTTCGTCCCCTGTTCCCCAAGGGACTGTTCAACGACGTCGTCGTCGTGGCGACCGCGCTCTCCGTGGAGCCCGACGTCGCGCCCGAGCCTCTTGCCATGATCGGCTCGTCCGTCGCGCTCGCCATTTCCGATATCCCCTGGATGGGACCCACCGGCTCCGTCGTCGTGGGGCTTGTGGACGGCGAGTATGTCATCAATCCCGATGCCGCGCAGCGCGCCAAGAGCACCATCCACTTAAACCTTGCGGGGACCAAGGACGCCATCCTCATGATCGAGGCGGGCGCGGATGAGGTCTCAAACGACGAGATGGTCGGCGCCATCATGTTCGGTCACAAGGAGATCAGCAAGATCTGCACCTTTATCGAAGATGTCGTTGTCCCCGCGGTCGGCAAAGAGAAGCAGGCGATCGAACTCTATCACATTCCCGAGGAGCTGGATGCGGCGGTGCGCGCATATTCTTCGGACAAGCTCGACTGGGCGCTGGATACCTTTGATAGAAAGGAGCGCGAGACCCGTCAGGACGAGGTCGAAAAGGACATCCTTGCGCACTTTGCAGACATCTATCCCGAAAATACCCGCGAGATCAAGGATTCCGTCTACTACTTCACCAAGGAGAAGGTGCGCGCCAAGATCTTCGAGAAGGGCATTCGCCCCGACGGCAGAGGATTAAAGGACGTGCGCCCCATCTGGTGCGAACGCCATATCCTGCCCCGCGTCCACGGCTCGGCGGTCTTTACCCGCGGCCAGACGCAGACGCTCACGACCTGCACGCTCGCCATGATGAGCGAGGCGCAGAAGCTCGAAGGTCTGGACGACGAGACGGCAAAGCGCTATATGCACCAGTACAACTTCCCCGGCTACTGCACGGGCGAGGCGAAGGCGATCCGCGGTGCGGGCCGCCGCGAGATCGGACACGGTGCCCTTGCGGAGCGCGCGCTCATTCCCGTGCTTCCCTCGGAGGAGGAATTCCCCTACGCGATCCGTGTGGTCAACGATATCCTCTCCTCCAACGGCTCTTCCTCGATGGCTTCCGTCTGCGGTTCGACCATGGCGCTCATGGATGCGGGCGTTCCGATCAAGGCGCCCGTCGCAGGCGTTGCGATGGGGCTCATCAAGAACCAGGCAACGGGCGAATTCCGCGTCATGACGGATATCCAGGGGCTTGAGGATTTCCTCGGCGACATGGATTTCAAGGTCGCAGGCACGATGAAGGGCATCACCGCCATTCAGATGGATATCAAGATCAAGGGCATCTCCGAAGAGATCATGCATGCTGCGATCGAACAGGCAAACGAGGGCAGACAGTTTATCCTCGGCAAGATGCTTGAGTGCGTGCCCGAAGTCGCGCCCGAGCTCTCCAAGTACGCGCCTCGCATCGTTTCCTTCAAGATCGATCCCGAGAAGATCGGCGACGTCGTCGGCAAGCAGGGCAAGGTCATCAACTCCATCATCGCCGAGACGGGCACCAAGATCGACATCGAGGACGACGGCACGGTGTGCATCGCGTCCTACGGCGATCCTGAGGCGGCGCAGCGTGCAAAGGCGATCGTCGAGTCCATCGTGCGCGATCCCGAGGTGGGCGACCTGTTCATCGGCCGCGTCGTCCGCATCCTGTCCACGATGGGCGCGTTCGTCGAGTTTGCACCCGGCAAGGACGGTATGATCCACATTTCCAAGCTCTCCGATAAGCGCGTCGAGAAGGTGGAGGACGTTCTCTCCGTCGGCGACGTGGTCAAGGTCAAGATCATCAAGATCGGCGAGAAGGGGATCGACTTCAAGCTGCTTGAAAAACTCAGCTAAATAATTCTGTTTAAAAAACCGCACCTCGTGTGCGGTTTTTTTTCGAAAGGCATTTCATGATCTCCGCATGCAGATTTTTACGTTTCGGGCTGCGGTAGAATGCGGGAAGCGTCGTTTGCGCCGCGCGGCATCTGCCGCGCGGCGCATGCGTTGCGGAAAGCGCCGTCCGATGCGCCGCCGCGCATTTTGGCGGCGGCGCCAGGTTGGTGTGCGGGGAAAATTTTTGGGGTTTTTCGTGGCATTTTTGATATGTTATTTTTGACTTTGTTGAGAAATCGCAGATTTGTC
>ERZ1090879.243-NODE-243-length-36712-cov-5.918842_pt1 | contig 36712 bp, 33 predicted proteins | sample MGYA00478472_ERZ1090879 | MGnify/ENA primary metagenome ERZ1090879 (study PRJEB33644, sample SAMEA5815723) | chicken gut metagenome | biome: Chicken; feature: Gastrointestinal Tract; material: Caecum | place: Ireland | collected 2019-01-01 | study: A study of the... | reverse complement strand
ATTGTCTATTTGGAATTTTCTCATTTTGACTTGCACTATTTATATTCTAGCACCAGGAGAAGTATGAGGGTTGCTTTTGCAGGGAATCCAAACAGTGGAAAGACGACCATGTACAATGCACTGACCGGCAGGAATGAACGTGTCGGGAATTGGGCGGGAGTTACGGTCGAAAGAAAGGAAAGTCCGATAAGGAAAGGGTATTATGAGGGAACAGAAGAATTGATCGCGGTGGATCTGCCGGGTGCATATTCTATGTCACCTTTTACATCAGAAGAAAGTATTACCAGTGGGTATGTTAAAAATGAGAATCCGGATGTGATCATTAATATCGTAGATGCTACAAATCTCAGCAGGAGTCTGTTCTTTACCACACAGCTTCTGGAACTTGGAATACCGGTAGTTGTTGCACTTAACAAAAGTGACATTGTCAATAAGAAACAGACGCAGATTGATGAAAAACTTCTGTCCGAAAAACTAGGATGTCCAGTCATAAAAACAGTTTCTACATCTTCTGGTCATGAAGGACTTAAAGAGGCTGTTCACGCTGCAGCCGAATTAAAAGGAAAAGGGCAGGAAGCACCTTATATACAGGCGGATATTGATCTGAAAGACAAAGTTGCAGTAGAGGCTGCTGACCGGAAACGTTTTGAATTTGTAAATGGTATTGTGAAACAAGTAGAAAAAAGAAAGGTTTTTACAAAAGATAAAAACGTACAGGATAAGATCGACAGTATCATCACACATAAGATCGTTGGGATTCCTATCTTTGCTGCTGTTATCTTTCTTGTATTCTACATATCTCAGACAACTCTGGGTACCTGGATCGCAGACTGGCTGGTGGCATGGATCGAGACTTTCCAGAGCTGGGTAGGAGGACTGATGGAAAATGCAAACCCGCTTCTGTATGCGCTTCTTGTAGATGGTATCATCGGCGGAGTTGGTGCGGTTGTTGGCTTTCTTCCACTTGTTATGGTTATGTATTTTCTGATCGCACTGCTGGAAGATTGCGGTTATATGGCGAGGGCTACTGTAGTACTGGATCCGATCTTTAAGAGAGTAGGACTTTCCGGAAAATCAGTGATTCCCATGGTTATTGGAACAGGCTGTGCAATTCCGGGGGTTATGGCATCCCGTACGATCCGGAATGAAAGAGAACGACGCACGACAGCAATGCTGACACCATTTATGCCGTGTGGAGCAAAAATTCCAGTAATTGCTTTATTCGCAGGGGCCTTCTTTGCAGACGCATGGTGGGTTTCGGCGACCATGTACCTGGTAGGCATTCTGCTAGTTTTACTTGGAGCTTTACTGGTGAAAAAGATCACAGGACAGAAATACAGGAAATCCTTCTTTATCATTGAACTTCCGGAATATAAAGTTCCAAGCTTAAAAAGAGCCTGCGGATCTATGCTGGAGCGAGGAAAGGCATATATTGTAAAAGCAGGAACGATCATTCTGGTATGTAATACAATCGTACAGATCATGCAGAGCTTCAACTGGCAGTTCCAGCTTGTGGAAGAAGGTGCAGAGGGGACATCTATCCTGGCATCCATTGCCCATCCGTTTGCTATCCTGTTTATCCCGTTAGGATTTGGAGTATGGCAGCTTGCAGCGGCAGCAGTCACAGGATTCATTGCAAAAGAAAATGTAGTAGGAACTTTGGCAGTTGTTTATGGTGTTACAAACCTGATCGATACGGATGAGCTTGCACTGGTTGGCAGCGGAAGCGAAGTTGCTACGGTTATGGGACTTACAAAGGCGGCAGCGCTGGCTTATCTGATGTTTAATCTTTATACACCTCCTTGTTTCGCAGCTCTTGGAGCAATGAATTCGGAGATGAAGAGTGGAAAATGGCTGTTTGGAGGCATCTGTCTTCAGCTGGCAACAGGTTATACTGTAGCTTTTGCTGTATACCAGATCGGTACACTGATCACTACGGGATCTCTTGGCACTGCATTTGTACCGGGATTGATCGCAGTCATCGCTTTTGCATTGATCATTCTTTGGAGGATCCGCAAGTCTGATAAAGAATTTGCTTCAGAATACAGTTTGCATTCTGTTCGATCATAAGAGAGAAATAATCAATAGCAGACGGTGGACAGAGGAGAGTAACTTTGTCCGCCGTTTTTGTTAAAGAAAGGATGTGATGAGACCATGGCGGATGTGATTGCGGTACTTATCCTGGTTGTTTTGATCGGGGGAGCAGCAGCGTATCTGATCAGAGCGAAAAGAAATGGAGTGAAATGCGTGGGGTGTCCGGCAGGAGGAAACTGTTCTGACCGACGGAAAAGGAAAAGAAAAAAACTGTCAGGGCCCATCATTGCGAAGAAAACTATCGTTATTTCAGGAATGCACTGTGAACATTGCGTGCAAAGTGTGACAGACAGTCTGAATCAGATTGATGGGGTCTCTGCCAAAGTAGATCTTGCAAAAGGATGGGCAGAAGTCTCTCTTGATCGTGAAGTAGAAGACGATGTTTTGATTGCTGCAGTGGAAAAAGAAGGATTTTCCGTGTACTCTGTTCAGAACCAGATATGTTAGAAATCTGTAAAACCAGTGAATATGGATGCATGGAGAAGTTTTGGATGAATGGCGAAAAAGAAAAAATAATAATAAAACTAAAAGAAAACGGCTGCAGGATAACGAAACAGCGGAAGATGATCTTAGATATTATCCTGGAAAACAGGTGTTCCAGCTGCAAAGAAATCTATGTTCAGGCATCAAAGCTGGATCATAGCATTGGGATGGCAACGGTTTACCGTCTGGTAAAGGAACTGGAGAAGATCGGGGTACTTAGCAGACAAATTGTGTACAAATAGAAGGAGAAAGTGACTAAATTTCTCAATAAGAGCAGTTAGAATTGACTATCTGAAATCAAACTTGTTATTTTAATAAAAAGTCTTATAGAAGGAAGGGATACAATAGTGAAACAACACAAATTTTGGGCATGGGCATCTGTCTTTTGCTTTTTGATGTTATTCTATACAGGCTACAAACACAAATAATCAGGAGGAATGTATTATGTTAAGTGATTCTGCATTAAAGAAAATTGGATGTTTTATAGGAGGAGTTCTGTTTGGAACTGCAGGTGTAAAAGTTCTTTCCAGTAAAGATGCAAAGAAAGTGTACACGAATTGTACAGCAGCAGCGTTGCGGGCAAAGGACTGTGTAATGAAGACAGCTACTGTTATACAGGAGAATGCAGAAGATATTCTTGCTGAGGCGCAGCAGATCAATGAAAAGCGTGCGGCAGAAGAAGCAGATAGGGTAAAAGAGGATGCTCTACAGGAAGATGGTGCGGCAGAGCAGGAAGAAAATGAACAGGAATAAGAATGAAGTTTATTATTAAACATGAAGTGAAAGGCCGTCTCCGCATTCATGTTATCCGAAACAGGATGACATGTGCGGAGGCGGATATTCTTTGCTGGACTCTTGAAAAACAGGAAGATATTACCAGTGTCAAAGTATATGAGCGCACCGCTGACGCTGTGATCTATTATACAGGAGACCGGGAAGAACTGATTGACAGATTAAGAAAGTTTCGTTTTGAGAAAAAAGATGTGCCGGAAAATGTACTATCAAGCTCAGGGCGTGCTTTAAATTCTGCATACAGAGAAAAGCTGATTGCAAAAGTACTCCTTCATTACGGAGGAAAACTGATTCTTCCAAATCCAATAAGAAAACTATGGCTTACTTTCAAGGCTGTCCAATATATTGGAAAGGGGATCCGGTGCTTGGCCAAAAGGAAGATTGAAGTTCCGGTATTAGATGCCACGGCAATCGGAGTATCCGTGCTGCGCGGGGATTTTAATACTGCAGGTTCTGTCATGTTTCTTCTGGAAATCGGAGAACTTCTGGAGGAGTGGACACATAAGAAATCTGTCGGGGATCTAGCCCGCAGTATGTCATTGAATGTGCAGAAAGTATGGTTGAAAAGAGGAGAGCAGGAAATCCTTGTTCCCTCTTCGGATATTATGCCGGGAGATACCGTTGTGATACATATGGGAAATGTAATTCCTTTTGACGGAGAGGTATCCGCAGGAGAGGGAATGGTCAATCAGGCTTCCTTAACAGGAGAATCCCTTCCGGTACGAAGAACAAAAGGACAGTCTGTGTTTGCTGGAACGGTCATGGAAGAAGGTGAATTGGAAATCTTAGTCAGAGCTGTGTCAGGATCTACAAGGTATGAGAAGATCGTGACTATGATTGAAGATTCAGAAAAACTGAAATCCGAGCTGGAAAGCAAAGCGGAACATCTGGCAGATCGTCTGGTCCCTTATACACTTCTTGGGACCGGCATAGTCGGATTGCTGACGCGCAATGTAACAAAAGCGCTCTCAGTTCTTATGGTGGATTTTTCTTGTGCATTGAAACTGGCCATGCCGCTTACTGTTCTTTCCGCCATCCGACAGGCGGGACAGCTTGGGATTACCGTGAAAGGCGGAAAATATCTGGAAGCAGTGGCTGAAGCAGACACGATTGTATTTGATAAGACCGGAACACTGACAAAGGCAAAACCAACGGTAAAGCAGATTGTTGTATTTGGTGATTATCCGGAACCGGAAGCTCTCCGCATTGCTGCCTGTCTGGAAGAACATTTTCCTCATTCCATGGCGAAGGCTGTTGTAGATGCTGCCAGAAAAAGAAAACTGTATCATGAGGAAATGCACTCCAAAGTGGAATATATCGTGGCACATGGGATTTCCTCTTATATTGACGGAAAGAAAGCTGTGATCGGAAGCAGTCATTTTGTCTTTGAAGATGAAAAATGTAAAATTCGAGAGATATACCAGGAGAAGTTTGATACGCTTCCGGAGGAATATTCCCATCTGTATCTTGCCATTGATGGAGAACTGACTGCGGTGATCTGTATTGAAGATCCGCTCAGGGATGAAGCAAAAGATATGGTGGAGATGCTGCGGGCAGAAGGAATCTCTAAGATTGTCATGATGACTGGAGACAGTGAACGTACCGCTGCTTCCATTGCAGGACGCGTAGGTGTGGACGAGTATTATGCAGAGGTGCTTCCGGAAGATAAAGCAGCATATATTGAAAAAGAAAAAGCTGCGGGGAGAAAAGTCGTGATGATCGGAGACGGGATCAATGATTCTCCCGCACTTTCAGCTGCAGATGCAGGGATTGCCATCAGTGACGGAGCGGAGCTTGCCCGGGAGATCGCAGATATTACCATTGTTGCGGAAGATCTGCGTGGAATCGTAATGCTGAGACGGTTGTCTGATGCCATGATGCGGCGGATTCAGGGGAATTATAAAGGTATCGTAAGCATCAACGGAGCTCTGATAGCTCTGGGCGTGGCAGGCCTGATCCAGCCAACAACATCGGCTTTGCTGCACAATACATCTACGCTTGCGATTAGTCTGAGAAGCATGAGCGGTTTATTGCCAGAGAAATGATCATACATATATGATAATAAGCCGGCAGGACACAGATCTGCCGGCTCAATTTTTAAAACAATAACTTTATTTATGTTTTCCGGCAGAACACAAATGCAGAGCTAATAATAACAATGACAGATCCAGCATTGTGGATCAGAGCGCTGACAACCGAATTCAGCAGGCCTGTAATTGCCAGAATGATCGCAAGGCAATTTAAACCCATGGAAAATGAAAGATTTAGATATACGAAGGAACTAATACAGTCACTATGTCCGACATGAGGATACATAGTGGCTATTTTTATGGTCTGGATTTTGTTGAGGGAATCATTTCAATCTGTAATAGCAGATATTCTTTCCCTTGCCTTCTCGTTTCAGTTCACCGGATGCTACCAGTTTACGTAGCGCCCCCTCTACGGAACTGACGCTCAGAGAAGGACAAAGTTCACGGATATCCTGCTTCGTAAAACGCCCGATTTTATTCATTGTAGCTCGGCGTACCGTTTCCAGTGCCGGCAGTTTTGTTTCTACCAGAGCAAAGCGGTCTTCGAAGTCATGGTATGCAGCAAGGATAGTGCCCAGCAGATATTTGATAAACGGAATAGGGTCATCCGTTCCTTCGTGCCATCCGATCTGCGCTTGACCGAGAGCATCGTAATACAAATCTTTGTTCTTTGCGATTTTCGCCTCAAGGGAGATGTATTTTCCCACATAGAATCCGTTTCTATAGAGCAGAAGCGTGGTCAACAGGCGGCTCATTCTGCCGTTGCCGTCATTAAACGGATGGATGCACAGGAAATCGTGAATGAAAATCGGAATAACAATCAGCGGTTCAACTTCCATATTGCCAATGACACGATTATATTCCTCGCAGATTCTGTCCAGTGCCTCCGGTGTTTCGTAGGGTGCAAGAGGCGTAAAGAGGGTTTCTACATGGCCGTCCGGGTAGGTGGCGCTGATATAGTTCTGCACACTCTTGGTTCTGCCCGCCATAGGGTTATTCATATGACTGTAGAGAATTTTATGAAGCTGCAGGATATAGTTCTGCGTGATTGGAATAGCATCAAAACTCTCATGGATGATATTCAGCGCATCACGATAACCTGCGATTTCCTGTTCATCGCGGTTCCTGGGCGTTGTTTTTTCCTCAACAAGCTGCTTGATTCGTGTATTCGTGGTCACAATGCCTTCTATGGCATTGGAGGCCTCAGTACTCTGTATCTTGGCAATTTCAACGAGTTTTTCCAGTTCCTGCGGGCGCTGTTTCAGATACAGTTCCTGTTTGCCTGCTTCTTTATAGATTGCTGCAATCAGACCGAGAATATCAGAATCCCACTTTTGATTTTTTATCTCAGAATAATTAAATGTTCTCATGACCTCACCTCCGAGATTTTCCCTTAAATTATAGAGTAAAATAAGGGATAAGTCAATCAGATAAGGGAAAGTTCCCTTATTAGTATTGCACTATTAAGGGAAAATATTCTGGGATTATATAAACAAAGGGTCCCGGCTGTCATAAACCGAAGCACTTGTATCATTGCCACAGCGAAATACCAGTATAAGCCACGATAAATACCTTACTGTTTCGGTGAGGATGCTTTTTCGAGCGTGCAGTTGTAAAAACGCAGGCGTAGCGGGCTACGCTGAGGCTTTTACAACTGTGCGATCGGAAAAGCAGACCAGCGAAACATAAGGTTATTTATCGCGGCTTATACTAGGTCAAGTGCCATGATGGTGGCAACAGTACCGTCAATCTTCCCTGTGGATTTTTCCTTGTCCGCCTTGATATTACCTGCCGGGTCGGAACGGATGAAGATGTTGTCCATCATCCACCGCAGCACCGGACCAGCAAGCAAGCCGCTGTCTTATGTCCGGAGTCTAAATGTTTTGGGCGCTAAACGATATACCAAAATGCTCGCAACTATACTGTAAAGCGCGCAGAACACAATCGTCATTATTCCAAAGATCATAATTGGCATACGCAGCTGCATGAAAGCTAAGCAGACGACATAGGTTACTGACAAAACAATACGGTATGTGCCGCTTTTCAGCTCCGTTCCGGCGTTATACGGCTGGAGCAGATAGTAAATCGTAAGGTAATGGATCGAGAAGAACAGGCTCATACACAGGATAGAAACAATCAGAACCACATAGTTCAGCGGATTGTCTGTTCCTCCGGTAGCATACAGGATCAGCGCCAGCCCGACGCCGATAACCATTGCCGGAACAGCGTTGATCTTCATGATTTCACGCAGTCGGATCTGAAACAGCCGCAATATAAAGTTCGGCTGCTTATAAAACGAATAGGTCAGCAGACTATGGTCGCAGTTCATAAAAAGAGCCTGAGTAAAATTCGTACCACGGTTGATGGCGTACATGATAAACACAAAGTACGGAAGCCAAGTCATCACGATTTTGTTGATGGCGGATTTTTCTTCCGGTAACAAGTAAACGATCACAAGCACTGCGGCGACAAGGAAAGCGCACACATAGGAAATCTTCTTCGTTGAGTTCCAAAGTATCTTCTTGTGTCTTTTGATAAACAACTCATTCAGGTATTCGAAGCCTTTACGGTTGCTGGTAATGGAAGTATCCGTTGAAATTTTCTTTTCGTTTACCTGTTTTACAAGCTGAGTCTGTGCCGTGCTGTCCATCTGATTTGTCAAGCCTGACAATAATTCCTTGTTGATTGCATAATAATCACGGAAGGTCAGCACCTTTTTAAGACCGATTGCCCCCAATGGGATACAAACTAAAAAGAGAATCATTGATACCATTTCCGGCACGGCAAATCCAAAGGCAGGCGGAGCATAGGTAACACCTAAAAGCAGAGCAATACATCCCCACACATATTTAGACAGCCTATTTTCGTTGTATCCAAAGCCTCTCTTTTCATAATCCCACAGAGTTACAGCAGCATATGTTAACTTCATACCTGCGATACAAAGAGGCAGAAGCAGGCAAAACCACAAAGGCACACCTCTGTCCATACCAAATAGAAGTGTGAACGGTAAAAATCCGATAACGACCTTCAGAATGGAGTAGATATAGTTTACCAGTGTATATTCCCTTGCGTCCATCCCCATAAGGATCATCGCATAATATTTATCCTTTGTCGGGTTAAAAAGATTGGTATTTGCAAAGCTGCCGATCACAGTTAAAATCAGCAGAATATGCAGGAACACCTCATTCTCCGGCAGCTCTTTATACAGGATACCAATACCGCAAACCATCGTAACAAAGTAAAGGAACTTGCCGATGAAGGTAGAAAGAATTTCCCATAGTATGGACAATATATTCGCAAAAATTTTAAGCGCCTTTACTTTATACAGTGCTGCCGGAAGCAGCCGCTTTAAGAGAGGAATCTGTTTTAGGGAAAACAGAATACCGTTTACCCGGTATGTGTTTTTCAGGGAGAATGATATTTTAAGCGTCTTATTCATTTCCTTCCTCCCGCAGTGCTGCTATAATCTTATCTTTAAATTCTCTGCTGTCTAAATCTGTTTTCTCCACAACTTCCAGCACGCCGTGATTGAGCAGTACAATCTCATCACAGAGATCAAGCGCTAAGTCCATAATGTGAGTGGAGAAGATGGTAATACGATGTTGCTTCAACGAGCGAAGCAATTGCTTCATTTCTTCCGCTACAACGACATCGAGAGATGTTAAAGGCTCGTCAAGTAACAGAATGTTCGGCTGGGCGATGATATTGATAAGCATTTGCATTTTATTTTTCATACCGTGAGAATAGTCTTTTAACAGTTTATCACGGTCCTCCGGCTCAATGCTCATATAATCAAAATATTCGTCGATGCTTTTTGGATTTTTAATGGACTTCTCATTGATGTCCATAAAAAACTTTAAGAATTCTCGTCCTGTAAGGAATTCCGGTACGGTAGGAGTGGACAGCACATACCCGATTTCATTTGCTGATACTTCACGGCGAGCACCGTCTGTATCTATATAAAAGCTGCCGCTGTCTACCTTCAGATCACGATTCAGACAATTGAAAAGGGTTGTTTTGCCAGCACCATTCCTGCCGAGCAGCCCGTAGATCTTTCCTTCTTCAAATGTGAAATTGATATCTTTAAGAACTTCTTTTTTCTCAAAGCTTTTCGACAAATGCTCAATAACAAATTTCATATGAATCATCCTCCGTTACATTTTGCTTCATAAGCTGATGTCTTTGAAGTTGTCCCTCTCATAACTGCCCAAAACAGATTTCAACTTAAACACCATTTTGCAATATTTTCAATCAATTTTGCAGGTAATGCGCTGTCATAAGGAAAATATAGTGCATTTTTCTTAGTGACAACGTCTTCTAATTTCAACGCAAACTTTTCAATAGCTTCAACTCCTACATAAAAACTAATGTGCTTTTTACAAGCAGAAAATGAAATGGATTTTCCATTTTTCTCATAATACGGCATGCTCCATAATATGCGTTCATTTACACCTGGTACACTATTTTGTAATATAATCATCATTTCTGTTAAATGAGTGCGTGTCTCTATGGGTTGAGAATCTATATATTCTAATACTGTTTTGGGGGCTTTCCCACAGTAATGTCCCTGATCTGTTCTTTTAAATTCTCTCCCACATTTTGGGCATATCCACATATTCTGTTTCCTCCGTAAATAAGCAATTTTCCGTTCAGCAACTTAGGACTTATTATCCTTTATTTCGTATATCAATCATACATGAACCTCCGATAGTAAACTTCGTTTTTTGATAAATCAGAAGTCTGATGTCAGAATTATATTAACTATATTTCAGCTAATCAGCAAATTTACATTTGTCACTTTGGGAAAAATAGGTTGACATGCTCAGCTGGCTTTGCTATTTTACTGAAGATTTGTGTGCTGATCTTGATATAAGCTGTTCACATATATTTCTGTATTGTCGCCTGCAAATGCTTTTGCTGCATCATCATCGCCTTGAAGATGCCACATAAACCAGGCCGTCACATAGCCATTTGCTGCGTAAAGCGTTTCGTTATGCGGGGTGTCTTTTCTGCGTAACATGACTTTATTACTGTTTATGTCAGAATAGATGGCTTGAAGTTGTTCGCCTGTTATGACCCAATCATCTCCACCACCTGCGCCCGCAATCAATAGAATAGGAGTGTCAACAAGCGTTGCGTCATAATCCCATTCCAAATTATGTGCGAGTTCTTTGTTGGTGGGGGATAGACTTACAGCGGTTTTATATATGTCCGAATGCTTCTGTTCTGTGATGGCGTTCAGTACACCGACTCCACCTTGCGAATGCCCAATAATACCCACATTATCAAAATCCACTTTTTGGTAGAATACATTTTCATTCTCGCCTATTTTTTCATTATCAGTGAGCTTCTGCAAGTGCCTGATACACATTTCAGCGCTAACCCCACTCCAATCATATTCTTCTTCTGTTCCGATTACAATAAACCCCCACGAGGCAAAATGTTCCGGGACAGAAAGATATTTGGATATAGGAGTGCCGCTTCCATTGCAGACAACGATGACAGGATATTTTTCATCGGTTGTTTCGAGTTCGGTCGGATAATAAATCGTATATTTTGAAAAGCCTTGCAATGTAGGTTCTTCATAAGTAGATACTTCATAACCGCCAGCTGCCATATATTTGGCTTCGATAGAACCGCCAGTTTCTGTGTCTTGCATATAGTTGGCAGGCGCAGCAGACCGGCTTCCCAAAAATTTCAACAAAATGAATATTCCGATAATCAAAACCAAAACAATAATACCAATTATTTTCAATGCTTTTCTCATGGGTGTGTAATTTCTCCGTATCTTAAATTTCGTGATTTGAAAATATTTGCTCCATTTCTTCAGGACTTTCTTTCATTTCTCGTAATATCCATTCGTTTACCAGCCCGCAAAGTGCGCCGGACATAAAGGCTGTTTGATATGCGTTCTTCAATTCGCCTGTCAGGCTTTGCCTGCCACATAGAACAATATGCTCCATGAGCAAATGAGAAAGTCCAGCACGATAAAGTAAATCAATTTCTTCTTTCATATCTAAAAAGTGATAGAACATTTCAGAAATAACGTGAGGATAACGGTCTGGATAAGCAATAAATTCGCTCCACCACTTAGAAGTTTTTTCCTCCAAAAACTGACGGATGATTTCTTCGGTACTGTGATAATTTCGGTAAAAGGAATTGCGACTGACACCAGCTTCTTGTACTAAGTCAGTTACAGTGATTTTATTGTACGGTTTTCTTTTCATTAGCCGAAAAAGGGACTGTGTAATACATTCACAGACAAACATATTAGTTGGGTGTGTTCTTCTCATTGGCGGGTCACCTCCTAAATAAATCACTGCAACAAGTGTACCAGAGACCGTATGGAAGTGCAATATCTGAAAGACGCACTGGTACAAAACGACACAAAATGCGCCATTTGATTTTTCACGATATAGAATGGCTTTGGAGACGTTATTAATAAACCATTTTATATGTCGGGTGGTGGTAGGAAAAAAGATATGATAGAATAACGGTAGATGAGTTCCTGCAGACAACAGGTGCAGTGCCCGAATAAATGCGAAAGGATGATAAGATGGGACAGTTATCATATCGACATTTAACGGAAGAGGACAAAAGGCAGATCTGTGCGTGGAAATATCATGGTGAATATGAAATATATAATCTTCCAACGTATGAAGAAATGCGGACACAACAGACAGGATTTATGAACCCTGAAAAAGAAAAGAATTTCCTTGCATTTTTGGATCATGATGTGCTGGTAGGTTTTGTCAATATTTTAGAGGAAGAAACGGAAGTTTTCATCGGTATCGGTGTAAATCCGGATCACTGCGACAAACACTATGGACGCAGAATGCTTAAACACGCCTATGAGATTTCCAAAACGCGTTATCCCGATAAGCCCTTGTACCTGGAAGTTCGCACCTGGAATATCAGAGCTGTAAAGTGCTATGAAAAAGCTGGTTTCCAAATAGAAGGCGAACCATTTGAACTGACCACTGGTATTGGAACTGGTATGTTCTACCGGATGACGAAAAGATAAAAGGAAGGAATAAGGAGGGTCGGCTGTGAATGATATCTATGAGGAATTGAAGAGAATAAGGATTCTTTGGGACAGTCTCACCATTTTACGGAATAAAGCCGGTATCACTGTCGCACGAGTTGAAACTGATAGCAAATCTTACGTTTTGAAATACTTTCAGGATCAATCCTTCCGGCGGGAGATTAGAAACTATCGTATCTTATCGTCTCTTGGAATTCCCACGATGAAAGTCATTGATAGGACGGATTCCGCGATTCTTCTGGAGGATATAGCGTGCAGTTCCGTCTACCGCTTGGGGAGCAGAGAAGATATGGCTGATCAGGAAGTTGCAAGACGAATTGCTGTGTGGTATCAACAGCTTCATAACCGTGGCTTCAGCTATGTGGCACAGAATGGATCCGATCTGTATGACGAATCAGACTGTTTTACTTTGGAGAATATTGCGTTCATCAAAGAAAAAACCGGAACGCAGAACGTATCGGCATGGAGGGCGCTGGAACGGCGCTTTGACGCGATCAGTGCGATGCTCTGCAATACCAGGCGGACGTTGACTTACAATGACTTTTACTATACAAATATGATGGTCGCCAAAGATAAATCGTCGGCGCTGATGTTTGACTATAATCTTTTGGGGAAGGGTTATGTGTATACGGATCTTCGTAACGTCATGTCGTCACTGTCTGCGGAGGCAGGAAACACATTTTTGGAAGAATACGGTGGCTATGATCCTGCAGAAGCGGCTTTGGATGGTGTGGTAAGCGTTGTTGTTGCTCTGTATCAGGCCTGCCAGAGAGAAACGTTTCCCAGTTGGGCGCGGTGCCTGATGCAGGAGATTGATACCACATTTCCAGGAAAAATTGAGCGTTTGGAAGGATATTTATGAAAATGGAACCTTTCACAAAATCACCCCTGGAAGATAAATTTTATCATAGCAATTTCTGGGAAAAATGTTTCGTGGTATACATTGTTGCAAAGGAATTTGGCAGATTGGAAATCTCTTCCACGCAGTCTCGCCAGTATTTTATTTTGTCGTATCTCTATGGTACATAAAATTACACGGAAATAAAACACTTTCAACAAAAATTGAATAGAAAATTCAGAATACTATTGACAGTACCACACATCTGTTATATGATGAGAACGCATTTTTTGTCAGATTATGTCGAGTTATAAAAGATTATTTTAACTGTAGATGGATAGGAACAGAAATGTTCCTGTCCGTTTTTTTATAGGCGAAAAGGACAGAAAGGGACGGCACAGAGATGTACAGAAAGATTGAAAGCTCTCTGGTGGCAGGTGATGAACATGGCGTTTTTATAGAAAGGATAAGTTTAAAATTGAAGAATGAGAAAAAGATGAAAAAAACCTATATCGTCATTCCGGCGCTCAATCCGCCCGAAAAATTTTATGACTATCTGGCGGCAATCAATGAAGTGGAAGGTCTATATACTGTCGTTGTCAATGATGGTTCCAGAGCAGAGTTTGAACCTTTGTTCTCCAAAATCAAAACTCTGAGCAAAACCAGAGTTCTGACCCATGCGGTGAATCAGGGAAAAGGGGCGGCGCTGAAAACTGCGTTTGCGTTCCTGAGGGAGCAGGGAGAAAAGGACATTCGGATTGTCTGTGCGGACTGCGATGGACAGCACAAAGTGAAAGATATTATACGGATTGCCAGGGAAACCGGTGTACGTCCGGGGACGCTTGTTTTGGGAGAACGTCAGTTTTCCAAAGGCAGGATCCCATGGAAATCCAGGCTGGGAAACCGTGTTTCAAGCCTGATGTTTTATCTTTCGGGCGGAGTCTGGGTGGGAGATACACAGACCGGTCTGCGAGGGTTTGACGACAGTCTGCTGCCTGCGCTGCTTTCCATACCGGGACAGCGGTTCGAATATGAAATGCAGGTGCTGCTCTATTGTATGGAACATCATTATCCCATTCACATGATGAACATAGAAACGATTTATGAAGACGGAAATAAAAGCACCCATTTCCGTCCGATTCAGGACAGTGTGCAGATTATGGGAGTGCTCCTGAAACCATTGCTGAAATTTCTGTCTTCTTCCGTGGGCTGCGCAGCTTTTGATATGATTCTGTTTCTGCTGCTGCATCGGTATTTGAGCAGGAGCTGTATCTGCCGGATGCCAGAGCCGTTTTTGCCGCCACAGGATGTGCGAGGGCTTGCTCTGTAGGATTGAATTACCTGGTCAACAGGAAGTATGTTTTTTCTTCGGATGAAAAGGAGCGTTGTTTCCGGAAAGGTTCAGGGATACGATATGCCGCCCTGTGTATTGCGGTTGCGTTAAGCTCTGCGGCAGGTATCTATTTCGTACAGTCTCTGGTTCCCGTTCCAGCAGGTATTGCGAAGGTTCTGGTGGATTCTTTACTGTTTCTGGTGTCTTATCAGGTGCAGAAAAAGTGGGTGTTTTCAAAATGCGAGGTAAGATATGAAATATGAAACAAAAAGAAATCTCCTGCTGATACTGACGATGGTATTTTCCGTCATCTATCTGATTTGGAGGTTGTTTTTTACACTGCCCATTTCAGCTGGAGGGATACAGCTTGTCTGCGGAATCCTTCTTTTTTGGGCGGAGGCAGTCACGATCCTTGGAACTTTTGAGCTGTACTGGAGTAAAATGCGCAACGCGGCCAAGGAAATCACGCCCATAGAGATTCCGGAGGAGCTTTACCCCCATGTGGATGTGCTGATCGCCACCCACAATGAGCCGGTGGATCTTCTTTATACGACGGTAAATGCCTGCACTTTTATGGAATATCCGGACAAAGAAAAAGTTCATATCTACATCTGTGACGATGGAAACCGGCCGGAGGTGGAAAAGCTGGCGAAAGATCTTGGCGTGGGGTATATCGGCTGTCCGGACAATCAGCATGCAAAGTCAGGGAATTACAATCATGCCCTGTCAAAAACAAACTCACCGCTGATCGCTACCTTTGACGCGGATATGATTCCTCAGAGAAAAATTCCTTTACGGAAAATATGGTACGGCGCTTGCGCTGAGCAGTGTGATCATTTTCTGGCTGTTCTATAATCTCCGGGCGTTGATTTTTTCTATTTTCTTTATGATGGGAAGAAAGACGTATCGAAAGTATGAAAGGATCCGTGCAGATGAAAAAGTGACGGTTACCATTCACGGGAGAAAGTATGAAGGAAGGTCTGTGGACCTGTCGGAGGATGGAATCGCATTTCGGCTGGAAAAGTCCTTTTACATACCGGATGACGAAGCGTTTGACCTTCTGATTGAAACGCCTTATTACCGGGCAAATTTGTCTGCGCAGTTGGTTTATATGAAAGAGATTGATTCTGCTTATCATTATGCAGCCAGGGTGAAACCGGTATCGGAGGCTGACTGGCGGCAGTATCTGCAGGTAATCCATGACCGGCTGCATACACATCCGGTCGAATTGGACATGTGGATGACGTCCTATGACGATATTCTGAGAAATATCAAGAAAAGATGTGAAAAGACGTTTCTGCAGCAAAGGAAAGCTTTGCGTATTCCCATAGAAAGAGAGATTTCTTTCTCCCAGGGGGCAAGGGCCTATGTGGTGGACTTTAATTATCATTATCTTGCCGTGAGCAGGCTCTAGGTCGGACAATGGGACGAAGTCACTCCCCTCAGATGGGATCTGAACGGCTGCACTTTGTATCTGCAGAAAAAGGAATTGGACAAAAGAAATATTATTTTGCTGGAGATCAAAAATCTGCAGGAACTGACGGATCAGGGGATAGAGCTGACAGAGATCGTCAGGATGATAAAAGAAGAGGGGGAAAAGAAGGAATGATGGTACTGAAAGGAATGCTGGTGATAGGTTCCCTGACAGGATATTGCTTTCTGGCAAAAGAGAAAACAAAAATCCGGACCGAATTTATTCCGCTAACCGTTTTTTCTGCTGTTTCCCTGCTCCTCTATCTGGGCGGACTGGCTGGCCAGCTTTTGCCGACGGCGGCAGCGGTATATGGAATTGGGATTTTGCTGTGTCTGTACCTGGCTTTCCGGATAAGAAAAAACGGTTTTTCTGTAAAGGAGATCGGCCTGTTTGAAATCAGTTTTCTGCTTATTGGAATTTTGTTTCTTGTGCTTTCATTTTTCTTGAAAATGCAGCATTACGATAACTTTTCCCACTGGGCGGTGATTGTAAAAAATATGCTGACCACCAACCATTTTCCAACGGTTCAGGACGAAATGATCGCTTTTAAGGATTATCCGCCGGGAACCAGTGTTTTTATTTATTACGTCTGCCGTTTTTGGGGAAACAGCCAGGGAATGATGCTGATGGCTCAGAATGCATTGCTCCTTGCAGGCTTCTTTGCCATTTTCGGAATTATCAGAGAAAAAAGAAGATTTCTGGTCTATTCCTTTGTCGCCATGGGATTTGCCATGGCGTCCTTCCTGAACCTGACGATCCGGATCAATAATCTTCTGGTGGATTTTCATCTGCCGGTCTTTGCCCTGGCGGCTGTGACAATGATCGATTATTATCAGAAGGATCTGAAAAAAGCAGCGCTGCTTCTTGTGCCTGTGCTGGGATTTCTGACGATCGTAAAAAATACTGGCTTGATTTTTGCGGCATTCCCGCTGCTTTATCTGGTGTATGTGATCATAAAATATAAAATTACCTGGAAGAAGCTGGGATGTCTGGTTGTCATTCTGGGGCTGGTTGCAGTTCCTGGTCTGCTTTGGAACTTTCATATGGATCATCAGCTGGCGGGCATTGAGCAGAAATTTTCTGCGGAATCCCAAAGTGAGGAGTACGCGCCGGCGGATACTTCCCAGCAGAAGGAGATTGCAGAGAAGTTTATCCAGCAAGCTGTGAATCTGTCAAGCCGTGCGGCGATAGCCTTTGCGTTCTGCCATGGGGCAGTTCTGGTGCTTGCCTTGTTTTTGCTGATGCGAAGAAGAAAATGGCTGAGATTGTTTACCACACTGATCGTTCTGGATGCGGCTGTGCTTTGCTATTATGGAGGAATTCTGTACCTTTATTTATACAGGATGCCTGCCAGTGAGGCGGTTGTTCTCGCTGGATTTGAGAGATATGCCTGCAGTATTATGGTATTTTTCGTGGGAGGGCTGATCCTCGCCGCTGCTAAAGATATCGAAGGCGCTTTCTGGGTGAAACAGGTACAGGGAGATACTTACCGGGCATTTCAATCGCCTGTGACTAAACGGAGATACCAGTCAGCAGTTTTCGTTACATCTGTGATCCTGTTTAACTTCCTGTATTCTGAGATGACCGGTCTGCTGGAAATCCGTATGCATTACCCGGAGAGTATCGCCGGCCAGGCTGAGACTCTTGTTGGGGATCACTGGTATGGGAACGGAAAAGAAGATACCAGCAGATATCTGGTAATTGGGTCGGATGAAGATGGAAAGATTACAAATTATGAACTGTCTTATACGATGAAATATTTTCTCTATGCCAGTCAGGTGGATACCATGGCGCCTGTGCCATTGGAGGAACTGGAGGGATTGTTGGAAGACTATGACAAAGTGATCCTTTTTGACAGCGGAGTGATTTATGGGCAGCAGGAAGTGGTGGAAATGGTCAGTCGGAAAGCGATTTGGGACAGTGAAGCCCTGAAAGAAGAGCTGGCAAAGGCGGAGCAGGATGCGCTATAATAGTAATGACACATGAGAGAGAAGCCGGGAAAGGAGGATAAGGTGCATTTTGTAAATGCGAAAGGGATACTGTCAGCCAGCAACGGAATGAATATTTACCGGGGTTGTACCCATGGGTGTATTTACTGCGACAGCCGAAGCAAATGTTATGGATTTACCCATCCGTTTGAAGATATCGAGGTAAAGCAGAATGCGCCTGCACTGCTGGAGCAGAGGCTGCGTTCCAAACGGAAAAAGTGTATGATAGGAACGGGTGCTATGTGCGATCCTTATATGCACTGTGAAGAACAGCTTGGGATGACAAGAAAATGTCTGGAGCTGATCGAACAGTATGGATTTGGTGTGACCGTGCTCACAAAATCAGACAGGATTCTGCGTGATCTGGAACTGCTCCGCAGGATCAATGAAAAAACAAAGGCAGTTGTCTAGATGACGCTGACGACGTACGATGACAACCTGTGCAGGATCATTGAGCCAAAGGTCTGCGTGACCAGTGAGCGGGTCAGAGTGCTGAAGATTATGAGAGAAGCAGGGATTCCGACGGTTGTCTGGCTGATGCCGATTCTGCCCTTTATCAATGACACAGAAGAAAATATCGCAGGAATCCTGCGCTGCTGTCTGGAAGCCGGGGTAAAGGGGATTATGAATATGGGGATGGGAGTGACACTGCGTGAAGGTGACAGGGAATACTTTTATCAGGCGCTGAACCAGTATTTTCCGGGATTGAAACAGAAGTACCAGCGTACCTATGGGAATGCTTATGAGATAATGAGTCCCAATCATGATCGCCTTACAGCGCTGTTTGAAACGGCCTGCCGGGAAGCTGGGATCCTGCATCGTGTCGAGGATATTTTTGCGTATTTAAATGAATTTCCTGAAGAAAGAGAATACAGGCAGTTAAGTCTTTTTGATTAAAAAACACAGGAAGACAATTAGGTAATCTATAGGAAAACATTCACTTGTGAAGCAGTAATTGCAGCGGAGGAGGAGAGATTATGCAGCATAAAGTGAAATTAACCGTAATTGACAAGAAATTATACCCGGAACTTCAGGCACAGTATTGTGCGGATCCGGAGTCTGGAGCCTGTCCTGTGTATGAGATAGGGGATGAATTTATTTTTGAGCGTTATGGAGAGGCGGATGATTTCTGGAAAATGGGAATGGGCAGACAGTGTTCGGAAGCATGGGATGCTGTTGCCAGATATATTTATACGGGATTACAGGGCGGATCCATTATGCGGGGCTGGATGAAGGACGAGAGAATCATGATTGCCTGCTGTTCTGACGGGACAAGACCGGTTGTTTTCAAAATTGAGCGGATGGATTATAAAGTTCTTTATATTTCGGGGATTGGCTGTGAGAAGTGCAGAGAGAAGATCCGGGCGGCATTGGAAGCGTTGGAAGGTGTAACTACGGTAAGTTTTCGGGAAAAATTCACGGAGGTGTATCTGGAGAACGATGTGGAAGATGCGGCACTGAAAATGGCAGTGGAACAATGTGGAGATTATACGGTTGAGAAAATTGATTGAAAATATATTTTGTGAGAAATTCGTTCCGAACGCAGGAAGCGTAATGTGCTGCCTGAGTTCGGAACAGATTTCCACAAACTGTGACGCATACCTTGAAAAATTTAGTCATACCAGAATTGCAAAAAATTGAAATCGGTGAAGGATGTTTCGGAGGAACGTCCTTCACCAGGAACAGGCATTTTAAAAGAAATCCCGGATCTGACCGGCGACAATTTTCATCAGCCGCTGTCTGGATTCCACAGCCGCCCAGGCGATATGCGGGGTGATGAACAGCCGGCTCTGATCTGTGACAGTGAGCAGCGGGCTGTCTTTCGCCATCGGTTCTTCGCAGAGGACATCCAGACCGGCAGCCAGGATTTCATGATTGTTCAGGGCATCGGCGAGATCCGCTTCGCAGATGATCGGTCCTCTGCCCATGTTCAGAAGGATCGCTTCGGACTTCATTTTGCGGAACGCTTCCGCGTTCATCAGACCCTGCGTATATTCGTTCAGCGGCGCGTGGATGGACAGGATATCTGACCGGCGAAGCAGGGTTTCAAAATCTACCTGATGATATCCTTCCTGTGCGGGAGCGCCCGATGCTGAGTAATAGATCACATCTGCGCCGAACATTCCGGCGATATCTGCCACTCTGCGGCCGATGGCGCCAAGACCCAGAATGCCCCAAACAGATCCGTTCAGTTCGTGGAAGGTTCTGGAAAAATGGGTAAAGATCTGGTCGTTGATATAATGGCCGTCTTTTACATAATCATCGTAATAGCGCAGATGTTCCATCAGATAAAACAGCACGGCAAAGGTATGCTGTGCCACAGATTCTGTGGAATATCCGGCGACATTGCGCCACTGGATGTTCCATTTGGCAAGGTACTCTTTGTCCAGATTGTTGGTGCCGGTAGCGGTGACGCAGACAAGCTTCAGCTTTTCCGGGGAAGGGATGGTCCGGGCATTGATCTGTACTTTGTTGACCACGAGCACATCGGCGTCTTTGGCACGTCCGGCAATTTCCTCCGGAGTGGAAAAAGGATATTTCACGACTTTTCCAAGCTGTTCAAAGGGAGTATAGTCAATATCATCTCCCAGTGTCTTTGCGTCTAAAAAAACGATCTTCATTGTTCTTTATTCCTTTCGTATGATCTTTTTCCAGTATAGCATATTGGGAAACAAATCAACAGTTTTCAATGGAAATGAGGATATTTTTCTTTCGCCGGAGGGAAAAATATCCTCATTTGTTATGAGAAAAGCAGTTGTTGATTGAAGAATCTCGTGCTATACTGCAATCAATTGGGAGAGACGGAGGAAAAAGAAGTGGAGAAACAAGACAGGCGTGAAGCGCTGGATGTGGCGGCTCTGGCAGGGGATATCCTGCTTGCCAGCGGCGCTGAAATTTTTCGGGTGGAGGAGACCATCTTCCGGATTGCCAGGGCATACGGTGTGGAATCCAGCGATGCCTTTGTGCTGAGCAGCGGAATTTTTCTTACCGCTGGGAGCGACCGGGAGCAGGACTTTGCCAGAGTCCGCCATATTCCATTGAGTGCGGCCCGTCTGGACCGGGTGACGGCGGTCAATCAGCTTTCCCGGGAGATCGTGGAAGGAAAACACACGCCCGCACAGGCAAGAGAGCGGCTGATCCAGATCCAAAAAATGCCGCCAAAACCAAAAAGTCATCAGGTTCTTGCCTCCGGAGTGGGCAGCGCCTGTTTCTGCTTTCTGTTCGGCGGAGATCCGGTGGACAGTCTTGCGGCGTTTGCGGCAGGGATTGTTTTGTATCTGTATCTTCTGTATCTGGCACGTGGGCGGCTTTCCAAGATCGCGGCAAATATCTCCGGCGGCGCGCTGGTGACTCTGTTTGGTATTTTGTTGTATCAGTGTGGGATCGGACACCATCTGGGAGAAATGATCATCGGTTCGATCATTCCGCTGGTGCCTGGTGTGGCGTTTACCACTGCAATCCGGGATATTGCGGATGAGGATTATATCGCCGGGGCGGTGCGGATGCTGGACGCTCTGCTGGTGACGTTCTGTATCGCCATGGGCGTCGGTCTGGTTATGATGGGATGGCATCATTTTGCGGGAGGATGGCTGCTTTGAGTGTGAGGATTCTATGGGAATTTTTGGCGGCGGGCATTGGAACGATGGCTTTTGCCCTGTTGTTTCAGGTGCCGAGAAAATATTACGGATTGTGCGGGCTGATCGGCGGAACCGGATGGGTATGTTATGAGATTTTTCTGTTGTGGTGTTCCGAGCCGATCGCGACTTTTTTTGCCAATGTTGTGGTGGTATTCCTGTCACGGCTTTTTGCGGTGAAAAGGAGCTGTCCGGTAACGGTCTTCCTGATTTCCGGGATCTTTCCGCTGGTTCCGGGGGCGGGAATCTACTGGACGGCCTATTATGTTGTGACCAATGAACTGGAGCAGGCGGGGCAGAGAGGGTTTCTGACTTTAAAAATAGCGGTAGCGATCGTTCTTGGCATCCTGCTGGTGTTTGAACTTCCCCAGGGATTGTTCCGCCGGCTTTCGGGCAGGAAAAGAACCTCAGAACCGCAGAGGTAAACGGCAAGGAAAAGATGCAGAGGCAGGAATGAATGTTCAAACACATTCTAGGGAGGAAGAAATGAAGCGATTATATCTGATCGGAGGAACGATGGGTGTGGGAAAAACCACGGTCTGTCAGATACTGAAAAGGCAGCTGCCCAACTGTGTGTTTCTGGACGGGGACTGGTGCTGGGACATGGAGCCGTTTCAGGTGAATGAAGAGACGAAAGCGATGGTGATGGAAAATATCTGCTTTCTTCTTAACAATTTTCTACGGTGCAGTGCCTATGAAACTATTGTTTTCTGCTGGGTGATGCATGAACAGGGGATCATCGATGAGATCCTCCGGAAACTGGACGTCGGGAAATATCAGGTTTACAGAATTTCTCTCGTCTGCGCTCCGGAAGAACTGGAAAGGCGTATCCGAAAGGACATTGAGACGGGACTGCGGACGGAGGATGTGCTGGAGCGGAGTAAGAACAGGCTGCCGCTGTATGAAACGCTGAATACGATAAAAATCGATGTATCCGGATTCTCACCGCGGGAGCCCGCAGGGGAAATTCTGCGGGTAACAGAGGAACTGTGAGAAAGGGTACAAAACAGTAAAAAAGCAGTAAAATGCAGAAGAAAAACTGCGAAAAATACGACAGGACAAAGGAAATGAAACCGTGAAAGATAAACGTTTTTACCGAACTTTTTTTGCAATGTATATCGTGCTGGTCTTCCAGAATGTGATCTCTCTGAGCGTCAATCTGGCGGACAATATCATGCTGGGAGCTTACAGCGAAACTTCCCTGTCCGGCGTGGCGGCGGTCAATCAGATCCAGTTTATCTACCAGCAGCTTTTAATGGCGGCAGGGGACGGAATGGTTATTTTCTGCAGCCAGTATTGGGGCAAAAAGCAGATCGGACCGGTGAAAAAAATTGCGGCGACAGCGATGCATACAGGGCTGGCATTTGCTCTGATTCTGTTTCTGGCGGTCAGCCTGTTTCCCCATCAGGCAGTGGGACTGTTTACGACGGATGAGGCGATCATTGCCGAGGGTGTGAAATATCTGGCGGTCATCCGTTTTACCTACCTGTTTTTTGCAGTGACAACCATCCTGCTTGCCACGCTCCGCAGTGTTGAGATTGTGAAGATTGCATTTTATCTGTCCGTTTCAACACTGGTGATCAACTGCTGCATCAACTACGTGCTGATCTATGGAAGATTCGGCGCGCCGCAGCTTGGAGTCATCGGCGCGGCAATCGGAACGCTGGCGGCAAGGATCATCGAGTGTGCGGTGGCTGTCTGGTATGTGCTGAAAAAGGAGCCGAACCTGAAGATGCGGATCAGCGATTACTTTCACACAGACAGGATCCTGCGCAAAGATTATTATAAGACAACACTGCCAATGCTGGTGGTACAGGGACTGTGGGGACTCAACACAGCGATGCAGACGGCAATCCTTGGTCATATGACGGCGCGGGCGATCGCGGCAAACAGCGCGGCATCCAATCTGTTCCTGATGATCAAATCCATGGCGGTGGGAGCGTCTTCTGCGGCTTCGGTGCTGATCGGAAAGACCATCGGAGAGGGAGATATGAGACGCGTGCGGCTGTATGCCCGACGGCTTCAGAAGATGTTTGTAATGATCGGCCTGGTATCGGGGATCTGTCTGTTCTTCCTGCGGATACCGGTTCTGAATCTTTATGATCTGTCACCGGAAACCAGGGAGATGGCGAACAGTTTCCTGATCATTCTCAGCGTGATCTGCGTGACGATGTCCTACCAGATGCCGACGAACAACGGCATCATCCGGGGCGGGGGAAATGCGATGTTCGTGGTGCGGATGGATCTGATCAGTATCTGGTGCATCGTGATCCCGCTGTCTTTGATTATGGCATTTGTGGTGGAAGCATCGCCGGTGGTCGTTGTGTGCTGCCTGAACGCGGATCAGGTGTTTAAATGTATTCCGGCATTTCTGGAAGTGAATTATGGTAATTGGGTGAAAAAACTGACACGGGATTGAAAGGAGAAATTATGACAAAAGAAGAACTTGCACTGGAAGTGATCGGACGATTGAAGAAAGAATATCCGGATGCCGGCTGTACGCTGGATTATAACGAGGCATGGAAACTGCTGGTCAGCGTCCGGCTGGCGGCACAGTGCACGGATGCCAGGGTCAACGTGGTGGTTCAGGATCTGTATGCAAAATATCCGGATGTCAATGCGCTGGCGAAAGCGGAGGTGGATGAAATCGAAGCCATCGTCCGCCCCTGCGGTCTGGGACGGAGCAAGGCAAGGGATATCAGCGCCTGTATGAAGATCCTGAGGGATGAATACGGCGGACATGTGCCGGACGACTTTGATGCTCTGCTGAAGCTGCCGGGTGTCGGAAGAAAAAGCGCGAACCTGATCATGGGCGATGTGTTTGGAAAACCGGCAATTGTGACGGATACCCACTGCATCCGGCTGGTCAACCGCATCGGCCTGGTGGATGGGATCAAGGAGCCGAAAAAGGTGGAGATGGCGCTGTGGAAGATTGTCCCGCCGGAGGAAGGCAGTGATTTCTGCCATCGTCTGGTCTACCATGGAAGAGACGTCTGCACAGCCCGCACAAAACCTTACTGCGAGAAATGCTGTCTGAAAGATATCTGCCAGAAAAACGGTGTATGACCAGATGCGAACGGGAACCGCAACCGTTGGTTGCATAAAAAATATCAACTCTGATTGATAGAATCCGGTGAGGAAATCTGCTATACTTCTGATAAAGAGAAAAGCTGAATGACAGCGAAAGATTTTGTTGTCAATGGAAGCAGAGCAGATGAGAAAAGAGGATGGAGATATGAGCTTATCGGAAAAGATATTAATGCTGAGAAAACAGAAGGGATGGTCCCAGGAGGAACTGGCAGAGCAGCTGGGTGTCTCCCGGCAGTCGGTGTCCAAGTGGGAGAGCGGAACCAGCCTTCCGGATCTGAACCGCATTCTGGATCTGTCCCGGTTGTTTTCCGTGTCGACAGATTTCCTTCTGAAAGAGGAGGAAGTGATGGAGGAAGAGCCAGAACCACCGGATCCGGGACAGGGGACGTGTTCCGGGGAAAAACCAGAAGATGGAGCGGAAGAACAGGTCCTGGAAGGCGAATGGGTCACTCCGGAAGAGATGGAAGATGAAAATGGAAAGTACTATCGCAGGGTTTCTTTCAGCGAAGCGTTGGATTACCTGGAACAGATGGGGGAATACGGACGTCAGCTGGGCCGCGGTGTCATGCTTTGTATCTTTGCCCCGGCAGCGCTGGTCGGCTCTGTCGCAGCGGGATCTGTGGCCATGGGAAATTCCGTCAGAGCAGAAAATATTGCCGGAGGGATTGGAACCGTACTGCTTTTGCTGCTGATCGCATGGGCGGTAGTGATTTTTATCGGCAGCGCGTCAAAAATAGAGAAATATCAGTATCTTTCCAAAAAGCATTACATTCTTGAACCAGGAGTTGCTGAGGCGGTTCAGGAAGAAAAAGAAGCCTTTGAGGATGTTTACCGCAAAAGTGTGATGGTCGGTGTCTGTATGTGCATTGTCAGTGTCGTTCCTGTGCTCCTTGCAGGCATTTCTGATTCAAAGGAAGTGCTTGTGCTGATGGGAGTGGTGCTGATGTTTCTGATCGTCGGTGTTGGCGTTCATCTGATCGTTTCGGCAACGGTGATCCGCGAAGCGCAGGAAACGCTTTTGAAGCGAGGAATGACGGAGGAAGAAGCGGCAGAGCGGATCATTAAAAAAAAGAAGAAAAAGGGCGGGCTGAAAAAATATGAAGATTCTTACTGGATCCTGATCACCCTGATTTATCTGGTCAGCAGTTTTGCGACGATGAAATGGTGGGGCACATGGATCATCTTCGTGGCTGCAGCTGCGGTGTGGGAATTTCTCACGGCAGCAAAACAGTAGAATTTTACGGTAACGGGCAGAAGAATACTGAGAAAGCTGCAAAGGATCTGCAGAGAATCGACGTTCTCAGAGGAGCATATTTTACATAGGTTATGTAGAATAGTTGCAGCCGGTCAGCAGGTGGCCTGCGATACGGGCAAAAGTATGCGGGCAGATTCTTTGCTGTGGCAACGGAAAAGAGAGGTAGAACCAATGGTTGAAATAAAAGCGTTTTGTGCAGTGAGACCGAGACAGGATCTGGCGGAGAAAATAGCAGCCCTGCCCTATGACGTATACAGCCGCGGCGAAGCGGCGGAGGAAGTGAAAAAAAATCCGTTTTCTTTTCTGAAAATCGACAGGCCGGAGGCGCAGTTTGACGAGAATACGGATATGTATTCGCCGGCTGTGTACCAGGCGGCAGGAAATGAACTGCGGGAAATGATAGGCAGGGGTGAGTTCATTCAGGAGAAATCACCCTGCCTTTATCTGTATGAATTAACGATGGACGGACGTACTCAGACCGGAGTGTGCTGCTGTGCTTCCGTGGCGGATTATGAAAATGGTGTGATCAAACGCCATGAGAATACCAGACCGGAGAAAGAAGAAGACAGGATTCGTCATGTGGAAGCCTGCGGGGCACAGACGGGTCCGATTTTTCTTGCGTGCAGAAAAAATCAGAAGCTGACGGAACTGGAGGAACGGGAAAAGAAGGCGGTTCCGATTTATTCTTTCACAGCAGAGGATGGAATTCGTCATCAGGTCTGGAAAATTGAAAATGAGGAAACCATCCGGAGCATCTGTGAGATTTTTGAGGCTATGGACAGTCTCTATATTGCGGACGGCCATCATCGGGCAGCCTCTGCGGTGCGGGTGGCGAGAAAGAGAAGAGAAAAGGAATTTCCGGAAGGACAGCGCCTGGAAGAAAAACCGGAAGCAGAAGCCTTTCTTTCTGTGATTTTTCCGGAAAATGAACTGAAGGTGTTGGATTATAACCGCTGGGTGAAGGATCTGAACGGATATTCCAGGGAGGAATTTCTGAACCATGTGGGTGAGAAATTTCGTATGACACCTCTTCCTTCGGCGGTTCATCCAAAGGAGAAAGGCAGGTTTTCCATGTATCTGGACGGACAGTGGTACGAACTGGAAGAAAAGACGGAGAAAAACCGTACGGATGCGGTGGAGTCGCTGGATGTTTCCATTCTTCAGAATGAGATCTTGTCTCCTGTTCTGGGGATCAAGAATCCCAAAACGGACAAAAGGATTCAGTTTATCGGAGGAATCCGGGGGCTTTCGGAACTGGAAAGACTGGTGGATGCGCAGGGAGGGGCAGCCTTTGCCCTGTATCCCACTTCTATGGAAGAACTGTTCCGTGCAGCCGATCAGGGAAGACTGATGCCGCCCAAATCTACCTGGTTCGAGCCGAAACTGCGCAGCGGATTGTTTCTGCACATGATTTCATAATGGTGTTTTCCAGCAGTACAGCTTGTGCTATAATAGGATTGTTGCAAAGCGGAAAATGAAAATTCACAAGTGTTGTCCGAACAGACTTTGAGGAACGGAAGGGAGGAGGACAAAAATGAAAGTACGTGAACTGGATCAGTATCTGAAGATTGATCTGGAAGGAGCTCTGGCGCGTTTTATGGGCAGGGAGGATATGTATGCCAGATTTTTATATAAATTGCAGCAGGACGAGACGTTTCAGAAACTGACGGAAGCGGTGGAATCACAGACCCTGTCGGATATCGAGCGTTATGCGCATACACTGAAGGGAGTTTTGGGAAACCTGGGGCTGGAAGAAGGTTATCAGACCAGCAGTGAACTTGTGCAGGCGGTGAGAGAGGATCATACGGAAAAGATTGAACCTCTGTATCTGGTATTGAAAGAACAGATGCAAACATATCTGAATGTGATCGGCATGCTTGAACAGCCGGGACAGTGACAGACGGGAAGGAGAAACCTATGGCCGGGACAGAGAAAAATTGTCTGCTGATCGTAGATGATGTGGAAATGAACCGTGCGATACTCAGCAGCATTTTTGAAGATGAATACAAGATCATAGAGGCGGAGAACGGACAGGAGGCGCTTAAAATGCTGGAGCAGTACGACGGGCAGATTGCCGCAGTCCTGTTGGATGTGGTCATGCCTGTCATGAACGGTTTTGAGATGCTTCAATCTATGAAAGAGCACAATATTGGACAGGATATCCCGGTCTTTCTGATCACGGCAGACGCATCGGAGAAAAACATGTACGAGGGTTACAGCCTCGGAGTCAAGGATATCATCGAAAAGCCTTTCATCCCCTATTTCCTGAAGCAGAGGATCCGGAGCGTGGTCGATCTGTACTGTACCAAGGAGCAGCTGAGAGAAACTGTGGAGCATCAGGCGGAGATCATAGAGGAAAAAGTGAAAGAAGTCAATGCCCTCAGCCGGAATGTGATCGAAACGCTGGCGCTTGCCATTGAATTCCGCAGCGGCGAGACGGGACAGCATATTCAGAATATTTACCAGCTGACCCGGATTCTGCTCCGGGCGCTGAGAGAAAAAGGATATCCCGGCTGTGAACTGAGTGACGAACAGATTGAGCAGATCGCGACTGCATCGATGATGCATGACATTGGAAAGATAGCGATTCCCGACAGCATTCTGAACAAACCGGGGCGGCTGACTCTTGAAGAATATGAAGAAATGAAAATACATACGCTGAAGGGCGCAGAAATGATCGAACGGATGCCCAATGTGGAGCAGAATCCTGTATTTTCCTATGCGTATGATATCTGCCGCCATCACCACGAGCGCTGGGACGGTTCCGGTTATCCGGATCATCTGGCTGGAGAAGAAAACAGCATCTGGGCACAGATCGTGGCGTTGGCGGATGTATATGACGCCCTGGTGAGCCGGCGCTGTTACAAGGAACCTTTTGAGAAGGAAAAAGCGGTACAGATGATCAGCAGCGGAGAATGCGGGATGTTCAATCCGGAGCTGGTGGAGGTGTTTTTCAAAATACAGGAAAATCTGTAGGAGAAACATGCTTGACGGCTTGGAAAAGATATGATAATCTTTCAGAGGTGATGCGGCGGACTGCCGCAGAGAATCGAATATTTGGAGCTTTCAAAAGCCATGCCGGTTTTTCTGTTTCAGCATAAACAGAGCGGTGTGGTTTTTTTCTTTCCATGTTCGAAAACAGAAGATTTTATAAAAATGTTAAGGAGCAAAGTTTGGAAGTAAACTTCCAAATCTACCTTGATGACGCAGTAAGTGCGTCAGGAAGGAGGAAACTATGGAAAAACAGAACAACAAGATGGGCGAAAAGCCGGTGCTTTCGCTGCTGTTCAGCATGTCCCTTCCAATGATGCTGTCGATGCTGGTGCAGTCTCTGTATAATATCGTCGACAGTATGTACGTGTCGTGGCTCGGCACGGAGGCACTGACCGCGGTTTCTCTTGCCTATCCCCTGCAGAATATTGTCACGGCGGTATCGGTGGGCATCGGTGTGGGAATCAGTTCCGCCCTTTCCATCAGCCTCGGTGAGAAAAACCAGGAGAAAGCAAATGAGACGGCGACCATGGGAATGGCGCTGACACTGGTACACTGTGTGCTTTTTATAATTTTCGGACTGGTTGTGACAAGGCCGTTTCTGCAGCTGTTTACGGGCAGCCCTGAAATTCTGAAAAATGCCTGCGATTATACGTATGTGGTGCTGTGCGCTTCCTTCGGAAGTCTTCTCCAGATCGCGCTGGAAAAGATTTATCAGGGAATCGGCGCGATGAAGACTACGATGGTTCTGCTGGCTACAGGATGTATTATCAATATCATTCTGGATCCGATCCTGATCTTCGGGCTGCTGGGCTTCCCTGCCATGGGTGTTCGTGGCGCTGCCATCGCAACTGTCATCGGGCAGATCGGCGCTTTTCTTTTATACGTGGTGGTATACCTGCACCGGAATCCGGGCGTGACGATCCACCCCAGATATCTGAAAAAAGACTGGCAGCTGATCCGGAAAATTTATTCCGTGGGGATTCCCTCTTCCATGATGCTGATGATGCCCTCTTTGCTGGTCAGTGCGCTGAACGGCATTCTCGCGGCATTTTCTCAGGTCTATGTGGCGGTGCTTGGAATTTATTTCAAACTGCAGACCTTTATTTATATGCCGGCAAACGGAATGATCCAGGGCATGCGGCCGATCATCGGTTACAATTACGGCGCCGGACAGTATGAGCGGGTGCGTCAGACCATCCGGTACTGCCTCCTTGGAACCGCGGCGATCATGCTGCTTGGAACCATCCTGTCCCTGGCGGTTCCGGGAGGAATCCTGCAGCTGTTCCAGGCAGACGCGGAGCTGCTTGCGGAAGGAGAGACGGCACTGAGGATCATCTCTCTCGGTTTCCTGATCTCCACAGTGGGCACGGTATTTGCCGGAGTATTTGAAGCCCTTGGACGGGGCGGCGAATCCCTGCTCATCTCCCTGCTGCGCCAGCTGGTCATAACCGTTCCCGCAGGATATATCCTGTCACGTTTCCTGGGAGCGTCCGGTATCTGGATTGCCTTCCCGGTATCTGAACTGGCAGCTTCCATCGCGGCGGTCATCCTTCTGAAGCACTATCAGAACGGAGAGTTTTTTCCGCTGAAACGAGACTAAAAAAATATTCGGCAGAGAGTAAGCTGTACATTGGGCTTTCCCTCTGCCGAAAGTTTTGAAAATAGTTTGCAGCTATTTCGTCAGGTATGGAGATTTACTGCACGCTCCAGCTTAGCAGCTGCTATATTTTAAAACCTCCTCCAGCGGCATAGAGCCGCCGAACAGATCCAGAGCACTTCCGATGGTCACATCAATCCTGCCTTTCCCCTCTTTTTTCAGAAGCTCAAGATCCTGAAAACTCCCGACCCCTCCGGCATAGGTGACCGGAAAATCATCAAGCTCCGCCAGCAGACGCACCAGCGGAACTTCGATCCCCTGCGCTTTCCCTTCCACATCCACCGCATGGATCAGAAACTCATCACAGTGAGAAGAAAGTTCCCGGAGCACCGGAAGAGAAAGTGCCACGTCCGTATACTTCTGCCAGCGGTCCGTAACAATAAAATACTTCCCATCCTTCTTCCGGCAGCTCAGATCCAGAGTAAGATGCTCTTTCCCCACCTCACGCTTCAGCAATTCCAGATTCTCATAAGAAACCCGGCCATCTTTAAAAACAAAAGAAGTAACGATCACATGACTTGCCCCCGCGTCCAGAAAAGAAGCAGCGTTCTCCGTCGTAATCCCGCCGCCAGCCTGGAGCCCGCCCGGAAAAGCACGAAGCGCCCCAAACGCCTGCTGCCGGGTCTTTTCATAAAATCCAGAGTCCCTGGAATTCAACAAAATCACATGCCCCCCGAAAATCCCCCGCTTCCGATAAAACTCCGCAAAAAAAGCCGCATCCTGATCCGCGACAAAATTCTCCACCGCCTGATCCCTCTCATCCCTCAGACTCCCCCCGACAATCTGCTTCACCTTACCATTATGAATATCAATACACGGCCGAAACTTCATCCCTTTCCATCCCTCCAAACTTATTACTTATTCAAAAATTTTACCACATCATCCAACTAAAGTCACCCTACAAAATGATTAAGAAAACATACAAAAGCAATCCAAAATCTTTTCAGCATCTATCATAAATCTATTTTAAATGAATCTTAAATCCCCTATCTCATTCTTCTAATATATTCCCCAAAGCCGTTTACTCATCTAAATGCATTCGATGAAAACTTCGGCAAATTCCAAATGCTCACCACACCTCCCCTACAAAAATTGACAGTAAAATTATAAAAAGTTGGTGAATATTCTAAAATCTATTGCGTTTTTCCCACGCGATTGCTATAATATACTTACTTACAGGTGGTAATGTAAAACACCGGTAAAATTCTTAGCAAAGGGGTTGGGACATCATGAAGATTACAATTAGCGGAAAAAATATCGACGTAACGGAGGGCTTAAGAGCAGCGGTTCAGGACAAGCTCGGTAAGCTGGAGAGATATTTCACACCCGATACCGAAGTGATTGTCACATTAAGTGTAGAGAAAGAAAGACAAAAGATAGAAGTAACGATACCTGTAAAGGGCAACATCATCCGCTCCGAGCAGGTGAGCAACGACATGTACGTGTCCATCGATCTGGTAGAAGAAGTGATTGAGCGTCAGCTGCGCAAATACAAAACAAAGATCGTAGACAAAAAACAGGAAGGCGGCAATTTCCAGAAAGCATATATCGAGAATGACTATATGGAAGATGAGGAGATCCGCATCATCCGCAGCAAGAAATTCGGCATGAAACCGATGTTCCCGGAAGACGCATGTGTACAGATGGAACTGCTGGGACATAATTTCTATGTTTTCCGCAATGCCGAAACAGATGAAGTAAATGTTGTTTACAAGAGAAAAGGAAATACCTATGGACTGATCGAACCGGAGTTTTAAGATTTCTTCCGGCAACAGGAAATGAATAGCAGAAAATAAAAAAAAAGAGCGAGGGTGTCTGAATTCTGAAAAGGTTCAGATGCCCTCATTTTCTGCAAAAACATCCTAGATAAGATGAGCTTATAATTGAAATTAGGTATATTAATTTTACTTATAAGAAAGAATATGATACACTGAATACAGCGTAAGACTGCAGACAGGCGCAGACTGTCTGCATCCGAAAGATACCCGGCGCAGCCGCTGCGGCATGTTCGGAAGCCATGAGAAGAAAAATGGAGGAACCTAATGAGTACAGTAAAACGCGTATATGTAGAGAAAAAGCCTGATTTTGCAGTGCAGGCGAAAGAGCTGAAACATGAGATCAGACATTATTTGAATCTTTCTTCTGTCACAAACGTGAGAATCCTGATCCGTTACGACGTGGAAAATGTCAGTGACGAGACGTTTGAGAAAGCCTGCCATGTGGTATTTGCAGAGCCGCCGGTAGATGACTTCTATCTGGAGGAGTTCCCGCATCATCCGCAGGATAAAATCTTTTCGGTAGAATTTCTTCCGGGACAGTTTGATCAGAGAGCAGACTCTGCCGTTCAGTGTCTGCAGTTCCTGAAAGAGGACGAGAACCCGATCATCCGTTCCGCAACTACCTATGTGATCGAAGGGGATATTACAGACGATCAGCTGGAGGCAGTGAAGAACCACTGCATCAATCCGGTGGATTCCCGCGAGATCGGTCTGGAAAAACCGGAAACCCTGGTGACAAATTTTGAGGAGCCGGCGGACGTAAAGATTTTCGATGGCTTCACAGAGATGGGACAGCCGGAACTGAAAGAGCTGTATGATTCCCTTGGTCTGGCGATGACTTTCAAGGATTTCCTTCATATTCAGAATTATTTTAAGAATGAGGAGAAAAGAGATCCTTCCATGACAGAGATCCGTGTACTGGATACTTACTGGTCCGATCACTGCCGTCATACGACCTTCTCCACAGAACTGAAAAATGTTACCTTCGGCGAGGGAGATTACAAAGAGCCGATGGTTAAGAGTTATGAAAAATACCTGAGCGACCGGGAAGAGATCTTCCATGGACGTGAGGATAAATTTGTCTGCCTGATGGATCTGGCGCTGATGGCGATGCGCAAACTGAAAGCGGAGGGCAAGCTGCAGGATCAGGAAGAGTCCGATGAGATCAATGCTTGTTCCATCGTTGTACCGGTGGATGTAGACGGTGTGGAGGAAGAATGGCTGATCAACTTTAAGAACGAGACGCACAACCACCCGACCGAGATTGAGCCGTTCGGAGGCGCTGCGACCTGTCTTGGAGGCGCAATCCGTGATCCGCTGTCAGGACGTACTTATGTGTACCAGGCAATGCGTGTGACCGGTGCGGCAGACCCGACCCGTCCGCAGAGCGAAACCCTGGAAGGAAAACTCCCGCAGAAGAAACTGGTACGCGAGGCGGCTCACGGATACAGCTCCTACGGAAACCAGATCGGTCTGGCTACCGGATATGTAAAAGAGATTTATCATCCAAACTATGTGGCAAAACGTATGGAGATCGGAGCAGTTCTCGGAGCGGCGCCAAGAAACGCCGTTGTTCGTGAAAATTCCGATCCGGGCGATATCATCATCCTGCTGGGCGGACGTACCGGCCGTGACGGCTGCGGCGGAGCTACCGGTTCCTCCAAGGTACACACCACAGAGTCCATCGAGACCTGCGGCGCAGAGGTACAGAAAGGAAATGCGCCGACCGAGCGTAAACTGCAGAGACTTTTCCGCAGAAGAGAGGTCAGCCTTCTGATCAAAAAATGTAACGACTTCGGTGCGGGCGGTGTATCTGTTGCCATCGGAGAACTGGCAGCCGGACTGCAGATCAACCTGGACAAGGTGCCGAAAAAATATGCGGGCCTGGACGGAACGGAAATCGCCATTTCCGAATCCCAGGAGCGAATGGCAGTGGTGATCGATCCGAAAGACCGTGAAGCATTTATGAAATATGCAAGGGAAGAAAACCTGGAAGCAACAGAGGTTGCGGTGGTAACGGAAGAGCCGCGTCTGGTGATGAGCTGGAGAGGCAAAGAAATCGTCAATATTTCCCGTGCATTCCTGGATACCAACGGCGCGCATCAGGAAAATGATGTGTATGTGGAAATTCCTGCAAAGGCAGATACGGTGCTGAAACGCTCCGGAGATATTGCCGATGTGAAGGCAAAATGGCTGGAAACGCTGTCCGATCTGAATACATGCTCCCAGAAAGGCCTGGTGGAAATGTTCGATTCTTCCATCGGTGCAGGCAGCACACTGATGCCGTACGGCGGAAAATATCAGATGACAGAGACCCAGGCGATGGTGGCGAAGGTTCCGGTTCCGGATGGAAAGACCGAAACCGTTACGATGATGAGCTACGGCTTTGATCCGTACGTTTCAAGCTGGAGCCCTTACCATGGAGCGATCTACGCGGTGACAGAATCCATCGCAAGGATCGTTGCCGCAGGCGGTGATTTCAAAAAGATCCGCTTTACCTTCCAGGAATATTTCCGCAGAATGACCGAGGATCCGGCACGCTGGAGCCAGCCGTTCGCGGCGCTGCTCGGCGCTTATGACGCACAGATGGGATTCCAGCTTCCGTCTATCGGAGGAAAGGACAGTATGTCCGGAACCTTCAACGATATCGACGTTCCGCCGACTCTGGTATCTTTCGCGGTGGATGTGGCGAAGCTGAAAGATGTCGTGACTCCGGAACTGAAGAAGGCAGGAAACCGTCTGGTATGGATCCATATTCCGACGGACAGCTACGATCTGCCGAACTATGAGGAAGTTATGGATCTGTATGAAAGAGTACATCAGGATATGCAGGCAGGCAGAATCGTATCTGCCTACGCCGTAGACCGTCAGGGTATCGCGGCTGCGCTGTCCAAGATGGCATTCGGAAACAGAATGGGCGCAAAGGTAGAGCATAACGTAGATCCGAGAGATCTGTTCAGCCCGCTGTTCGGCGACCTGATCTGCGAGGTGGCAGACGGAAAAGTCGGCGAACTGGCATGCACCTACACGGTGATCGGTGAAGTGACCGACGATGGCGCTTTCTCCTACGGAGATATGAAGCTTTCCGTTGAGGAAGCGGAGAACGCATGGAAAGCACCGCTGGAAAAAGTGTTCCGTACCGTGTCCGGAGCGGAAATTGCTCAGGCAGAGGAACTGAATGTTGCACCGGCGGATCCGCAGGCTTCCATTGTCAACGGACTGTATCGGACGGACAGCGTGCATATCTGCTCTCATAAGCTGGCACAGCCGACCGTATTTATTCCGGTATTTCCGGGAACCAACTGTGAGTATGACAGTGCAAGAGCGTTTGAACGTGCCGGCGCGAAGGTGATTACCAGAGTCTTCAAGAACCTGACGGCAGAGGATATCCGCGATTCTGTGGAAATCTTTGAAAAAGCTATCGGTGAAGCACAGATCATCATGTTCCCGGGTGGATTTTCCGCAGGTGATGAGCCGGACGGCTCCGCGAAATTCTTTGCAACCGCATTCCAGAATGCGAAGATCAAAGAGGCGGTTATGAAGCTTCTGAATGAAAGAGACGGATTGGCACTTGGTATCTGCAACGGATTCCAGGCGCTGATTAAACTTGGACTGGTTCCATATGGAGAGATTGTTGGACAGCAGGCGGATTCTCCGACACTGACTTTTAATACCATCGGACGCCATATTTCCAAGATGGTTTATACCAAAGTTGTGACCAACAAATCCCCATGGCTTGCAAACGCACAGCTTGGCGGTGTATATACCAACCCGGCATCCCACGGCGAAGGCCGATTTGTTGCAAGCAGGGAATGGATTGAGAAACTCATGGCAAACGGACAGATTGCGACCCGCTACTGTGACCTGGACGGAAACTTCACCAACGACGAGTACTGGAACATCAATGGTTCCTACTGTGGAATCGAGGGAATCACCAGTCCGGATGGACGCGTGCTTGGAAAGATGGCGCATTCCGAGCGGCGTGACAATGGTGTGGCAGTCAACATTTACGGAGAGCAGGATTTGAAGCTGTTTGAATCCGGTGTGGCATACTTCAAATAAGAAAGTTCGGTCGGCGCTAGCCGTGTGCCACCGACACACAGCACCGCCAAATGGACATGCAAGCATGTCCGTTTGGCTCGTTGCCTGCAGGAATAAAAAAGGACTTCCGAAAGAGTGAAAATCTTCCGGAAGTCCTTTTTTGATGAACCGGTTTTTCAGATAAA